>Ga0272441_10000108_pt1 | contig 176916 bp, 185 predicted proteins | sample SSMProp6N_FD_193582 | JGI IMG/M metagenome (GOLD analysis project Ga0272441, IMG submission 193582) | Marine sediment archaeal communities from Little Sippewissett salt marsh, Falmouth, MA, United States - SSM-Prop-6N | ecosystem: Environmental > Aquatic > Marine > Wetlands > Sediment ...
CCGATCGAGCAGGCCTTCGGGTCTCACAATCTGACGTACGACCTCGTGCTAACCGAGCGGCGCGGCCATGCAATCGAACTCGCCCGACAGGCGGCATCGGAAGGGTACGATGCCGTCATCGCAGCAGGCGGCGACGGAACCGCGAACGAAGTACTGAACGGGCTGATGCAGGCTCGTCTCGCAGGCGAGGGGAGCCCGACGATGGGTGTCCTCTGTGTTGGAACCGGCAATGACTTCGCTTTTGGAGTCGGGGTTCCGAGTGATGTCGCGTCGGCCTGTGCGGCCATCGCCCAGGGGCATGCCCACACGATCGACGTCGGACACGTCATCGAGGGCGACCGCACCACGGGCCGATACTTCGGCAACGGGGTCGGCATCGGATTCGACGCGGTTGTCGGTTTCGTCGCGGCGCGCTTGAAGCGGCTGCACGGGTTCCCGGCCTACCTGGTTGCCGCGCTTAAGACGGTGTTTGTGTTCTTCAAGGCACCGCTCGTTCGAGTCGAGTACGCCGGCGAGTCGATGGACCTGCATGCGCTGATGGTCTCGATCATGAATGGCCGGCGGATGGGGGGCGGCTTCATGATGGCCCCGGATGCCTCGCCGGACGACGGCTTGTTCGATCTGTGCATCGCGGCGCAGGTGAGCCGCCTCGGGATCTTCGCGCTGATCCCCCGATTCATGAAGGGTACCCAGGCGAGTCGACCGTCGATCACCACCGGCCGCGCGAATCGTGTGACCATCACGGCAATCGAGGGTTCTCTCCCGGCCCATGCCGACGGGGAGACGCTCTGCGAAGCCGGATCGAAGCTCACGATCGAGATCCTCCCTCGCCAGATCGATGTCTTCGTGCCGCGACAGGCGTCTGCCACATGAGCTTCGCGCAGCCGTTTCTCGACGGATTGAACGAGCTGATCGTACGGCTTGTCTGTCGCGTGGACGGCGAGCAGATGTCCCGCGTTCCCGAGCACGGCCCTCTCATCCTGATAACGAACCACGTCAACATGCTTGAGGTTCTCGTGCTGAGATCCCAGCTTCGCCCGCGCCGCGTGTTCACCTACGCCAAGGCCGAATCGTGGGACAACCCGGTTCTCGCAAAGGTCCTCGACAGCTGGCACGCCATCCCGATTCGCCGCGGCGAGCCCGATCTGACGGCCGTGCGCCGGGGGCTCGAGGTTCTCAAGGCGGGAGATATCCTCGGGATCATGCCGGAGGGCACGCGCAGCCACGACGGGATGCTGCAGCGCGGACATCCCGGAATGACGACGATCGCCCTCAAGAGCGGCGCTCCCCTTCTTCCTTTGGTCTTCTATGGAGGAGAGGCTGTGGGGCGGAATCTGAAGAGACTGCGGCGCACACCGTTCACCTTCGCCGTCGGGAAATCGTTCATGATCGATCTACGGGGAGAGCGCCCGACGCGCGAGATTCGTCAACAGGTGACCGACGAGATCATGTACGAGATGGCGTCGCTCCTGCCGGAGCGCTATCGGGGCGTCTACTCCGATCTCGGGGGTCCAACACGCACGTACCTGCGATTCGACGGCTAGCCAAGCCTATTCGTCCGGCTGGAAAAGGCTCCTGAGCAGGGTCTGCTGCAGATCGGCCAGTCGCTCCAGGGCAGAGGCAATGCGGATTCGAAGCTCGATCGGGAAGGCGACTGGACACTTGGCGCGAATCTGTCGAAGATCGATCTCAGGGACCGGATCGTTCTCCCGCTGCGCTGCGTCGAGGGAGACATAGCTCAGCGCCTCGCGTGCCTTGAAGATCTCGGCGAGCCCCGCCTCGGTGATGTTGACCGCCTCAGCCAGCTGGGTCAGTGTCGGGAGCTGTCCCTGCTCGCGAAGCAGCCGCCCCTCCGCCGCTTCAATCTGGCGATTGAGATCCCGCATCCACTGGGGAATCTCCGTCCGCCTCACTTGATCGCGGATGTGGTTGCGAATCTCGCCCTTGATGAGGTTGCCTGCGTAATCGCCGAATGCCTTCCCGCGAGAGAGATCGAAGTTGTAGACCGCGTTCAGCAACCCGAGGTATCCCGGTCGGAACAACTCCTCCTTGCTGAACCCTGTCCGAGGGAAGCACTCCTCGACCACGTGCTCGATGATCGAGGAGCCCCGCTGGAGGATCTCGCTCCGAATCGCATCCGCATCCTCGCCCTCTTGCTTCAACCGCAGGAGGAGGTCGTCGATCGTCATCTCGGGATACCCCTCACGGTCAACCATCGCTAGAAGGCAAGCTCGAATCCGAGGGAGACCTCCTGGATCCCGGAGAAGTCGAACTCGGCCTGCGTGTAGAGCACTACGCCGCAGAAGGTCACGTCGGCGTAGATGCATTGGCCGGCAAAGCCGGCCCCGTCGAACGTCGTCAGGCTCCGGAAGCGCACCGGATCAATCTCCGCTTCGATCGCGACCAGCTGCTGGGCAAACAGGAACAGTCCGTCGAAGTCCGTCTGCGTCGTGATCAAGACTCCGCAAAGGTCGAACGAGACGGCGAAGCTCTGGCCATCGAACAGGATCGGCACCACCGCAGGCAGCGGATTGTCGACGAACCAGGTGTGCGACGTGAAACGCACGACGTCGATCTGCAGATCGAGGATGAAGTCGAGTCCCGTGATGACGAACAGCCCGTCGAGCGACATCGTCGCGAGGAAACTCAGAGACGGATCCCCGAATCGGTACCCCGTCTCGAACAGCATTCGTGCCAGCCCGGTGCTGTCAAACCATGTCGTGTTGCTGGCAATCATCCCCAGGTAGTTGGCCTCGAGCCGGACCATCTGCTCTTCGAAGTAGAAGTCCGGGACGATCGTGACATCGAGATCCGGTCGAGCCCCGCAGAGCCACGCGAGGTGATCGAACAGATAGAGAAGCTCCTGCGCAAAGGGCGATTCGATCCCACCGTAGACGTTGACCAGATCGATTGCGCCGAAGCCGGTCAGACTGGCAATCGAGAACCCGCAGACGATCTCGCTCGAAAGCTCGATCACCGCGCCCATGCTGTAGCTCGGCGTCTGCGTCGAGCCGATGTTCGCGAAGATCAGATCGATTCCTACGTGGACACCAACGATCGACAGATCGACACTGAGCTCGTTCCAGGCGAACGTCGGATCGAACCGGATCTCGTTGCCGATCCAGACGGCGCCGAGATCGAGCCCGAGCGTCACCCGTTCCGACTGGAACCCGAACAGGTCGAAGCCCGTCTCCGAGCTGAACGAGAAGCCGCTCACCGAGAAGCTCATGCTAAAATCTGAGCCAATGTTGTATGAGGTGGGCGGAATCGGAGTGTACGTGAGCTCCAGTCCGATTCCTCCTGCGAAGCCGACATCGTCGGCAAGTGCCCCCGCTGTTCCGAGCAAGGAAACCGCAAGGACGCAAAGCGCTATCCGAGCACGCGTACGTGACATGATGACCTCCTCCAGGATCTCACATCCCGAAGGGTAGTCGCGTGTCGTTCTCGTAGGTGGGAAATGGGCGAGGACGATCTCGTCGCTTTGTCCTCGCCCGCCGAGACAGTTGGCTGCCTCTCATCCCTCGTGAGCGGCGCTCGCGCCGCTGATTCAGCCTACTTCCCGATCTCCATCGTCGAGAGCACAAGCCCCGTCAGGAGCTTCGGATAGAAGTCGGTCGACTTCTGCGGCATCTTCTCTCCGTGATCCGCAACGCGGATGACCTCCTCGGCGCGCGTCGCGTTGAGGTAGAAGAAGATCTGCTCTCGCCCCGACTGCACTGCCTCCAGGCCCACCGCCGGATCGACGGTGTAGGTCACGTTTCGCTGCTCCTCGAGCGCCTTGGCGTCAATGTCGAGCAGGCCGTCAAGCAGGATCGCGTGGAGGATCGACACGTCGAGTCGCTTGCAATCGGCCGAGCGATCCCCCGGGATCAGCTCGTCGAGATCCGCCTCGTGGCGAAGCACGAGCGTCGCGAATCCAGCAGCGGTCACACAGCCGAAGGTGTGAATGTCGCGTCCTGCCTCGACCGCTCCGACCATCGCCTCGAAGGTCTCATGCCGCTCGACCGCGAAGCTCTCACCCGCTTGGCCGAGGAACGTCTCGGCGTCAAAGCCCTCTACTGCATGGATCAGCCGGTGGATCGGGCGGATCGCCATTCCGGGCTCGGCAACATTGAACAGGGTCATCATCCGGGCGCCGAACGACTCGGGGGCCGCCTGCGTCCAGCCCTTGGCCTCACACTCCTGCATGAAGGTGACCGCAGTCTCATAGCGGTGATGCCCGTCGGCGATGTAGAGATCCTTGTCGGCAAGCGCCGTCTGGACACCCTCGATCGTGGCCTGATCGGTGACCTGCCAGACACGGTGGGTGTTCTCGTCCGCATCGGTCGCCACGATGATCGGCTCACAGCCGGCGATTGCCACGTCGAGCGCCCGATCCGCTCTCCGTTCCGGGTCGTCGTAGAGCATGAAGATGTGCCCGAAATTCGCCTCGGTCGCGCGCATCAGGTTGAGGCGGTCGGCTTTCGGACCAGCGAGCGTCTTCTCGTGCGCGTGGGCCCGCTCACCGCTGATCTCTCCGAGAGCGATCACACCCTTGCGAACGAAGCGTTCCCCCGCGAACGAGTACTCTTGATGATAGACGTAGAACCCGGGCTCTTTGTCTCGAACGAGCACCCCGCTCTCCTGCCACTCTGCGAGATACTCCGCCGCCCGTGTGTAGACGTTCTCCGAATCGCTGTCGCCGTCCTTCGCAAGGCCCTTGATGATGCGGACGATGTTGTACGGGCTCCGCTCGTAGCAGGCAGTCTGTACGTCTGGATAGACCCGGTCGTAGGGCGGCGTCGCGACATCGCTCAGGTTTCCGACCTTCGACGCGTCGTAGCGCGTGCCGCGAAATGGAATGATGTGTGCCACGATTCCTCCTAGCTTTGGGCCGTCGCGAAGTCGATGACGATCTGCGCCGCCTCGGCGCCAACGCGCGCCTGTGCCTCGACGGTCGATGCGCCGATGTGCGGCGTGAGCGAGACATTCTCCTGAGCGAGCAACGCATGGTCCGGCGACGGAGGCTCCGATTCGAACACGTCGACCGCCGCGCCGGCGACCTTGCCGCTTTTCATCGCGGCAACGAGCGCCGCCTCATCGACCGTGCCGCCACGGGCGCAGTTGACGATCCGCACGCCGTCCTTCATCTTGTCGAATTCGGCCGCCCCAAGCGTCGGACCGATCGCCGGATCGAACGGGATGTGGAGCGAGATGAAGTCGCTCCTCGCGAGCAACTCGTCAAGTTCGACCATCGGCGCGGTTTCCGGAATCGGGCTCGCGTCGAGGTACGCATCCTGGCAGAGGACGGTCATCCCAAGCGCCGTCGCCTTCTGGGCGAGCAGCTGACCGATCCGTCCGATGCCGATCAATCCGAGCGTCTTGCCGTCGATCTCGGTTCCCTTGAGCTGCTTCTTCTCCCACTTCCCACGCTTCATCGAAGCGGTCCCCCGCCCGATGTGCCGCGCCAGCGACAGCATGTGCCCGAGTGCTAGCTCGGCCACCGAATTCGAGCTCGCGCTCGGCGTGTTCCGAACGGTGATTCCCTTCGACTCCGCGTAGGCGACGTCGACGTTGTCGAGCCCGACCCCGGCGCGAACGACCAACTTGAGCTTCGTTCCACCATCAAGGATCGGCTCGCGCACCTTGGTCGCACTTCGGACGACGATTGCATCATAGGCCGCAATCTCTTCGGCCAACTGATCCGGCGTGAGTTCCGTCTTCTCGTCGACCTCCAGCCCCGCGTCGCGCATCGCCGCGACCGCCGAAGCCGCCAACGGATCGGATGCCAATACCCTAAACGCCATGCTGTCTCCCCCTTCGCGTCCCCTAGAAGCCAAGAACCGTATCGATCACGCGCAGCAGGCCCTCGATCTCGTCGACCTGTGCATCGCCCATGTGCGAGATGCGGAATGTCTTGTTCTTGATGTCGCCGTAGCCGTTGGAGATTCTCACGTTGAATTCATCTGCGAGTGTGTTGATCAGCGCCGGCACATCGATCTCCTTCGTGTTCTTGATGCACGTCAGCGTCTGCGACCAGTAGCCGGCTTCCGGGTAGACATCGAAGTGCTTCTTCGCCCACGCCTGGACGATCTTCGCCATCCTGGCGTGGCGAGCAAACCGCTTCTCCATCGTCTCGGCGAGCATGTCGTCAAGTTGCGCGTTCAACGCGTACATGTGCGGGATCGCCGGTGTCGAAGGCGTCTGATTCTTCAGGTGGGACTTATGGATCTTCGGAAGGCTGAAGTAATAGCTGCGGGGTGGAACGTTCCCCGCGCGCTCGAGGGCACGCTCGCTCACAGCGGCCACGGCAAGGCCGGCCGGCAGCGCGAATGCCTTCTGCACACCGGCGAGCACGAAGTCGAGTCCCCACTCGTCCGTCTTGATCTCGGCACCGGCCATGCCGCTGACAGCATCGACGAGCAAGAAGACGTCGGGATACTTCTCCTTCATGAGCTTCGCGATCGCCTCCAGGGGATTCATCATCCCAGTCGAGGTCTCGTTGAAGACCAGCGTCACTGCGTCGTATTCCCCGGTGGCGAGCCGCTCATCGACCATCTCCGGCTTGATCGCCACGTCCCATTCGATCGCGAGCGCGTCGCACGGGACGCCGTTCCCGACGGTGATCTCGTGCCAGCGCTTCGAGAATGCGCCGTTGATCAGATTCAGGCACTTCTTCGCCACCAGATTCGTCACCGCACACTCCATCGCTCCGGTGGAGGACGAGGTGAAGAGGTAGACAGGATTCGTGGTTTGGAGCACCTGCTGGAGCTTCGGCTGGATGTCTGCGTAGAGCTCGCCGAATTCAGGCGAACGGTGATGGATTTGTGGCGTGGCGAGTTCCTTGAGAATCTCCGGCCTCACCTGAGTCGGTCCTGGCGTGAAAAGTCGTTTGTGCATACTGCCCTCCGTCGTTCAGTTTCTTCGCGTCGACGGGAGGATATCACTGCCGATCGGGGTCCGCAATGGGTCTCCAGCCGCTCTTACGAACCAGCCTTGGCATCGCTCTCTTCTCTCCTGTCGCCGCGCTGGATTCGCCCGATGGATCGCCGGACTGACTCGCGCGCCGATGAAGCCCGGTTGGTGAGAACTCGGCACTCCGATAGAATCGGATTGGTCAAAGGAGGACGAATGGACCCGCTCGCCATCGTGATTGTCATCGCAGGTTTTGTGCTTCTCTGGGGCGGACTCGCGTACAACCGCATGATCCGATTGCGCGTTCGCGCGGAGGCCGCATGGCGCGACATCGACACGCAGCTCAAGCGCCGCTGGGATCTGATCCCGAACATCGTAGAAACGGTCAAGGGCTATGCCGCGCACGAAGCCGAGGTCTTCGAGGATGTCACGCTGGCCCGCTCCCGCGCGATCGATGCCGCCGGCCCCCATGAGCAGGCGGTCGCGGAGGAGGGGCTGAAAGGGGCGATGAAGTCCCTGTTCGCGGTCGTCGAGAGCTACCCCGACCTCAAGGCGAACGAGAGCTTCCTTCAGATGCAGGAGATGCTCGAGCAGGTCGAGGACGCGATCCAACGCTCGCGCCGCTACTACAACGCCGTCGTTCGCGACCTGAACACCACGATCCAGACATTCCCCCGGAACATTCTGGCGACGCTCTTCCGCTTCGAGGAGCGCGAGTTCTACGCGCTCGACAGCGAGGCGCAGCGCGAGGCCCCGCGCGTCCAGCTCCGATGAGCCGCACACGCATTGCATCGGTCGCGGTCGCTCTGCTGGCCATTGTCGGCCTTGCGGGGGTCGCATCGCTTCGTGTCAACACCTTCGATGCGACGATCGAACTCGACGGACACGGGCGACTTCACATCAGCGAGCAGATCGCGGTGACGTTCTTCACGAGCCACCATGGAATCGAGCGGGAGATCCGTACCTCCGATCGCACGCCGACGGGCGCTCGACGCTCGATCGATGTAACCCTCGTCTCGATCACGATGAACGGCGGTGCCGTTCCCTACACGGCGCGGCGCGTCGGCAACGAGCTCCGACTACGTATCGGTGATCCGGATCGCACCATCCGTGGTACCTACACCTACACGATTGCCTATACCGTCGATCGCGCGCTCCTCTTCCAAGGCGATCTCGTCGAGATCTACTGGAATGTCACCGGGAACGACTGGCGGATTCCGATCGATCGCGCCACCGCGTCCTTCCTGCTTCCCGAAGGCGTCTCGGCGGCCGATGCTTCGACAACGTCCTATGTCGGCTACTACGGCAGCACAGCCCGGGGCGGGCCCGCCGGCGAAGTCGAGGGGGCCCTTCAGTTCGGTGCCGCCGCCCTCGCGCCGGGGGAGGGGCTGACCGTCGGCCTATCAATGCCGCAGGACTTGCTCGCAATCGAGCCACCGGCTTTCGTTCAGAAGGCCCTGTGGTTTCTCGACGCCAACAAGTGGGCCGGCCTTCCGATCGTCGTGCTGATCGCAATGGTCCTGCTCTGGTGGCGCATCGGACGCGATCCCCGCAAAGGAACGATCGTTCCCCGGTTCGAGCCGCCTCGCGGGATGCATCCGGGCGCGGCGGGCGTGCTAATCGACGATCGTGCCGACCTGCGCGATATCAGCGCGATGATGATCGGCCTTGCGGTCAAGGGACACCTGAGAATCGAGGAGCTCGACATCGATGAAGGTCTCGTCGACCGAGCGAAGAACCTTCTCGGGCGAACCACATCCGCCGACTACCGCTTCGTCAAGCTGGAGCGCCGGGAGGACGATCTCTCCGACGCCGAGCAATCGCTGCTCCGCGCGATTTTTGACAAAGAGAATCCAGCGGAGCGGACGCTTTCCTCCCTCGAGAGCAAGTTCTACGTGCATCTTCCCACCATCAAGTCGCGCCTCTACAGCAGCTTGATCCGTGCCGGGTACTACGCACACAACCCGGAGCGAACACGCCGCTCGTATGTCACGCTCGGGCTCCTCGGAATGGCCGGCGGGATTGCGATCGGGATTCTCAACAGCTCTCTGTACCTCGTTGTGGCCCTCGGCCTCTGCGGATTCATCGTCCTCGGATTCGCGCGGGTCATGCCGCGAAAGACCCGCGAGGGCGTCCGAGCCCTCGACGAGGTTCTCGGGATGGCTGAGTACATCAAGCGAGCCGAGGTCGATCGAATGGAGTTCCACGACGCGCCGGAGAAGAGCCCCCGAGTCTTCGAGCGACTGCTTCCCTACGCGCTCGCACTCAACCTGACATCCATCTGGACGAAGCAGTTCGCCGACTTGATGCAAGAGCCCCCGCAGTGGTATGCCGGGCGTGGAACGACGTTCCATCCCCATCTGTTCACCCTGTCGATGATTCACCTCACGTCGGGGATGGAGCGCACGTTTGTCTCCGCGCCTCGCAGCACCGGCGGCGGTCGTTCCGCGTGGGGCGGGGGGAGCTCGTTTGGCGGCGGGTTCTCCGGTGGCGGGTTCGGCGGCGGCGGCGGCGGGGGCTGGTAGGTCGCATCAGCCTGTGCTAAGATTGCCCGGAAGGGGGACGCCTTGCCACAGACTCGCACGCGACACTTGAAATGCGCTTTGGTTGCGGTTTTTCTTGTCCTTGCTTGCGCTCCGCTTCTCGTTGCGGATGAAACCGTGGGGATCGCTTGGGATACCGCCCGACCGCTCACATGGAGCGATTTCCGGGGTGTTGCGCCTCCGACATCGGGCAACTTCACCGAGCCTGCCGCGATCCACATGACGATCCATTGGCGCGTCTCCTACAGCGCCACATCCGCGAACGGTCGCACGTGGAGCGGGCGCGTCGAGACGGCAGAGGTCACCAACGTCATGAGCCCCGCACTCTCGTGGGCCGTTCCGGGACAGGTCAACCCGTTGATCCTGCTGCACGAGCAGACCCACTTTGATCTGAATGAGGTCTACCGCCGGAAGCTGGAGAATGCTCTCCTCTGCGTTCAGGCCCAAGGCAGCTCACAGCAAGGAGTCGTCGACGCGCTCAACGAGCGGGTCCACGCGATCGCGCAGCAGCTCCTCGACCGACTGGTGGCGGTGCAGGATATCTACGATGCCGAGACCTCGCCGGGGATTAACCAGGCGGCTCAGAATCGCTGGAAGGACCAGGTCTCCCTCTGGCTCAGCGACCCGAGCCTCGCCCCTTCCTAGCCGGCCTGCCACCCCTCGAGCTCTCCCTCCTCAGTCGCCGGACTCCACGTCAGCGTCAACCCGGAGAGAGAAGACCTTCTCGCCTTCTTCCCCGACTCTTTCAAGCGCGAAGTACAGCGAGGTTCCTTCACGGACAAAGGCGTCCTGGAGGGTGAATCCCTTGCTCGCGCCCTCCGTCGCGGAGAGATCCGCGACGACATCGCCGCCCGACACCTCGACCGGCTCGCCGTAGCGAAGATGGAGCCGGATGTCGCTGACGTCGCTTCCTTCGAGATCCACGTGCAGCGTTTCCACGCCGGCCGACAGGTCCAGTCGGTACTGTGTGAGGCCAAGCATCCCATCGCTCGTCTTGAGATGGTCGAGAAGCAGCGGGACCAACCCACCATCCGATCCGACAGCAGCATCGATCTGCGACCCGATGTCGATCCCTTCGATCGCGGGTAGTGACGTCGCCGCAAGCGTGTACGAGACGGGATCCGGAGAGTCGTTGCCGACAACGATCCACAGCTCCCCGGAAGCCGGCGAGCCGATGACCAGAAGCTCATCGAGCCCGGTTGATCGCAGCTGCAAATCCGCCGTCAGGCGCCCGTCCTCATCGCGCTCGATCGGATCGGCTCCGACAAGCAGATCGACGTCGGCGTGTACGGATTCCGCATGGACAACCACCAAGGACGCACCGGGCGGCACGCTGTAGACGTACTGCCAGTCGAGATCGCCGCTGATTTGGCCGGGCTGCAGCTGCTCACTGACAGCCATGTTCGACTCGAGGGCGATCGTCTCGGGCCGTACCTTCTCGACGAAGGCAATCGCGCGGACTTCGTACGTTGCGCCCGGCTCGACGAAACTCACGATGCCGATGTAGTAGTCTCCCGCGGGAACGACGTCGACCCCATCCTCCGGAAGCTCGAGCCGCTCGTCGCCCTCCGCGCCGTAGGTTCGGTAGCTGTAGAAATACGACGATTCGTCCTCGGTCACGGGTTCGTTCTCGCGAACGATCAGGTCGATATCTCCCGTTGGATCGCTCGTGTTGGCAAGCTCGATGACCAACCGTACAACCCCTTCCGGAACGATGATGCGGTGCTGCACCGAATGGACGAGGCAATACTCGCAATCGTCCGGCGATGCGACGGTACCGGTAGCGATCACCGCCGGAGCCTCTTCGCTGCCGATCTCGACGACGCGGAGCTCCGCGTCGACAATCCGCTCGGGTCCGACCTCCTGTCCCAGCACCTCGACACCGAGCGATAGCACGCCGAAAACGATCATCACAAGGTAGATCCTCACACTTCTCATCGCAGCTCCTTCCTCTCGCGGGTCTGCCCATTAGAGCACGGACACCCTGTTCGCGCAAGAATGCGAAACCATCCCCGTGCCCACGGGTAGATCGAGCAAGGCACGACGAAGCACCTCCTTACCCCAGTGACCGCATCTTGCCCCGCGGGACGGCCGAACGGTCGTCCCGCTGCCTTTCGGGCAGCCCATGGAACGAGCGAACCGTTGGCGCGAATGTCCTTGTGGGAATCGGACCCCAGGGTACAATGACCGCATGAAACGAACCCTTCTGCTTCTCGGCCTTCTTTCGGTCGTCTTGGCTTCAGCCTTCGGCTGCTGCATCGGGCCGGTCTGCTTCTAGCAAGCGCATCCTGCGACTTGCGTAGACTGCCTGTCCGAACGAAACACCGCCATCCCCACAGGGGACCTTCTCGTTGGTGATGAAGTCGAGGCCGTGCTCCTCGATATGTCGACGCAGGGATGTCGCGATCGCGTCGTTGTAGGCAACCCCGCCGCTGAATGCGATCGTGCGGATCCCCGCCGACCGGGCTGCGCTGCAGGCCATCTTTCCGGCGCCGATCCCCAGTGCATGCTGCGCCGTCGCCGCCACGTCTTCGACAGGATGGATCTTCGCAAGCAGAGCCAGTTCGCAGAAGAGCTGCCCCGTATCGACCACGCAGGACCCGTCCTGCTCGATCAGCCGCGGATCGACAGGCAACACACTGCCTCTCGCCGCGGCGGCCTCAAGACGCATTGCCGGTTCGCCCTCATACGTACGCTCGAGGCAGATTCCGAGCCACGCCGCGACTGCGTCGAGGAATCGACCCGCGCTGGTAGTCCAGGGAGCGTTGAGTCCCCGTTCGATCTGCGAACAGATGACATCGGCTTCCCCACGCGTCATCCCGCGTTCCAGGAGACCCTTCGCAATCTCCGGCGTGGCGACCCCCGTCGCGTGGAGAAACGCCGCTGCCATCCGAAGCGGATGTCGTGCCGCTTGATCCCCTCCGGGGAGACGAACCGGAAGCAAGTGCCCGACCCGTGAGATCGTCCGATCCGCACCGACGAGGATCTCTCCGCCCCACGCTCCGCCATCCCACCCGTAGCCGTAGCCGTCGAGGATCACCCCGACGGCCGCATCGACAGCATGCTCGCCCATCACCGAGCACAGATGTGCCACGTGGTGCTGCACCGGCACGACGTCGGCACCGTGCCGCTCTGCAAGACCCCGCGCAAGGCGCGTTGTGACGAACGACGGATGGAGATCGCACGCGATGCTCACGGGATCGGGGGCATGAGTGATTCGATAGAGGTGCTCGATCGCCGATTCGAGAAACGTTTCGGTCTCCAGGTCGTCGACCGATCCGATGTGCTGGGACAGGGTGATCGCACCATCCGCACCAATCGCGAACGTCACATCCGTCTCCGGCCCCAGCGCAAGGACCGGAACATCGAGACTCGCACGGATCGGTTCCGGAACGTACCCCCGCGACCGCCGCAAGAAGACCATCGTCCCGCCGACCCTCCGCCGCACGGAGTCGTCGCATCGCGCAACGATCCGGCGGTCGTGCAGCAAGGAGTGGTCGGCAATCCCATCGAGTTGCGTCGTGATCTCGTCGTTGTCGATCAGCATCGGCCGGCCGGGCAGGTTCGCGCTCGTCATCACAAGCGGCACCGCAAGCTCCGCAAACAACAGGTGATGAAGGCCGGTGTAGGGGAGCATTGCGCCGACGGTATGCAGCCCGGGAGCGACGGCGGGAGCCAGAGCACCGGGTCGCGCGCGCAGAACGACGATGGGGCGCTGGACGCCGACGAGGGTTTCGGCCTCTGCGGGGTCGAGCGTCGCGACCCTCTCCAGTATCTCGAGGGCTCCCATGATCGCGTAGGGCTGCCCCGGGCGCCCGACGCGCCGTCGCAGCTTCGAGACCACCTCCTGATCGGTGGCGTCACAGGCGATGTGCGTCCCGCCGATTCCCTTGATCGCGACAATCTCCCCCTCTCGAAGCGCTTGAGCGGCTCGCTCGATCGCACGCTCCGGCGCGCCGTCGAACGTGAGCGACGGTCCACACGCTTCGCAGGCCGTCGTCTGAGCGTGGTAGCGGCGATCGAGCGGATCGGTGTACTCGGCCCGGCACGCTTCGCACATCGGGAAGTCGACCATGGAGGTACGCGGACGATCATAGGGAAGGGACTCAATCACGGTGAAGCGAGGCCCGCAGTCCGTGCAGCTGGTCGCCCAGTAGCCGTGGAACCGCGAGTTCGCGAGGATCTCCTCGACACAGGCGTCGCACGTGGCAACATCGGGAGGAAGCGAACCACCGCCACTCCCACCTTCCAAGGAGGAGAGAATCTCGAACGCCGTCGAGCCGACGGGCTCTGCAGCAACGATGTCAACGGCGTCGATCACCGCAAGGGTCGGGGGGTTCTCTCGAAGCTCGCGAACGAACGCATCAACCTGCGCCGTCGATCCCTCGATGAAGATCTCGACCCCGGCGTCTCCAAGGTTGCGCACCGATCCAGAGAGTCCTTGCTCGACGGCTGTTCGGTAGACAAACGGACGGAACCCGACACCTTGCACGACGCCCCGAACGAGGATCCGCCGCCGTTCAGCCGCCATCGTCCTCGGTCTCTATGGTCACTCGCTCGACCGACAGCTCGCGTCCCGAGAGAACGCTGACCGCGCTTTCGCAAACGGGACAGCTGAGAATCGGAATGGGGTAGTGGAAGGACTCGTTGTCGGCGTACTCGGCGACGCCCTGGTAGCCGCAGGAGGCGCAGGCAATGCGGGCGGGCACAGTCTCGATCACCAGCGCGACCCCCTCGAGCCGTGTTCCCTGCCCCAGAAGCTCGAACGCCGTGCGCAACGCGGGATCGGAGAGGATCCGCAGTTCGCCCTTCTGCAAGAACACATGCGTCACCTTGCCTGGGTGCTCGGTGAGTCTCTCGAGAAGCGCGCTGATTAGCTCGCTTGCGATGGAGTACTCGTGCATTCGATCTCCAGAGCATCCAGGAGTTCGTCGATCCCCTCGCCGCGCTTCGCATCGGTCATCAGGCAGATGCCCTGCGGATTGATGGTCGCGTAGTCCTCGACGATCCGTTGGACGTCGACGCCGACCGCATCCGCCAGATCGATCTTGTTGATCACAACGATGTCGGTTTGCGCGAAGATCTTCGGATGTTTCCGCACCATATCGTCGCCCTCGGTCACCGAGATGACAACAACCTCTTTGCTCGCGCCGAGCGGGAAATCGGCCGGGCAAATCAGATTCCCGACATTCTCGATGAACAGCAAATCGAGCGCATCGATCGTCAGATGCTCCATCGCATGCTGCACGCGATGAGCATCAAGATGGCAGTCGTCCTGGGTGTTGAGATTGACCGACTCCGCGCCGGCGGCGAGGAATCGCCGATGATCGTCGTCACCGGCGGAATCCGCGGCAATCGTTCCGACACGGAGACCACAGGCGGCCAGTCGCTCGATCAAGCGCTCGACGAGCGACGTCTTGCCGCTGCCGATGGCACCCATCAGGCTGATCGCGCGAACGCCGGCCGCCTCCAACTGATGATGATTCAGATTCGCGAGTTCCAGCTGCCGTTTGAGGACATCCTCGCCGTGGAGTCGTACGTCATGCATCGCTCCTCCTTCGAAGCGGCGGTGATGATACGAGTCCGGCCAAGGTCTTGCCAGCGCGCCGCAATCCATATCACCTGCCGCTTGAACCGCTCAACCGTCCCCTTATCATTGACATCTGTGCCCGCGAGAAGCCGGCTCGCATCATGCTTCTGGAAAGACCCGACGGTTCGGCCGGCTGCGAGAGGGGAACGAAACTGGAGGAATCGGGTATATTTCGCAAGATGTGCCGCGACACCGACGAGAACGTTGCTACAGAGGAACGAATCGGCCAAGGAGGATCCGAGATGAGAAGGCTTGCTTTCGCTGTTCTTTCCCTTTGTCTTGCCGCTACGCTGGCGGCGTACGCCGCGCCAGCGATTCACGTTGAGGAACCGATCCACGACTTCGGAGAGGTCCTCGAGGGGTACGCGGTGGAGCACACATTCACCATTCAGAACATCGGTGACGAGGTGCTTGAGATCACCAGTGTTCGAATCTCCTGCGGATGCACCAAGACAGATCTGGAGACAGACCACCTCGAGCCCGGCCAATCGGTGACCCTCGGCGTGACGGTCAACACGACTGGGTTCGGCGGGCGAATCTCGAAGTCAGTCTACATCTACTCGAGCGATCCGAGCTACGCGGACTCCACGGAATCCGACCTTCCCCCGTACACGCTTCGGATCACAGGCATGGTCAACCGCGCCGAGGAGTACCACATTACGACGTACGATCTGAACTACCTGTACTACACTCTGATCGACGTTCGGGATGCCACGGCGTACGCTTCCGGCCATCTGCTTGGCGCGATCAACATCCCGTTCGATGAGTTCGAGGAATCGATCGTCAGCTACCCCACCGATGCGTGGTACATCGTCTACGATCAGGACGGGACGAATGGCGATGCCGCCGCGCGGATGCTCCAGCAGATGGGCTTCGCGACGGTGCACAGCATTCTCGGCGGACTCGATGACTGGATCCGCCGCTTCGACAGTCTCTATCTCGATCCGGTTCCGGAGAACCTCGAGAAGCACGAGCGCGAAGCAGTATTCAACGTCGATCTCAGCATGATGGTCGACCAATTCAAGTACGTGTTCTACTTGCTGATCGACGTACGCGACGAGGAGGCCTACGAGGCCAGCCATTTGCTCGGAGCGATCAACGTACCCCAGGCGCAGGTCGAGCAGTGGATCGATCCCTTCCGGCGAGACGTCATGGTCGTTTTGTATGATCAGGCGAATGCTAAGAGCGACGCGGCCGTACAGTTGCTGGCGCTGCACAACTTCTCGCGAGCGCGAAGCCTGCTTGGAGGTTTCGAGGAGTGGATGCGCAACTTCGCGGACCGTTTCGTCGTGACAGCCGAATAGCCGGCGATCTCATCGCACGGGAAAGGACGCGTACAGTGAACAGCCGGCGGACCATCCTTCTTCTCGCAATCATTGCTCTGGTGGGCCTTCTGGGGCTGGCGGCCCAGGCGACCGATCTGGTCTTCTTCTACGAAGTCGGGTGTCCACACTGCGCCCGCGTCCATGGATATCTCGATGCACTCGCCCCGCTGTTCCCGGAGCTCGTCGTGCTCGAGTACGAGATCCACGAAGAAGAGTCGATCGACCTCTTGAACCGTCTACTCACCGCCTACGATGTCGAGATTGGAGCCGTGCCGATGCTGTTTGTCGGAGATGTCGCAGTGATCGAAAGCGTCTTCTACGGACTGCGTGAGGGGCCCTACCCAACGTCCGGCCGCCTCGAGGAAATCACGCTTCGCGAGGCCATCGAGTTAGCGATCGAAGCGGATGCGCTATCCCCTCTCGATCGGGCCGCCGCGACAGAGGCTGACGGAGGGCTCGCTGAGACACTGACAATCCCTGCAGTGATCCTCGCCGCCGCCGCGGATTCGGTGAACCCATGCACGTTTGCGGTTCTTGTACTGTTGCTGGGGACGCTCATCGTGGCCGGCCGCAAAGGGAAGACGATCCAGATCGGGTTGGCCTTCATCGTTGCGATCTACATCTCGTATTTCCTGATGGGCATTGGGATTTTCTCCGCCATCCAGTCGGCCGGTGTGCAACGCCCGTTCATCATGGCCGTCTCATCTCTCGCGATTCTCCTCGGCCTGTGGAACATGAAGGACTTCTTCGCCTACGGAAGGTGGTTTACCATCGAGGTCCCGAAGCGGTGGAGGCCGACTGTCAAGCGCCTAACGGCGTCGGTTGTCTCCATTCCGGGGGCGTTTTTCGTCGGCGTCCTCGATTCGCTCTTCTTGCTCCCTTGTTCCTCCGGCCCCTACATCGCGATTCTCGCGCTCCTGTCGAAGACAACCTCGCGGACCGAGGGGATCCTGCTGCTGCTGCTCTACAACCTGATCTTCGTTCTGCCGCTCGTCGGGATCATGCTCGCGGTCCACTTCGGCTACACGACGACGGCGCGAGCGGAACGCTGGCGCAGCGCGCGCCTTGGCAAGCTTCACCTGATCACCGGCGGGATCATGTTCCTTCTGGGGGTGGGGATGCTCCTCGCGGTTCTGCTGGGGTGGATGTGATGTCCCGCAGCAAAGCACTCGGCATCTCGGTCGGCCTGCTCCTCACGCTCTCGTTCGTTGCTTTCAGCGCCAGCGACGCCCCGATGATCGTCGTCTTCTACGAAGAGGGCTGCCCGGACTGCCTCAAGCTCGAAGAGTTTCTCGCCGGGATGATGACAGAGCTCCCGGAGTCGGCAATCGTGCGCTACGAGATCCATGAGCCGGGAGCGCTCAAGCTGCTTGGCGCCCTCGAGACGGAGTACGGCGTGGAGACCCCGAGTGTTCCCGCGACCTTCGTGGGCGACATCGCCGTGTTCGGAGCCGACCACGAGGCGGAGTTCCAACTGCGCGACGCGATCAGCCGATGTGAGCTGTTCGGCTGTCCGTCGCCGCTGGACCGAATACTCACCGAGGCATCGATTCGGACGGACGTGCTCCGCAGTATGTTGCTCGTCGGCCTTTTCCTCCTCCTTCTTCTCTGGCAGACCTTCTAGAGAGTCCGCAGCAGCGCCGCATCGGTAGGATGCGGCGCTATACTGTGATTACCTTGACTGCGCGACGAGGCGATACCGAATGAGCTGTCCGAAGCCTGGCCCCCTCGCTCCACTCAACAACGAGGAGCTGATTGAGCGCCTGCGCTCCGCCGGGGCGGGCGAGGAGGCGATCGAGCTTCAGAACGAGATCGTTCAGCGGAATATCGGGCTTGTGAAGTCCATCGCAGTAAAGTTCATCTCGTCGGGCGAACCGTTGGACGACCTGATCCAGGCGGGGTATATCGGGCTCCTGAATGCAGCGGCAAACTTCGACCTCGCCCGGAAGACACGGTTCTCCACCTACGCCAGCTACCTGATCCAAGGGGAGATCAGACACTTCGTGCGTGACAAGCACACGACCATCCGCATTCCTCAATGGGTGCAGATGATGAATCGACGAGTCAAAGAGGCCGAGGAGATCTTTTTTCAGCAGCACGGGCGTCCTCCGCTTCTCTCCGAGCTGGCGGCCAGCGTCGACCTGACCGAGGCCCAGCTCACCGCACTGCTACGGGGCCGTGAGTCGATGACCTACGTCTCGATCGATCAGGATCGACGTTCGAGCGATCCGAATCCGGCGCCACCGCAGACCGAGCACCTTCTCGTCGAGTCGGATGCACTCCCGTTCGACGCAAGAATGAAGATCCTCCTCGCGATTGAAGAACTGACGGAGATCCAACGCACGGTCATTCGAGGGTTGTTCTACCAGGGGATGAGCCAATCGGAGGTCGGCGAAGAACTCGGGATCTCGCAGCGCCAGGTGTCACGCGTGAAGCAACGTGTGCTCGACGATCTAAGGGGGAGCCTGTTCGATCCGCCGGAGAGCTAGGAATCAGGCGCGCCAGGCATGATCGAAGAAGATGGAGGAGAGAAACGTGCGAGAGGCAAGCGGGACTGTTGATCTACTGTCGCTGATCGGAAGTGCGATCGAGCAGCTGCAGCAGTGCATCAACCTATTCGAGGGCGAGGATAGATCCGGCGGCGTACAGCATCTCACGACGGTAATCCGCAGCATCGGCACGTATCTCGAGCAGCTCGACGCCGATCCGATTGTTCAGCTGGCGGGTGTCGATCCCGCAAGTCTTGCAGACAGCCTCCATCACGTGCAGAGCGATCTTTCGTCGGTCGTTCAGCAAGTCGAGCATCATCCAACACCGAGCTGACGATGGAAGCCGCCAAGCGCGCTCTGATTACAGGGGGGACGGCAAATCTGGGTCTCGCGATCGCCCGGAGATTCGCGGCGGATGGCTACGATCTCGTACTGAATTATGCCCATGACGTCCGTCGCGCCGAGGGGATGCGCCCCCTCCTGGAACGGGCCGGGGTTTCCGTGCGCCTCGTCCGCGCCGATGTCACGGATCCGCAGAACGTGGGTCGCCTGTTTCGCGAAGCGACAGAGGACGGTCCAATCGATGTTCTCGTCAACAACGTGGGCGCATTCTTGTTCAAGCCGTTCCTCGATACGTCGCTGCATGAGTGGGAGCAGGTCCTTTCCAGCAACCTAGCAACCGCCGTGCTGTGCTGTCGGGAGGCCCTTCCCGGAATGCGTGACCGTGGATCGGGCTCGATCGTCAACATCGCATCGATGCATGCCGAGCGGCTACGCGCCACACCGAACACCCTCCCCTATGCGATCGCCAAGTCGGGTGTCATCGCGCTGTCGCGGACCCTCGCGAAGACCGAAGGCCCCTACGGCATTCGCGTCAACGCGGTCTGCCCAGGCTTTCTCGAGACGGAAGGCAGCCACAACCCGCAGGGCGCCCGCGACCGGATTCCGCTCCGTCGGTTCGGTCGTCCAGAGGAGATCGCCGAAGTCGTCGGGTTCCTCGCATCGGACGAAGCATCCTACGTCACCGGAGCCGTCTTCAATGCACACGGGGGCGCGCTTCTGTAAGCACGCCCCCGCGATTCAGTTCTGTTTCTCTAGCCGTCTACTCGACCTCGGCTTCGTATCCGCCATTTGCCTGCTGGACGGTGATCAGCGTCGTCTCCTGCTCCTGCACCACGACGTTGTTGATCGTCGTGGGCGGCGTCGTGTCGATTACGACACTGTAGGTCCCCGGAGCCAGCTTAGGACCTGGTTCGCCCAGCCGCCCGACGTAGGCGACATTGCCCGTCGCATCGTAGACGGTGTAGCTGAATGGCGCCGCCAACGCCAACGCCTGTCGGAGTTCGTCGCTGTTCTGCGCGTCGAAGTAGGTCCCGCCGGTGGATTGCGCGATGTCGATCAGCTGTTCGCGCGCCTCGGTCGAGAATCGTACGTCGAATCCGACGACGTGGATTCTCAGGTTGTAGCCGGCGCGAACCAGTTCCTGCGCAGCGGCTACCGGATCGCCGCCGCACGTCTCCATGCCATCACTGACCAGAAGCACAAGCTGAGGATCGGTGATCCCAGCCAGATCTTCCTGTGTCTTCTGCAATGCGTAGGCCAAAGGTGTCGTCCCACTCGGCTCGATCTTCCGGACCTCGTTCGCAAGCCACTGCCGATTCAGCGGCTCGACCGCGGACACAAGCTGGCTCTTCTCACATCCGGCGAAGACGCGCATCCCCACAAGTGCACCGTCCGGTAGGTTATCGAGTAGATCGATGATCACCGACTTCGCGACCTCGATCTTCGTCGAGCCATCGATCGGCTCGCCCATGCTCGAGGACGTATCGAGGATCATGAAGAAGGTGCTCGCGGTGTGCTCAAACGCGAACGCCAACTCCCCGATTGGCTGGAGCTCTAGACTTCCGAACGTCTCGCCGATCACGACCTGCCGCACCGGGCCCATCGCGCCGACGGCATCGATGCTCGGTCCAGGACAGCGGGAATGATCTTCGTCGGCCGGCACATCGCTCAGGCGAACGAAATGGAACTCCTCGCCCTCCGATGTGTAGGGAGCAATGTCGATCCTCCCCGGGTAACCAACGGTCTCGCCGACGTAGATGAAGTTGTAGCCGTCGGAGCTGATCTCAACAATCGCCGGATTCCCGTTCGTGTTGTAGACGAATAGATCGTCGCCGGGCACATCCACGAGGATGTTGTCGACGAACTCCAGCACCAGGTACCCGCGATTGTCCAGGACACTGAGCCGGAAGCCCAGCGAGACGGCATTTGTATCGCAGCCCATGCATCCTTCGCAGCCACCATCTCCACAGGCATCCGGCGGCCCAAGTGCCTCTTCCGGATCGTCGTAGGCGTCCCGCACGCAGCTCGCCGCGAGGTAGTCGACCACTCGATCAGCGAACGCGAGATCACCTTGCGGGAAGGTTACGCCGAAATAGGTTGCCGGTTCAGCAGCAAGACTGAGACTCAACGCCCCCAGGAGGACGAGTCCCAGAAGGATGCTCCTTCTTAAACCGATGAACGTCCTTCCGTTCATCCCGTCACCTCCGACCGTGGGATTCCGCCACTCTCATAGCTTTGCAGTTCATCATAGAACGATTTCGTGCGGAAGGCAACTCTCGTCTTCTTCGGCATTGCCGGTGTGTTGCATATCACAGAGCGGCGTCAGTTGATCCCCATCTCGGCGTTCGCTAAGATTCCACCACGTAGCCGAGGTGGCGGAATTGGCAGACGCGCATGGTTGAGGGCCATGTGGACTTTAACGTCCGTGCGGGTTCAAGTCCCGCCCTCGGCACCAATTCCTGAGGATCTGGAGCGTTCCCATGCGCATTCTGTTGGACGTCATGAGCGGGGATCGCCCGCCACAAGAGCTCGTCAAGGGTGGTGTCGACGCCGGACGCCGCCAGCGAGTGGATGTCCTGTTCGCCGGAGATCCTGACGTCATCAGCCCGGCAATCACCGCCTCCAAAGCCAAGACCGGAAGTCAGTTCGACATCCTCCCCTGCACCGAGGTCATCGAGATGTTCGACTCCCCGGTCAAGGCCGTTCGTGAGAAGACAGACTCCTCGATCGTCCGAGGCCTCCAGTGCCTCCGCGACCGCGAGGTCGACGCCTTCGTCTCGCCGGGGAACACCGGTGCAGTGGTCGTCGGATCGATCTTCACGTTGGGACGTGTCACCGGAATCCCTCGCCCCGGTATCATGCTTGCACTCCCGACCCTCTCCGGACGTGATACGCTCGTGATTGACATCGGAGCCACCAGTGATTGCCAGCCGGACCATCTGTTGCACTTCGCGCTGATGGGGGCAACGTATGCGCGCGATGTGATGCAGATCTCCCATCCACAGATCGGCCTGCTCAACATCGGCACGGAGCGCGGGAAGGGGAACCGGCTTGTCTCAGAGACGCACACCCGACTCGAGGCCGAGGACCTCCCGTTCGCGGGAAGCGTTGAAGCGCATCAGCTAATTACGGAGCGTCCGGTCGATGTTGTCGTCTGCGACGGCTTCGTCGGCAACATCTTCCTGAAGGCCATCGAGGGTGGCGCCACCGCGGTAACGAGCATCATGCGCAAGCGGATCCATCGCTACATCCTGGCCAAGTTCGGCGCGCTCTTTCTCCGTCGGACGTTTGGAACCGTGCGGGAAACGCTCTCCTATCAGCGTCGTGGAGGTGCTCCTCTCCTCGGCGTCGATGGTTCCGTCGTGATCGCGCACGGACGATCCGACGCCGTCGCCATCGAGAGCGCAATCGACGTCGCGCGGCGGGAAGCGGAGGCAGGCCTGATCAAGCAGTTCTCCCACGGCCTCTCCGGCTGGAGCAACAATGGGAGCTAGGATCGTCGGCACCGGCAGCTATCTTCCCGCCTCGGTGAAGACAAATGCCGATCTTGAGCAAATCGTCGACACGTCGGAGGAGTGGATCGTCCAGCGTACCGGCATCAAGACGCGCCACCTCCTCTCCGATCGGGAGACGCCATCGGACATGGGCGTCGAAGCAGCCAAGCGAGCGCTCGAGCAGCTCAACTTGAATGCTTCGGATATCGACCTTCTAATGGTCGCGACGAACTTCTCGGACATGATCTGCCCGGGAAGCGCTCCGTTCATTGCCGAAGGCTTGGGACTGAAAGACGCGCCGTTCTTCGATCTGAAGGCCGGATGCACGGGCTTCGTCTACGGCGCGGCGGTGGCGAACTCGCTGGTTTCCGCCGGGCTTTCGAAGCGTGTGCTTCTGATCGGTCTCGAGGCGCTCTCGCGCGTCACCGATTGGACGGATCGCCGAACCTGCGTCTTGTTCGGCGACGGCGCGGGAGCCGCGATCCTCGAGCCGGGAGATGAAGGCCAGGGGATTCTCGGAATGGCGCTGTTCGGGGATGCAGACAAGACGATGCTCCTGCATCTGCCCGCCGGGGGGACACGGCGTCCGTCCAGCGCTGAAACGGTCGCGAACCGGGAGCACTTTCTCCGTATGGAGGGCGCCGGTGTCTATCGAAGCGCCGCGCCAATGATGGAGAAGGCGAGCCTCCAGGCCCTCGCGAAGGCGGGGCTCCATCTGACGGATGTCGATTGGATCATCCCACACCAAGCGAACAAGCGCATCATCAATGCACTCATTCGGCGTCTCGGATTCGACGAACAGCGGGTGATCGTCAACCTCGATCGCGTCGCCAACACGTCGACCGCGTCGATCCCCATCGCCCTCGACGAAGCCCGCCGGGACGGACGAATTGCCGACGGCGATGTTGTCCTGATGACCGCGTTCGGCGCCGGCGTGACGTATGGCGCCGTTGCATTTCGCGCGTAGCGCCCCCAGGAGGCGATTCCCGATGAACGCGAGCAAGACAGCATTCCTCTTCCCCGGACAGGGGCGGCTCCCGAAGAATCTCCCCGCCGAAGCCGAGCGGATGGAGCAGCTGCTCGAACATGCACTGGAGCACGGGCTTCCGATTCGGAGCCTGATCGCCGAGCAAGACCCGGATCGGCCTCCCCAGACGGAGATCGCCCAACCGATCCTGCTGATCGACAGCCTGTTTCGAGAGCAGGCGCTCCGTGAAGCAGGCTGGATGCCGCAGATCGCGGCGGGGCACAGCCTCGGGGAATACGCGGCGTTGGTTTGCACGGGAAGTCTGAGGGCCGAGGATGCGCTTCGTGTCGTGATCGAGCGAGGCCGCCTGATGGGTGGCGTAACCGGAGGGATGACCGCGATTCTCAAGCTGGAGATCGATACCGTGCGGACGCTGTGTGCCGCCGTCGGAGATGGCGTGTGCATCGCAAACCACAACGCTCCGACACAGGTCGTCGTCTCCGGTGACCTCGAGGCACTCGAGAATCTCGCCTCGCGCGCAACCGATGCCGGCGGTCGAGCGATCCCTCTTCGTGTCAGCGGGCCGTTCCACTCTCCGCGGATGCTCGCCGCACAGGAGGCGCTGGAGCCGGTTCTCCGGGCGCTCTCGCTCACTACACCCGGATTCCCTATCGTCTCCGGCGTAAGCGGCACCCTCGAAACGGATCCCGAACACATCTTGGGCCTTCTCTGCGGCCAGATCACCGCTGCCGTTCGATGGGTCGATGTGGTGAAGCGTCTCGAGGTGGAAGGCACAACGCAGGCGATCGAGGTCGGCTCGGGGGACGTACTGAGCCGCCTTGGAAGGCAGACAAGTTCCACGATTCGATTCATGACGTACGAGGAGGCCATCGATGAAGGAAGCTGAGCAGCGAGTTGGCATCGTCACAGGAGCGATTCAAGGCATCGGACGGGCAATCAGCGAGAAGCTTCTCTCCGACGGATACGCTGTCGTCGGCATCGATCTCCATCAAGAGGCAGGGACCGCGCTCGAATCGAAGCTCGACGGATTCCGATTCCTCCAAGCTGACGTCTCCGATCTCGAACAGGTGCAGAGTACCATCCAAACGGTCATCGACGAGTTCGGGCGAATCGATGGGCTCGTCTGCAACGCCGGGATCACGCGCGACCAACTGATCCTTCGCATGTCAGAAGAGGAGTGGCGAAGCGTCCTCGACGTCAACCTGACCGGAACGTATCACTGCATTCGCGCCGCGGCCCGCCAGTTCGTCAGGCAGCGCTCCGGCTCGATCGTGGCAATCTCCTCGGTGATCGGCCAGGCGGGGAACGCCGGGCAGGCGAACTACGCCGCGTCGAAGGCGGGGATCGTTGCACTATGCCGCAGCGTCGCCAAGGAACTCGGCTCGCGCGGCGTCCGCGTGAATGCCGTCGCGCCCGGGTTCATCGAAACGGGAATGACTGCCGTTCTGCCGGAGGAGATCATCACCACATTGCTCGAACGGATCCCGCTTCAGCGGAGGGGTAGCGCGGCCGAAGTGGCCGACGTTGTAGGCTTCTTGCTTTCCGATCGGGCTTCCTATATAACTGGTCAGGTACTGGGTGTGAACGGGGGGCTACACCCCTGAAACATGCAAGAACAGGGAGGTTCATTCGAACATGAGCGAGATCTCCGAGAAAGTTAAGGCGATCATCTGCGAGCAACTAATGGTCGATCCCGAGACGGTCACCGATGAGTCGTCATTCGTCGAAGATCTGGGAGCGGACTCGCTGGATACGGTCGAACTGATCATGGAATTCGAGGACGAGTTCGGCATCGAGATCTCCGACGAGCAAGCCGAGAGGATCTCCACCGTCGGGGAAGCGACATCGTACCTTGAGAAGCTGCTCGCAGAGAAAGACGCCTGAGATCGCAGACTACGAAGGCCGTCCAAGGGACTCCGGGATTCCGGATGTCCCTTTTTCATTGTCGGCAAGCAAGGGGAACCTTGGAAGGGGTGAGATGGATGCCTGAAGGGGAGAAGCGCGGTCGTATCGGCGGCAAGAGCACCAATCCGTATCACGAAGATCGCAAGTTCCCGGAGCCGACCATCTGTCCGACATGCCAGTTGGTCTATCGGAATGGTCGGTGGCAGGAGGGCGCGCTGGAGTCGGAGGAGTCCTCTCCGAACAGCAGCCACTGCCCGGCGTGCCGACGAGAGATCGACCGCCTCCCGGCCGGCCTACTCTACCTTCGAGGCAGCTATCTCGACAAGCACCGCGAGGAGATCCTCAACATCGCGAAGAACCAAGCTTCATTCGCCGCTTCCCACCGCCCGCTTCAGCGGATCATGTGGATCCGGGAGGACAGCGGCACGGTCGAAATCGCCACATCGAACAGCCATCTTGCATCGCGCATCGGCAAGGCAATCGAGAGCGCGTGCAAGGGCGAGTTGACGGTCAAACACGGCGACGCAGCACAATTGGTCCGCCTCTACTGGACTCGGGACAACTAGGGATGCCCCCCTTCGTCTTGTCTCCCGAGAGGCGCCTCGGGTCTCGCGCAGGCTGAAGATGCGGATCGGCGTCCTCTCCGACATCCATGCGAACCGTCCGGCACTTGACGCTGTCCTGTCGGCACTCCAAGCCGTCGGCGTCGATCGCATCCTCTGTTGCGGAGATATCGTAGGATGCGGCCTTTGGCCGGCTGAGACGGTCGATCGGCTGCGTCAGGAGAAGATCGTCAGCGTGAGGGGGAACCACGACGATGCAGTTCTTCATCTGTCGCGCTACCGATCGCCCGGGCATGAAGAGGACCTGCGGATGCTCTCCTGGACCGCCGAGCAGCTCACGGCGGACCAACACACATACCTCGCCTCGCTCCCCGAACGCCGCGAAGAAGACCCGTTCACACTCGCCCACGGGAGCCTGCGCCCCTCGTGCGAACTCGTGGAGTTCGTGCTTGGAGCCGAGGAGGCCGAGGAGAGCTTCGCCGTACTCGGGACATGGATCGGACTGGTCGGTCACGCGCATGTGCAGGCTCTGTATGAGGCGCGCGGGGACGGCTGCACAAGGAGCCTTCCCCTCGACGAAGGGTCGATCTCACTTGATCCACGGGCCCAGTACTTGATCAACCCCGGGAGCGTCGGGATGCCTCGGGACGCCGAACCGTCCGCCGCGTTCGCGTGGCTCGACCTCGACGAGAAGACGCTCACATTCACAAGGGCAACCTACGATCCAGCGCCCGCCGCCGAGGCGATTCAGGGACTCGGGTCCGACGGCCTGTGTCGATCGGCGCCGCTGGAGCACGCATGACGCTCGACCTGCAGAATGCGTTGAGAACGGCACGGACGGCCGCGTATGCTGCGGGCGAGGTCCTGCTGAGCGGGCTCGGGTCGAACGACTTGAACGTTCGATCCAAGTCCCATCGACACGATCCGGTAACCCTCTACGACCTGCGGGCCGACGAGACGATCCGCTCCGTGATCGCCCGGGAGTTTCCGAGCCACGCCGTTCTCTCCGAGGAGTCCGGCCAAGCAGGAGATGCCGAAGCTCGGACCTGGGTGATCGACCCGCTCGACGGGACGAACAACTACCTGCGTGGCATCCCACACTTCGCGGTGTCGATCGCCTTGCGCTCCCGCGATACGTTGCTCGTCGCCTGCGTCCACGATCCGGTGCGAAGCGAAACGTTCACCGCCGTGGCTGGCGCCGGCGCCAAGCGCAACGGCTCGGCGATTCGAGTGAGCACACAGTCGGCGCTCGACGGGGCAGCCGTTGCCGTCGGGTTCTCGTACGATCCCGAGCGCCGCGTAAGAACGCTCGACGAGATCCCGGGATGGATCGAAGAGGCACGGGCCCTGCGGGCGACGGGATCTGCGGCCCTCGACTTGGCCTACGTTGCGGCGGGTCGTTTCGATGTCGCCTGGTATCTCGCACTCTCCGCATGGGATGTCGCCGCGGGCATTCTCCTGATCCGCGAGGCCGGGGGCCGGGCAACCGATCTCGCCGGAGAACCTCTCGTCGATCCCCTCGACGGGCTCGTCGCCTCCAACGGTCTCGTACACGATGCTTTCCTGGCGGCACTTCGCAGGAGCACGCGATGACGTCCCGCGGCCCCGAGCGCTACCGATCGATCATTTCGGACTGGGATGCGTTCATCGCGGCCTGCGACCGCCCACTGCCTACGGTGATCCGCGCCAACACGCTTTGCATCTCTCCCGGGGCGCTGGAGGCGCGTCTCCGCGACCAGGGCATCGCGATCGAGCGTATCCAGTGGAACGATCGCCTGTTCACCATCGACCGTCCCGTCGGCGGCATGATCGAGCACTGGCTGGGGCACTTCTACATCCAGGAAGCGGTGCAGACGCTACCCGCGATCGCGCTCGATCCTCAGCCCGAGGAGACGGTACTCGATCTTTGCGCCGCGCCGGGCGGAAAGACGACGCAGCTTGCGGATCGGATGCACAATGTCGGTGTCCTTGTCGCCAACGAGCCGAACGGGCGAAGGCAGATGGCGCTTCTCGCGAACATCAACCGGCTCGGAGTACTCAACGCGCTGATGACCGGCTACCGCGGGGAGAGCTTCCCGATGCACACGTCGTTCGATCGCATCTTGCTCGACGCGCCCTGCTCCGGCGAGGGCACGCTGCGCAAAGAGCACGCGCTGTTTGCCGGCGCGACGCGGCAGACGATCGGGCGCCTGTCGAACCTGCAGAAGCGTCTCATCGTCCGAGCCTACGACCTGCTCAGGCCCGGCGGTACGCTCGTCTACTCGACCTGCACCTTCGCTCCGGAGGAGAACGAAGCCGTCGTCGCCCATCTGCTTGGCGAGCGTGATGCACGTCTGCTGCCCCTCGACCTGCCCGTCCTTGGGCATCCCGGGCTCGATGCATGGGCGTTGGAGCGCTATCCGGATGGGCTGCGCAACGCGCGCCGCTTCTATCCGCACGATCTCGACAGTGGAGGTGGCTTCCTTGCCCGAATCGAACACCCCTAGGGATCAAGCGATCGACTTCTATGTGACGGAGTTCGGTGTCGACCGCGAGTGGCTGGAGACGCTCTCCTACTATCAGCGGTCGGACGAGATCTGGGCGACATCCGCCGGAGCGATCCCGCCACTTGCATCCCCGCGTCTTCCCGGCTTGAGGATCCTCCGCCGTGCCCCCGGAGGATTGAAACCGACAAGCGTCTTCCTGTCCTTTCTCGGCGAGCGGATCACCGCGCGCCGGGTCAGTGTCGATCTCGAGACGCTTCGCGCCCTGCTCCTCGGGCAGTGGGTGTCGGCCAACGCCACGGACGGCTACGTCGCGATTGTCCATTCGGGCGATGTGTTCGGCTGCGGCCGCGTCCGAGACAACCGCATGCGGGCGCTGATTCCGACGGGTCGGCGGCGCGAACTCCTGAACGCACTGTCCTTCTCCGCGACCCAGAAGTAGCGAATCTGTAATCCAGATCACAGATTCTCTGCCCTTCCATCGGCTAGAATCCCCGCGGAAGTTGGACCAATTGACAAGGAGGTACGGAATGCTCAATCGATACGCTTTGCTGGCCGCGTGTTTTCTCGCTCTTGTGGCCGTCAGTGTTTCAGCAGAGAACGTTGTCTTCATCCTTGACGCCTCCAACAGCATGAACAAAGTGCTGCAGGTCAAGACAAGGATCGACGCCGCGCAGGATGCGCTCTCTGAACTCATCCTGGGGATGCCAGACGGAGAGAAGGTCGGTGTGATGGTGTATGGACACCGGATCGACCGCAACAACGAGGTTGAGAGCTGTCAGGACATCCAGCTCCTCTACCCGCTCTCCCCTCTGAACGATGCACTCAGATCAGACATCCGATCTGCAATCCGCGCGACGACGGCTCAGGGGATGACGCCATTGGCCGACTCCCTCATGGAGGCGGCGAACGAACTCAGTGCGACTGGCGGGGTCATCGTTCTGATCAGCGACGGTGAAGGGAACTGTGGTGGAGACGTCGACGGTGTCCTGGCGATGATCGAAACCATGGACCCTCCCATCACGATTCATGTCCTCGGCCTTGACGTCGAAGACAGCGCTCGCGGGATCCTTGAGATTCTCGCGTTCAATACTGGAGGCACATACTGGGCCATCGGAGCCGCTGGAGGCCTTCTAGAGGCCCTGTACTCGACGGTGGATCAGGAGCGGGATATTCCTCCGGTGGGCCCGGCCATTCCGTCCGAGTACGCCTGTCTCGGCATCACGAATGTGATTGTCGGCACGGAGGGCGACGATGTCCTCTATGGAACTCCGGAAGGGGACCTGATTCTCGGACTCGGAGGAAACGACTTCCTGATGGGTCTCGAGGGTGACGACGTTCTCGTCGGCGGCCCCGGTTGCGACATCCTGGAAGGCGTTGCCGGCAATGACTACCTCTACGGCGGCGAAGGGGAAGACCTGATGTTCGGCGGCGTCGGAGATGACGTCCTCTGCGGCGGATCCGGCGCGGACTCGTTGGAGGGTGACAGCGGGAACGACATTCTCGACGGCGGCGAGGGCGTGGATATCCTTCTCGGTGGCAAGGGAAATGACCTCCTCTACTCGGCGGATGTCTTTGACACGCTGATGGAAGGGAAGGCCGTTGCCGGCGCCTACGAGCGATGTCAGGGACCCTGCCCAGTGGTCACCCGGGAGCTCCCGGTATGCCCCCCGCCGGTGATGGAACGTCAAGCCGTTTGCCCTCCGCCAGCCGTGGCGGAGCCAGTCGTCGAGTGCCCGCCGGCAGCCATCGTCAAGACACTCAATGAAGGAGAGTCCCTCCAGCTGCACGGAACCGTCGGGGATGCGGACTGCAATATCGTTCAGCATCTGTGGCAAGCGAGTGCCGGGTCGTTCGACGATGCAACGTCGCTCCATCCGGTGTACACCGCACCGATGCTTGCCGGCTGCGACAATCTCGATGTCGAGATCGTGCTGACCGCCGTCGATAGCTGCGGCGCATCCGCGAGTGACTCGTTCATCATCCAGGTCCTCAACGTCAACCATGCACCGATGCTCGAACTCGGCGAACCCATCGTCATCGACGAAGGCTCGTCGGCCACTCTGTATACGAATGCGGTCGACTGTGACGGCGACGCGCTCTCGGCTCAGTGGACGGTCGGAGGGATAGGACTGATCGAAGGCGCCACTGTTCTCCAGGCTGTCTTCGTCGCTCCGATGATCGACGCGTGCGACGGGATCGATGTTCTCGTTTCGGCGTCCGTCCTCGACCCCTGCGGTGCCTCGGCATGCGATACGGTCATGATCCACATCCGAAACGTCAACGGCCCGCCGACCGTCGACCTCGGCCCGGACTTCGCACTCGATGAGTGCACGGCGATCCAGCTCACGCCGATCGTCGCGGATCCGGACCATGAGGAGCTGCACTACTGCTGGTCGGTCACCGGCGGCACGTTGAACGATTCAGCCGCGGCCGAGCCGGTCTACACCGCTCCGCTCACCGCCGGCTGCGGAAACGACAGCGTCGTGATCACGCTCACGGTCACCGACGCCTGTGGACTGTACGCAACCGACTCGGTCACTGTCTGTGTCAAGAACGTCAACCGTGCGCCAACCGTTGACCTCGGGCCCGACCTCTGTGTCCTTGAGTGCGACACGCTGTTGATCACGCCGGTCACGTCGGATCCCGACGGCGATCTGCTCAGGTACGCATGGAGCGCAAGCGGCGGGTACTTCACAGACAGTTGCTCCGCCGTCGCGATCTACAGCGCGCCGGCAACCGTCGACTGTGAAGGCGAGGACGTGATTCTCACGCTGACCGTGACCGACGCATGCGGTCTCACCGCGACCGATTCGATCGTGGTGCACGTCCAGAACGTCAATCAACCTCCGACAGTACACGCCGATCCGTAGCGATCGGCTGCTAACGATTGGTCCGACTCAAAGGATCTGCTCCGCCCTCTCGGGGGCGGAGCAGATCACTTCTTCCGGGCGGCAGTCGTGCCGCTCGAGAAGACCTAGGACAAGTCTGCCAATCGGATTCGCATCCGCCAGTTCGTGCGCCACGTGAAGGTGGAGGCACTTCAGCCGCTTGCGGTCGGCAATTCCCCCGATCCCCCGACGCGTCAGACTCTGCATGAATCCGAGACGCTCCACTGTGCTGCGATCCGCAACGCTGAGCATGGATATTCGCTCGGCGACGTAGCGGCCGTGCGCGGCATCCATGGCCGCGCGGAGACCCTCGTCCCCAACCATGCGATCCTCGAGGCGAGAGATCCAGCCCCCCGCCTCAAGGCGATCGATCGCCAACGAGAGGTAGGGACAGGTCAGCCAGTAGATTGTCGGGAAGGGCGTCTCGTCGATCAGCGGATACACGGTCACCACCTGTGGGAATCCATAGGAGCAACGCCGGGGAATTCCCACCACGCCGCGCGGCGGCCGGCCGATCTGCCGCTCGATGACTCGCTCATCCGCTAGTGCAATCGATTCCATGCATCCCGTCCATACTTGCTCGCAACCAGCTCCTCCGCCCATCTGCACTCGTCGCGTGTCAGATCGTCCGGCTCGAGCTTCTCCTCAAGGCGTTTCGCCAGCTCGTCCGCGATTGCTCCGCCGACGTCTCGATCGCGGACAGGACCCTCGACCACGTCGGTCAGCGTAATCGTCTCGGAGGGCTTCGAAGCAACGCGTTTCGGAGCGTAGCCCGGCCGATGCGCCAGAAGCAATCGCTCCATCGGGATCGCGTCGGACGCTACGAGCAGCGTCGTGTGGTAGAGCAAGACGTCTCCGCGCCGGGCTTGCGCCGCCCCGCCAATCTTGCGCCCTGCGATCCGAAGCGCGTTCCCCTCACAGACGAGTTCGGCCCATGGAGCGAGTGCCCCTGCGACAGCCTCTCCAAAGAACGAGAATGCGTCGACCACGGAGGTCATCCCGTCGCGCCGGCCTACGGCCACGGAGAGGTTGAGGTTCCCCGGGTGATGATAGACGGTTCCTCCGCCGCTGATTCGGCGAAGAATCGGGATGTTCGCCTGCGTTGCATGGGCGATGTCGACCTCGTCCGCAACGCTCTGCGACCTTCCGACGACAACCGCACGTCGGTTGACCCAGAAGCGCACCGCCTCGGGCGCCCCGGCGCGAACCCGATCGGCGAGCACCTCGTCGACCGCCAATCCGTAGCGCGGATCTGCCGGAGCGAGTTTCACCAGCAGGCGCATCAGGCGCCCATCGCTTCGGCGGCATGATACGAACTCCGCACGAGAGGTCCCGAGACAACGAACTCGAAGCCGATCGATCGAGCACAATCCGCAATCGCGTCGAACTCCTCGGGCGGGACGAATCGGTCGACGGGCACGGCCCACTCTGTCGGACGAAGGTACTGGCCGATCGTCACGATCCGAGTTCCCGCAGCATGGAGATCGCGAAGCGTCTCCTCGATCTCGGACATCCGCTCGCCCAGTCCGACCATCAGCCCACTCTTGACCCGCGTGCTTCCGCGGTTTCGCCCGATGTACCCCAGCACAGCGAGTGAGCGATCATAGCCGGCGCGACGATCCCTGAGAGCGGGCGTCAGGCGTCGAACCGTCTCGACATTGTGCGCGACGACATCCGGACGGGCCGCCAGGATCGCATCGAGGGACATCGTCTGCCCGCCGAAGTCGGGAATCAGCGCCTCGACACGGGTCTCCTCGTGCGTCGCGGCTACTCGTCGGATCGTCTCGGCGAACAATGCCGCGCCTCCGTCCAGCAAATCGTCTCGATCGACGGATGTCAGCACGACATAGCGCAGCCCGAGCTCCGCGACGGCGTCCGCCACGCGCCGCGGCTCATCCGCGTCGATGGAGCCGCGCGGGTCGCCTGTCGGGACGCCGCAGAAGCGGCAGGCACGTGTACACGTCTTCCCGAGCAGGAGGAAAGTCGCTGTCCGAGCGCCCCAGCACTCGACGGCGTTCGGGCACAGGGCGCCCTGGCAGATTGTCGTCAAGCGGTGGCGCCTCAGGATGGTACGGACTCTCCGCATCTCTTCCGCCTCGTCGGCTGTCGGCGCGTGGATCTTGATCCAGGATGGGCGCTCGGTCATGGCACGAACTCCTCAGGCACCGTCTCGCGGAACGTCCAGCCGAAGACGTCGGCCATCTCGTTCAATAGGTCGCTTCGAACACGATCGAAGGCCGCAGGACGATCCGAGAGAGTGGCGATCGACACCGTCTCGATGTCGAGTCCGCAGGGGCGGATCATCGCGAAATGCGCCGGATCGACATCGATGTTCAGCGCCAGACCGTGCCGCGTGACCCACCTCTTGACGTACACGCCGACTGACGCAATCTTCCGTGACCCCACCCACACGCCGGGGTATGTCGCCCGACGATTCGCTTCGATCTCCCAGCGCCGCACCGTACGGATGGCTGTCTCCTCCAGGTCGGCGATGAATCGCTTCAGATCGCGGCCGCGTGCGCGCAAGTCGACGATCGGATAGACGACAAGTTGTTCCGGGCCGTGGTAGGTGATATCGCCGCCGCGCTCGACCTCGCACAGGGAAATCCCTTCCTGCTCGAGCCGCTCCCGATCGACCAACAGGTGATCGGTCGAGCCGGTGCGTCCGATCGTGAAGACGGGATCGTGTTCGACAGTGAGCACCAGATCGCCGATCTCACCGGCACAACGACGCGAATGCAGCTTCCGCTGCAGATCGAGCACCGTCTTGTAGTCGGCGCGGCCGAGATCGAGATGCGCTGTCGAGCTACTCACCCGCCTCGATCACCCCAACGACATCCCCCCGCCGCACGGTATCTCCTTCGGCCGCGTGACCGTGCATCAGCCGGCCATCGGCGGGCGCCGGGATTACGAACGTCGTCTTCTCGGTCTCAACCTCGAGCACATCCTGATCGAGCGCAACGCGCGAACCGGACGGCACCAACCATCCGACGATGCGCACGTCATCCACTTCGCCGAGATCCGGAATCCTGATCTCTGTTGCTTTGCTGTGCATCGGATCCTCCGTTCGCGAAGTCTAGCCGATCGACCGGAGGTCGTCATCTTGTACGCTCTCGAGGGACCAACGTATAGTGATCGCGCTGATGGAGTTCGGCGAGAGCTTCGCAAGCGCGGGAGGGACAATGGGTTTCACGTGTGGGCTGGTCGGACTGCCAAACGCCGGGAAGTCGACGATCTTCAACGCGCTTTCAAACGCTGGCGCCAAGGTCGAGAGCTATCCGTTTTGCACGATCGAAGCGAATCTCGGCACCGTCTCCGTTCCCGACGCCCGTCTCGACCGGCTGTCCGCGCTCTACCCGGAGAAGAAGAAGATCCCGACACACCTGGAATTCATCGACATCGCCGGCCTCGTCGAGCACGCAAGCGAGGGTGAGGGCATGGGCAACCAGTTCCTCGCGGAGATCCGGACGGTCGACGCAATCCTTCATGTCGTTCGGTGTTTCGAGGATTCCAACGTCGCTCACATTGAGGGTTCAATCGATGCGCGTCGCGACATCGGCGTCGTCGAGACGGAGCTTCTGCTGAAGGACCACGAGACGCTCGGGCGCGTGCTCAAGCGGCTTCAGCAGGAGGTCAAGGGGAACGACCGTACCGCACCGGCTCGCCTCGCAGGATGGGAGACGATCGTCGAGGCGGTCGCTTCGGGGATCCCGATTCGATCCGCTGAGATCGACCACGCGATCGAGGATCTTATTCACGAGACGTCGCCACTCACCGCCAAGCCATCCCTGTTTGTGGCCAATGTCGGCGATCACGGAGAGGACGATCATGTGGCGGCGATCCGTGACGTAGCGAGGGAGCAGGGCACCGAGGTGGTCGTGATCCGCGGCCGGCTGGAGGCGGAGATCGGCGAGGTCGCTTCGACCCCCGACGAACGCGCGGTCTTCCTCGCGGAGTACGGTCTCGAGCAGACCGGCCTCGATGCGCTGGTTCAAGCGGGCTATCGCTTGCTTGGCCTGGTGACCTTCTTCACGATCGAGGGTCCCGAGGTTCGCGCATGGACCGTCCCTGGGGGAACGGCTGCGCCAGACGCGGGCGCGAAGATCCACAGCGACTTCGCGGACCGATTCGTCGCCGCCGAAATCATGAATCTCGACGAGCTTGCCGAAGCGGGTTCGGAGAAGGCCCTACGCGATGTCGGCAAGGTCCATCACACCGGACATGACTACGTCGTCTGCGACGGAGACGTCATCCGCTTCGTCTGCGCATGATGCCGACCGTGCTCGCCCATGACCAATCCGGCATCGCGGACGCCATCGATCGTGCTCTCGAGACGGCTCAGACGATCATCTTCCCGACGGACACCGTCTATGGAATCGGCGGCAACCCATGGGATGAGCGAACCCTCGATCGTGTCCGGACCCTGAAAGAGCGCCCGGCCGACCAGCCGTTCACGCTTCATCTGGCGAGCGTGAAGGCGATCCAGCGGTTCGTGCGAGTCGACGATCGCCAGCGTGCGATCGTCGAACGTCTTCTGCCCGGTCCGTACACTCTCCTGCTCCCGGCATCGGATGAAGCTCCTCCCTCCGCCGTGCTCGGCTCAACGATCGGCATCCGCGTTCCCGATCATCCGCTGTTTATGACGACGCTCGCGATGCTCGACCGCCCGCTGTTCGGAACGAGCGTCAATCTCCGTGGGGAGCCGCCGCTTCGGGACATCATCGAGATCATCGACCGCTTCAGCAGCATCGATCTGATCGTAACCGGCCCCGTCGGACTCGGACCGTCGGCGATCCTCGACCTGACCGCGGATCCGGCATGCGCCGTCCGCGGTGATGTGACCGACGAGGTCAGGCGTCTGCTTGCGGCCGTGAGCTCGGAGCGCAAGTCGGGGAAGGACTAGGAGAGGAAGAGAAGTGCGACGCCGCCGACGGCGAGCGCCGTCCCTATGGCCGCCCGCAGGGTGATCCGCTCCTTCAACACGATGTGCGAGAAGGGCAGAAGGAAGACTGGGACGAGAGCCATCAGCGTCGATGCGATCCCAACCGGTGCCCGGGTCAATGCAACCATCGACAGCGTCACACCGAGGAACGGGCCCGTCATCGCCCCCCCAACCGTCGTGGGTAGAGCTCGACGCTCGATCAGCGCCCGGAAGCTTCCACGCACGTCGCGTCGAAGCATCGCCGGAATCCATGCCGCAACGGTCGCCGCGAGAATCTGCATCGTGTTCGCCGAGAGCGCCGGGAAGCCGCCCGTCATCCCCTGCTTGGAGAGGATGTAGCGGATCGATTGCGTCGTTACCGCGCCCAGCGCCAGAAGCGCCCCGAGCCAGATCCGTGACGAAACGCGCTTCTCGTCGTGCCGCCGCGCGCGGATCACGATCGCGATCCCCCCGAGCGTAACAGCGGCGGCGAGAATCTGCAGCCACGTCAGACGCTCCCCGAATGCGCCCCACGCAAGCAGTGCACTGACCACGGGGATCAGTGCCATCACCAAGGACGTTCGATGCGCGCCAAGACGAACCAGCGCGCCGAACAAGAGGCTGTCGGAAACCGTGAATCCGATCACGCCGGAGAGGATCAGCCACCCCCATCGAGCGAGTCCCACCCCGAGGGGGATCGGAGCGTGGTAGACGATCGTATGGGCGATCAGCAGGAACCCAAGTGCCGCCAGCAGGCGCAATCGGTTGAGCCGCATCGGGCCGATCGCCCGTGCGGCCAGCGTGAACTGCACGTAGGTCAGCGACCAAAGCAACGCCGTTCCGAGCGCCGCGATCTCGCCGATCCGTTCCGTCAGCACGCGAGGATTCCTTGACTCACGATCGTGCGTGCGGTTCGAAGCGGGCGATGAAGTGACGCAGCGGGCCCGATCCTTCGACGATCCGGTACCCAGGCAGAGACGCGCAACTCGCCGAAACAGCCGCCGCAGCCTCGATCACAGCGTCGAAGTGCATCCGCGTGTACATCCGTCGCGGGATCGCGAGTCGAACCAGCTCGAGTTCCGGAAAGACGTCCGTTCCATCGTCGTCGGTGTAGGCGAACATCACGCTGCCGATCTCGACGCCACGCACGCCCCCCTCGAGATAGAGACCGTTCGCCACCGCGAGAGCCGGGAACTCGCCTTGCGGAAACTCCGGGAGCATCGCCCGAGCGTCGATGTAGACCGCGTGGCCGCCCACCGGCTCGATGATCGGGATTCCGTGCGCGACAAGCCCCTCCCCGAGGTAGCGGGTCTGACCGACGCGGTCCGCGAGGTAGTGGATGTCGAGCGCCTCCTCAAGGCCGACGGCAATCGCATCGAGGTCCCGTCCCGCCAGTCCGCCGTAGGTCGGGAACCCCTCCATCAGGATGAGCCGCTCCCGCGTCGCTTGGTGCAGCACATTGTCGTTCATCGCGAGGATGCCGCCGATGTTCGCAAGGCCGTCCTTCTTCGCACTGAACGTCATCCCGTCGGCGAGCGCGAACATCTCCGCCGCGATCTCCCTCGGCGATTTGGCCGCGTAGCCCGCCTCGCGTTCGCGGATGAAGAACGCGTTCTCCGCAAAGCGACACGCATCGAGGAAGAAGGGAAGGTTGTACTCATGGGCGATCGCGCCGATCTCGCGGATGTTGGCCATCGACACCGGCTGACCGCCGCCACTGTTGTTGGTGATCGTCAGCATCACGACAGGGATCCGGTCGACACCGACCCGATCGATGACCTCCCGCAGCTTCGCGGGGTCCATGTTTCCCTTGAACGGATGATCGGCGCCCGGCTCAAACGCCACGTCTCCGACGCAGTTGACCGGGTCTCCGCCGTTTGCCAGGATGTTGGCGCGCGTCGTGTCGAAGTGCATGTTGCTCGGGACCACGTGTCCCGGCTTGACGATCGTCGAGAAGAGGACGTTCTCCGCCGCGCGGCCTTGATGGGTGGGAAGCACGTACTCAAAGCCGAAGATGTCATCGACCACAGCGAGGAATCGCTCGAAGCTCCGGCTTCCGGCGTAGGACTCGTCGCCGCGCATCATTGCCGACCATTGCTCCTGGCTCATCGCCCCCGTTCCCGAGTCGGTCAGCAAATCGACGTAGATGTCCTCCGCCCGAAGACGGAAGACGTTGTGTCCGGCAGCTTGAAGGCGCGCCCGGCGCTCCTCCGCGCTGAGAACGGAGATTGCCTCGACAACCTTGATTCGATACGGCTTGTGCGCCCCGCTGTCTCCTCGTTGCATTCGCTCTCCTTTGCCCTGTCCCTCCACCGTCTCACCGTCACTGCTTCACCGTCGCCGTTCTTCGATGTCTAGCGAAACAGGAACGGAGGGCGGGGAATCGTTCGGCGGATTGCGCGCAGAGGATTCGCGTGCCAATGGCCGGCGAACTGCAGTCTTCCCCGCAGTCGACGGTCCCTTGTTCGGTCGCTCGAGAGCCTTCCGGGATGCATGTCCGAATGGTAGGGGATCGCCAAATCACCCACAACATGAACCCGCCGGTTGACGCGTCGCGGGCCTTTTCGTTAGATTGGGCCATCTCGTGGGCTACGTGGTGAAAAGGATGCGCGAGCAGGTCGATCGTCTGATCGAGAAGGGGAGTATCGACAAGCTGGCCGCTGTTCTCAACGGTGCCGGAGTCGAGGATTTCCGCTACGTCTCCCGGCGTCTCAGCGATCACCTCGAAGACGGAAAACTCCTCAGGCAGACCGAGAAGCTGGCCCGCCGCAAAGACGCCCCGTCACGCCATCTCGCGTGTCAGATGATTCCCTACGCCTACCCGGAGAACCGCGATCGGGCGTTCGAACTCCTGACTCGACTTGCAGAGGACGGCGATTGGACGCTCCGGGACGCCGGTGCGGGGATTGCCGGTAGGTTGCTTTGCGCCGACTTCTCGCGAGCGCTCGAGCGCTTGCGTCCCTGGACCCAATCCGATGCCATTGGGCTTCGTCGTTCCGTCGTGATCGCGGCAATCCGTGCCTCGAAACCGAACCGACTGGAGCGTGCAGAGCCCCTGCTCAAGCTCCTCGAGCCGCTGCTCGAAGACGACGACGCCCAGCTACGGAAAAACCTCGGACCTTCGGCCCTCGCGATTCACCTGTTGCGCGACTACCCCGTGCTCACCTTCGAGTACCTCGTCCGATGGTCCACATCGAACACACCACAGGTGCTGTGGAACGTCGCGATGGCCTTCTCCGGCCCTCCGGCGGCCCCGATCGTGAAGAAGGCGCTGATCGTCCTTCGTAAGATCTCGCTGGACGAGCGGCGGTTCGTCTGGCGAGCCGTCTCGTCGGCCATGTGGAAGCTCGGTCGCCGGCGACCCGAGATCGTGCGCCCGGAACTCGGCCGCTGGCTCGACGACGAGCGCCGAGCCGACGTCGCCCGCGAGGCACTGAAACATCTCTGAGCCTTCGAAGCTCGCCGGCCTGACCGGTATACTTCGCCCACCATGAACAACGAAACGAACGGACCTCTTCCGGGGGCGATCGTCACCGGCAGTTCGCGTGGTATCGGTGCGGCGATCGCCACGCAACTTGCTTCCGAAGGCTACGGCGTCTCGATCAATTACATCTCCAACGAAGATCAGGCGAAGGATCAAGTCGAGCGGATCGTCGCGGCGGGCGGCCGCGCGATCGCCGTGCGGGCGGATGTCGGCGATCCGGAGCAGATCGAGGTACTGGTCGAAGAGACCGCCTCGGCGTTCGGGGGCATCCGGATCGTCGTCAACAACGCCGGATTCTCCCAGCACACGACGCTGGGAGATCTGTCGATTGCCGACTGGGAGCGCGCGATCGCAGTCAATCTGTCGAGTGCCGTCTTCACGGTCAAGTACGCGCTCTCTTACCTGGAGCGGGAGGATTGGGCCCGTGTGGTCAACATCTGCTCCCTTCGCGCGATGACCGGATCGGACCACGGCGTCGGCTACGCCACCGCCAAGTCGGGCCTGATCGGGTTGACGAAGTCCCTCGCGCTCGAGCTGGCACCGAAGATCACCGTCAACGCCATCTCTCCCGGCTACACGCGGACGGACATGACCGCCGCCACGCTTGCCAAGAAGGGCGACCAGGTTCGCGCGATGATCCCGGCTGATCGTGTGGCGGAGCCTGAGGAGATCGCGGCGCTCGTGTGTTTCCTCGCTTCCGAGAAGGCCGGCTACGTCACCGGGGAGACGATCAACGCCAACGGCGGCATCTACATGCGATAGCGCCGTTCAAGGAGCGACATGCTGCTGCGAGACTATGACCGGACGACCGACCGCGACGCCGCCCTTCGTATCTTCCGTGAAGTCGGATGGATCGCCGACAAGAAACACGAGAAGGCTGCGGACGGGATCTTCGACGTCGGACGCACGCTGGTCGCCGATCTCGACGGCTCGGTCGAATGCCTGGTGAGCAGCCACCCCGGGACGATCCGCCATCTCAACGAGGATCTGGACCTGACCGCCGTCACCGGCGTTGTCACCAGCCGTGTGGCGCGGAAGCGAGGACTGGCAAGCCGCCTGACCGCGCGCCTGCTCGCCGAGGATGCGCTCGCCGGAAGCCACGTCGCCGTGCTCGGGATCTTCGAGCAGGGTTTCTACAACCAGCTCGGCTTCGGCAACGGATCCTACGAGCACTGGTACGCGCTCGATCCGGCACGGCTCCGTGTGCCCGCCACGTCGCGCGTTCCGGTGCGGCTCGGTCCGGAGAACTGGCGGGAGATGCACGAGAACCGGCTCCGGCGCCGGCGGACCCACGGAAGCTGTGCCCTCCTCTCGCCTGAGATGACGAAAGCCGAGGTGCTGTGGAGCGAGAACGGGTTCGGTCTCGGCTTCCGCGAAGATGACAGCACGCTCAGCCATCACGTCTGGTGCACCGCCAAAGAGGCCGAGCACGGGCCCTATACGGTGCTCTGGATGGCCTACGCGACGCGGGCCCAGTTCCTCGAGCTACTCGGGCTGCTCAAGAATCTCGGCGACCAGGTTCGCACGATCAAGCTCGACGAGCCACCGGGGATCCAGCTGCTCGACCTGGTCGAGCAGCCGTTCAAGACCCGTCAGATGACCCATCAAACGCCAAACGAAGCGCGGATGACGGCGTCACCGTACTGGCAGGCACGCATCCTCGATCTGACGACGTGCATCGCACGGACCCGCCTCGCGCAGGGAGAGGTCCGCTTCCAACTCGACCTCACGGATCCCGTCGCACGGTTCCTCGGTGCGGATGCCGGCTGGCGCGGTACGTCCGGGAGCTACGTCGTCACACTCGGTCGCGAGTCGCATTGCGCCTCGGGTCAGGATGCGGACCTTCCAACGCTTCGCGCATCGATCAACGCGTTCACGAGGTTATGGCTCGGTGTCCGCTCCGTGACCAGCCTCCACTGGACGGACGATCTCGAAGGCCCGGCGGAACTCCTGGCACAGCTGGACGAGATCCTGCGATTGCCTACCCCGCGCCCCGATTGGGAGTTCTAGCAGATACAGATCAACTCCGTCTGCCGCGTCGACAGGAAGCGGCAACCCGTCTCGGTCACGAGAACGTCCTCCTCCAGCGAGAGCATCCCGTGGTGCACCGTTGCGACATGCGGCTCGAGAGTGAACACGTTCCCCGCCTCCACGACGCCGTCGGCAATGCCCTTGTACCGTTCCCACTGCGGGCCGAGAAGCGTTCCGCCGTCGTGCGCACTTCGGCCGACTTGATGACCGAGAGCGTGCATGTACTCGGCATAGCCACGATCCGTTAGAAAACTCCGGGCAACAGCATCGACCTCGTGTCCGATCACCCCCGGCTTGAGGGCGTCAGCCGCTGCCGCGATCGCGTCGCGCACCGACTCGAACGCCTGAGCAATCTCGTCTGGAACCTCGCTCCGCGCGCCGAAGAAGACCATCCGCTGAAGGTCCGAGCAGAAGCCGTCGACGCGGAGCCCGAAGTCGAAGTGGAGAAGCTCCCCGGATCTCGTCCGCCCGTCGGTCGGGCCGAGGTGACCGAAGGCCTTGTCGGGTCCGGCGTCGACCGCCGGGTTGTGATCGCGCGCCCAGGCCAACTCGGCGCCGATCGCCTCGACACGTTCATGGAAGCGTTGCTGGATCTCGCGTTCCATCTGACCGACAGCGAGCGTCGGGAAGACATCCGCGAACAGTTCCTCGGTCAATTCGACGGCTCGCGCGATCCGCGCGATCTCCTCGGGCAGCTTGCGGGATCGGAGCCGCCCGATCAGCGACTCGGCACTCGTGAGCCGGTCCGCATAGCGGGTCCCGGCAAGATGCCCGAGAAGCTGTCGATGCATGCCGACCGTCAGTCCGTCGGCAACGAGGTTCGATTCGCTGATGTCGATCGCGATCGTCTCCGGATCGAGCCGTATCAACTCATCGCGAAGCGCCGTTCGGATCTCTTCGTCGTAGGGAAGGATTCGATCGAAGAGCCCCTTCGGGATTCCGCCCGCGTCGAACCGGCCGACGATCGCGATCCGCTCGCCTTCCCGCGTGAACAGGAGTGCCGACGCCCAGACGAGGCTTCCCGGGAAGACGAGCTTGAGCGCCGGATCGGCCATCTCCTCCGTCTCGCGAACCCAAATCAGCCAGCAATCGAGGTCAAGCTCGTCGAGGATCTCACACGCCTGTACGCCCTTCGCCCGCTCCAGCTCGCTCGCCATCCTGTCTCCGATCGACCCATCAGATGGGTCCAGTCTAACCGATCGGAAGCCCGCCGAGTGCTTTGGCGAACTCAGTTCGCACTTGGCTTGATCCCCGGCACGTCCCTCGGCTCGGCAATCAGCCGTCCGTCGAGAAGCGACAGTCTTCGACCGCAGAGTGCGGCGATCACCGGATTGTGCGTGACGACGAGCAGCGTCGCGTCCTCTCCATGGAACGTCAGGATCTGGTCCATCACCCGCTCCCCGGTCTCGGTGTCGAGGTTCCCCGTCGGCTCGTCCGCGAGCAGAAGCGCCGGGTTCGAAACCATCGCCCGGGCGATCGCCACCCGCTGCTCTTCGCCACCAGAGAGCTGTGAGGGAAGATGCTGTGCCCGATCGGAGAGCCCGACCCTCCCCAGTGCGGCCAGCGCCCGCTGCTTCCGCTCGCGCCGGCCGATACCTCCGTAGCGAAGCGGAAGCGCGACGTTCTTCCACGCGTTGAGCTGCGGAATCAAATTGTAGCTCTGGAAGACGAACCCGATCTGGCGCGCTCGAAGGCGGGAGCGCCCGCGATCGGAGAGCGTCCAGGGATCGATCCCGTCGAGTTCGACGGAGCCGCTGGTCATCCGATCGAGCGTGCCGATCAGCGTCAGCAGCGTCGTCTTCCCCGAACCAGACGGGCCTTGGATCGCCACCGTCTCCCCTGCGCCTACCGCGAAGCTGACATCCTCCAGTGCGTGGATCTTCTGTGTCCCTCGATGAAACGTCTTCGTCGCACCGCGTACCTCGATCATGTCACTCCCTTCCCGAACGAATCGTCTGTGCCGGCACGAGGCGTGCCGCCCACAGCGCCGGGATCCCTCCCCCGATCAACGCCGCAAGGAAGACCGCGAGACCGGCGCGCAGCAGCCACATCCAGCTCAAGGTCGGCGTCACGCCGTAATACCTCTGCGTGAGCGGCAGGATTCCCGCATACGCAAGCCCGATCCCAATCGCTCCAGCCGCGACCATCAACCCGAGCCCCGTCCCTGCCACGCGCCAGAAAACGCGCCACGCGTTCTCCCCGAGCGCGCGGTAGATCCCCAACACCTGGCGCGCGCGCCTTGCACGCGCCCACAGCAGGTTCGCCACCCCCGCACCCCCAAGCACCACTCCCAGCACCGCCAGCCGCAGCAACCCGTACGTAATGCTGTTCAGCCCCGCCACAAACTCCGGGTTCATCGTCGCCGGTCCCTCGAAGTACGGCGGCGCCTTGCCCGGCTGCCGCTCCTCGAGCAGCGCCTCAATCTCCCGCAACGTCTCCCCCGTATTCCTCGACCGCGACAGATCCAGCCAGTAAACGCGCGGCATCCGCCCCCCCTCCGGCAGTAGGTCTGGGCGTGCCGGGATCGCCACCACGCAGTCTCCCCGATCAACCCCTAGAAGCGGCGAGTTCGGTCCCTCGAACACACCGATCACCCGGTAGATCTCTTCTCCCAGAAGAATGTCCTCCCCCACGGCCGGATACCCCTCGTAGAAGTACTCCGCCATCTCCCGCCCCAGGAGCATCACATGAGCGGCCGAAGCGATCTCCTCCTCCGTCGGCCATCGCCCGGTGACCAGCCGCCCGGGCACGAACACCCTTCCTCCAGGCGAGCCCACGTGCAAGACCTGCTGCGAGCCGAGCACTCGATCCCCGGCCGTCACACGATGCCTCCAGCTGAACAGGCTGCTCACCCGATCCACCCCCGGAAGTGCGAGCACCGCCGCCGCGTCCTCATCACTGAGATCGATCGGTGCAAGGAAGCTGTGGTGCTCCAGGCGCGATTCCCCGGCCATCGCCACCGTGTTCGGCGCCGCCGCGCCGAACGTCCCCCCGATGAATCGGATCATCTCGTCCGAGAACGCCGCCATCATCAGCGTCGCCGCGATGCTCAGACTCGCCGACAGGAGCACGAGCAACCCGAGACCCCGGTACAGGGACCGTGCGCTGCCAACGGCCGCGGCACGGATCGCCCGCACCGGCGGCACGCGCCCCGACCACCACGCCGGCAGCCACGCCGCGAGAAGCGTCCCCCCCACGAGCACCCCCGCCGCCGCGCCATGCCATCCGCCCCATCGAAGCTCGATCGAGAGCAGCCGACCGATCGCCGGCGCGAGCAGCCAGGCGGCAAGACTCCCCAGCGCGAGCCCGACCAGGCTCAGGCTTGTCAGGGAGAGCATGATCCTCCGCCTTTCGTCCGCGCTGGCAGCCCCCAGCGCACGACGCGTCCCGATCTCTTGCGTCCGCTCGATCGCTGCCGTCGACGCCACACTCGCCACGTTCACCAGCGATATGCAGAGAATCGCCACAGCGACGATCGCGTAGAACAGAACCGTCCGACGCCGCTCGCGAAACAGAAACGCGTGCGCCGCCTCCAGCGTCCGTACCATGTCATCGCTGTCGGTGAACGCGTCGAGCGTCGCGATCCCCGCCTGCAAGTCGTTCGGATCGAGCTTCGCCCAGACCAAGCTGAAGTAGCGCCCTTCGCAACCCTGACGCCACGGCGTGTGCTCCATTGGCGCGTAGGAGTCCTCCGGGCTGACGATCACGACGGTGTCGAGAAATCGCCGATACCTCCGTTCATCCGCGACGGCTGCCAGCACGCCGACGACACGTACCGTCATCAGCCCCGCATCGAAGAGCTGCCCGATCGGATCCCCTTCGAGCGTCCGCGCCAACTCGTGCCCGAGAACCGCCGCCCCCACCTCTCCCTCTTCAAACGCTCGCCCCGCCTCGAGCGGGAGCCCCATCAGATCGAAGTAGTTCTCCGTCACGCCGATGAAGCCGCCATGACACGGCTCATCCGGGGCAGCCGGGTACCGGGCCAGATGCATTGTCTCCCCGGCCACCTCCACGATGCCCGGTTGTGACGCAAGCCACGCCAGTTCCCCGCGTGTGAGCTCGGTATCGCAGGCCGACATCCTGACCTCCACCTGTGGCCACACCTGGTAGATGTTCTGTCCGATCGAGTCGATCAGCGCATCGAACTGGGCGTCAACGCCACCTCGCACCCCGAGTGCCGTCGCCAGCGCCAGCGCCGCCACCGCCATCCCGAGCAGCAGCACCAACCCTCGGACCCAACGGCTCACACGCCACCCCCATCATCCGTCAGCACCCGATCGATCCGCTCCCGAAGTTCGCCGATCGTCGGATTCGTCTGCTCGACGAGCACCCCGTCGACGTTCACGCTCTCCGAAGCCCCCGGGAGCACATCCGTCAATCGTCCTGCCGCATCGAAGAGGGCCCAGCCAGGGGTCGTGCTGTTCCAGAGCCCGAGGACGCTCAGGTACTGCTCGTCCCAATCGATCGCAAACGGAAAGGGAAACGGCAGCGCGGCAACGTGCTCCGCGGCTCGCTGCGTGATACGGTCGATGTAGACGGCTCGCTCTGGAGCGGTGCGCGGCGTCTCGTCGGGCATCCGCCGCCCGGGATACTGCGTGGCGTAGTCCGCCCACGAGTAGAGCGCCTCCGGCGAGAGTTCACCGACCAACCCCAAGATACGCAGCCGACCTTCGTACTCCTCGGCCAGGGCGCATGTCACCTGCGTCGCCAGCTCGCAGGGCAGGCAGAGGGGCCCGAAGTAGTAGATCAAGGTGGGGAGATCCTCTTCGTCTAGGAACCCCGCGCCATGGACCTCCTGCGGTGGAACCAGGGCCCATGGGGATGCAGCCACCTGATCCGGATGGACCGCGGCGAACGGGGTCGGGGCACCCGGGATCCCCATCTCAGTCGGCGATTCCAGCCGCGCTCGCAGCACCGACGCGTTCAGCTCCCTTGGGAAGGGAAGCCGATCGACCACGACCCCCTCGACATCGAGCAGGAAGCCGACGTTCGGCATGGTGCCATCGAACCGGCAGGCGTCGTAGATGGCGTCGTCAGCATCCAGGGTCAGTCCCATCTCCGGGCCGACGGCCTCCCGGACACGGTCGAGCGTCTCGGGGATCGCGCGGCCGGTGAGCATCACGTGGATCCGGAGCCCGGGGATCTCCCGGTTCCAGTCGCGCAGCACGCGCAGCATGAACGACCGGCTCGGATCGAACAGCGGATCCCGCACGTCGTAGACGCAGGCGAGCACCCGCTCCTCCGGCGCGAGATCCCTCCAGGCGAGTTCGAAGGGCGCCTGCTCCCCAACCAACAGCCCCTGCCGGCAGGCGGCGACACGATGCGCCAGCGCCGCCGCATGCAGCTCGTCGGCCGTCTCGGCTTCCGCAAACGGGGACTGACCCTCCACCTGGCAGGCGGCGCACCCCTCGTCCGCAGCAACCGGAACCCGAATGCCTGCGACAGCCGCCACAAGTGCGGCCGCCGCGACGAACGCAGCGCGCATTCGAGTCATAGTTCTGCGTTGACGCAGTTCTCCTCGCACCACCAGGTGCTGTAGAACTGCTTCCAGCAGTTGTGGCTCACGCAATCGTAGATGTCGCACTGCTCATAGCACTGCTGCTCCTCTCCTCCCCCGCACTCCCAGCCGGGGCACCACCAGATCTGCTTGTCGTATCCGGTGTCCTCGCAGCTGCCCGGGCAGTAGGACGAACACATGTCGCATGCCGGAACACTGCTTGCGATGAGAGAGCCCACCACGCCGGCCAACGCCAGCACCAAGACTGCGATCAGTCTCCTTCGCATTTCGACACCTCATCATTTTGGCGCGAGTAGCGTACCTTCTCCTTCCTTTGACGTCAAGCTCTCTGGCCCAGCCCCTTGGTCTCTCCTTGGCCCCTTCACTGAACCTCCCACTTCGGTTGGGCAACGTACCGGTGATACACTTCGTGCCGGTCCCGTCGGACCGGCACGGGCAAGAACGCAGGCGTTGTTGGGTTGGGTGTGTAGGCGCTATGCCGGCACGGGCGTGTTGGCATACAGGCATCGCCGCGAAGGGCACGGCCTGATCTGAAACGGAGGTTCAAGATGAAGCTACTGCAGGGAGCGATTACGGGTGGAGGCGTGGCGGCGTTCTTCTTCTTCAGCTGGATCATCCAGCTGCTCTGGAACAGCATCCTTGTCGATCAGTTGGCGCTCGTCGCGACGAAGGTGACCTATTGGCAGGCGGCGGCCCTCTGGTTCTTGGTGACGATTCTGACCGCTTGGACTGGGATCGGCGTCTCGCCGAAGCTCTGGGGACGACGGCGGTAGGACCGCCATGCTCAGGATCTTAGGCGATCTGGGAGGAGAGATGGACTTCATCATTCGAACGATCGTACGCGGCGGCGTCGGCGCGTTCTTCTTCTTCAGCTGGATACTCCAGCTGCTGTGGAACGGTATCCTCGTCGATCAGCTGGCGCTCGTCGCCGTCAAGGTGACCTACTGGCAGGCCGCGGCGCTCTGGTTTCTCGTCACGATTCTGACGGCCTGGACGGGCATTGCCCGGCGTCCGAGGATCTTGATGCCGGACATACACTACGGCGCATTCGGCGATCTCGGTCGTTGTTTCGGCGGTATCGGTCGAAGCATCAAGCGCGAGATTCGCGCGCACCTCGGAGACCGGGCTCGGGAGGAGTCCCGCCGGACGGACTGGTCCGACGATCTTGGCGAGCGCATCGAGGCAAAGATCAAGCGCGGCCTCTCGAACTGGGTCGGCACTGACGAGGACATCGAGTGGGACGATCTCGGTGAGAACATCGAGAAGCGCATCAAGGAGAAGTTCCGCGACTGGTCTGACGACGGCGCGCCCTAGCCTTCGTGCCGGAGGCTTCGCCTCCGGCACGTTGCGGAAGCTGCCGCTTCCGCGGTCGGATCTGCCGCCGTGGCAGTCCCCTTCATCCGCTCATTGCTCACCGCAAACGGCGCTGGCGTGCTTGCCCGCCCCTCCTCTGACGCGCCCGAGCGATCTGCAAGCGCTTGTCAATGCGGCGAACCGCCGCTAGCCTGCGTACATCTGCTTGACCAGGCAGCTTCGAGGAGGGGGAGATGAGCGACTACAGCGCCGACTGGGTCCGCCGCTATTTCGACGAGTACGGAATGAAAGAGTGGCTCCGTTGGGACGAGTCGCCCGTCGAACGCGTGAAGTTCTTCGTGCACCTCCATTATCTCAAGGAGTTCGTGCATCGCGGTAACCGGGTGCTCGAGATCGGAGCCGGCGCAGGCCGGTTCACGCGCGAGATGGCGCGCATCACCGATCGGATCGTCGTTGCCGACATCTCCTCCGGCCAGCTCAAGCTGAATCGGGACAACGCGGAGCGGCTCGACTTCGCGGCCTCCGTCGAGCGCTGGATCGAATGTGATGCGTGTCACCTCGAGGGCGTGTTTCCGGACAATGCGTTCGACGCCGTCGTCTGCATCGGGGGGCTTCTGAGCTATGTCTTCGAGGAACGCGTACAGGCGCTCCGCGAGCTGATCCGTGTGGCACGCCCCAGCGGGATGCTCCTGTTCGGCGTGATGAGCCTATGGGGAGCCGTACACCAGTACCTCCCCGGTGTGCTCTCGATCGATCGAGAGCAGAACCGAGGAATCATTGCCACCGGCGACTTGACGCCTGAACGCATCGGCGCGGATCGCCACTACTGCCACATGTTCCGATCCGGGGAGTTTCGATCCTTCCTCGAGGACGCTGGACTCGAAGTCGTGGCGATGTCGGCGAGCGACTGCCTCGCGGTCAACTGGGCCGAGACACTGGACGAGATCGCCGAGGAGGATCCACGGTGGACCTACCTGATCGAGATGGAGATCGAGGCCAGCCGCGAGCCCGGGAGCCTCGACATGGGAAGCCATCTGATCGCTGTCTGCCGCGCACCCGGGTAGGTCTCGCAACTTGCTGTAGCCGGCGTCTACTGCTGTAGCCGGCGTCTACTGCTGTAGCCGGCGTCTATCCCTTCGGTCGCTGGTACGGCTTGGCGCGCAATCGATCCGCGACGCCATTCGCCTTGGCAGCCTTCTTCCACATCGCGTTTCCCCCGAAGACGTAAAGCCACTTGGGCAGGGTGGGCTTCCCGATCAGATCGTCCACGTAGGGCGACAGGAGGATCTCCTCGTCGATCGCTTCGACGAGCAGCTTGAGCGCTTCGCGGATCCGCCGCGCCCCGAAGCCATTTCCGCCGCCCCCGCCAAGCGAGATGCTTCCGACCCACTCGAGCCGGGCACGCGCGGCAAACTGTTCGAGCAGCCGTTGACACGTCCCGTTCTGGCTCGGCTCGACGAATCCGCAGACAAGAATCGACACGAAGCGCGTTGAGTGTTCGTGCTCCCTCTCCCGGCAGTGCGCTGCAATCCTCTCAAGCGCGCGAAGCGTCGGCGCCGGAAGGCTGTCGACATAGAGCGGCGCCGCGAGAGCGATGACATCGGCGCGATCGACGGCATTGACCATCTCGTCAGTGCCGGTCTTCGATCGAATCGCCGTATGCAAATGCACCGCTTCGCTGGTCCAGCCACGTTCCTCGAGCCCCTCGATCACAGCGTTCCCTCGGGCCGCGGAGCCGCTCTTCTCGATCGGCTTCGGGCTTCCCGCAAGCAGCAGGAAGTGTCCGCTCGATTCGCTCATCGGCCGATCACCTCCGACAAGGCCCATTCGATCCGGCGTACGATCGTCTCGTCGCTGTCTGTTGCACTGAACACCGTTGACTCGACGGCGGGCGCGTGCATGTTGATCGCGTTCCGCCGCACCAGGGTCTCGAAGATCTCCCCCTCCTCGTCATTCCGGTCGGGGAGGACCCCGATGCCGACGAGACGCGGATAACGGGTATAGCGTTTCACGTGATGGACCTCGCCCTTCACGCGCCGGAAGAAGGGCAGGATGATCGGAATCGACCGATCGAGTGCCTTCTTCAGATCGGGGGCGTAGCCGCCGAAGAGAACAGGCGTCATGTACACCACCAGATCGCTCTGGACGATGCGCCGTGCCACATCGCGGCCTGCATCGTCGATGACGCACTCGCCCGGTGTCTTGATCCAGCAACCGAAGCAGCCGATGCACGGAGCAATATCGATCTCCGCCAGACGAAGCACGTCGACGTCCCAACCGTGCTCACGCAGTATTGGTTCGGCAATCTCGCGAGTTCGCACCGTGGAGATGCCATCGTTGCGCCCCCCATCCAGGATTCGTGCCGTTTTGCCCATGATGGCCAATCCTACTGCATCCCCGGCGGGTCGACTAGCCGTTGACGCACGTCTCCTCCGCCGGAGACAGGCTGGATCGACGCGAACTCGAATCCGTACTAGCCTGTCGTCAGGAGGATCGATGACGACAGCACGCCCCCACGTTCCACGTCGGCGTAGGCCGGGACGGACCCTCGCCGCGCGCGCCGTCCGAGCAGCCGCCATCGGCTGCGCAATCGCGCTCCTTCTGTTCGTCATCGATGTGTTCATCGCCGAGGAGGTGCTTCGTGTCGTCGCGGTCGGGGTCCTCGCCGTCTCGCTCATCGGTTCGTGGATCGGCGTACTCGCCTGGCGGATGCCGGTGTTCGAGAACCGCATGATCCTGTTCATCGGAGTCGGATGGGCCGCTGCCACGAGCCTCGCCGTTTGGATCATTCTGTGGACGCAGATCGCCGAACGGGCACTTCCCTGGCGTCTCGTGACGCTCGGGTTTGCGCTTTCGCTCAGCCTGGTCGCCGCGGGGCTCTGCTTGCGAGCGCTTCTCCGCAAACGAACGAGTCCGCTTACCGCCCGGCTGCTGAGCCTGCTCTCGCCGCTCGCCCTCCTTCTCTGGATTGCCATCGAATCCCTCAGCCAGTAGAGCCCAGCGATTGGGCCGCTGCACGTCCTGTGCTACACTTCCGCCTGTCTGCAGCGTTGGGGAGGGACGATGGCCAAACAGCTGAAGCGAAGCGCAACGGACTCGATGCTGGGCGGGGTCTGCGGCGGACTCGGTGTCTACTTCGGCGTAGACCCGAATCTCGTGCGCCTGCTTTTTGTGATCCTCGCCGTCGTGCCGGGATTCGGCGTTCCGGTCTATCTTCTCCTCTGGTTAGTTCTGCCGGAGGACACCCCCGCTGAGGAATCCACCATCGGCGGACGTGTCCGCGACGTAACCGACGAGATCGTCGAGCGAGCGAAGCAGGTCGGACAAGACGTTCGATCGGGCTCGCTGACCAGGCATCCGCAGGCAACGGTGCTTGTCGGGCTCGCGTTGGTCGTTATCGGCCTCGGCTTCCTGTTCCGCAATCTTGGGTTCAGCTGGATGCGCTGGGTTGCATTCGGCACGCTCTGGCCGGCGCTGATCATTCTGATCGGCGTCGCCTTTCTCTGGCGCTGGATTCGTGGAGGTGATTAATGTGCCTGTTCCGCGCGCGACGACGTTTCTCGGACCGGTGGTGATTATCGGCATCGGCGTGGTACTGCTTCTGAACACGACGGGGGTCCTCGATTGGGGAATCTGGGGGCAGATCGGGCGCCTCTGGCCGGTCGCGGTTATTCTTCTCGGCGCGAGCCTCCTGCTGCAGCATCTGAGGCGACGATGAAGGCCAGGTTACGCCGCGGGAGCCTCATCTTCCCCCTCGTCCTCATCACTGCGGGTGTCCTCCTTCTTCTCTCGAATTTCGGGCTGATCGAGGGTGCGCTCTGGCCGGATCTCCTTCGTTTCTGGCCGGTACTCGTCATCGCGGTGGGGCTCGATCTCCTTCTCGGGCGACCCTCGTTCGGTGTGGCGTTCGGGACGCTTGTGTTCATCTGTCTAGGACTCGCCGTCGCGGGCGCTCTCTTCTACGCCCTCGCCCCAAGTACGTGGACCAGCGAGGAGCATGCGGTCAACTATCCCCTGCACGAAGTCTCCGCCGCGGTGCTCAGCCTTTCCTGCGAACGCTGTGCAGTCGCAATCGATCGGCCAGCCGTTTCCGGAACGCTGATCGAAGGAACCGTCTCCGTCTTCGCCGACGCTCGGCTCCACCAGATGACCTCTGCTGTGACGCCGGACGGCATCTCGACGTACGTGTTGACGACCGAGCCGCGCTTCCCATTTCGGATTCCTTCGTCACGCGACGAACTCCCGTGGGCGCTGCAGCTTTCAACAGAGCTTCCAATGACGCTTGCCGTCTCGACCGATGGATCCGCGGCGATCGATCTCCGTCCGTTCCTCGTCACGGCATTCGATCTAACCGCGGGAGAGTCGCCCTGCGAGATCTGGCTCCCCAACCGAACCAACTCCACCATCCACCTCTCGGGAAGCGAGCTTGCCGTTCGCGTTCCCGACGGCGTCGGCATTCGCGTCCTCGGTTCGCCAAGCGAGGAGCTGAATACGTCAAGTCAGTTCCTCCACGAAGGAGGCGAATTGGTCTCGGATACCTACGATGACGCCGCAATTCGCGCACTCATCATCGTTCGCCCAAACACGCTTCGTCTGACGATCGGTCCGGCAGACCGCGTTCCAGAGGCGGAGTCCATCTAGGCTGCCAATCCCCGCACCACGATCCGTCGAAGCGCGCGTCGTCGCGATCGGGATCTACTCGCTGAATCAGCTGTGCGACGGGTGCTGCAGATCGTCGGGCCACACTGAATTCGGCAAGGACGCGCGCAAGCCGCATCACACGTCGGCGCGAGGAGCGCTTCGGATCACAGCGAGCGATCTTCGCGCGCCGCGCGCTTCAGGACGGCAATCTGCCCTGCGTGGTAGAGCGTGTGCTGCACGTAGCCGTGGAAGTTGTTGTATGCCGAGCTGCCACCCTCGATCAGCGGCTCGCCGAGTCGGCAGGCGGGAAACGACTCGACTGCTTCGCGGAGGTGCTTCTCGCCGGCGAAGAATGCGTCGAGTGTCGCCAGCCAGGCGTCCTCGTTCGCCTTGATGATCGGCGGCCAATCCTCCTCACCGGTCAGCGGCGTCGCATCGCCCCGGAGTCGGCGGAGCATCAGATCCTGCGTTCCCGCGAGATGAAGCACGATCTCCCAGATCGTATGCGAACTGCGAATCGGACGCGCCATCGCGGTCGCGACGTGAACATCCGCGAGGATCTCGAGCAGCGCCGCGCCGTGCCAAGCATCCCCCTCGACGGCTTGACGCATCTGCGTGGAGATCGAATTGAGTTCGTCCATGACTCCGTTGTAGCACGAACAGCGACAGGGGCCAACCGCGCGGCAAGGGGGTCCCAGTCGGTCGGGTCATCGGGCCGTGTCAGGAGGTTCTCATCGGTGCAAAAGGAGAGCCGCGCGCACGGATTGAGCGCCCGAGAAGCGCCACGTTCAGCACCGAGACGCCGAACAGCACGACGGGAGGCAGGAACAGTCCACGAACGGTAGATGCACCCCCGCGCGCCCATTCGGCTGCCCCCAACAGTCGGCGCCGTTTCTAGTGCCCCGATTCCCACGCCTCGCGCGTCAAGGCGTACTTGACGCCGCGGCGCTGCTCGGCGTCCCACGCGGGGAACTCCTCCGCATCGAGCACGAACTCGGACTCCAAACTCATCCCGAGCGCCTCGAGTACCCGCCGCGATCGGACATTCCCGACGAGTGTGTCGGCAACGATCTTGCCGACTCTCAGCTCGCAGAACCCCTTGCGGATCAGCGCGCGCGATCCTTCGGTGGCAAAGCCCTTGCCCCACGCGGATCGCTTCAAGCGGTAGCCGAGCTCGATCTCCTCCGGCGCGTGCAGGAACGGCCGGAAGTGAAACCAGCCGATGAAGTCCATGCCGGTCCTCTCAAGCGCCGCCCAGAATCCGTACTGATCGCCGTACCTCGTGTGGTGATCGAGATAGTGCGGCAGGACCTTCTCGACGATCTGCTCCCGAGTGTGCGTCCGCCCATTGTTCAGGTAGCGCATCACCTCGGGATCGGAGTCCAAGGCGTACAGGTTCTCCGCATCGTCTTCGGTAAGGTAGCGCAGGATCAGCCTCTCGGTGTCGAGATAGATGCGCGGTGCATCGGCCTGGGAAGTCAATGGTCGCACGCGCGGCTCTCGTGGTGCCGATTTCCGCTGCAGGCGGATTCGGCGCGACCGCGCTCGCTGTCCAGGACAGCGGAGATCGGCGTCAATCCGACATGCCCGAGCAATCCACTGCTCGACCCATCCCTCTTGCCCGCTGAAGTGCAAACAGTCATCGCCGGCCTCCGAGATCGCTAGATGTTTTCCAACGCGTCAATCCGAATCCAGCCGTTCGTCGAACGCAGGAATGCATGCGTGGTGGCCGCATTCAGCGTCGCCAGCCACTCCGGGCCCGACACATCACCGACCCATGGGAGATCCGACTCGATCCGACCGGTCACGGCTTGGGCCTCGATCTGGAGTTCGCTGTCCGCGGGGACCTCGATCGAGATGCCTCCGTGGATGGCGACAAGGCGGTTCTCATGCCCGATGAAACACCCGGAGAACCCAATGTCTCCAATCTCCGTCTCGAGATCGACTGCCAGCTCGGAGGCCTCGATTCGGATGTCCGAACGCTCGGCGCGCGCCTTGAGTCGCCCACCTGCATGGACGACATGGATGCCGCCGTTTGTGACCTGGAGGTCGATGTCGCCCGCGATGTCGACCAGCGTCACCTCGCCATGCGTGGTCTCGATAACGATCATCGTCTTGACGGGCACAATCATCTCGAAGCGCACGCTAGGAGACTCGTCCCAGCTGTCCGCCTCCACGGGAGGCGCAAACGACAAATCTACACGGGTTCCCTGCCTTTGCATCGACACGGCGAGCCCCTCGACGCGCTGCCGAGCCTGCTGAGGGGAACGTCCTCGCACGCGCAGAACCGCCGTTACGTCGACGCTCGAGCGCCCGGTCTCTCCGCATATCGAGACGGAGCCACTGATTGCAGTCACGTGGATCTCGGCAATCTCTCCGGTGCCGAAGGTCATCGGGCGATACTCAATGGCCTCCGACAGCGGGCCGGAGCGCTCGCATCCGGTCAGGCAAGCCGCCAGAGCAAGGAGTCCGAGACCAATCCATCGTCTCGACGACGCGTTCGCAAGCATCCTTCCCGCTATTTCCAGAATTGCCAGAACTTCCGCGGGATCAATCGAGCGGAGACTGCTCCGTTCTCGATCGTCAGGTGGAAGTCCAATACGTGGGCTTCGCCCGTCGCCATGTCTGTCACCCGGCAAACCGCGCTTGCACGTCCGCGGAGCTCTCCGTCCGTGAGGGAGATCTCGATGTCGCCCAGATTGAACGAGAAGTCCTCGAGTGACAGGATCACGTCGGCGGACGACTCGTCAGCGACGATGCGAATGTCGCGGGTCCCAAGCACCACGCGAAGCTCCTCCACGAAACTGACGCCTTGCGGTGCAGCGGGTTCGTCGCCCACCCGAAGCGCGACGGTTTCCACGTCGGCCAGCGGATCGGGGGTCGGCAACAGGACGACAACCACAGCCGCCAGGATGAGGATCCAGAGGAAGCCCCCCACCCAAAGCCATGGTCTCATCTTGTCTTTCTTCTTCCCTCTCTTCTTCGTCGTCATCGCACCTCCAGGCTGGGTCGAAGCTAGGATTTGTCGACAAGCGTTGCGGCACCGTCAAGTATCGCCCGGATCGCCGGATCGCGCAGGGAGTAGAAGACCTGCTTCCACTCCCGTCGGCGATCGAGATACCCTCGGTCGTAGAGGACCCGAAGATGCGCCGACGCATGAGCCGGCGTGAGACTCGCCATTCTCGCGATCTCGCCAACGCTCCGCTCGCCATCGGAAAGGCAGCAGAGGATGCTCACCCGATGCGGATTCGCCAGCACCCCGATGAACTCCGCCACACGTTGGCACGTCAGCGTATCCATGTCATTCTCTCAGTTGACAAGGTGATCATCTCGTCGTATTGTTGTTCGATCACTATAGCACACTCGTGTCTACAGCCCAAGGCTTTAGCACGGCAGTGCGCGCAGCCGAGGGCTATAGCACACTCGTGTCTACAGCCCAAGGCTGTAGCAACGGCAGTGCGCGCAGCCGAGGGCTATAGCACACTCGTGTCTACAGCCCAAGGCTGTAGCACGGCAGTGCGCGCAACGCGAGCGGAGTGCGTGAGACACCGAGGGGATTGGAGACGGATGAGCAAGAGCAAGCAGCAGAAGGGCGCGAAGCGGAAGCGGCGCACGTGGCTTCTTCCGACTTCCCTCGTCGTCGCAGGTGCGGCAATCCTTGCGATCCTCCTCTTCGTCTGGCCGGGGGTGCTGCGAAACGAACCGGCGATCGAAGAGCCAGCGATTGCGATCGGCCCTCGCGTCGGCCTGCGGGCACCCGATTTCTCGCTCCCCACCCTGGCCGGCAAGCAGGTCTCCCTCTCCGACTACCGCGGACGCGTCGTCGTCCTCGATTTCTGGGCCAGCTGGTGCATCCCTTGCAGGGTGACGATGCCCGCGATCGAGGAGCTCTCCCGGCGATTCCCGGAGATTGTGCTTCTCGGCGTCAGCCTCGATCGGAGCCTTTCCGATGCCGTCGCCTACATCGAGTCGAGACCGGAATCGGGGCTCATCCCTGTCTATGGCTCCCTGTCGGCCGCATCGGCCGTCTCGCAGGCCTATGCCGTGCTCGGAATTCCCCGAACGTTCGTGATCGATCGCGAGGGCATCGTGCGCTTCGCGGATCATCCAGCCAACCTCACCGAGGATACGATCGAAACCCTTCTGTGAGTTCCAGCGTCCTTCGCTATACTCATCCATCATCACGCCTCGGAAGAAGGGAGATCGGTTGGACATGCTCGACACGTACAGAAGCATCCTCGCCGAGATCGGAAAGCTATCCTCGGCCCAGTCGTTGCTCGGATGGGATCAGCAGACACACATGCCGACCCAAGGCTCCGCGGCCCGCGCGGACGTGTTGGGCAAACTCGCGCGGCTGGAATTCGAGCTCGCCACGAGCGATGAACTCGGCCGGTGCATCGAGGACCTGGAACGCAGCAGCGATCTGACAGACGAGGAGGCGGCAAGCGTCCGAGACATTGGGCGGAAGTACCGGCGCCAGAAGGCAATCCCTCCTGATGTCTTCGAGGCGTTCACCGTCGCCCAATCGAAGGGGCAGGCGTCGTGGGCCGCAGCACGCGCAAACGCCGACTTCAATCGCTTCCGGCCGAACCTCGTCGAACTCGTCGACTTCGCTCGCCAGTTTGCCGACTACTACGGCTACGAGGACACACCCTATGATGCACTGCTCGAGCCGTTCGAACCCGGGATGACGAGCCGGCGGTTGACGGAGATCATCGGGCCGCTGAAGGCGGACCTCGTTCCCATCCTCAAGCGGCTTCAGATCGATGGGGCATCTCCCGACATATCCGTTCTCGAAGGAGACTTCCCGATCGAGCGACAGCGCGAGATGTCGCGGCACGTTCTCGAGCTGATCGGCTACGACTTCGAATCGGGAGCGCTGGATGACGCTCCGCATCCGTTTACGACCGAGATCGCGTTCGGAGACGTTCGCATCACGAATCGGTACGAGGCGAACGATCCCGTCTCCGGCCTGTTCGGCGCGCTGCACGAGGGCGGCCATGCGCTCTACGGACAAGGGATGACGGAGAGCCAGTATCGCCTCGGCCTATCGGATGGGGCCTCCTTCGGCATCCATGAATCGCAGTCGAGGCTCGTCGAGAACCAGATCGGTCACAGCCGCGCGTTCTGGCAGTTCTTCCAGCCACGCGCTGCGCAGTTCCTGCCACAGTTCGCCGGCGCCGACCCGGAGGCGTTGTACCGCGCCGTCAACCTCGTCTCCCCTTCGATGATTCGCGTCGAAGCGGACGAAGTGACCTACAACTTCCACATCATGCTCCGCTTCGAGCTCGAGTCGGCGCTGATCAATGGGGAGATTCGCGTCGAGGACCTCCCGTCCCTCTGGAACGACGCAATGACGAGAACCCTCGGCGTCACACCGGACAACGACGCCGAAGGTGTCCTTCAAGACGTGCACTGGTCGATGGGCGCCTTCGGGTACTTCCCATCGTACATGCTCGGGAATCTCTACGCCGCCCAGCTGATGGCTGTGCTTCGGGCCGATCGGCCCGATCTCGATTCGGAGATCGCCGCAGGGCAGTTCGAGCCGTTGGTCGCGTGGCTCCGCGACAAGGTCCACCGATTCGGAGGCATCTACCGAGCTGAGGATCTGATGCGCCGGATCAGCGGCGAGGGCCTCAACGCGCAGCACTTCGTCGCCTACATCGTCGGCAAGTACAGCGACATCTACCGGCTCTAGCCGGGTGCCGCAGCCTCAGGACTTCGAGCGCGGTCGTCGCATGCCGCGGCGCGGTCGGCCGCGGTGCGGCCGATCTCGCTTCCGGGCCGAGAGAGGCATCGTCGTCTCCACCGGCTTCGGCGTGCACATCGATACAAGCGCGTCGTGGATCGTCTCCAACTGGTATTCTCGGCTGCGCTGCGTAATCGCGATGTAGTCGGCCGCGTCACCGCCGAGGTGCTTGACGAGTCGCTCCATCTCGGCGAGGCAATGCACCACACCGTTTCCGGATCCGCCCGCAGCCGCAACGCAGACCGTCGGCTTCCCGGAGGCGACACTCTTCTTCCCGTTCTTCTTCATCGCCTCACAGCGCCGCAACCGATCGAAGAACGCCTTGAACGCCTCGCTCGGTTCGCCGAAGTAGACCGGCGTCACCCAGACGAAGCCCTCGGCTTCGTTGAACATGTCCTGGAGCTTCGCGAAATCGTCACTCAGCTGACACCGGTGTTTCGTCATGCAGGGTCCCCAACCGTTGTCACAGACCGCGCATCGTTTGAGATCGAACTCGTTAAGATTGACCACGCGGGCAGGGCTTCTCCCGTCGACAGTGCCCTGCCTCGCCGCCTCGCCGCATGCCGCGGTGAGACCGTCCTTGTTCGGACTGCTCGTAACAACCAGAACCTTCATCCTGCTCCCTTCGTCATCCACTCGACGTCGGCCGACGCCAATTCGCTGGATACTCTTAGTCGTTGGATTCCGTCTTCTCCATCAGTGCCTTGAGCACGCGTTCCGGGGTGAAGGGCGTGTGCGTCATCCGAACGCCGATCGCGTCATGAATGGCATTCGCGATCGTCGGGATTGGTCCATTGATGCCGATCTCGCCGACCGACTTCGCCCCCATCGGGCCCGTCGGTTCGTAGGATTCCACAAGGATCACGTCGAGCTTCGGCACGTCCAGCATCCCGGGGATCTTGTACGAGAAGAGCGATGGATTCCGGACCCGGCCGCGCGAGCTGATCAGCATCTCCTCACTCAACGCATAGCCAATGCCGTTCACCAGCGCCCCCTCCATCTGTCCCTCGGCAAGTTGCGGGTTGATCGCCACCCCGCAATCGACCGCCGCCACGTAGTGGAGGACCTTGACAAGTCCGGTCTCCGTGCTCACCGCGACCTCCGCGAAATTCGCAAGGAAAGGGGGAGGGGATTCCGTCGGAACGCACGACGCCGTGGCGGCAATCTGGAATTGGTTCGTTTCGTACATCGCGCGCTCGCAGACACGCGCCAACGACGCGGTCTTCCCATCCGGGGCGAACACGGCCTCCTCGCGAAGCTCGAGGCTCTCCGTTTCCGCTTCGAGGAGCGGCGCGGCGACCGCACGAATCTGGTCGCGCACCTTCTCGGCGGCTCGCTGCACCGCCATCCCCGAGACGTAGGTCGTCGACGACGCGTAGGCGCCGACATCGAACGGGGTGAAATCCGTATCCGAAGAGGTGACGAGCATTCGCTCGAGCGGCACACCGAGCACCTCGGCGGCGATCTGGGCGAGAATCGTATCCGACCCCGTGCCAAGGTCGGTCGCGCCGATCAACAGATTGAACGATCCATCTTCATTCATCTTGATCGTCGCCGCGCCCATGTCAATCAGCGGGATTCCCGATCCCTGCATCATGATCGACATGCCCACGCCGCGGACCCACTCGCCGTCCCGACGCTTCTGCCCTCGCTTCTCCGCCCAGCCGATGCGCTCCGCGCCGACCTCGATGCACCGAGGCAGCTCGCAGCTCTTGATCGTTTGCGAGACGCCTTCGCGCCCCTCGCCGAGCTTCTCGAAGATCGGCGAGCCCTCGCCGACACGGATGTGGTTCTTCGATCGAAGATCGATCGGGTCCATCCCGAGCCGATCGGCCAATTCGTCCATCGCCGTTTCGAGTGGGAAGTAGCCCTGCGTCGCACCGTAGCCTCGATAGGCCCCGCCGACCGGCAGGTTCGTGTAGACGGCTTGGCCGTAGAAGTGGGCGTTCGGCGCCTTGTTGTAGAGGGGGAGCGTCTTCGAACCCGTGTTGGCGAGCACTGTCAGCCCGTGCGATCCATAGCCCCCGGTGTTGGAGATCGCCTCCATCTCGATCGCTTGAAGCATCCCGTCTTTCGTTGCGCCGAGCTTCACGCGGATGCGCATCGGATGTCGCGTGCGTGACGCAGCGAACTCCTCCTTGCGCGTCAGCGACAGCAGCGCCGGCCGCCCCGTTCGCAGCGTCACGAGCCCGGCAAGATCCTCGATCAGCACCTCCTGCTTGGTCCCGAATCCGCCGCCGATTCGCGGTTTGATCACGCGAATCCGCTGCATCGGGATCCCGAGCGTCCCTGCGACGATTCGCCGAACGTGGAACGGGACCTGCGTGCTCGAGCGAAGGACGAGCCGTTCATCGTTGTCGAGATAGCTCAGCACCACATGCGTTTCGATCGGCGTGTGCTGCGCGTATTGCGTTTCACAGGTGAACTCGACGATCTCGTCGCTCGCGGCGAATCCGGCTTCGACATCGCCGACATCGATGTCGACATCGGCGACGATGTTCCTCGACGGGTCGTAGATCCCCGTCGAATCCTCCTCGGGATGGATCCGCGGCGCTCCTTCGGCGAGTGCTTCGTCAATCGACAGGACCGCCGGGAGTTCCTCGTATTCGACCCGGATCGCGGCAATCGCCTCCTCAGCGAGGGCTTCCGTCTCCGCCGCCACCGCCGCCACACGGTCTCCGACGAATCGCACCCGGTCCTCGAACATCCGCGTGTCATAGGGAGACGGCTCCGGGTATCCCTGTCCCGCGGTCGTGTGCCTTGTCGGCGGTGTGTTCTGATGCGTGAGTACGCACGCCACACCAGGCATCCCCTCCGCGTCGCGCGTGTCGATCGATAGGATCCGCGCATGGGCATGCGGGCTTCCGAGAATCTTGACATGAAGCGTGTTCGGAAGATCCAGGTCGGCGACGAACGCCGGTTTGCCGGTCACCAGAGCGCGGCCGTCCACCTTCCGCTCGCTCTTTCCGACCACCGCGAAGTCTTCGCGCGCGTACTCAGACATCGGCGTCACCGCCCTTCATCAGCCGCGCCGCCGCCTTGACAGCGTCGAGCTGTTTCACATAGCCCGTGCAGCGACACAGATTGCCGGAGAGTCCTTCGCGAATCTCGTCCTCCGTCGGGTCCGGATTGCGAGACAGAAGATCGACGGTGCTGATCACCATGCCCGGCGTGCAGTAGCCACACTGCACCGCGCCCGAACGGAGGAAGGCCTCCTGAACGGGGTGCAATCGTTCTCCGTTCGCCAGGCCTTCGACGGTCACGATCTCCGCCCCATCGGCCTTGGCGGCGAAGATGAGACAAGAATTCATCGCGCGACCGTTGAACAGCACGGCGCAGGCACCGCAGTCTCCCGTCCCGCAGCCCTTCTTGACCCCCATGTAGCCCTCGCGACGCAGGACGTCGAGCAGCTTGTCTCCCGGATCGACATCGAACGCTTTCCGCTCGCGGTTGATCGTCACATGAATCCTCATGCGCCGCCTCCATTCTCCGCCGCAATCCGTGTCAGGCAGCGCCGGACGCCCGCAGCCGCGAGAATCCGCCGGTACTCGCCGCTGGCGCGCTGATCGTCGCGCGCCGGAACGGTCTCCGAGGCCCGCTTCGCCGCCTCATTGATCGTTCTCTCGTCGAGCGGTTGTCCGTCGAGGAGCGCCTCGACGTCGCCGACCCGCTTCGCCATGTCGGGTGTCCCGCCGAGCGCAACCCGGACCGTACTGCAACGTCCATCCTCGAAGGCCACGTAGCAGGCGCAGTTCAACATGCCGACATCGAATCCGGTGCGGATGAACTTCTCGAACGCCGCTCCGGCCCTGCCAGCCGGGGCAGGCAGGCGAACTCGGCTAATCAGGGCGCCCGCCGCGGCCGCGCGGTCGGCAACCAGATCTTCCAGCGCCGTCGCGCACGTCTCTCCCTCGTACAGCTCGATTTCCGCGCCGAGAGCAATGAACATCGGGATCACATCGGACCATGGATGGGCACTCGCCAGCGTTCCGCCGACGGTTGCCAGATTCCGAAGAAGCGGAGATGCGACCTTGCGGAGAACCTCAACGAGGATCCCGCCAAGATAGTTCGCCGCGCCATCGTACTCGGCCAGCTCGGTCAGCGTAACGCCGGCACCGATGTCCAGCCCCCCGTCCGTCCTCACGCTGCACTCCGAGGAGAGCGCCGAGACATCAACGAGCGTCGTCACCTCTCTCGGGACGAACAGCGCCAAATCGACGCCGCCCCCGATCGGCCGCGCTGACGCCCCCGCTTCGCGCAGCGCCTGCCACGCCTCCTCGAGGCTCGTCGGCCGGATGTACTTCTCAAGATTTGCCACCAGCTCCCCTTTCTCCCTACCGATTATCCACGCTCGCAAACAGCGGGACAATCTCGAAACGGTCCACGTCAACGACCCCCCGGTCGGTCAGTCGAAGCTGCGGGATCACCGGGAGTGCGAGCAGGGAGAACGTCATGAACGCATCTTCGACTGTGCATCCGCATCTCCTGAGCCCCTCATAGACCCTGTCCATCGCCGACGCAACCTCTTCCGCGGATCCTTCGGAGAGGAGCCCCGCGATCGGCAGGGGGACCTCCGACAGCAGGCCCTCCGGTCCGACCAGGCAGACACCGCCCCGCATGTCCCGCACGCGGTTCGCCGCACTCGCCATCCGCTCCGCGCCCGTCCCGACGACGAGCAGGTTGTGGCTATCGTGCGAAACCGAGCTGGCCAGCGCACAGGGCACCTCAAAGCCGAATCCGCGGACCAACCCGTGGCCGATCCGTCCGCTGCCGCGATGCCGTTCGACGACCGCCAATCGCGCGATGTCGCTCGCCATATCGGGCTCGAGCAGGCCGCCACGCACTGGAATCTCCTCAACACAACCTCGCGTCGGCGCCTGCTGCGGGATGATCTCGATGACCCGGCACGAAACGGCGCCCGATTCCATCGGCGCCCCGATCCCGAATGCGTCGGCCGCAAGGGGCGGGACCCGGCTCAGGGTGTCCCTCGCTTCCTCGGGATAGTCGTATCTGCGCATCGATTGCGTCAGCATCCCGTCGCGCGCAACCATCTCCCCGGCGGCGATCACTCGGTCGATCGTGAGAGCCTCCAGATTGCTGACAATCAGGATGTCCGCGAACCGTCCGGGAGCGATGCTTCCGACATCCTTCGCCACACCGAAATGCTCCGCGGCGTTGATCGTCGCCATCTGGATCGCGATCAGCGGTTCGACGCCGGCTTGAATCGCGATGCGGACGACGTCATCCATATGCCCTTCGTGAACGAGCGTCCCGGCGTTTCGGTCGTCGGTGCAGAGGACGACATGGCGCGAATCGATCCCACGCTCGGTGATCGCTTTCACCTGTTCGGCCACGTCGCGCCAGGCCGAACTCTCCCGGACCATCGCCACCATTCCCTGGCGCACCCGTGCGATGACATCCTCGACGCGCGTCCCCTCATGGCAATCGCTTGGCCCTCCGGCCGCGTAGGCATGGAACGGCGTTCCAAGATCCGGGGATGCGTAGTGCCCTCCGATAATGCCTCCGGCGCTGAGCGCCTCGCCGATCTCGGCATGAAGTGTCTCATCCCCCATCGCGACGCCCGGGTAGTTCATCACTTCTCCGAGGCCGATCGCGTCGTCCCACGCCATCGCCTCGGCGACCTCCTCCGGCCCGATCTCCGCGCCCGACGTCTCCAGGCCCGGCGCAGCCGGGACGCAGGAGGGAATCTGGACATAGATCTGCATCGGCGTTGTCCGTGCCTCGTCCGCCATCATCCGGACACCCTTCAGCCCGAGCACATTGGCGATCTCATGCGGGTCGATGAACGCCGTCGTCGTCCCGCGCGGGAGCACCGCCTCGGCGAACGCGCGTGCCGTCAGCATCGTGCTCTCGATGTGCATGTGTGCGTCAACCAGGCCGGGCACGAGGTACCGCCCCTCGGCCTCGATGACCTCGGTCTCCGGACCGACCATCGCTGACGCATCCGGGCCACAGTAGGCGATCCGTCCTCCGAAGATCGCCAGATCCGTGCCGGCAAGGACTTCGCCCGAATGGACATTGACCCAGCGGCCGTTTCGGATCACCAACTCCGCCGGTTTCGCGGCGGACGCGACCAGTGCAAGGTCGCGGGTCATCTCATAGAGCGGCCTTCGAGTTCTTGTCATGGAGTCCAAGCTTGGTGATTGAGAAGCGGCGGTCACCCACAAGGGGCGACCGCCGCACCATTCTATGCCTACGGTTCGTCCGGCCACGCGCCGACGATGCCGGCCGCCGCCCATTGCATCTGCGTCAGTTCCGAGAACGAAAGGATGCAGCCTGCGGGTACTCGCAGCTCACCCTTGCGATCGTAGATCGGCCCTTCAAACGGATCGAAGGTGATGCCCGGGTCGGACATCTGCTGCAACCGCGTCATGACGAGATCGTAGACGCTGATGTCTCCCAGAAGCGGATCGTTGTGCATGATGCCCTTCAGTTCGGCTTCGAACGCCGGATTGATCACCATGCCCGGATCGCAGCCGGCCTCGACGGCCTTCTCCTGAAGGAGCCACCAGTAGTCAACGTTCTTCAGATTGTGCGCCGTGTAGTCGCCGTCGTAGATCTTCTTGAAGAAGTCCAAGTAGATCTCTTCCCAGTGGGCAATCTGCCCGGACACGCAGTACTCCTCGCTGAAGACGTACATCGGCGAGTAGTGACCGAACGAGAACATCTCGTTCTCGGCCGCAACCTGCACGACCGACGCCGTGTCCTCGGTGAAGGCGAAGCCATCGCACCCTTCGGCAATCAGCGCGTTGGTTGCCGCAGCCGCGCCGATGGGGTCGACCCACTCATTCGTCCACCGCACATGAACCTCGGCATCCGCGTTGACTTCACGCGCGCCGACCGCAAACGCACTGATGTGTCGCTTCAGCTCCGGGATCGGAACCGCCGCGATGTAGCCGAGCTTGTTCGTCTCGGTCAACGCGCCGGCAATCAGTCCGTTGAGGTAGTAGATCTGGTAGAAGTCGGCCATGTACGTCGCCATGTTCGGCTCGCGAAGGAAGCCGGTACAGTGGAAGAAGATCTTGTCCGTGTACTGCTGCGCCTTCTCCTGGGTTCCCCAGATGAAGCCGAAACTCGTCGTGATCACGACATCGCAACCCTCTTCGTTGATGAACTTGTCGATCGTTGCGCCCTCTTCACCTTCGGCCACAGTCTCAACGTAGATCGTCTCCAGCCAGGGATACGTGTCGACGCAGATCTGACGCGCCTGATCGTGGGCCGCCGTCCATCCGTAGTCCGTGACTGGCCCGACATAGACAAATCCCACCTTCATCGGTGTGCCCGGGACGTATTCGTCCGCCAACGCCACTGCGCTCCCGAACACCAAGAGAGCGAGAATCCCAAGTACAACCAGCACCCGCTTCGTCACAGCAACCTCCTGATTCCTCTACGCCGCGGAGCCCAGCCGTTCGATGCGCGGGGCTCCACCGTTCTTCGCCCTAGTCCTGTCCCCGTGTATAGGGGATCGTTAGTGCCGACGGTGCCCCCGCCTTGCGCTGCAATGTCCCGCGCGAGACAAAGGCCAACACCAGAATCGCGAACAAGTATGGAAGTGCCCGGAGCAGCTCGGGTGCGACCCACGGCTGCAACCGGAATGACAAGTGATACAACGCGGCAAACAAGAACGACCCAAGCAAGCCCATCCCCGGGTTCCAGAAGGCAAAGATCGTCAGTGCGACGACGATCCACCCCATGCCCCCGGTCAACCCTTCGGTCCATGCCGGATAGTACGACACCGACAGATACCCACCCGCAACACCGGCGAGCAGTCCTCCGAAGGCAACGGACAGGTAGCGAACCCGCGAGACGCTCACCCCGAGGGAGTCCGCGGTTGCCGGATCCTCCCCGACCGAGCGAATGGTGATCCCGATCCTCGTCCGAAACAGCACGTACCAGAGAACCGGAACGAGGAGAATCGCAATGTAGACCAGAAGGCTGTGGCCCTCGAACAGGCTGGGTCCGAGGATCGGAATCTTCGACAGCCCAGGGATCGTGATCTCGGGAAGCGTGTTCGGAAGAGGTCTTCCACCCCAGGGCCTTCCGAGGACCCCGGACAATCCAAGGCCGAGAAGCGTCAACGCCAGTCCCGAGACAACCTGGTTGGCTCGAAGTGTGATGCTTGCGACCGCGTGGATGATCGAGAAACCGCAGCCGACCGCTCCGGCAACCAGGACACCAAACCAGGGGTTCCCCGTCACGTAGGCGGTGACGAACGCCGAGTAGGCTCCCATGATCATCATCCCCTCGATCCCGAGGTTCAGCACGCCGGCGCGCTCAGCGAAGATCTCCCCGAGTGTCGCAAGGAGCAGCGGTGTTCCGTAGGACAGCATGAACGCAAACGTCGAGATGACCCAGCTCTGCCACGACATCAGCTTCGCCTCCAGACGATCGAAACCTTGTAGCGCATGAAGATCTCGCTCCCAATCAAGAAGAAGAGAATCAGCCCGTTGAAGACGTTCACCAATTGGAAGGGAAGGCCAAGTGTCACCTTAATGACATCGCCGCCGGCCATGATTACGCCGAACAGCAAGGACGTCACGATAACCGCCAACGGATTTCGTCTCGCCAGCCAAGCGACAATGATTGCCGTGTAGCCGTACCCGGCCGACAGCTTCACGGGCGCCAGCAGCATCCTGTGGATGCCTGCCGCCTCTCCGACTCCCGCCAATCCCGCCAGCCCGCCCGAGACGAGCATCGCCACGAGGATCACCTTCGCTTGGCTGATTCCCGCGTACCGCGCCGCGTCTGGGTTCTCGCCAACCACACGAATCTCGAATCCCTGGCGGGTGCGTGCGACCCAGATGAACGCGATGACGGCCGCGACAACCCCGAGAATCAATGTCAACCAATGGATGGGCGTGCCGGGAATCCGCGCGAGAATGGCCGAAGAGGGGAACTTGTCCGTGTAGGCAAAGCCTCGGGCAGTCGGGCCCTTCCAAGGACCCTGGATCAAGTACTGCATGACGAAGGCGGCGATGTAGTTCAACATCAGCGTCGAGATGACGTCGTTTACCCCCAACTTGACCTTCAAGAAGGCCGGGAGGAGGGCCCACAACCCGCCCCCAATGAAGCCCGCGACCAACATCGCAGGAAGCCGCAGGACCTCGGGCAACGGCACGAACAGCGCGACGCCCGCCGCCGCCATCGCTCCGACCAGCAGCTGCCCTTCGGCGCCGATATTCCAGAAGAGCGCCCGGAAAGCAATCGTAAGCCCGACCCCGCACAAGAGTAGGGGAATGGTCCTTCGGACCGTCTCAGCCAACCCGACCTTGTTCCCCAACGCGCCGCTGACGATCAACCCGTAGGCACGAACTGGCGAAACACCATACCCCTTGAAGAAGATGCCGGCAGCCAGCAGAGCCGCGACGATCGCCGCAAACGAGACACTGAACACCACCCACGGCGTCAGCGCCTCCCGCCGCTCGATCCGCAGCCAGTTCGGGCGGGTCACAGTCCCACCTCTTCGCGGCGCGATCCCGCCATCATCAGTCCGATCTCGTCGATGTTCGCCTCATCACATGTCACTGTGCCCATGACCTCGCCTTCGTAGAGAACCAGGATTCGGTCGGAGAGCTGCATGATCTCATCGAGATCCTCGGAGATCAGCAGAATCCCCGCTCCGTTGTCCCGCTGGTCGAGAAGCACCTGCCGAATCTGCTCGGTCGCTCCGACATCGAGACCGTACGTCGGGTGCGCCGCCACGATGAAGCGCGGACTCCCGCAGAGTTCTCGTGCGAGCACAAGCCGCTGAATGTTGCCGCCGGAAAGATTCCCAGCAGATGTACCATCGTGCGGTGCCGAAATCTCATACTCCCGCATCGCCTCGCGCGCGTTTCGCTGCGCCGCTTTCTCGTCAAGAAGCATCCAGCGTGAGTACTCCGGACTACGATAGCTCTTGAGGATCAGGTTCTCGCGAACGCTCATCGACGAAACGGTTCCCACGCGAATCCGCTCCGTCGGTACGTGAGCCACGCCCATGTCCGCAATCTCGCGCGCCGAGCAGCCCGTGAGGTCCTTCGCCTCCAGGATGGCCGACCCTTTCGTCGCGCGACGAAGCCCCGTCAACACTTCGGAGAGCTCATGCTGTCCGTTTCCCGAAACGCCTGCCACACCGAGGATCTCACTCTCATGGAGATCGAAGCTCACGCCGCGGAGCGCCGGAAGTCCCCGATCGTTGCTCGCGTGGAGGTCCGACACCTCGAGGACGACCTCGCCGTGTTCGTGGGTCCGTTTCTCGAGTCGGAACACGACCTCCCGGCCGACCATCAATCGAGCCAATTCGGCCTTGCTCGTCTCCGCCGTGTTGACCGTGGCGACCACCTTGCCCTTCTGAAGCACGGTCACGCGGTCGCTGACCTCCATCACCTCGTCGAGCTTGTGCGTGATGAAGATGATCGTCAATCCGTCGTCTACCAACGTCCGCAGCGTCCCGAAGAGGCTGTCCACCTCCTGAGGCGTAAGCACGCTCGTCGGCTCGTCCATGATCAGGATGTGCGCGTCACGGTAGAGGGCCTTGAGGATCTCCACCCGCTGCTGCTGCCCCACCGACAGCTGCCATACCTTGGCGGCGGGATCGACCTGCAGGCCGTATTCCTCCGCGAGCCGCTCGATCCTCGCTCGTGTGGCTCTTGATCGAAGGAACGGCCCCGTGCCCTCGGACAATCCAAGGACGATGTTCTCCTGAACTGATAGGGTGGCGACCAAGTGGAAGTGCTGGTGCACCATGCCGATCCGATGGGCAAGCGCAGCCTTGGGGGATGTGATGCGGGCGGGCTCGCCGTGGAGAACGATTTCCCCGTCATCGGGCTGATACAACCCGTAGAGGATCCGCATCAACGTCGTCTTGCCGGCTCCGTTCTCTCCGAGCAAGCAGTGAATCTCACCCTTGCGAATCTCAAGATCCACGCCGTCATTTGCCACGACGCCGGGGAATCGTTTGACGATCCCATGCATCTCGAGTGCCGCAGGAACCTCGACTCCAACCGGAGCATCCGCCTGGTCGACCATCGATCTCCTTTTGACCGGACCCATCATGATCCTACGAGGCCCGCGGAGTACCTTCAACGGGACGTCAGTCCCTCTCTGTTGAATCCCAGCAGGCTCTTGCCTTGCCACCATTCTATGAGTTGTCAGACCGTCCGACAACTGGTATCCTGACGCCGCATCAGGAACGCTACGGTACAGTCAGGAACGGAGGTTCAATGACACGGCTGATTGAGAACGTCGCCATCTGGGATGGTCGGGATACGGTCATCTCGGAGGGATCGATCCATATCGAGGAGGCGACAGTCGCGCGCGTCGCCGCTTCCACGGAGCCAATCGATATCCCCCCGAACGCCGACCGAATCGATGCCTCGGGCAAGCTTGCGATCCCCGGACTCATCAACGGACATACCCATCTCTACAGCAGTCTGGCTCGCGGCATGAGCGTCAGCCCGTTCGCTCCGACGACATTCACCGAGATCCTCGAGCAACTCTGGTGGAAGCTCGACAAGGCGCTCGACGACGAGTCCATCCGGACGAGCGCGCTCGTCGGGGCAATGGAGGCAGCCCGCTGCGGCGTGACGACCTTGATCGACCACCACGCAAGTCCGAACGCCATTCCCGGCTCCCTTAATCGACTGAGAGAAGCCGTCTGCGATGAGGTCGGCCTGCGCGGCGTCTTCTGTTACGAGCTGACGGACCGCGACGGCCCGGAGCGGAGCGCCCAGGGGATCGATGAGAACCTGCGGTTCCTGCAGACTGCAAAGGACGGGGGACACTGCGCCGCCCAGTTCGGCCTGCACGCTTCGTTCACCGTCGGGGACGAAGCGATCGAGCGCGTCGCCGCCGAGATCCCGGACGGTGCAGGGATTCACATCCATGTCGCCGAGGGACCGGAAGACGAGGTCCAATGCGAGGCGGCACACGGCTGCCGGATCATCGAACGGCTCGACCGGCATGGCTTGCTCCGCTCGAACTCGATCCTCGCCCACTGCCTGCACATCAATGAGGCGGAAAAGGACCTTCTCGCAGAGCGCGGATCGATCGTCGTTCATAACCCGCGCTCGAACATGAACAACGCCGTCGGCCTGTTCGATATGCCAGGCTTCCTCCGTCGCGATGTGCTGACGGGCCTCGGAACCGACGGCCTCGGCTGCAACCTGCTCGCCGAGCTGTTCACCGCGGGGATCCTTCAGAAGCACAGCCTCGGCGATTCGCTCGCCGGGGGATTCGGCGATCTCGATCAGATCCTCTTCCGGAACAACCCGTCTATCGCGGCGCGCCTTCTCGGTGTCCAGCTCGGCCGAATCGAGGCGGGTGCCCCGGCCGACATCGCGCTGATCGACTATGTGCCGCCGACGCCGCTTGACGGGGGCACTCTGCTCGGGCACCTGTTGTTCGGCCTTGCCATTCACAGTCTTCGCGCGCGCGATCTGTTCGTTGCCGGCCGCCCGGTGCTCCGCGACGGGGCGTTCGTCGATCTGGATGAGCAGGCAATCTACGCCCACGCTCGCGAGCAAGCCGCCGGCTTATGGAACCGCCTAGGATAGGGAGAAACGACCCATGACCGATCGCATGACTACGCTGTCGTTCGTCGACGTACTCGATTGGATCCTCGCCGAGCATGAGAGCGAACACTCGATCTTCGGGATCCCCGAGGAGCTCGTTTTCACGCCGCGTGACGACGCGCCCTTCGCGACCTCGTTGTTCGGCGAGCATCTCGCGTCGCCCTTCGGCCCCGCGGCAGGCCCACACACCCAGTTGACACAGAACATCCTCGCCGCCTGGCTCGTCGGCGGACGATTTATCGAGCTCAAGACGGTTCAGGTGATGGACGAACTCGATATCCCGCGTCCATGCATCGATATGGAGGACGAGGGCTACAATGTCGAGTGGTCGCAGGAGCTCCGGCTGACGGAGTCCGCCACCGAGTACGCCAAGGCGTGGGTGCTCGTCCATGTCCTGCGCCGCCTGCTCGGTCACGACACATCAAGTCGGTTCGGAACGATCTTCAACATGAGCGTCGGCTACAACATGGAGGGACTGCTCCAGCCGACGATGCAGCGCTTCATGGCGCAGCTCGAGGACGCAAGCGAGGAGATCGGCCCGCTGCTCGACGTTCTTCGAGAGCGCTATCCCCAGTTCGCAGATCTCGAGATTCCGGAGCGGATCGTGAACAGCGTTACGCTCTCCACGATGCACGGCTGTCCTCCCGACGAGATCGAGCGGATCGCTCGATACCTGATCGAGGAGCGGGGCCTGCACACGACCGTCAAGTTGAATCCGACGCTTCTCGGCAAGGAGCGCGTGCTGCAGATCCTCCACGATCGCCTCGGCTATCGGGACATCGTCATTCCCGACAAGGTGTTCGAGCAGGATCTGCGCTATGGACGCGCGATCGAGCTGATCCGCTCCCTTCAGGCGTCGGCCAAGGCCCACGATCGGGTGTTCGGGGTCAAGCTGTCGAACACGCTCGCGATGGCCAACCATCGTGATGCGCTGCCGGGCGACGAAATGTACATGTCCGGTCACGCCCTCTACCCGTTGACGACGCAGCTGTTCGCGCAACTGATCGACGAACTCGGCGAGGATCTCGTCGTCTCCTACTCCGCCGGAGCGGACGCGTTCAACGTTGCCGACCTTGCCGCCGCCGGTGCGCTTCCAATCACCGTCGCGAGCGACCTGCTGAAGCCGGGCGGCTACGGACGCATGGCCCAGTACGTCGAGGAACTCGAGCGTGCGATGGCGGCCGCTGGCGCCGACTCGCTCGACGCGTTCAGCCGCGAGCGGTCTGCCAGCGTCCATCGGATGGCCGACCGAGCCCTCACCGATCCGAGATACGCGAAGCCCTATCGTGCGGACGGCCTGCCCAAGGTCGATACGCCGCTCCACGCGTTCGATTGCATCGAGGCTCCCTGTGTCGCGCAGTGCGCCGTCTGCCAGGACGTGCCGCAGTACATCGCATGGATCACCGCAGGCGACGACGACCGCGCGCTCGGCACGATCCTTCATCGCAATCCCCTCCCCGGCGTGACCGGCCACGTCTGCACGAACCTCTGCCAGACGCGCTGCACACGAAACGTCTACGATCAACCCGTGGCGATTCGCCGGCTCAAACGGTTCGTCGAAGCACAGGGCAACGCCGCCGTCGCTGCCGCCCCTCCGACGGGACACCGCGTCGCGGTACTCGGCAGCGGCCCGGCTGGGCTGTCCGCGGGTTATTTCCTCGCGTCGCGCGGTGTGGACGTGACAGTCTTCGAGGCGAAGGATCGCCCCGGGGGAATGCTCGCGATCGCCCCTCCGTTCCGGCTCCCGCCCAACATCGTGCGATCCGACATCGCCCGCATCGAAGCGCTCGGCGTTAGGATCGAGTGCAACCACCGCGTCGATGAGACGCCCGAAGCCCTGCTCAACCGGGGATTCGACGCTGTGTTCGTCGGCTGCGGTCTGACCGATGATGCCGGGATTGGGATCGAAGGCATCGACAGTGCCGGAGTCCATGGCGCGATCGATTTCCTCGACCGAGTCGGCTCGGGAGAGACCCCGGACCTCGGCGAGCACGTGGTCGTCATCGGTGGTGGGAACACGGCGATGGATGCGGCGCGAACCGCGCAGCGTCTGACGGGCCGCCCGACGACGCTGCTCTACCGGCGCTCACGCGTCGAGATGCCCGCCGAGGGCGAGGAGATCGAGGACCTCCTGCTCGAGGGTAACGTGCTCGAAGAACTCGTCTCGCCGGTCCGCGTGCTCGGCACCGAGGGACGCGCAACGGCGCTTGTCTGCGTGCGAAACGAGCTCGGCGAGCCGGGCCCCGACGGTCGGCGTCGCCCGATCGCGATTGAAGGGAGCGAGTTCGAGATATCCGCCGACACGATCCTGTTGGCCACCGGGCAACGTGCGGAGACGCGCTTCCTCAACGGAAGCGCGGTCGTCGTGCGGGATGGAGGCCTCATCGAGACGGACGGCGACACGCGGCGGGCCACGGTAGAGAAGGTTTTCGCCGGGGGCGACATTGCCCGCGGCCCAGAGACGATCATCGCCGCCTGCGAGGACGGTCGACGCGCCGCGATCGCGATCTGCGAGCAACTCGGCGTGCCGTTCGAGCATCCGCCGCTCCCCGAACACCACAGAGCCGCGGAGGTACGACATCTCAAGGTGGAACGAGCGCGCAAGGCGCTTCAGCATCGGCCGAAGTTCTTGGAGACTTCGCGCCGCAGTGGATTCGATCTCGTCGAAGCGACGCTCTCCGAAGAGCAGGCGCGCGCCGAGGCAGCCCGCTGTCTGCAGTGCCAGGAGATCTGCGACCGCTGCGTCGATGTCTGCCCGAACCGCGCCAACGTGAGCATCCGCGTCGAGCCTGTGAGCGTGACCCTCGGGCAAGAAGTCGTCGAGATTCGGCAGTCACGCCAGATCGTCCACATCGACGACCTCTGCAACGAGTGCGGAAATTGCGCCACGTTCTGCACGCACGAAGGCAGCCCGTATCTCGACAAGCCGCGTCTCTTCCTCCAGCGGGCCGATTTCGAGGCGGAGCGATCCAATGCCTACTTCATCCGCGGCGCAACCATCGAGCGTCGCGAGAATGGCGAGACGCTCGTTCTCAACGAACACGACGGCGGGTTCTCGTTCGAGGCACCCTCGGGATCAGTCCGGCTTTCCGCCTCCCTCGAAGCCGGAAGCCCGGCAGATGCGGGGATCCCGGTTCGCGCCGCCGTCGAAATGGCCGTTCTCTTGAAGGGGCTTCGGGAGTCGGCCGCGTATCTTCCTTGCTTCCGAACGGAGGTGGATGGCTGATGGGACGCGTCACCATGCTTCGGTGCATCACCTGCGGTGCGGAGTTCGCCCCGGGCTCGATCGACTACACCTGCCCGGCATGCGGGCCTCGCCGGGGCACGCTCGAAGTTCTCTACGAGTACGATCGCCTCGCAGGATCGCTGACGCGAGATTCGTTTCGTAAGACGGGACGCTCCTCGATGTGGCGTTATGCGGAGCTCCTTCCGTTCGGCAACGAGCGACTGATCCAGCCGCTGCGCGTCGGGTGGACACCCGTCTACTCCTTCCCGGACCTCGCGACGGAACGAGGGCTCGCCCAGCTCTTCCTCAAGGATGACGGGCAGAATCCGACCGCATCGTACAAGGATCGCGCCAGCTCGCTTGTCGTGATCAACGCGCTCGAGAAGGGATGCAAGACGGTGACCTGCGCCTCGACAGGAAATGCAGCGAGTTCGCTCGCAGGCTTCTCGGCTGCGACACCGCTCGACACCGTCATCTTCGTTCCCGAGACGGCGCCTGCGGCAAAGGTCGCGCAGCTCCTGGTTTACGGAGCCCGGGTCTTCCTCGTTAGAGGGTCCTACGACGTCGCCTACGATCTCGCCGCCGAGGCGGCCGAGGCGTTCGGCTGGTACAACCGCTCGGCCGCCGTGAATCCATCCCTCGTCGAAGGGAAGAAGACGGGTGCGCTCGAACTCGCCGAGCAGCTCGACTGGAATCCGCCGGATCTCGTCTTCGTCGGCGTCGGCGACGGATCGGTGATCAGCGGTATCTGCAAGGGTTTCGGCGAGCTGAAGCGCCTCGGACTGATCGAGGCCACGCCGCGGGTCATCGGCGTCCAAGCGGAGGGATCCGCGCCCATCGCCCGAGCCTTCGAACGGTACGATGGCGGGGAGGTGCTGATCGAGGACATCAAGGCCTCGACGGTCGCGGACAGCATCTGCGTCGGCAAGCCGCGCGACATTGTGAAAGCGGTCCGCTATGTCCACGCCATCGGCGGAGACTTCGTAACCGTCAGCGATAAGGCGATCCTAAACGCAATCGGCGAGCTGGCCCGGAGGAGCGGCGTATTCGCCGAGCCAGCCGGCGCGGCGGCGTACGCGGGGCTGTGTGCTTACACGGACGCGCACGACGTGTCTGGTCTGACCGCCGCGGCAATGATCACCGGAAACGGTCTCAAGGACATCGCGTCGGCACGGCGTACGGTTGGCGAACCCGTCGTCATCGAACCGACGCTTGACGCATTGAAGGAGCGGCTGTGAAGATCCGATTCGTGGTCAACGGAAAGGCAGTGGAAGTCGAGTCCGAGCCGGAAGCCCGCGCACTCGATGTGCTGCGGGAGACGCTCGCGCTCACCGGAACGAAGGAAGGGTGCGGCGAAGGCGAATGCGGCGCGTGCACGGTGCTCATCGATGGAAGGGCCGTCAACAGCTGCCTGATGCTCGCACCGCAGCTCGAAGGCAAGACGGTGCTGACGATCGAAGGCCTGGCGGGAAGTCACGGCAATGCTGACGAACTCCACCCGGTTCAGCAAGCGTTCGTCGAGACCGGGGGGGTGCAGTGCGGGTTCTGCACGCCCGGCTTCATCATGTCGACCGTTGCGCTTCTTCATGCGAATCCGAATCCGTCGGACGAGGAGATCCGCTCGGCGCTGGAGGGGAATCTCTGTCGATGCACCGGCTACGAGAAAATCGTCGAAGCGGTGCACCTCGCGGCCGAACGGATGGCGAACATCAAATGATCGACGCGATCGTGCTGGCCGCCGGGCTCGGGACACGAATCGGGCGAATCAAACCGCTGATCGAGATCGGCGGCGAGCCCTCTCTCGGCATCATCCTGCGTCGCCTGCGGGCTGCGAGCGTTTCACGGCCGATCGTCGTCCTGGGGAAGCATGCAGGGCGGATTCGAGAGCGCGTCGACCTATCGGATGCTCGTGTGGTTGTCAATCCGGAACCGAAGCGCGGAATGGCCATGTCCCTCCGGCTCGGCCTGGAAGCGGTGTCGGAACACGCCGCAGGAGTGATGATCCTTCACGCGGATATGCCGTTCGTCGAGGAGGAAACCATCCGCAGCGTGCTCGACGCAGCGCGGACCGGCGTCCGAATCGCCGCGGCGTCGCATGGAGGGCAGCGCGGTTTTCCCGTCTACTTGGCGCGAGCCTGTTTTCCGGAGCTGCTGGAGACGCTCGCCGGCGATGTCGGAGCCCGCGGTTACATCGCCCGTCATATCGGGGAACTGACGCTGGTCGAAGCGGAGGGCGAAGGGTGCCTGCGCGACATCGATACGCCCGAGGATCTACCGGAGGATCTATCCGGCAACAAGGAGACGCTCCATGCGCTACACGCGGATCGCTGACGAAAGACAGCTCATCGAAGGCCTGACCGAGCCGGGAGCGAGGATCCTATGCGGCGGCACGGATCTCCTCGTTCGGATGAGGAGTGGCCTGGAGACACCGCAGCATCTTCTCGACATCTCGGACCTGGAGACGCTCAAGGGAATCCGTGAATCCGACGGCTCGATCTCGATCGGAGCGGCAACCCTTGAGACTGATCTCTTCAACGCACCGCCGATTCGTGACCGCCTGCCGCTTCTTGCCGCGGCACTCGCGGTGCTTGGCTCACTCCAGATCCGGAATCGCGGCACGCTGGGGGGAAACCTTGTCAACGCGTCTCCCGCCGCCGACAGTGCAATCCCGCTTCTTGCTTATGATGCCGAGCTGGAGCTCGTATGCGCCACAGGGGAGCGGGCCCTGGCGCTGAGCGACTTCTTCCTCGGACCCGGAAAGACAGCACTTGCACAGGGTGAGTTCGTCCGCTCGATCCGGATCCCCGTCCCAAATCCGAAGCATCTCGCCTTCTATCACAAGGTGGGCAAGCGGCGCGCGCTGACGATCGCGATCGCGTCAATCGGCATTGCTGCGTCAATCGACCAAGGCCGGATCTCGGACATCCGTATTGCCGCTGGCTCCGTCGCGCCGACGCCGGTTCGCCTCCGATCGGTCGAGCAGGCGCTCATCGAGCGCAGCCTGGACAACAAGACGATCGAGGAGGCGGGGCAACTCGCAACGCGTGCGGTCTCTCCGATCGATGACATTCGCGCGACGGCCGAGTACCGGAGACACGCGGTCGGCGACCTGCTCGTGCGTGGGCTCCGCAGCTTCCTCACCGGCTAGTTTCCCCGCGACTCGACGAACGGGCTCAAACGAGGCTATTCTGGAGCCGAAGGAGGTCAACATGCGGAGATTTCGAGGGATCGTGTTTCCCCTCCTGATGCTTGCCGGACTCGTTCTTCTCGCCGGGTGCTTCTTACTGCCCAACCGTCCGCCGACCGCCGCGTTCACCGTAGAGTACAACGTCACGACCGATCCGCTAATCGTCGATCTCGACGCCACAACGTCATCCGACCCGGATGGCGACGACATCGTGAGCTACATGTGGACGTTCGAGGACCCCGGGGTCGACATCCTGACGCCCCTCGCGACATTCACCGGCGTCGCACACGTGGCGGAGATCCGTGTCCGCTTCGTGGAGGAGGGCCAACACACGGTCACATTGCTGGTTGTCGACGAGAGAGGAGCTATGTCGGAGACGGCGGTTTCGATCGACGTGATCGTTCCGACGCCGTAGGCGACGAACGAGGCTACGCGTTCTATGTGCCGGGGCTCTCGCGCTTCGAGTAGTAGCTGCATTCGTCGTGCTCGACGAACCCAATCCGTTCGAAGAACCGCTTCGATCCGTCGTTCCACCGCTCGATCAGACACGTCACAATCTCGATCCCTCGCGTTGCGAGTCGGCGTTCGACCTCCGCGACAAGCGCACACCCGATGCCGCGCTTCCTGTGGTCGGGGGAAACGACCAAGCGGTTAATCCAGCCCTTGCGCCCGTCGTGGGTCCCGAGCACTGCACCAATGAGCTTGCCGTCTTCCTCGGCGGCAAGGAAGACTGAACACGGACCCTCGATCTCGCGCGCGATCCGGTCGCGTCTGTCCCTTCCCTTCGGACGGTAGGGAAGCTTCCCGTCCTCCCAGAGCTGGACTAGGGCATCGTAGTCTCCTCGGGTGAGGTCCCGAATGTACATCCTTCATCCTCCCTGTCCGTCAAGCCGCTCGCGCGTACAGGGTACCGCGCTTTGCACGCCGCGCAACCCGTCCACGTCGACCGAGGACAGGGCTCCCGTTCCCAGGGGTCGTCCGACCCTTCGTGTCGATCCTGCCGAACCTATCCTCTGCATGGAACGGGAGGAGATCGATCATGAAACGACACCTGACGCTTGCGCTGATCCTCGTGGCGCTGGGTGGTGTTCTGTGTGGCGCGGAGCTCGCACCGGCTCTGTTCGCAGTCGGGTTCGGCGTCGGCGTGCCCTACGAGCTGCCGGTCGCGTGGGATCAGTCGTTCTCGTACCTAACCTCGGAGGTGTTCCTGTCGCGCAACCTCACAGCGGCGTTCGATCTGGGGGTCTATCCCGCTTCCTTCCCGGACCTGATCGAGGCAAGCGCCGCTCTCCTTGTCAAGGGATGGCTCGGAGCATCGAGTCTGTTCGGGGGCGGCGGATTCGCAGCGCGCTACCTAAGGATCGGCTCGGTCTGGGGGATCTCGCCGTATCTCGTTCTCAAGGCCGGCTTCCAAACGTGGCTCCTCGATTCCCTCGCCCTGGTCGTCCAGTACCGGACGATCGAAGCGCTTCCCATCGACTGGACCTTCTCGCCGGAGCTCTCCCTCGGGCTCACCGTTGCGTTCGGCCGCGCGCGTCCCGAGGCACCGGTGTACGACGGACAGTCCATCTGGATTCTCGTCGGCCTCGGCGTTGCGGCGCTGATCGCTTTCGTGCCGCGCATCTAGACGGCCCGCGCCCGACCCGTTCGCCAATGTCCCCTCCACCCTGTCTTCCTTTCGCTACGGGGCTGTGCTATACTGTTCCGATTCGCAGGTAGCTGTTGAGAAGTACGTGTAGAAGCGACTTACAGAAGCGGCAGAGGGGATCGGAAGACCTACGGGTCCTCCGATCTTATTTCGATTGTTGGCGTGCGCCGGGAGCGTGAATGAAGGAACAGAGAGCAACGATCAACCTAAGCAAGAACCTCAGCACGAAGCCCGAGGATCGCCGCCATACCGAGGAGCGGTCTTCCCGCTCCGACAATCCCATCCGCACGTACTTCGGTGAAATCAGCCGCGTCCCGCTGTTGACGCGCGAGGACGAGGTCCGTCTCTCGAAGCGCATCGAAGCCGGCGATGTCCAGGCGAAAGAGGAGCTCGCCGAGGCGAACCTCCGGCTCGTCGTCTCGATCGCCAAGAAGTACCGGGGCTGCGGGCTTCCCTTCCTCGATCTGATCCAGGAGGGAAACCTCGGATTGATGAAGGCGATCGAGAAGTTCGATTACACCAAGGGGTACAAATTCTCGACCTATGCAACGTGGTGGATTCGTCAGGCGATTCTGCGTGCGATCACCAACCGCTCGCGAACGATTCGCGTCCCGACGCACATCAACGAGCTGATCCGCAAGATCTACCAGGTGGAACGCAACTACCTCAAGGAGAACGGCGAGTTGCCCACGCCGGAGAAGCTTGCCGTCGAGCTCGAGACGACCGTCGAGAACATCATCAAGGCCAAGAAGACGGCCCAGAGCATGACGTCGCTCGACATGCCGATCGGGCACGATGACGATGGTTCGGTGCTCGGCGACTTCATCGAGGACGGTTCCGTCGAGTCCCCTGAGCGCGAAACGTTCGAGCACCTCCTCGTGCAGGAACTCGGGCGCGCACTCGACGAGCGCTTGACGGACCGCGAGAAGCGGATCATCGAGTTGCGGTACGGCCTCAACGACTACCAGCCGAAGACCCTCGACGAGGTCGGCATCGAGTTCGGGATCAGCCGGGAACGCGTCCGGCAGATCCAGAAGGAGGCCCTCGCCAAGCTTCAGGACTCGGGCCTGCGACAGCGACTCGAGTGGTTCAAGCTTCTCTCCGAAGCCGCCTAGTTGCTACTCCGCGTCCAGCGGCTCCCGATATTCGCATTCCTTCGTGGTGCAGCGTAGTTCGCCGTCCTTCTCCACCAGCACCCCAGATCCGCACGCCGGACACGCTTTGATCGGCTTGTCGCTGATGGCGTACCGGCAATCGGGATATCGATTGCAGCTGTAGAACGTGCGGCGCCTCTTCCCCGAGTACTTCTCTACGATCTCTCCCTCGCCGCAGACGGGGCATGCCACACCGGTCGAAACGGGCGCGGTCTTCCCGCACTCGTCGTTCGTGCATTTGAAGTAGCGTCCGTAGCGTCCCGTGCGCATCTCCATCTCCCCCCCGCAGTGCGGGCAGGGGATGTTCGGCTCGGCCGATTCGGCATGCTCCTCGAGCGCGCGCTTGACTTCGACCACCTTCTCCCCGTAGACCACGGGGAGGTCCGGCGGCAGGTTGATCGTGGTCTTGCACTCCGGGTAGTTCGAGCACCCGAGGAAGTGAGAGCCCTTCCAATAGCGAAGCTCCATCGGAGCGCCGCAGGTTTCGCAGACGACATCCGTGGGCACTTGGAACACCCGCTTCGCGTCCTCCTCGATCTCCTCCTCCAGCGCGCCGAGCCGCTCGGCAAACGGCTCGTAGAACTCGCTGAGGGCGGCGACTCTCGTCATCTCTCCCTCTTCGATTTGGTCGAGGTCATGCTCGAGATGGGCAGTGAAATGTGGCGTTACCGTCTCGACGAAATGACGCCGGAGGAAGTCGACGACCATCTGCCCGAGCAGCGTCGGGCGCATGCTGCCGCCGTCCTTGTAGGCGTAGCCGCGCTCCTGGATGACCGATACGATCGACGCATAGGTACTCGGTCTGCCGATGCCCTCCTTCTCCAGAAGGTTGATCAGCCCGGCTTCGCTGAACCGGCGGGGAGGTTCTGTAAACTTCTGCCGTGATTCGATCTCCTCAAGTTCGAGCGCCTGGCCCTCGGCGATATCCGGCGGGAGCATCGATTCCTTGGCTCGCGGATCCGGGAGAACACGCAAGAACCCGTCGAACTTGAGCGTACTGCCCGTCGCCTCGAGTTGATAGGCACCCGCGGATACAACGATCTTCCCTTGTTGATAGATGGCAGGAGTCATCTGCGTTGCGAGGAACCTTCGGTAGATGAGGCCGTAGAGCTTGCGTTGATCCGGCGACAGGAACGCCTCGACGACGTCTGGCGTCCTCTCGGTGTGCGTCGGACGGATTGCCTCGTGTGCATCCTGGGATCCCCGCTTGTTCTTGAAGACCCGCTCCTTCGCGGACAGGTAGTCGGCGCCGTACGTCTCGTCAATCACCGCACGTACTTCGGCGATCGCATCGGGCGAGATGCGCACCGAATCGGTCCTCATATACGTGATGAGTCCCTCGGTCCCGTCGGGAAGGCTGATTCCCTCATAGAGTTCCTGTGCAATCCGCATCGTCCGCTTCGGCGTGAACCCCAGCTGCGACGAGGCTGTCTGCTGCAGCGTACTCGTGATGAACGGCGGCAACGGATTCCTCTTGCGTTCCTTCCGCTCGACGCTCGCCACACGCAGCTCCGCTGCCCGGAGCTCGGCCGCAATGGCTTGGGCCTCGTCTCCTGTGCGGATCGCGATCTTCTCTCCGTCGCGACGTGTCAGCGATGCGATGAACGGTTCCCCGTCGCGCACGCGGGCATCGATCTCCCAGTACTCGACCGGGATGAACCGTGCAATCTCCGCCTCCCGATCGCAGAGAAGCTTAAGCGCCACCGACTGCACCCGCCCCGCGGACAGACCCGCGAATCGGCTTCCGGCGAGGACCCGCGAGAGAAGAGGGCTGACGAGATACCCCATCAATCGATCGAGGATCCGGCGCGTCCGCTGCGCCTCGACCTTGCCGCTGTCAATCTCACCCGGCGCTTCAAGCGCTTGGAGAATCACCGGCTTGGTGATCTCGTTGAACGTCAGTCGCGAGAAGAGCTTCTCGTCCTTGACGACGCGGTTGAGGATCGTGAACAGATCGTAGGCAATCGCCTCGCCCTCGCGATCATGGTCGGTCGCGAGGTAGACATGTCCCGCGTCCGCCGCGGCGGCGCGCAACTCGCCGATGAGCTTCGTTCGCTTGGTCTCGAACTTCGGCTTGTAGTCCTTCTCGATGTCGACTCCAAGGTCGTTCTTGGGCAAGTCGCGCACGTGCCCCTGCGAGGAGAGGACGTTGTAGTCCTTGCCGAGGTACTGCCCGATCGTTCTCGCCTTGGTCGGAGATTCAACGATGATCAGATTCTTCAATTCCACAGGCTCCTTTCGGAATGGCACATTATACGTGCGTGGGTTTCGATGTCGAGGGTTCGTTTCTCACGACTCTTCGGACGTCGCTTCCTCCTCTCGGTACAATGGCAAACGCAGCCCGAGAGAAAGGAGTGGGTCGCCGTGCAATACGTCGTTGTCGAAGGGCTCCCCGCGGTCGGGAAGAGCGAGATCCTCGAGGTTCTGGCCCGCTTCTACCCACAACGAGTCCGCGTCTTCCCGGAACTGGTCAAAGAGGTCGTGCTCGCCGAACATCTCGACCCATTCTCCGATCGAGCCCGCCTCACAAGCGCCATCCTCGAAGCGCTTCCTGCGCGGATGGCTGCCGTGCGCCAGGCACGTGACGACGGGTTCCTCTGCATCGAGGAGTCGCATCTCGGCGTCCACCGTGCCTATGCGCTCGCGCTCGGCGACGGCACCTTCACGGAGGGACACGCCGAGCTACCCAAGACTGCGCCGAAGCCGGATGCGATCCTGCGACTCGATCTCCCGATCGCGCAATCGATAAAAAGACAGGCGGCACGAGGAACACAGCGCTTCGACGTCAGCCAGCAGGTCCTCTCCGGAATGCTCGAAGCACTCGATCGATGGCACGCCGCGCATGACGTCACGCCGCTGCGCGTCGATGCCGATCGTCCCGCACGCGCGGTGATCGGCGATCTCGAGGAACTGCTCGGCCTCACCTACGGCGCTCCGGAGAATGTCCTTGAACAGACTCTCGACGTTCTCCTGCTCCTGGGACGGCCCGCCAGCGGGAAGAGCGAGTTCATCGACTTCATGAAGCACTGCCCCGTCGAGGAGCGGGCCCGCGGCTTCCGCATCGCCCCATTCCTCGAGATCGACGACTTCCCGATCCTCTGGCAGAAGTTCGAAGAGGATGACATCTGGGAAGCCCTCGGCCGCGAACGCCTCCACTCGAAGCGCTGTAACGGGAACTACGCGGTCAGCGACGACGGTCTGTGGCCCTTCCTGATCGAACGGATCAACAGCAAGGCTGAGTCGCTTCTCGTGAGGCCCGACACCCTGAAGCACCGAACGCTGATCATCGAGTTCTCGCGGGGCGGCGCGTCCGGCTATGCGGACGCCCTTGCCGAGCTCTCCCCGCGCATTCTGGAGAGAGCCGCCGCGCTCTACGTTTCGGTCAGCTTCGAGGAGTCCTGGCGCCGGAACATCGCCCGCTACGACGAGAAGGCACGCGACGGCATCTTGACACACTCCGTGCCGCGCGAGGAGATGGAACGAACCTACGGGATCGACGACTGGTTCTCGCTGACCGATGGCGGATGCGGACGGCTCGACGTGGGCACATTCTCTCTCCCCTACGCAACGCTCCCGAATGAGCCAGAGTCGGTCGATCCGGTCGTTCTCGGAGAACGCTACCGGGCGGCGCTCGATCCGCTCTACGCGCTGCGGCGGGACCGCTAGGCGCCAAGCACCTCGCGGAACACGCGCACGAAGTTGCGCCAGCAAACCTTCTCGACTTGCTCTTCACCCAGTCCCGCGTCGCGCAGAAGCGGCGCGAAGAACGCTAGATCGGCGACGCTCTCCATTCCGTCCGGCAGGAACGCGATCCCGTCGAGATCACAGCCAAGCCCGATGCAATCCTCGCCGCCGACGTCCACCGCGTGTACAACATGGCGTACAGCCCAGTCGAGGCCCCCTTTCGGGATCCCGGCGGCCTGCTGGCGAAGCTCCCGACGTTCCTCGTCCGTGATGCCCGGGCGCTTTGATGCTTGAAATAGCGGTTGCGTCGCGTGGTAGTAGCCGGGGTTGAGAAATGCGGGCGACAGGTTGATTCCCATCACGCCCCCCCGATCGGCGACCACACGGATCCTCTCATCGGTCAGGTTTCGCGGGCTCGGGCAGAGGACCCGGCAGTTCGAGTGGCTCGCGATGAACGGCCGCGTCGCAAGCCGACGGACATCGTCAAAGGCCGAGTCCGACAGATGAGAGACGTCGACCATCACGTGAAGGTCCTCGCAGAGCCCGAGGAGCCGCTCCCCCTCTGCTGTGAGCGGCGTATCGTCGCCAAAGGCGGTCCCGCTGAACGGGTTGTCCTTCCACGCGAAGATCAAGTCACGGACGCCCCGAGCCGCGAACGCTCGCAGGTTCTCCGCCCGTCCTTCGAGTGGATCCGCGCCTTCGAGCCCGAGGATCGCCGCCCGCGGCCCCGAGCCGAACGCATCCTCGATCTCCTGCCCGCTCCGTGCGATCGCCATCGCACCCTCGGTTCCCGCCGCCATCGACTCGATCGCATCGATCATCGCATGAGCGCGCTCGGCCTCTTCGCCTGGATGGTGTTCACTCAGTACGAAGCAGGCGAACACCTGTGCCCTCAGGTTGGCGGCAACCATCCCCGGCCAAGAGATATGCCCGGCGCCCATGCCGGTGATGAAGTCGGCGCCCTCGTCGAGGACCTTCATCACCGTGTCGCAGTGCGCGTCGAACAGCGGAGGGCTCGTCCGAGGATCGCTCATTGCACGTCGTTGGATACTTGCGCGACCGCCTCGATCTCGAGGCAGGCACCGAGCGGAAGCCCCGCGACCTCGATGCACGCGCGTGCTGGCGCGGGGTCGCTGAAGTAGTCGGCGTAGGCCTCGTTGACGACCGAGAAGTCGCCCATGTCGCAGAGGAAAATGGTGACCTTGACGATGTCATCCATCGTCATCCCGCCGGCTTCCACGATCGCGCGAACATTCTCGAGTGCCTGCCGCGTCGCCGCGGCGACGTCGTCGATCAGGTCGCCATCCGCCGGCTTCGGCAGTTGACCGGAGACAAACAGCAGTCCTCCGGTTCTGATCCCCTGCGAATAGGGTCCGACCGCCTTCGGCGCGTCGTCCGTGTAAATCGCGTCTCTTGTCATTCCTCGATCACTCCCATCTCTCGTCCGACCTTCGCGAACTTGCCGATTGCGAAATCCAGATCCTCCCGGCTGTGTGCAGCGGAGATCATCACGCGAATCCGGGCCTTTCCCCGCGGAACCGTCGGGAAGGCAATGGCGGTCCCGAACACCTCTTCCTCGAACAGCCTCTTGGAGAAGTCCCATGCGGTCGACGCCTCGCCGAGCATCACCGGCGTGATCGGAGTCTCACTGACGCCCGTGTCGAATCCGAGCGTCTGCAGCTCCGCCTTGAAGTAGGCGGCGTTCTCCCAGAGCTTCTTCACCAGTTCGTCGCTCTGCTCCAGCAGTTCGATCGAAGCCATGCATGCCGCCACGTCAGCCGGGGTCGCCGCAGAAGAGAAAAGGAAGGGGCGGGCGCGTTGCCGCAGGTACTCGATGATGTTTGCGTCGCCCGCGATGAAACCGCCCATCACGCCGAAGGCCTTCGACATCGTTCCGCATTCGATATCAACACGTCCGTGAAGGTCGAAATGATCGACAATCCCGCGCCCGTGGTCGCCGAGGACGCCTTCGCCATGCGCGTCGTCGACCATGACCATCGCGCCGTACTGCTCGGCCAGTTCAACAATTGCCGGAAGCGGCGCGAGGTCGCCGTCCATCGAGAAGACGCCGTCGGTGACGATCAGTTTCTTGGCGACATCCTTGTGCTCCTCGAGCACCTTCGCCAGCGAATCGGCGTCCGCGTGCGCGTAGATCGCCTTCTGCGACTTCGTCAGGCGGACACCGTCGATGATCGATGCGTGATTCAGCTCGTCGGTGAAGATGATGTCCTCTTTGCCCATCAGCAACGGGATCACCGACAGGTTTGTGTTCAAGCCCGATTGGACGGAGAGCGCCGCTTCGGTCTTCTTGAATCGCGCGATCGACTTCTCGAACTCGATGTGGAGCCCCATCGTGCCGGCAATCGATCGCACGGCGCCCGGTCCGACGCCGAATTCGTCGATCGCCTTCTTCGCCGCATCGCAGAGCCGCTTGTCATTGGCAAGGCCGAGGTAGTTGTTCGAGCACATGTTGAGTACTCGGTGCCCGTCGATCGTTACCCACGCTTCGGACGCGCTCTCAAGCGTCCGGATCGTGTTGTAGAGCCCCTTCTCACGAAGGTCGGCCAGCGCCTGGTCGATGAAATCCAGCTTCCCCATTGTGCATTCCTCCCGTCTTGGCTCGTATCGAGATGCCGCCCACGGCGACGCTCTCAGCTGTCTTCGAGAACCGCGATCGCGTGACGCAGATGGGGGATCGTGATCGATCCCCCCACGACCAGCGCAATCGTCAGCGCCTCGATGATCTCCTCTTTGGCGGCGCCGCGATCGAGTGCCTCGCCGATATGGTAGCTGATGCAGTCGTCGCATCGCAGCACCGTGGACGATGCAAGACCGATCAGCTCCTTGACCTTCCCTGAGAGTGCGCCCTCTTCATAGGCGTCGTGGTCGATCGCGAAGAAGCGCTTGATCTCCCGGCTACCCTCTCGCAGAACAGCTTCGTTCAGCGTTTCCCGCCGTGCTCGGAAGTCGTCGAGTGTCTCCATCCGACTCACCTCGCTATCCATCGCCGCCGGTGCGCGTGCGTCCAGCCAGATGCTCGGCCGCGCACTCCAGCACGCGTCGACTCTCGTCATAGGTTAGCAGCGCCACCGCCGCGCCTCGATCGAGCCATCGGCACTCCTGATGCTCATCCGAGAGCCGAACCTCCGATTCGCATACCTCGGCAAGGAAGTAGCTTACCTGCTTCGACACCGGGCGCCCACTCCGTTCGAAGCGATACGAGCTCTCGGCAAGAAAACCGGGGATCCGCGCAAACCCGCCGATCCCCGTCTCTTCAATCGTCTCCCGCACCGCTGCGGCAAGTGCATCCTCACCCGGTTCGATCCGGCCTTTTGGGAACCCCCAGTGCCCGTCGCTTCGATGCCTCAGCAGGAGGTACTCGTACCTCCCGGATCGCTTCGAGGCGATCACGAACCCTGCCGCCTTCTCTCGCCGTTCGCCTCCTGCTTCGTCCGGCATGCTAGGTGATATCGACCTCGTGACCGGAGCGATCGTAGACCCTCGGGTAGAGCCCGAGACTTCGCAGCTCTCGCAGCAGCACGCGGAAGGATTCGGGAAGCCCCGGCTGCGGGAACTCCTCGCCCTTCAGGATTGCCTTGTAGAGCTGGATCCGTCCACGAGTATCGTCGGATTTCACCGTCAGCATCTCCTGGAGCAGCGCCGACGCGCCGTACGCTTCGAGCGCCCAGACCTCCATCTCTCCGAGTCGCTGGCCGCCGAACTGCGCTTTCCCGCCGAGCGGCTGCTGGGTGATCAATGCGTAGGGTCCCGTCGAGCGCGCGTGAATCTTCTCATCCGCGATGTGCTCAAGCTTGAGGATGTACATGTAGCCAACGGTAATCGGACGGGCAAACGGTTTGCCCGTCCGTCCATCGCGAAGAACGACCTTCCCATCGTAGTTGTCGCCCTCGGCCAGGCCGGCCTCCTCGCGCGCGTCATGCAGTGCCTTGAGGATTTCTTCCTCCTGCGCGCCGTCGAAGATCGGCGTCGCAGCGAGTTCTCCCTTCAGCTGCGCCAGCCATCCCAGATTCGCTTCGAAGATCTGCCCGAGGTTCATGCGCGACGGCACGCCCATCGGATTGAGCACGATATCGACCGGCGTTCCGTCCGGGAGGAAAGGCATTTCCGCCATCGGCCGGATCGTTGAGATGACGCCCTTGTTCCCGTGCCGGCCGGCAAGCTTGTCCCCGATTGAGATGGTCTTCCGCTGCGCGACGAACACCTTGACGAGCTCATTGACGCCTGCGTCGAGTTCATCGCCGGCATCGCGCGAGAACTTCTTCACCTTGATGACCTTCGCCGTGCCGGCGACGGGTCGCATGCGAAGCGACGTGTTGCGGACATTTCGCGCGCGCTCTCCGAAGATCGACCGGAAGATCTTCTCCTCCGGCGTCGGCTCCGATTCACCGCGAGGGGTGATCTTCCCAACGAGGATGTCCCCCGTCCGAACGACGGTGCCCTCGCGGACGATTCCGTCTTCGTCGAGGTTCTTGAGATCCTCCTTCGAGATGTTCGGGATGTCTGCGGTGATCTCCTCAGGACCGAGCTTCGTCTCCTCGGCCTTGACCTCGAACTCCTCGATATGGATCGAGTCGAGAAGATTCTCCCGTACGAGACGATCGCTGATCACGATCGCGTCCTCGTAGTTGTACCCCTCGAACGGCATCACTGCGACAAGCAGATTGCGGCCGAGCGCAAGCTCGCCGATATCACTCGACGGACCGTCCGCCAACAGATCTCCCGGTGAGACCTTGTCGCCCTCCGTGACCACCGGGCGCTGGTGAAGAATCGTATCCTGGTTCGATCGGTCGAAGTTGACCAGCGGATAGGTCCGCTTCGTCCGTCCCTTCTTGACGACGATCTGTTCTGCATCGACTTCCGCGACCGTGCCAGCCTCCTCGGCAACAAGAAGCATTCCCGAATCCATCGCAGCCTGTCGCTCGAGGCCGGTTCCGACCAGTGGAGCTTCGGGGCGCAAGAGCGGCACGGACTGGCGCTGCATGTTGGCGCCCATCAGCGCACGGTTCGAGTCGTCGTGCTCAAGAAACGGAATCAGCGCAGAGGAGATTCCTACCAACGCCTGCGGGCTGACACCGATGTAGTCGACGTCTTCCGGCGGCGCGAGGATCACCTCTTCCCGCCCCGTCCGCACCTCGATTCGCTCGCCGAGCAACTGCCCTTTCGGGCCGACAGGCGTCGTCGCCGGAGCGATCAGCAGCCGCTCCTCGTCGTCGGCCATCAGGTAGTCGATCGTATCGGTGACCTTGCCCTTGACGACCTTCCGGTACGGGGCCACGAGGAAGCCGAATTCGTTGACGCTGGCGTAGCACGCGAGCGATGTGATCAGGCCGATGTTCTGGCCCTCCGGCGTTTCAATCGGGCAGATCCGGGCATAGTGCGACGAGTGCACGTCGCGGACCTCGATCTTCGCTCGGCGCTTCGTTAGGCCTCCGCCGAGTGCGTTCAGCCGGCGCTTGTGCGTGAGCTCGGTCAACGGATTCGTCTGCTCGAGGAACTGAGAGAACCGGCCCGTGTAGAACAGCTGATTGATCGCACCCTGGACCGTCCGGGTCGAGATCAACCGTCGAATCGTATCCTTCTCGTCCAGCGCGTACTTGGAGAGCTTGTCGCGCGCGATTCGCGCCATCCGCACAAGCCCTGTACGCAGCGCGTTCTCCGCGAGTTCCCCCGGGAGCCGCACACGCTTGTTCGCCAGGTGATCCTTCTCATCGAGAAGTGCCGGGTTGCTTGGGACATCGAGCAAGATCTTGATCGTCCGCACGATATCCGCGAGATAGAGCGCCGAGAGCTTGAGCTCCATCCCGAGCTTGCGGTTCACCTTGAATCGCCCGACCTCCGAAAGCTGGTAGCCCGTCGTATGGAAGTACAGGTTCTCGATGTATTCCCCCATCTGTGCTGGCGACGAGCGGTCCGACGGTCGGAGCCTGCGATAGACTGCGCGCAGCGCCTCCTCCTGGGTGATCGTTTGATCGTCTTCGAGCGCCTTCTGGATGAAACGGTTCACGAGCCGGATTGATTTCAGCTTCGACTTCGCCAGGATCGGCAGGTGCTCCTCTTGCAGGATCTGCCCCGCGAGCACCAGCGGCTCGTCGTTCTTCTTGACGACGATGTCCTCGGACGCAATGCAGCCGATGTACTCCTCGAGCCGCGCTTCCGACAACGGACTGACCTCGAAGCTGTAGTACCTGCGAATACGACCATCGTCGAAACCGAGAGCGCGGAGCAGTGTCGTCGCAACGACCTTCCCCTTGCGATCGAGGTTCGCTTTCAGCGTCATTCGCCTCGTGTCAAGCAGGATCTCCAACCACGCACCGAGTTCGGGGAGGATGTGGCCCTTGTACTGGTTCTGGTCTTCTTTCGTGAAGTAGACACCGGGTGCACGGGTCAGCTCGTTGACCAGCGCGTTCTCCGATCCGTTGATGATGAACGTTCCACGGCCGGTCATCATCGGGAAGTCCCCGATGTAGAGCTCCGTCTCCTGCAGGAGCTTGCCTTCCTGGAGCAGCCGCGACGTCACGCGCAACGGGCGCGAGAACGTCAGATCCTTGTCCTTGCATTCGAGTTCCGAATTCCTCGGATCTCCGAGATACGGGTCAATGAGCTCTAGCGAAAGGCCGTCCTTGCCGTGTCCTACGATCGGCGAGATTCCGGCGAATGCCCTCGCGATGCCTTCTTCCACGAAGCCGGCGAACGATCGTCGCACATCGTCAAGGAGGTATGGTGGGGGAAGGATCTGTTGAATCCGTCCGTAGGATTTGCGCTCTCGATACTGCATCTTCTCCCCTTATGTTTCGGCGCCCTCCGAAAGAACGCCCTGCCTCAAGTCAGTGACTGGCCCAAGGCAGGCGTTCGGTTCCTTCTGCTCGCGTGTTCGGATCTACTGTAGTTCGACTTCAGCTCCAGCCGCCTCCAGCTTCTCCTTGATGCTTGTTGCCTCATCCGGGTTGACGTCTTCCTTGATCGTCGCCGGGAGGGTATCCGCAAGCTCCTTGCACTCCTTGAGACCCTTGCCGGTGATCTCCTTGATCTCCTTGATGACCTGGATCTTCTTCTGGCCGGCGCTCGTCATGACGACCTTGAACGTCTCGGCTGCCCCACCCGCCTCGGCATCGCCACCGGCGACCGGAGCCGCTGCGACTGCAACCGGGGCCGCCATCGCAGCCGAGACATTGAAGCGCTCTTCAATCATCTCGACCAGCTCAGCGAGGTCCTTGACCGACATTTCCTCGATCTGCTGGAGGATGTCTTCCTTTGCCATTCCTTATGCCTCCTCTTCCTGCTCTTCCTGCTGTTCTTGTTGTTGGGATTCTTCCGGCTGTTCCGACGATTCCGGCTCTTCCTGTCGACCCTCAGGCTCCGGCGTTGCTTCCTCGTCCGCTTCGTCCTGCTGATCGTCAGCCTCCGGCTCTGCCGCCGGCTCGGCCTCTTCCTGCTGGTCCTCAGCCTTCGGCTCCGCCGCGGGCTCTGTTTCGGCTGGCTCGGCCTGCTCGTCCGATATCTCCGGCTCGGCAGGTTGGCCCGGCTCCTCTTCGCGCTTCTTCGCAACTTCGGACACCACCGTGGCCAGCTCGCGGATCTTGGCCTTCAGCATGAACGCCAGCGCCCGCATCGGGCTCGACAGGAGCATCGCCAGCTTCGCCAGCAACTCCTCGCGTGACGGCAAGGTCGCGTACCGCTTGACCTCGGCCTCCGCCACCAGTGCGCCCTCGAAGAGGCCCCCTCGAAGCTCATAGCGGGGTGCGTACTTCTTGCGACACTCCTCGTTGAGCTTGAAGGCGATCCCCGGGTCCTCATACCCGAACGTGACGCCGATCGGACCCTCAATCAGAGCCGCCAGCTCCTCCATCCCGGCCTCGTTCGCCGCGATGCGCGCCAGCGTATCCTTCACAACGCGGTACTCCAGTCCCTGCTTGGTGAACTGCTCACGCAACTCGACCATTTCGTTGGCCGTCAATCCGCGATAGTCCGCAAGGACGAGAGCGACTGCGTTCTCTAGTTTCTCCTTCAGACGTGCGACTTCGTCGATCTTCGCTTGTGTCGGCATCTCGTAGCTCCTATTCGACGGCGTCGACGAACTGATTGATCTCGCCGGCGTCCAGCAGGATGCCCGGCCCCATCGTCGAGGCGATCGACACCTTCTTGATATAGCGGCCCTTCACGCCTTCTTCCGGGCGTCGCTCGGCGACGCTCCGGATGACCTCGAGAAGATTCTCCTTCAGCGCTCCTGCCTCGAAGGATGCCTTGCCGAACACCGTGTGAATCACGCCGTACCGGTCCGTTCGGAACTCGACCATGCCGCGCTTCAGCTCGCCGATCACCGCACCGATGTCCTTGGTGACGGTTCCCGTCTTCGGACTCGGCATCAGACCGCGAGGTCCGAGGATCTTCCCGAGCTTCCCGACCACAGACATCATGTCCGGCGTTGCAACGACGCTGTCGAAATCGTACCAGCCCTCTTGAATCCGCTTCGCGAGATCCTCGCCACCGACGAAGTCTGCCCCCGCCTCCTCCGCCTCGGTGACGCTTCCACCTTTGGCGAACGCCAACACGCGGATCGTCTTCCCCGTGCCATGTGGCAGGCTGCAGGTCCCGCGAATCGAGACCTGGCTCGCGCGAATCCCGAGGTTGAACGTGATCTCGGCTGTCTCATCGAATCCCGCTGTGGCAGCCGCCTTCAGCTTCTCGATCGCCTCGTCGAAGCCATAGGAGTCCTTGGGCGCGACCAACGTGGCGGAGCCTTGATACCTCTTGCTTCGCTTCACTCGCTCACCACCTCCACCCCCATGTTGCGCGCCGTGCCCTCGATGATTCTCATCGCGGATTCGAGCTTGTAGGTGTTCAGATCCGGCATCTTGCGCTCGGCGATCCGGCGGACTTGCTCCGTCGTGATCTTGGCCACCTTCATCCGGTTCGGCTCAGCCGACCCGGACTGAACTCCCGCTGCCATCTTGATCAACTCGGCAGCCGGTGGCTGTTTCAGCACGAAGTCGTAGTTGCCCCCCATGTAGACGGAGATGACGACCGGGATGATCACCCCGGGCGTCTCGCCCTTGGTGGCATCATTGAACTTCTTACAGAAGTCCATGATGTTGACCTTGTGCTCGCCAAGCGCGGGTCCAACCGGAGGTGCCGGAGTCGCCTGACCTGCAGGGATGTGCAGGTTGATTCGTCCAATGACCGTCTTGGCCATACGTCCTCCTCCCCTTCGCTGGTTAGTATGTCTAAAGCTTCTCGATGCCTTCGAAGCCCAAACGGACGGGCGTTTCTCGACCGAAGATCTTGACCATCACGGTGACTTCCTCGGCATCCTTGTCAATCTCTTTGACCGCGCCCGTGAAGTCGGCGAACGGTCCTTCGATGATCTCGACGACCTCGCCCACGGTGAAGTCGATCTCAATCTTCGGCTCGTGCTTCGCAGTCTCTGCCGCCGCGTCCGAGGCCGATGCGGCCGTCGGAATCGCCAGCAGTCCCGCCTTGCGCTTGATCAGCTTCATCTCGGGACCCTCGATCGGCATCGGCTTGTAGCGCGAGCCGACATAGCGCACCGCACCCTTGATCCCGTCGATCAGCGCCATCATCTCTTCATCTTCAAGCCCGAGGCGACCGAAGACATAGCCTGGGAACAATCGACGCTTCTCGATTCGCTGGATCGTGATGATCCGCTTGTCCTTGTATTCCTTGACCTTGAGCAGGCCCGAGGCACGACTCGCGATCTGATCGTCCGATTCGATCAGATCACCAGCCTTCAACTGCTGGCCCTCCTTCAGTCGCGCAATGTATTTCTCGGGGATGATCCGCTTCTTCTCCCGTCCGTCCTCATACTCGAACGTCACCCGCCGGACCTTGTCTCGTCCGACGATCGTGCCGCGGTTGATCACCACGAACCGCTCATCGCTATCCGAGGTCAGCGGCACGCCGTTTCGGATTCGCTCGCTCACGCGGATGTCACGTCGAATCCGTTTGTCCGCCGGAATCAGATAGACCTCTTCGTTGCGATTCGTCATCTCGACGATGACCCGTTGCAGGGCCTCGATCTCGGTGATCTTCGCGTCTTCCTCGACGTGCCGAGGGGGTTTTCGCGCGATGGCGTCGCCGCGTTGAATCCGCTCGTTCGGCTTCCCGACGAGGTCGTAATCGTAGGGAATTCGATACTCCGTGCCCGCGCCGCGGCGGCTCCGAGATGTGATAACCTCTTCCACCGGCACGAGGAAGTAGGTATCTTCACCCTCGACGCAGAACGACTCGGCGCCGCGGGTCCACTCGCGCTTGCGGATTCGATCGTTGAGGTCTTCCTTGACCTTCAACTCAGAACCGGCATAGGTTTGGATGGCGTACCACTTCTTCAACCGCATGGTTGGATCCAGCCCCTTAGATTCGGACGAAGAGCTCCAGAACAGTTCCTACGACGCCATCGACAGCCCAGATGTAGAGCGTTACGATGACGACGACAACGAGGATCAGGGCGGTCAGCGAAATGACCTCATTGCGCGACGGCCAGCTCACACGGGAAACCTCGGACCGTACGCCCTTGAGGTAGTTCGTGATCCGATCGAACATGTGCTCTCTCCTCACTCCGCAATCTTGATCGTGTTGCAGGCCCTGGAGGACTCGAACCCCCAGCCTTCCGGTTTGGAGCCGGACGCTCTGCCAGTTGAGCTAAGGGCCTGTGTGTCTAGTACGCGGCCGCCCTGCGGCCACGCGAGCTAGACCTCCTTGTGCAACGTATGTTTCCGATCCCACTTGCAGTACTTGCGCAGCTCGAGCTTCGCACGCGTGTTGTTCTTGTTCCGCGTGGTGTGATAATTCCGGCGTCCGCACTCGCTGCACGCAAGGGTTGCATGGACTACAGCTTCGGCTTTCTTGGCCATATCGAGTCCCGCCTACCCGAGGATCTTGGTCACGACGCCCGAAGCGATCGTCTTTCCACCTTCGCGGACCGCGAATCGAAGCCCTTCGTCCATTGCGATCGGGTGAATCAGCTCGCCATTGATCTTGACGTGATCGCCCGGCATGACCATCTCGACGCCCTCGGGGAGCATCATCGTTCCGGTGATGTCGGTCGTGCGGAAGAAGAACTGCGGGCGGTATCCAGAGAAGAACGGCTTGTGGCGTCCGCCCTCGTCCTTGGTCAGAACGTAGATCTCACCCTCGAACTTCGTGTGCGGCGTGATCGACTTGGGCGCAGCGATAACCTGCCCTCGTTCGATCTCGTCCTTGTCGATTCCGCGGAGCAGAATCCCCACGTTGTCACCGGCGATGGCGTAGTCGAGAATCTTGTTGAACATCTCGAGGCTCGTCGCAACCGTCTTCTGGATCTCATCGTGGACCCCGACGATCTCGATCTCCATGCCAGGGGTGATCTTGCCGCGCTCGACACGTCCGGTCGCGACGGTGCCGCGCCCCTTGATCGAGAAGATGTCCTCGATCGGCATCAGGAACGGCTTGTCCTCTTCGCGGTCCGGCAGCGGGATGTAGTCGTCAACCGCGTCCATCAGTTCCGAGATGCACGCCGCGTCGGGATGATCGACCTCGTCGCCGGCTTCCATCGCCTTGAACGCCGATCCGCGGATAATCGGAATCTCATCTCCCGGGAATTCGTGCTCGCTGAGGAGCTCCCGAATCTCCATCTCGATCAGATCAAGAAGCTCCGGGTCGTCGACCATGTCGACCTTGTTCATGAAGACGACCATCGCCGGCACGTTTACCTGCTTGGCCAGCAGAACGTGCTCGCGCGTCTGGGGCATCGGACCGTCATCGGCCGCCACGACCAGAATCGCTCCGTCCATCTGGGCCGCGCCGGTGATCATGTTCTTGATGTAGTCGGCATGTCCCGGACAGTCGATGTGCGCGTAGTGGCGGGTCTCCGTCTGGTACTCGACGTGCCGGACGTTGATCGTGATCCCACGGGCCTTCTCTTCCGGTGCATTGTCGATATCCTCGAACTGCATCGCCGCCGCTTTGCCCTGCGTGGCGAGCACCTTGGTGATCGCCGAGGTCAACGTCGTCTTGCCGTGGTCGATGTGTCCGATCGTACCAATGTTCAGGTGAGGCTTGTCCCTCACAAACGCTTCTTTCGCCATCTCCTAACCCTCCTTGAGACGCCCTGCGCGGTCTCGATTGCTTCCGGTGTGCTCAGTCAATAGAAACGCTTCCGACACGAGCCTGAGCCCGCGATCGGAGTCGAACCGATGACCTCCCCCTTACCAAGGGGGTGCTCTACCGCCTGAGCTACACGGGCGTTCCAGCACACCGCGGGAGTGTACTGAAACTCCCATCCTACCTCAACTGGAGGGGGAGGGATTCGAACCCCCGAAGGCGTCCGCCAACGGATTTACAGTCCGCCCCGTTTGGCCACTTCGGTACCCCTCCAACACAGACAGAAAAACCGACCAGAGCCAGCGGCCAGAATCGAACTGGCAACCTACGGTTTACAAAACCGTTGCTCTGCCGATTGAGCTACGCTGGCATCTCGTGCGATCGGGCGAATTGTACTTCGGTACCCATAGTGCGTCAAGTGAGGACCTGAACCCACATCGTGCGTTCCCGAGGCCCGTCGAATTCGCAGAAGAAGACGCCCTGCCAACGGCCCAGTGCGAGTCGCCCGTTGCATATCGGGATCTGCGCCGAGGCCCCGACAATCGACGCCTGCACGTGGGCGGGCGAGTTCCCCTCGAGATGCCTCCAGCGAACACCCGTCGGAATGATTTGCCCGAGCGCATCCTCGATGTCCGCTGCAACATCCGGGTCCGCCGCCTCGTTGATCGTCACGCCAGCCGTGGTGTGGGGGCAGAACAGGATGCACACGCCGTGTTCGGCTCCCGCCCGTTCGACCTCCGCATCGATGCGATCGGTGATGTCGACGAGCTCCGACGTGTTGTGGGTGACGACTCGAAGCTCGCGCATGGCTACGCGGCCAGCGCAGTCTCCAGGTCCTGGCGCAACTGCTCCTTGTCTGAGATCTCTTGGATCCGAACGATGACCTCCGCCGGCTCCTCGGGACCCGATCCCTGCAGGAGGCTCACAATCTTCGCATCGTGTTTCCGCAGAACCTCGAGAATCGGGTACAGATCTCCGGGGCCATTCGTCAGGCGAATCGTGAAGCGCGTCGCTTCGAGACCGATTCCAAGTGCCGTCGTCAGCCCCTTGAGCAACTCGCTCTGGGAGATCACTCCCAGAAGCTTCCCCTCCTCGACAACCGGCAGAATCACCAGTCGGTTGGACAGCATGATCAACGCAGCCTTCTCCAACGTGTCGTTCGGCCCAACGGCGAACCTCGCCGGATGGGAGATACGGCTTGCCGGCATCTCCCAATCCGCAATGTCGCGCAGGCCGGCACGCGTGATGAATCCATCCAGCGTTCCGTCGCTCGTCGCCACGAAGAGCAGGCCGAAGCCGTGCTCTTCCATCAGATCCCTCACACGTGACAGTGGGGCATCCGGTGGGACCGTGACGGTCCCTGACTGCATGTGTCGACCGACATTCATGGCTACTCTTCTTCTTGCTGGGCTGCCGCGATGATTCGCTCTTGGATGTTCGAGGGAACGTTCTGGTAGCTCGAGAAGTCCATCTGGAACGTCGCGCGCCCCTGCGTACGCGACTTGAGGTCGAGCGCATAGCTCTGCATCTCGGCCAGCGGGACCTCGGCGCGAATCACCGTAACCTTGCCCGCCGGGTCCATGCCCTGGATTCTCCCCCGCCGCCCGTTGAGATCGCTGATGATGTCGCCAGTGAACTCCTCCGGCACGCGCACCTGAACAGCCATGACCGGCTCGAGCAGGCAAGGCTGTGCCTGATCGAAGGCTTGGCGGAAGGCGTTTCGCGCAGCAATCTTGAACGCAAGCTCAGACGAGTCGACGTCATGGTATTGCCCGTCGAACACCGCGACCGTTACGTTCGTCACGGGATACTTCGCGAGGTTCCCCTCCTCCATTGCCTCGATGACGCCTTTCTCGACACCCGGGATGTACTGCCCGGGGATCGACGCACCCTTGATTTCGTTGAGGAACTGGTATCCGCCTTCGCCCGTGAACGGCTCAAGCCGCAGCTCGCACTCGCCAAACTGGCCGCGACCGCCGGACTGCTTCTTGTGGCGATAACGTGCTGTCGCCTTCTTGCGAATCGTCTCCTTGTACGGGATCCGCGGCTGTTGCGCTTCGAGATTAACGTTGTACCGATTCTTCAGTCGTTCGAGGAAGAGCGTCAAGTGGATGTCGCCCATGCCGTGTGCGATCAGTTCCTTGGTGACCGGATCGCGGTCGACGACGATCGTCGCCTTGGTCGCGCCGACCTCTCTCAGCGCCTCGCTCATTTTCTCGACGTCCGCTTGCGTCTTCGGGACGATGTGACGTGGGAAGACCGGCTTCGGGAATTCCGGCATCGGGTAGGCTTCGGCTTCCGGGGTCGCGGCGACCGTCGTCCCGATGTCCAGATCCTCGAGCTTGCCGGCCGCAACAATCTCTCCGGGGCCCGCCGACGAGACTCGGTGCTGCTTCGTGCCCTCGAACGCGTAGAGATCGCGCAGATCGACCTTGTGCCCGTCCGCGACGTTGACGAGAGCCTTGCCTTCCTGCAACGTTCCCTCGAGAACGCGGAAGAACGAGAGTCGACCAAGATACGGATCGTTCGTCAGACTGAACAGAATCGCGCGAGTGGGGGCATCGGCGCTTGCACTTGCTCCCGGGACAAGGTCCCCAATCTCCTTGATCAGGGAATCGAGCCCTTTCTCCTCGGTCGCGGAGCAGCAGAGCACGGGGATCAACTTGCCCGAAGCAACGCCGGCCGAAAGCGCCGCGGCTGCCTCCGCCTCGGTGATTGGTTCCTCCTCGAGGAACTTCATCATCAGCTCGTCGTCGAACCCGGCTGCTTCTTCCATCAGCGTTGCGCGCGCCTCTTCGGCCGCAGCGGCATGTTCTGAGGGGATGCCCTTCTTGGACTTGTCCGCGAAGTTCACGGCTTGGTTCGACATGACGTCGATCATTCCCGCGAACGATGTTCCCTCACGAATCGGAAGGTGAATCGGGACGAACTTCCCATCGAAGCTCTCACGCAGCTCCGCCAGCACCTTGTCGAAGTCGGCGCCTTCCTTATCCATCTGATTGACAAGAACGGCCATGGGGTACTCCCCGGCCTCTGCGACATTCCACGCGCGCTCCGTCACGACCTCGACGCCGCGGTCGGCGCTCACGACAAGAAGCGTGAGATCGGCCACCGGGATCGCCTTGTACATCTCCTCGATAAACTCATCCCCGCCCGGGGTATCGAGCAACGTGATCGTCAGGTCTTTCGCCTGGAACGTTCCAACACCCAGATCGAGCGTGTGTCCTCGCTCTTGTTCCTCCTGCGACGCATCCAGCCCGATCTCCTTCGTGCCGGCTCGCTTCATCAGCGCCGTCGCAAGTGTCGTCTTACCACACCCCGAATGCCCAACCAGGCAGATGTTTCTCGCTGACCCCATGTTGATTGTCCCCTTTGGGTAGATTCGATGAACTCGCCGGCAGTATATCCACCGCCCTTCAGAAGAGCAAGAACGCCCTACCGAAGGAAAGAACCACGCGCCGTCGTCAAGCCCCCGGGCGGCCGCGCGTCCCTTGCGACCCTCGGGGGCAAGGCGTAACCTTTACCATAGAGATAATCGAGTGGTTGCTGATAGTTTCTATGATTAACTGTAAGGAGGCGCTGTGCCGCAGCTTCTGCTAGGGAACGAAGCGCTCGCACGTGGAGCCATTGATGCCGGATTGTCGGCGGCGTATGCCTACCCCGGCACCCCGTCCACCGAGATCACCGAGTACCTCGTGAAATCGCCGGAGGCCGCCCGAGGAGACATTGTCTGTCGTTGGACGGCCAACGAGAAGACAGCCCTCGAAGCCGCGATTGGCGCGAGCTACGCGGGTGTTCGGGCGATGGCGAGCATGAAACACGTCGGCCTCAATGTCGCCGCCGATCCGTTCGTCAACGCTGCGATCGCCGGGGCGAACGGCGGCCTCGTGATCACCGCTGCGGACGATCCGTCGATGCACTCGTCGCAGAACGAGCAGGACTCGCGCCTGTTCACCGACATCGCGCTAATGCCCTGCATCGAGCCGGCCGACCAGCAGGAAGCCTACCAAGCTCCGGCCGTCGCGTTCGAGCTATCAGAGAAACACCGGATCCCGGTCCTCCTCCGGATGACAACCCGGCTCTGCCACTCGCGCGCCACGATCGAACTCGGCGAGAGGAGGGACCGCAACGCGCTCTCTCTGCCGGAGGATCCGCGCCGCTACATCCTGCTGCCTGTGATCGCTCGCGGAAGCTACGAGCACTTGATTGAGCAGCAACCCGCTCTGATCGCAGCCAGCGAGTCGAGTCCCTTCACGGAGTACATCGAAGGTGCAGATACATCTCTCGGGATCATCGCCTGCGGTCTCGCCTACAGCCATCTGATCGAGGTGCTCGATCCAAGCAGCGAGCATCCGATCTTGAAGATCGGCCAGTACCCGTTGCCTGAGCATCTCGTCGAGCAACTGGTGAACACATGCGAGCGAATCCTCGTAATCGAGGAGGGCTACCCGTACGTCGAAGGGAAGCTTCGAGGCTTTCCCCTGCGGTCCGAGCCCGTTGTCCACGGCCGCCTTTCGGGACACTTGCCGCGAACCGGAGAACTCAACCCGCAGCTCGTCGCGGACGCGATCGGTGCTTCTCATCCGACCGCCGGGACCGCTTCGACGCTTCCGGCACCCCGCCCGCCCGCGCTTTGCCCGGGCTGCCCGCATATCGACACGAGCAAGCTTCTCAAGGAGGTGCTCTCCGACTACCCGGAAACCGGCAAGGTCTTCTCGGACATCGGCTGCTACACCCTCGGGGCACTTCCTCCCTATCGCGTGATCGACACGTGCGTCGAGATGGGTGCGTCGATCACAATGGCCAAGGGAGCCTCGCGCGCAGGCCTTCACCCAGCCGTCGCGCTCATCGGAGATTCGACGTTCACCCACTCGGGGATGACGGGACTCCTCGACTGCGTCAACGAGAACGCAAACGTAACCGTCGTGATCGTCGACAATCTGACAACGGCAATGACGGGCGGCCAACCCTCTGCGGCCGACACGCGCCTCGTCTCGATCTGCAAGGGTCTGGGCATTGACCCCGACCACCTGCATGTGATCGAGCCGCTTCCGAAGAACCATCAGGAGAACATGGCCACGCTGAAGGCCGAGATCGACCATGACGGTCCGTCGGTCATCATCTCGCAGCGCGAGTGCATTCAGACGGCGCGCCGCAGGAAGAAGGCCAAGCCCGCAGATGGAGGTGCCGCATGAAGCGCGATCTGATTCTTGCCGGCGTCGGAGGTCAGGGCCTGCTGGCGCTCGCCGCGGTGATCGGAGAAGCAGCACGCAGTCTCGGCCTACAGGTGAAGCAGGCCGAGGTCCACGGGATGGCTCAGCGCGGGGGCGTCGTGCAGAGCCATCTACGCTACGCCGATGCGCCGGTACACTCGCCGCTCGTCAGCGAGGGCTGCGCCGATCTCGTACTCGCGCTCGAGCCGATGGAGGCGCTTCGCTACGTTCCGTTCCTCTCTCCCAACGGCGTTGTGATCGCCAATGCCGCCCCGTTCGTCAACATCCCGAACTACCCGGAGGAGGAGGCGATCCGCGCGGAAATCGAGTCGCTCGGCCGGGCACACCTGATCGATGCCGTCGATCTGGCCAAGGAGGCCGGGGCGCTGCAGGCGACCAACATGGTGATGCTAGGCGCGGGATCGTCTTCACTCGGCCTCGGAGAGGAGACGCTGATCGAAGCGATTCGCACGTTCTTCGCCGGAAAGGCGGACTCGATCATCGAGACGAACATCACTGCCTATCGGCTCGGCGTGGAGGCGATCGCAAACCGATAGCTCGCCGGTCAGGCCAGCTTCCCCCCGTGGCGGTAGGGGCGACCCTCGTTGTAGATCATCTTCGCGCGAAGCGCACCCTCGAGATCCAGTTTCTCGCCGCCGGCGAAGTCGAGAATGCGGATGATCGCATCGGCGAGTTCCTCCTCCAGCTGACTGAAGCCGGGAATCTTCTCACTCGCCCCGTTGCCTTCGCGGAAGGCCTCCATCGCCTCGGCGAGCTCCGTGACGATCAGCATCAGCACTTCGCCGACCGGGCGCTCGGACTCCCACCACCCATGTTCCACGGCCGTACGGTGCACGGCCTGCTGCATATCCGCAATCGTCACTGACTCATTCATCACAAGCGGCCAGCCTAGCCGCTCAGACAGTTCGGCGCAACAGCTTGCCCTTCGTCGCGCGCCCCGATAGGCTTAAATCCGATCATGACTCCGGGAGGTTTCACCCATGAAGAAGCTCTTTCCTGCACTGCTCCTGCTCTCCCTGTTCTCGCTGTTCTCCGTCGGCGCGGATTCCGATGTGGTTCGAATCGGGATCGTGACCGACGTCCATGTCCACGACACGAACTCGCCCGCCGAGAGCAAGGTGATGGTCAACTTCGCCGAGCGGCTCGGTGCGTTCGTCGATGCGTTGAACAGCTGGCCGGCCGATGCTGCGATCCAGCTCGGCGATCTGGTTAATGGCGCGTGGGTGATGGGGGCGTCAATCGGAGACACGAGTCGAATCGGGGGGATGCTCGACGCGGCGCTCACCGCGTTCGCGGATCTCGAGTGCCCACTCTACCACGTTCTCGGAAACCACGACATGTACGATCTCTCCAAGCCCGAGGTGCTCTCGGCACTCGGTCTCGAGATCGGGTTCTACAGCTTCGATCTCGGCGGCTACCATTTCGTCATCCTCGATGCGGAGTTCAATCCGGACGAGACGGACTACGACCATGTGTTCATGCGGACCAAAGGGATGATTCCAGCCGTGGAGCTCGATTGGCTCGTGGCGGATCTCGCGGCGACCGAGCTCCCGACGATCGTCTGTGTGCACCAGCCGCTCGACGCGGAGTTCGAAGCGATCGCCGGCGGACCGCCGATCGTCAATCACGTCGACGTGCAGCAACTCCTGAGCAGCTCCGGCGTGGTGATTGCCGTCCTTCAAGGGCACGATCATGAGAATCGCTACACCGAAATCGACGGGATTCACTACGTCACATTCGATGCGATGGTCGATCACACCGAGCCGACCCCTCCGACCTACGCGCTGATGACGCTCGATCCGACGGCCCGAACGATCACGATCGAGGGCGCCGGGGGGCAGGAGAGCTACAACCTGCCGTACTAGTCGCACAAGGAGGAATGGACGTGCAACGGAAACGACACACGATTCCGCTCTGCCTCGTCGCTCTGCTTCTCGGAGGGATCCTCTCGGCGAATGCCGAGACGTCCGATCCGGTCCGATTCGGTCTGATCGCCGACGTCCACGCCCACGACATCGACTCCCCTGGCGAAGGGAAGTGGATGACAAACACCGAGGCGAGGCTTGCCGCGTTCACCGATGCGATGAATGCCTGGTCGCCGGACTTCGTGATCCAGCTCGGCGACTTCGTCAACGGCTGGGTCGTGCTCGGCGCCGATCCTGGGGATCCGGCGCGCATTCCTGACATTCTTGCCTGGGCCGACGAACTGTACGCGCGCTTCGACGGGCCTCGATATCACGTGATCGGAAACCACGACGTCTACAACCTCGACAAGCCCACCTACCGCGAGATTCTCGGGATTGAGACGACGACCTACAGCTTCGACGTCGGCGGCTACCATTTCGTCGCCCTCGACGTGCAATACGCCGACGATGGGTCCGATCTCGGGCACACCTACATGGGTGTCGCTGGATTCCTACCAAAGGAGAAACTTGCGTGGCTTCGGGACGATCTCGCCGCTTCGACTCTACCGACGATCGTCTTCGTCCATCAGATGCTCGACACTACTATCGAGGAGCTGGGCCGCGCGTTGATCGCGAACCAACACGAGATCCAGGCGACGCTCGCAGAGGACGGGGATATCATCGCTGTCTTCCAGGGACACGATCATGACAACGCTCATCACGTCATCGGTGAGATCCACTTCGTGACCTTCGAGGCACTCGTCGATCAAGGGACACCCACATCGTGGGCTCAGATCACGCTCGACCCGGCGGAGCAGACAATCACGATCACGGGTTTCGGCGAACAGGCCAACTATCGGCTGGAGTACGAACAAGGCAGTCCGCCGAACCCGCCAGAGGAGGCAAGATGATCGCCGACTTCTCCATCGCGCCGATCGGCGCAGGAGAGAGCCTCAGCCGCCACGTGGCACTGGCCTTCGAGGTGATCGAATCGAGCGGCGTTTCGTTCGAGCATCACGCGATGGGCACGAATCTTGAGGGCAACTGGGACGAAGTGATGGGCGTGATCAAGGCGTGCCGCGACAAGATGCTCGAAACGTCCGGTCGAATCTCCCTCTCGATCAAGATCGACGACCGCACCGGCGCGAGAAGCCAACTGAACAGGAAGGTCGACTCCGCCCGGCGAAAGATGGCCGGCTGATCGCCCTTCGGGCCAACCGGAAGGACGAAAGATGCCCCAGAGTGCGCACCGGACGGAGCACGGTCGCCTGGTCTGCCATGCACTCCGGGGAGCCCACGGAAGTCCGATGCTCGCGGTCTCCGATCTTCTGCTTCCCCCGAACGGCGATGAATCTGCGCGCACTCCGGATGAGGCGACGACCACCATCCGCGGATCCCACAGCTGCCTCCTCGTGGAGCTTCGTGGGCAACGCATTCTGATCGACGGAAGCCTCGACTCGGTGATCGTCCGTGCCGGGCTTCACGAGATCGGCATCGCCGAGCATGAGATCGACGTGGTCCTCATCACCCACGGGGATACCGATCACATCGCGGGACTCGTCGACACCGAGCGCCAACTCGTCTACGCGCACGCGGCGTACGTGCTCCATCGGAGCCTGTGGGAGGCCTGGACCAGCGGTGGAGAGCGAGGAGATCCGGACCCCTACTACGAAGAGGCGCAACGAGCCGTTGCCCTTGCGCTTTCCGCGCAGATTGCCGATCGCGTCACGCTGATCGACGCAGACTCGGTGATCGCGCCGGGAGTCCGTGCCCTCAACGCGCCGGGCCACCGCCCCTCTCACATCGCGTACGAGGTCTCGGACGAAACGTGCAGCCTCCTCGATGTCGGAGATGCGGCAATCGCACCGGTGCTCGTTGAACAGCATGGAAGAGGGAACGCATTCGATTCGGATCCAGTGGAGGGAATCCGTTCGAGGCAACGGCTGCTCGAGCGAGCGTCCTCCCCGCAGACGCTGACGTTCATCCCTCACTTCCCCTGGCCTGGATTCGTGCGGATCTCGAAGCAGGGTGATCGCTTTCGATGGAGCCCCGCCGCGTAATCGCCCGCGGGAGACTCCTGCACGTCGCAGGAATCACATCGTACGGCCCCGCTTGCGGTCTCTGAAGATCCAGTCAGGTTGGATAATCCGGCTCGCTCGCCGTAGAGTGAAGGCATCATGACAACCTGGATCCGTCGATTGCCCAAGGTCGAGCTTCACGTTCACCTCGACGGATCCCTGCGCCTGAAGACGATGCGGGAGTGGGCCAAGTCGCTTCCTGAGGAAGAGCGTTTCCCCAATGCCCGTGCGCTACGAAAGGCTGTTGTCCCGTCCGGCGCTTCAACGCTGGCGGAGTTCCTCAAGGCATTTGACGTGACGGTGGCCTTGCTTCAGACCGCCGAGCGCCTGCGACGTGCGGCGTTCGAGCTCTGCGAGGATGCCGCGGCGGAGAACGTCGCCTACATCGAGATCCGGTTTGCTCCACTGCTCCACACCGAAGAATCCCTGAACCCGCGCGAGGTCGTGATTGCGGTGCTACAAGGTCTCGAAGAGGCGAAAGCCGCTTTCGGTATCGAAGCGCGGCTGATCCTCTCCGCGATGAAACAGGCACCGACCGAGGACTCGATCGAGGTAGCGCAGCTTGCCGCGCAGTTCGTCGACAAGGGCGTCGTCGGGTTCGATCTCGCCGGCCCGGAGCGACAGTATCCTCCGAAGCTGCACCGAGACGCGATCGGCCTTGCCCGCGCATCCGGCGTCCATGTGACGATCCATGCCGGCGAAGGCTGCTGTCCGGAGCAGATCAAGATGGCCCTCGATCTCGGCGCAGAGCGAGTCGGTCACGGCGTCTTCCTGTTCCAGGCTCCGGAGACGGAGAAGCGGGTCGCCGAACTCGGGATCCCGCTTGAGATGTGCCCGACGAGCAACCTGCAGATCTCCGGATTCGTTGATTCCTACGCAGCCCATCCGTTCAAGCGCTATGCCGAGCTCGGCATCCCGGTGACGATTAACACCGACAACCGCCTCATGTCGCAGATCGATCTCACGCACGAGATGGAGGCCCTTCAGGAGGCGTTCTCGTTCACCAAGAACGACATGCGCCGATTCGTCGAGAGCGCCATCGACGCGGCGTTCGCACCGGATGACCTCAAGGACACGTTGAGAAAACGCCTCGCAGAAGCCCCCGCGCGTTAGGCACCGTCGCTTTCGGCGGCGCGATGAGACGGAATCTCCACACGGCCGTAGACGCCGTCGAACCCGGGAGCAATGGACAGCTCTCCACGTCGGGCGAGATCAATCGCGCGGGCGATCCGTTCCGGAAGCTTCTCCCGAAGGACGCCGATCGGAGTCTCGAGGAGGACGTCAAGTTCGGCGCCGCACGCCGCAAGCGTCTCGTCGTAGGCTGCACGAACGCGCTTCGTCTTCTCACCGACTCCGAGCGCCTGAGCGAGGATCTGCCGCAACGGGACGAGATGCAAGCTGGGACGGCGAAGCATCCCGGCGGCCTCCTGCTTGGTTCGGTCAGCCAACTCGAGCACTCGATGCATCACGCCGATCGTAAGCCGCTTACCGCAGACCGGACACAGATCATCCTCGGGGACCGAGCCGACGTTTTTCGGCTCGCGCACCACCCCGCAAGCACGATGACCGTCGGCGTGGTACTTCCCCTGCTCCGGATGGAACTCGATCGTCCCGACCAGACCGGGTCCCCCACGCAGGGCATCTGCAATGCCCGAGAACGAGATCTCCTCGAGATCGAGGATCGTTGCCTCGCGTCCGAGCGCCTCGGGGGAGTGCGCGTCGGAGAACGATACCAGCGCCAGCCGATCGTGGGCCGAGATGCGGCGGTTCATTCCCGGATCGCTCGAGAGCCCCGTCTCAAGCGCGTGGATGCGATCGGTGAATCGGCCGAAGCACTGTTCGAGTGTGTCGAATCCGCTTCTCGCACCGAAGACCGAGTACCACGGAGTCCACACGTGGGCCGGAATCACAACGGCGCCCGGCGCCGCATCCCAGGTCAGCCGGCAGCACTCGACCGCCGTAAGTCCGAGGATCGGCCGGCCGTCCGATCGGAGGTTCGCATACGTCCCGAGCGCAGCGGCGACCCGCTCGGCTGCACCGAGTGACGGCAAGAGCACGAGCAGGTGGACACGTCGCCCCCGCCCGTGCTGCTTCCAGACGAGACTGATCTCTCCGGACACGGCAAACCGCACGCCGCCATACCGATGAATCCCATCGCCATCGAGGTCCAGCTCCCTCCGAAGCCGGGCCAACCACTCCGGATGTGTGAAATCGCCGGTTCCGAGAAGGTCGATCCCTTTCGCCTTCGCGGTGCCCGCGAGCTCCGCGAGTTCCATCCGCGGACTCGTCGCGCGGCTATAGCGCGAATGGAGATGGAGATCCGCGATGAGCCGGCTCACTCGAGAACGGGCCACCACAAATGACACTCGGCGGAAAACCAATCAATGTCAACCGTCGCATGAAAGATGCGCGTGCTGAACTCCTTTGCTTGAACGGCGAATGCGGCCTTCTCGCCGGGGTCGAGATCTGTGATCTCGAACCACCCATCGGTCAGCCGAACGCCGTCAGTGTCGTAGAATTTGGCCCGAACAACCACGGTGCTGAGGCGCTCCGTGAACCGGTTCTCGACGATCCCGGAGACGGTTGGCGGGAACCCGAGCGTCAGCCGCCAGGACGGTTGAATCGTCGCCGCCAGCTCGATCGGAACGTGCTTCGTTGCCGTGCCGACGATCCCGCGGCTGTCGGTGACTGTCAACGTCACCGCGTAGAGCCCCGCCGCGTCGAATCGATGGAATCCATCGTAGAGCGACTCAAGCGGCAGAGAACCATCGCCGAATTCCCACTCCAGGTGCTCGATCCGGCTTCCCGGGACCGTAGTCGATCGGGAGCTGAACCAGTAATCGAGCCGGCCCTCGCTGCCGTCCGGGCACCATGTGAAGTCGACAACGGGACGCTCAATCGGACCGAAGCAGCCCGTGATCAGGGCCACCCCAGCCACCAACGCCAACACTGCGGCAAGTCGCATCGCCCTCGCGTTCAAGAGAACAGCATCTCCTCGTCGACCTCCGTCCACCCGTAGGCACGAAGGTCGGTGCGACCCCGCTCGTCGAACCGGACACCCTCTGCCTCGAGTCGAGTGATCTGCTCTTCACCGATGCTCGACTCGCCCTTCGCGTTCAGTACGCGATGCCACGGGATCTCTGGGCGCGGCTCCCGACGACCGAGCGCCGCCATCGCGTAGCCGACCTGCCGCGCACCCTTCGGGATCCCGGCCATTCGCGCCACCTGTCCGTACGTCGCTACGTTCCCCGCCGGTATGCGCGCCACAACCTCGTAGATCCGCTCATAGAGACTGTCCGTCACGCGAACCTCCTCTTCTTCGTTCCTCGACAGCCTACGTCGAGGGCCCTCGCCACACAAGGCAACTCGCTTGACTCCGGACCGCCTCCGCTATTCGAAAGGAAGTATCGAGGTGAACGTGGGGTTGGTGTGGTGGCGAAGCGCCTCAACGCTGGATCTTGGGCACCGGCCCCACGCGTCTCTGTACCGTGCGTGTACAATCATCCCCGAGGGAACTCGCACCCACATATCTGAGGAGGATCCATGGTAAGAACGAACAAGGACCGCGTCGTTGAATTCCTGTTGCAATGCAAACCGGGGCCGCCCAGAACGCGGGCTCAATGGGGCGTTGACCACGAGGGCGTGCCGTTCATACTCCCTTCGATCGGAGGAATTTCGGTCAATGTGGCCGTCGGCGATCCGGCGTTCGGCTGGGCAGGCGATCACGTCGAACCGAGCGTCAGCTGCACCGCCAACACAAAGAAGCCGTTCGAACATCCGAACGTGTCGCTTCAACTCTATACATGCGCTGGTAACGAGGCGAGGATCATCTCCGGAGAAGCCAAGGGAAGCACCGGCTACGCGATCGGCCACCACGGCGGTTCGGAGCATGTGATTGTCGAGTTCCCGCGCAGCGTGAAGGAACGGCTCTCCTACGACGACAAGATCGTCATCCGCGGCCGCGGGCAGGGCCTCAAGCTGCTCGACTACGCCGACGTCTCGGTCTTCAATCTCGATCCGGAGTTGCTCGAGAAGATGTCGATCGTCGAGGCTGAGGGGAAGCTCCGTGTCCCGGTGACGACGATCGTTCCCGCCGCATGCATGGGCTCGGGCGTCGGCTCGACTCAGCCGGCCAAGGGCGACTACGACATCATGACGAGTGATCCGGAGACTGTCGAGGAGTACAGGCTCGACAAGATGCGCTTCGGCGACTTCGTCGCACTCCTCGATCATGACAATCGGTTCGGGAGGACGTACCGCAAGGGCGCGATTACGATCGGGATCATCGTACACAGCGATTGCCTGCTGTCCGGTCACGGCCCGGGCGTCACAACGCTGATGACGTGCGGCACACCGCTGATCGAGCCCGTACTCGACCCCGGCGCGAACATCGCCGATCTCCTCGGGCACGGGACCGAGGTCTTCCCAAGCGAAGACTAGCATCTCGAGACGAACCACCCGCGAGAACTCGTGATCGGGGATGCTCCAGCGATCCCCGGTCACGAGCCCGTCGGTCTCACACGCCACGCGATGCCGGCACGCCATGTGCGGCTAGCTCGCGTCGATCACGTCAAACAGATCCTCGAACGACTTCGCAAGCGCGTCCGCAATCCGATGGGCCGTCTTGACGCTCGTACCGGCTCCATTCTCGATGGACGAGAGCATCGGACGCGAGATTCCAATCGCCTCCGAGAGCTCGGCAGACGTGTATCCGGCGATGATCCGTGATTTGCGCACGGCATCCTGTCTTGACACGATGCGGTAGTACTTGCGTGGCATGATCTGACTGGCAGTGTACATCGACCACATATTGCTTTCCATCGCCTACTAACGCTTTTGTTTGAGACACCATCACCGGATATAGCGGACTTCTGTCATCTAAAACTTGACAAACGGTTAACAATCGTGTAGGCTGCCTCGGTTTCCATCGGCGCTCCGGCTCGGACGACCTGAAACTCCACGGGCGACCATCCGGGTGATGTCAAGGCAGAGGGATTCTACCGATCTCGAGCCACGAGCCGGAGCGCCTCTTGCTTTCCCCCCACGTCTTCCGTCCGCGGACGCGTTCTGCATCGAAACCCTCCTGTTGGAGCACGCTTCCAGCAATGGCTCCCCACGGGGCAAAGGAGCTGCCTCATGGATAGGTTGCTTGCGGTCGCATCCGGGAGTGTCGAGCCGTTCGACGCAGCGAAGACGGGCGGGGCCACTCAGTCGTCCGACTGAACCTCCCCCTCGCGTTCATCGTCACAAAGAACGCCGACGGGATCGCGATCTACGTGGTTCGCAGTTTGCAGCTCTTCAAGCCTGTCGTCGAGAAGCTCCCCGGCGACACGTTTCATATCGCCGAGGGTCCCGGACACAGGAGAGGCTCGTCGGTGTGCGGCACGGGATCCCGAGCTTCGTCACGCAGAGGATCGAGTTCAAGGCAGCGCAGTTGTCGCTCCCGTCCGGCGTCTTGTTGACACGGTCCGTGAACGGCGAGCACGGCCTGATCCCCGTCCTCACACGTCGAGAGCATGACCGATCCTTGCGGGTTCGGGATCCAGGATGAGAAGCTTCGCAACGCCCTCGCTTTCGCAAGGTGCTCGATGCGAAGGCCATCGCCGGGGGATCGGAGACATCGAACGACTTCTTCGTCGCAGACCTGGCCACAATGGGGCTCGATCACCCGTATTCGAAGCACGATCTCTGCGCGGAAGAGAAGATTCACGAGCTCAGGCGCCGCGCCAGGCACCAAAGCAAGACGCTGCGCGTGTTGGAGAAGAACGCGACGTGGTGGGGCGGCTTCGAATCCACGTACCCCCCGAGCCATCTAGGTCACGTGGCTGCGGCCGATCATCCCGTCTACCGGCCGTTCGTTCGCCGGCGCCGAGGTCGATGTCCTCGGCTGGCCGCAGGAGACAACCAAGGCCGCGCGGGACAGCTGTACGAAGAAGAACTCGGATCATGCGCTGCTCGACTTCGAGCTGCGAACGCTATAGCCATTGCGGTAGCGAGCAACTACACCAGATCGATCCAGAAACGACGAACGGCCCGCCCCAGCGGCTCGAAGAGGATCTCATCCTCGAAGGTACCGCCGCACTTCTCGACGACACGCGCCGAAGCCGCGTTCTCAGGATCGCAGGTGATGAGCAGACGCTCGATGCCCATGCCTCGGGCGAGATCGATGATGTGCTCAAGCAAGCGCGTCGCGTAGCCCTTGCCTCGTTCGGAGGGACGGATGCTGTATCCGACGTGTCCGCCGAACGCACGGAGCGTTCCGGCAAGACGATGCCGAAGGTTGGCCACGCCGAGGATGCGGCCACCATCGACGAGGAAGAGCGTCGTGCACGCCACCCAGCCTTCCGGAAGCTGGTCGCCACGGGCCCATGCCGCAAGCCCGTTCGCGGTTTGCTCGAAGGTCCATTCGGACATCGGAAGGAACCCGGGGATGTGCTCCTCTCCGGCTTGCTCGAATTCTCGGCGGAAGCTGTCGAGCGCCCGTTCGTGATCCGCGTTCACCTCGATGATCTCCATGACAGCACAAGGGTACATGGGCCAGAGGTACGGTGCACCGAAGGCCGTGCGCTCACTTGGAGTTGCTCGCCTTGGCTTTTCCGCCGTCCATGCCGTCACATCCTCGGCACCAGCTCCGGCAATCGTGGCGGGCTCCGTTCAAGACACGCGCGTGGCAGGTCGGACATCGCACCGAGGCCTCGTCCGAGAAGATCTCAACGAAAGCACCGGACAACGAACGAGCTTCGAGCGGAGGGTCGGCCTCGAGAGGCCCGGGCAGCGGTCGCTCATCCCTGGACCTCACCGTCCTCGATTCGCACGACGTCGATGTCGAGCGGGCATTCGGGAACGGCTGCATCCCGAGCCTCGGTCACGAGTCGCGACAGTCCGCCACAACAGGGGACCTCCATCCGAAGAACGGTGATACTTCTCGGCTTCGCCTCGGCGAAGATCGCCTCGAGCTTCTGTCGGTAGTGCGCTGCGTCGTCGAGCTTCGGGCAGCCGACAAGAACGGCGCGCCCGTTGAGGTAGCGGGTGTGAAAGCTCGGCATCGCAAAGGGCACGCAATCGGCACAGACGAGGATGTCGGCCCCGTCGAGGAATGCCGCGCCCGACGGGATCAGCATCAACTGCACCGGCCACTGAGAAAGACCGGAAGGCTCCAGCCGAAGGCTCGGCGCGGTTCCCGAACTCGCGGCCTCGAACGAGCGCATCGCCGAGCCGGGACACCCGCAGGGCATCGGCTCGGTCTTCTCCTGCTTCTCCAGCAGCTCTTCGACCGCCCTCTCGTCGAACGCGTCCGCCTCGCGCTCTTCGATCGTCAGTGCGCCGGTCGGGCAGCCTCCGAGACAGGCCCCGAGCCCGTCGCAGTAGATCTCACCGACCAGCTTCGCTTTCCCGTCCACGATCTCGAGTGCGCCCTCGGCGCAGTCGATGATGCACTGCCCGCAGCCGCTGCACTTCTCCTCATCGATTCGAATGATCTGCCGTAGCGGCATCGGTTCTCCTTCGGATATCATGTCCATTGCTTATTATAGTATTGTTTTACCATTATACCGTACCTCCCCCGATGATCAACGCGCGCGCTTCGTGTGCCGGCGGATGCAGGCGGCTATAATCCGCACGGTGATTCAACATGTGTCTTGCAGCACCCGCACGCATCCTTTCGATCGATGACAACATCGCCACGGTCGACTACGGTGGCGTGGAGACGAAGGCCCGTCTCGATACGCTGACCGAGGACGTCGCGCCGGGCGACTATCTTCTGATTCACACCGGCTTCGCCATCCGCAGGCTCTCCGCAGAGGACGCGGAGGAGACGCTCAAGCTGTTCGACGAGTTGGCGGCGGCTGTGGCGGCGGAGGAAGCCTCCCGCGAAGCCGAAGAGTCTCCGTCATGACGCCGGGCTTCCACTTCGCCGATCCGAAGCGCGGCAAGGCCCTGGCCGATGCGATTCGCATCCTCGCGCCGGTTGAGCCGTTCAAGATCGTCCACGTCTGCGGCACGCACGAGGTCGCAATCACGCGCAATGGTCTGCGGCGTTTCCTGCCGGAAACGGTCGACCTGTTGGAGGGTCCCGGATGCCCGGTCTGCGTGACTCCGGCACGTGACATCGACACCGCGATCGCGATGGCGAAGGCGGGCGCAACGCTCTGCACGTTCGGCGACATGATCCGCGTTCCCGGAAGCGAGCAGTCGCTCGACTCGGCTCGCTCGGAGGGCGCCGACATACGGACCGTTCTCTCCGCCGCCGATGCAGTGGAGATCGCACGGAACGAGTCAATCGAGGTCGTCTTTTTCGCCGTAGGCTTTGAAACGACCGCGCCGATGACGGCCGCCGTATTGCTCGATGATCCGCCGCCGAACTTCTCAGTGCTTGTCTCGCACAAGGTAATCCCTCCGGCGATGGCCGCGCTCCTCGATCTGCCCGACAATCGAATCGGCGCCTACCTTGCGCCGGGGCATGTCTCGACGATTATCGGCGTCGAAGCGTATGCCGACTGGCTGACGGAACGGAAGCTTCCGATCGTCATCGGAGGCTTCGAGCCGCTCGACCTGCTCTACGCGGTGGCGCTGATCCTGCGTCAGCATCGGGATGGAACGCCGAAGGTCGAGAACGCCTACCCTCGTGCCGTCGCGAACGAGGGGAACCCGGCCGCCCAGCACCTGATCGCCGAGGTGTTCGAGATCGCCGACGTCGGATGGCGCGGTGTCGGAACGATCCCCTCGTCCGGCCTGCAGCTCCGAGACGCCTACGCGCACTTCCATGCCGGGCCGCGTTTCACGCTCGACCTTCCCGAGGAAGCGGGCGAAATCCCCGGCTGCCGATGCCCGGATGTCCTCACCGCTCGGGCCGTTCCGAGTGACTGTCCGCTCTTCGGGACGCGATGCACGCCGCTCTCTCCGGTCGGGCCGTGCATGGTCGGCACCGAGGGCGCCTGCAGCATCTGGTTCCGGTACGGAGGGAGAGAGTCACTATGACACGAGATGATGATCGGATCACGTCCCTCCATGGAGCGGGCGGAGAGATGATGGAGCAGCTCCTCGAGCGACTGATTCTTCCTCGGTTCGCGGGCAAGGACGCCGCCCGGATCGACCTCGCGGCGCTTGATGATGGCGCCACAATCCCCATTCCTGCGGACAAGGAAGGCGAACTGGTGTTGACAACGGACAGCCACATCGTCAAGCCCGTCTTCTTCCCCGGCGGCGACATCGGACGGCTCGCCGCAGCCGGCACGATCAACGATCTCGCGGTAATGGGAGCGCGCCCGATCGCGCTGACTCTGGCGGCAATCATCGAGGAGGGTTTCTCGTTCTCCGATCTCGGACGAATTCTCGATTCGTTTGCGGAGGTTCTCGAAGAGGTCGGTGCCACCGTGCTCTGTGGCGACACAAAGGTCATGCCCGGTGGTGACATCGACGGTATCGCGCTCAATACGGCCGGTGTGGGGATCGCAAGGCGGGCGGTCTCGGACGCCGAGTTCGCACCTGGCGACCGGGTGCTCGTCACCGGAACGATTGGCGACCATGGAATGGCCCTGCTCGCGGCACGCGAGGAGTTCAACCTCGAAACGGAGCTTCAGAGCGACGTCGCCGCAATCTGGCCGATGCTCGAGCCGATCGTTGAGAGTGGCGCGATCCGTGCAATGAAGGATCCGACCCGTGGCGGGCTCGCCGCCGCGCTGAACGAGATGGCACGGAAGTCTTCGACATGCCTCGAACTCGAGGAGTGGACGATCCCCATTCGAGAGCCTGTCCACGGGCTCTCGGAGCTTCTCGGGATCTCACCGCTTGAAGTCGCAAACGAGGGGAAGGCCGTGCTTGTGGTCTCGGCCGGCGAAGCGGAACACGTCCTGGACGTCCTCAAACGGCACCCGCTCGGCGCCGAGGCGGCACTCGTCGGGACGGTGACCGATGAGCACCCTGGGCGCGTCATCTTGGCCACGCAGGTCGGCGGCCGCCGTTTCCTCGACATGCCACTCGGCGACCCCGTACCGCGCATCTGTTAGAACGCAGCCTTCGGCTGAGTTCTTCAGAGACCGTCGCTTCGCGCCGTTCTCTGCTGGGAAAGGGATCGGGAGCGTCCTATCGCACCAGCCAGCAGCGTCGGGAACTCGCCGCTGCGCATTGGATTCCTTCGAGAAGCTCGCTCCGCTCACTTCTCGCGTAGGCGACGAAGCGGGTTTGTACTAGCGCGTCAACCAGGATCTTCTATCGGGCAGGGTCTTCCCGCTCGACTGACACTGAGGACAGTAGTAGATCTTCTTCTGCGCGTAGCGAATCTCCTCGATCTTCGTTCCGCAGTCCGGGCATGGCTGACCCGTCTTCTTGTAGACCTTGAGGAAGTCCCGATCATGGGATGCGACGGCCGCGCCGCCCGAACGGCGCCGGACCTCAACGAGCGCTCCGGTGAGTGTCTCACGAATCGCAGCATGCAGACGTTCGATCTCATCGGGAGATAGCGTGGACGCATAGCGGATCGGCGAGAGCTTCGCGGCAAACAGTGCCTCATCCGCGTACGCCGAGCCGATTCCAGCGATGAACGCCTGGTTCGTGATCGCCTTCTTGAGCTGCCTGCGCAACCCGGAGAACCCTTCGACAAGGAGATCTACCGTGAACGCATCGCTGAGCGGTTCCACGCCCGCACCGGCCACAGGCTCTACATCCAGCGGATCGCGGACGACGTAGACTCGGACGCGCCGCTTCGTCCCGTTCTCGATCACGCGCAGATCCTCGCCATCCTCGAAGTTCACGACGAACCCTGTCGCCTTGGTGAGCTTGGTGCCACCGGCGCACCAGACAAGCCGGCCGGCAAGCATGAGGTGGATCACGACGTGGAGCTCATCACCGCAGGACAGGATCAGGTGTTTCCCACGCCGCGCCGCGCGCTCGAAGCTTCGCCCGACCAACGCGCCAAGCGGAGGATCGACCGTCTTGAGAAGTCCCGGATGGACGGCGCGTGCGCCGGCGATGTTTCGACCGGCGAGTTGCGTCCTCAGACTCTCGCACATGACTTCCAGTTCGGGCAGTTCGGGCATCGCGTCCTCCGTGGACAGTATATCCACACGCCCGCCCGAGCATGCCTGTTCATCCCGAGGCGATCGCGTTGCATTCCATGGGACCCGGAGCTACCATTCCGCATTTGTCTCGCGAGGGTTGGGCAACCATTCTGTCTGTTCTTGTGTTCGGCGCCACGTACGTCGGCATCCTCACCGAGCGCATTCATCGCACCCTGGTCGTGATCCTCGGGGCCGTTGCGATGATCGCGATCGGCACGTGGCTGTCGTTCTACTCTCCTGAACAGGCTTCTGCAGCGGCCGACGCCAACACAATCGCCCTTCTTCTCGGGATGATGGTCCTGGTCGGGATGTTTCGCGAGACGGGCCTGTTCGAGTACGTCGCCGTATGGGTCGCCAAGCTGGCTCGAGGCCGATCATGGTTGCTGTTCATTTACCTCGGCGCCGCAACGACCATCGTCTCGATGCTCCTCGACAATGTCACCACGATCATCCTGATGATCCCGGTGACGATGTCCCTTGCCGACATCCTCGGCATCCCGATGATCCCGTTCCTGATCGGCGAGGTCATGCTGTCGAACGTCGGCGGCGTCGGAACGCTGATCGGAGACCCGCCGAACATTCTGATCGGCTCTGCCGCCGGGCTGACGTTCACCGATTTCATCACGTATCTCTTTCCTGTCGTCCTCGTCGTCTGGGTGATCGCTCAGTTGCTGCTCTTGTTCCTGTTTCGAAAGGACCTGATGAAGCGCCCGGAACACATCGAGCAGCTGATGGCGACCGATGAGCGCAAGGCGCTGACGCAGCCGCGCGCGGCGCGGCGCCTTCTCATCGTGCTGGGTGGCACCGTGGTCCTCTTCTTCATCCACGGCAGGATCGGTCTCGAGTCGGGCATCGTCGCGCTGATCGGCGCCTGCGCGGGACTCCTCTGGCTGTGGCCCGATGTCAAGAAGGCGCTCGACGAAGTGCATTGGGATGTGCTCCTCTTCTTCATCGGACTGTTCGTCATCGTCGGAGGACTCGAGGCCGCTGGCGCCCTTGACATCGTGGCGGAGACGATCGCCACCCTGAGCCAGCATGGCATCATTCTCGCAGCGCTCGTCATCCTGTGGGTCTCCGCATTCATGTCGGCAGTCGTCGACAACGTTCCCTTCACCATCGCCATGCTCCCGATCCTTGGAAGCCTCTCCGCACATGGCGTCGACGCCGGGCCTCTCTGGTGGGCACTCGCCCTTGGCGTTGGATTCGGGGGGAATGCGACACCGGTCGGAGCAACCGCGAACGTGATCGTGATGTCCTACAGCAGCAAGACTCGCTTCCCAATCACGACGAAGATGTGGCTCCGCCAGGGCCTCCCGACGACGCTCGTCACGTGCGTCGCTGCGAGCCTTCTCCTGATTCTGGCGATTACAACCGGGTGGTACTAGCCCGTTCGGCTCCTATGGCCATCGTGCCGGAAGGCAGAGCGCACGGGTGCGCAACGTCCGGCCCGTCAGACGCATGCTTCCATGCCCTGCGCACTGCCGCTCGGGAGAATGGCCTTGGAGGAGACTCGAGATGAGCATTCGATGCAAAGCGCTTGTCGCGCGAATCGTTCTGATTGCGTCAATCTGGCTTGGTGGATGCATGTTCTCCATTCCGATCGACATCAGCGGGCAGTGGGTCGGTATGCTGGAGTACACGTCCGGCCCGGCGGCCGGCTTCCTCTTCCCGTTCACCCTGGACGTCATCTTCGCCCACAACGATCTGACGGGTACGATCACGCTTCCGAGCCACGGGACGTTCACGTTCGAGCTCCCGCTGAACAGCGGACGGGCCAAGAACCCCAACATCCGGTTCGAGGCATTCGGGACCAACCCCAACCTCGACCCGCCTCCCACGGTGTCCATCACGATGGAAGGGACATACGACGCGGACTCGATGTCGGGCGAGGGCTCCCAGACTGTCGATGGAGCAACCTACGAGTTCGTGTGGGAAGCATCCTTCGTACCGCCACCGGATCCCCCGGCAGGCGAGAATCAGTAGTAGTACCAGATACTCTCGTAGTCGGACGGATCCTCGCCAATCCCCCGCAGCCGATCCAGGTAGTCGCCGACCGAGACATCTACGTACGGCCAAGGCGCCACGGGCGCGATCCCCTTCTCCCACGGATGGAAGAGGTAGACCCGGCGGCCATCCGCTCGAATGCCGATCAGCTCCCGATCCTGACGAGCCCGTAGGTGGCTCTTCCCGAGCCCCGGCACATTGAATACCGGTTCGTCGGTTCGGAAGACGCCGGGGAGGAGCCGCGCCTCCTCCTTGCGCTCCTGCAGAAGCCGTGGGATCGGCACGAGTGCGTCACGATGTTCGTCCTTGCCCTTCGCGTAGAAGGTGTAGTACGGGTCGATACCTACCCTTCGGAGCGCGCATCGTGTCGCGCACGTCTGGAACCGGCGGCTCGTCTCGAGGGTAAAGACCTGCTGGTTGTAGACGGGAACCCGATGACGCCGCAACCGGTCGATACAGGCCGCAAGGTCGGGCGTGATCTCCGCCGCGCTCTGCACATGCGTTACCACCTCGATGCTCCGACGGCCAGGATCGATGAACGAGCCAATCACCGCCGCGGTAGCGTCGTCGATCCGCATCGGCAGGGTCACCGGGATTCTCGTCCCGATCCGAATGCTCGACACATGGTTGAGATCGGAAAGCCTCTCGAGAACACGGGAGATCACAGCGTTTCCTTGCACGAGCGGATCGCCTCCGGTCAGCAGTACGTCGGTCACCTGTGGATGCGCCGCAAACCATTCCACGCCCTGTTCGAGCATGCCGAGTGATGGGATCCCCGAAGGGTCCATCGCGTCGGCAATCTCCCAGTTGCGCTGGCAGTACATGCAGATCTGAGGACACGTATCGCAGATCTTGAAGATGGCAACCGTAGCGTATCGCCTCGTGATGCGATCTGCGGGAGAGGTATCGCCCTCCTTCATGTAGTCCAGTGCCCGTTTCCGATCGCATCGATGCTCGACCATGGATCGAACGGTATGGATCGGCGGGAGGACCTGCGCACGAACCTGACCGTCGCGCGTGCGTCTCGCCGACGTGAAGTCGAACAGCGACAAGTAGTACGGTGTGATACCCCATGCAATGCCACGCCTGGAAGCAAGATGCAGCGCCGCAAGATCTTCGCTCGTAAGGGGAACAAGTGCTCGTAGCCTCGCGACCCCTTCCTCGCCGCGAAACACGTGCGAGACCTGCCAGGCGACACTCTCCCAGTCCTGTTGCGCTGCGTCGAGCGACGAGAGAATGCGCTCTCGGTTCCGCGAGCGCTCGGCGATCAGAGCGTCGTCCAAGCCGTTCGGGTAGCGTCCGATGGCCTGCCAGACATCGTCGGCAAGCCGGTCGAGCCGTTGTGATCTGCGCCGCGCCGCCGTCCGGCCCGATCCGGGAAACTCATCCTCTCCGGCGGGGTCGTCCATGCTCCGACCGTGCCATCCCTTCCCGATACCCGAATCGCCGGCCATCGCACGGAAGAGACGCGCAAACTCTTCGACAAACGTCTCGCTGGGCTCTATCTCTCCAGTCGCCGTCGCTCGCAGCAACCCGATCGTGCTGAACCCAGCGATGTTCTCGCTCTCCGGGGCAGCCATCGTCCTCAGTACGTCGATCGCCTCCAGCGCGTGCCGCCACTCGATTCGATCCAGATCGAACGCACCATGGTGAAGTGCCTCTTCCAGCTCCGCGACGTACCCGAGCAGCCTCGTGCGGGCCTCGTCGTTATCGTCCGCTCCGACCAGGATCTCGCGGATTGCGTCATGCTCGCTCCACAGATCGAGGTCTGCTCCGTATCGTCGCTCGTTCCTTCCGTTCGGCACAGTGTGTCACCCCCTTCCCATGCCAGCAGAACCGGATCAGGCGGCATCCGCCGTTCGGCGTCATCGTTTCGTCTCTCGTCGCTTCGGCCGGTCTCTCTACCCGTCAGCTGAAGGGCTTCCCTCGGCCGGAATTGCTACTCCGTAGATGCGGAGCTTCGCTCCGCTAGCGGACTTCTTCGCGGATTCCGTTCGGTACGCGTTCAGTATAGCAGATGCGGCGGGACGAAGAGAACTCAGAGACGGTCTTCTCGCGTGTCCCTCTCGATGCCCTCCATCGCACGCGCTTGCGGGTCGCCGTAGCCGCCGCCGCCAGGCGTCCGAATACTGATCACGTCCCCCGGCTGCATCGATGTCGTTCCCTTGGCAGGAAGCTCGATCTCCTCACGGTTGCGGATGAGGAGGTTCTCTCCTCGCTCTCCGGGCTTCCCTCCTGCAACGCCATACGGTCGACTCGAGCGGCGGTCGGTCAGCAACGACGCGCGCGCCTCGTGGTCGACGCAACGGATGTCACGTCGGATCCCGAGCCCGCCGCGGTGACGTCCCGCACCTGCCGAACCCGCCCGCAGCTCGTACCGCTCCACCCGTAGGGGGTAGGCGAGCTCGAGCGCCTCGATTGGAGTGTTCAGCGTGTTCGTCATGTGCGAGTGAATACCGTCGATCCCGTCTGCGTCCAGACGAGCACCCGTTCCCCCACCGATCGTCTCATACAGGCTGTAGGCCAGTCCAGTTCGCGGATCGATGCCCCCGATCGCAACGTTGTTCATCGTTCCTTGGCACGCCGCGATTGCATGCTCAGGGACAAGACGGCCGAATGCACCGAGGATCACATCGACCATGCGCTGGGATGTCTCCAAGTTCCCGCCGACAACGGGTGCAGGTGGGCGGCAGTTGACGATCGTGCCGCCGGGTGCCTTGATGCGAATCGGACGATAGCAGCCGGCATTCGCGGGAATCCCCGGATCCGTGAGCGCACGGATTGCATAGAATGCGGCCGATGCCGTCACCGCCTCCACCGCATTGACCGGCCCGACAACCTGCGGCGAGCTCCCGGTGAAGTCGACGACGATCTCATCGCCGGCAATCCGGATCTCGACCCGCACGGGTATCGAACCCTCTGTCACGCCATCGCCGTCGAGAACATCCTCGAAGCTCGCACTGCCGTCGGGAAGTGCTTCGATCGCCGCGCGCATCCTGCGTTCGGAGTAGTCGGACATCGCCCGCATCCCCGCGCTCAGCCTGCTCCCGCCATGCTCTCGGAACAGCTCGGTCATCCGCTCGATCCCGATCGCGCAGGCCGCGTGCTGGGCCTGCAGATCTCCCCGCCGTTCCTCCGGGGTTCGCACATTCAGCAGGATCAGCCTCATCAGTTCTTCATCCGGCACCCATTGCTTCCAGAGCCGAACCGGCGGAATGCGCACCCCCTCCTGGTAGATCTCACGCGTGTCACCCGCGAGGCTCCCCGGCTCCTTCCCGCCAACATCGGCATGGTGTGCGCGGTTCGCAACGAACGCGACACGCGCACCCTGCACGAACACGGGCGAAACAAACGTCACGTCCGGCAGGTGAGCGCCCCCCGCGTACGGATCGTTCAGGACGACGACATCCCCGGGCTCCATCTTGGGACATGCCGCGACGGCCGCCGCAACGGAGTAGGGCATCGCGCCGAGATGAACGGGGATTGACTCCGCCTGAGCGACCATCTCTCCGTCCGCATCAAAGATCCCGCTCGAGCAATCACGGCGCTCCTTGATGTTCGGGCTGTACGCCGATCGGATGAGATTCGCGTTCATCTCCTCGGCTACCGAGGAGAGCGCATACCGCATCACTTCGAGTGCAATCGCGTCGATCTCTCGGTTGGCTCGCATCATCCGATCTCCAGCGTGATTGCTCCCTGCGCGTCGGCCCGCCCGGAGATCCCGGGAGGGACAAGCAGGGTTGCATCGCGCCCGACGAACAGCGCCGGCCCGGCGAACTGCGCGTCTCTCGGGACGTCTTCTCGCACGTAGACCTTCGATTCGACGGGGCCTGCTGCATCGAACCATACGTCCGCCGCGTCGACGGCCTCGAGAACTCCTCTTCGCGCCCATCCCACGTCGACACCTGGTTCCGGCCCGATGACGCGAACGCGCACCGTAACCCACTCCACGACACGCTCGGGCTCTGCGTGCCCGAAGCGCTCTCGGTGTGCCTCGTGGAACGCCGCTTCCAACGTGTCGAGCACGTCGCAGTCGATCGATGGCTCTGCGGCCGCCACCTCGAGTTCGTGCGACTGCCCCGCGTACCGAAGATCGGCTGAAAGCAAGATGCGGATCCCTTCCACCTCGACACCCTCGGCGATCAAGGCGTCCGTGCCCCGCGCCGCGAGGTCATCGACAATCGCGTTGACGGCGCCAAGATCGACCTCCCGAACGGGGCACACGATGCTTCGGCTTCCTTCTCTTCCCGCCTCTGCAGCCACCAGCCCGAACGCGCTGAGGACCCCTGCCACAGCAGGCACAACAACCCGAGGAATCGAAAGCCCTCGCGCGATCGAGACCGCATGAAGCGGTCCGGCGCCGCCGAAGGCGAGGAGCGCGTATCCCCGCGGGTCGACGCCCCGCTCGATGCTGATCACCCGGATCGCGCGCTCCATCGCCGCGTCCGCGACCCTCAGGATCCCAAGCGCCGCCTGCTCGACGGACAGACACAGCTTCTCGGCGATCGATGCGACCGCACGTCGCGCTTCGTCCGCATCAAGCCGGTCGAGTCCGGCAAGTGGACGTTCAACGAGCAGATGCCCCAACACGACGTGCGCATCGGTTACCGTTGGCGCTTGCCCACCCCGACCGTAGCAGGCAGGTCCCGGATCGCCCCCCGCACTCTGCGGTCCGACGCGTAGCGCACCCCCCGCGTCGATCCACACGATGCTTCCCCCACCCGCGCCAATCGTGTGGATATCGGTCATCTGCATCGAGATCGGATGGCCGGCAACCTTCCCAGAGGAAGACCGCGAAATCGCGCCATCACGCACGAGCGAGACGTCGCAGCTCGTCCCCCCCATGTCGAGGGTGATCAGATCGGGCTCGCCTGCGAGACGCCCAATCCGACGCGCCCCTTCCACGCCGGCGGCCGGCCCCGAAAGCACGATCCTCGCCGGCTCCTTCGTAGCACGGCTCGCACTCGTCACCGTGCCACTCGATTGCATGATCTGCCACTCGGCCGGGAGGCCGCGCCTCCGGGCCTCCCGCTCGATTTGGCCGAGATACCCCTCGATCACCGGACGCAGCGCGGCGCAGACTACCGTCGTCGACGCTCTCTCGTACTCTCGAAACTCGGCGAGAACGTCGCTCGACAGGGTGACCGGGAGGTCGATCGCCGCCCGGAGAGCCTCCCTCGCTTTGCGCTCGTGCTCGGGGCGGAGAAACGAGAACAGGAAGACAATTGCGACGGTCTCGACGCCCTCCTCCCGCAGCGTGGGAGCAAGCGCGCTGACCTGCTCGCCATCGAGCGGCTGGAGAACCGCGCCATCGGCACCGATCCGCTCGCGCACTTCGAATCGAAGATCACGCGGGGCAATCGGAGCCTGGCGTTGGACCACAAGGTCATAGAGATCATCGCGCGCCTGCCGCCCGATTTCGAGCACATCGCGAAAGCCCTCTGTCGTAATCAACGCAGTCTTTGACCACGTTCTCTCGAGCAACGCGTTCGTCGCCACCGTCGAACCATGCACAACTCGGCGGACCGCGTCAGCCCGGATATGCCCCGCTTCGATGAGAACGCTCAAGCCCGCGAACAGTCCTTCGGCTGGAGTGTCCGGCGTCGACGGGAACTTGTCGATCCGAATCCCGGTATCGTCGACGGAGACGACATCGATGAACGTTCCCCCGATATCGATCCCGATCACCGAAGCCATGGGAGCAGAGTATTGAATCTGACGGTCCTTCGCAATCCTCACGTTAGAATCGAGAGAATCACCGTCAGCGACAGCAAGCTGAGCGTTGTCGTGATGAGCACGACCGATGCGACCAGCTCCGGCTCTCGACGGTAGTGCATCGACAGGATCATCGCGTTGATCGCCGTCGGCATGCTCGCTTCCACAATCAGCACTGATCGAAGGAGCCCGTCGACGCCGAGTGCTGCGGTCAGTCCCCACGCGAGAAGTGGCGGGATCAGGAGCTTCCAGCTTGAGAGCCAGAGAGCCTCCGATGCGATCTTCCTCACAGGGATCCGGGCAAGCTGCAGGCCGAGCAGAAGCAACTGCAGCGGGATCGCGGCACTCGCAAGAAGGTCAATCGCCTTGAACACTCCGCCGGGAAGCTCCCAAGCCATGACGCGAAGCAGCAGTGCCACCGCAAACACGTACACCCAGGGCACCCGCAGCACGCGGCCGATCCACCCACGAACGCTCATTCCGCCGCGCCACGACGCGATCCCCACACCCAGCGTCCCTTGGAGGAAGCTCGATGCAAGCATGTAGACCACGCCGAAGTGAAAGCCGGGGTCTCCGAATGCGAACAGAAGCACCGGGAGACCGTAGATCCCGGAATTCGCGAATGTCATCGCGAGGGATCCCGCCGCGCGAGTGTCATCACCCCACTTCAGCCACCGACTCCCAACGCGCGAGATCAGAAACAGACTCAACTGCACGACCAACACGAAGAGCGCGATCGTGAGCACATGCCCGCCCGCGACCGTCGATGTATAAACAGAGCGGAAGATCAGCGCCGGCATCAGCAAGTAGAACGCCAGGTCAACCAGCGCTTTCGGCGTGCTTCCGCTCAGTCGGCCGTACGCGAAGCCCGCCCCCCCAATCAAGAAGAGAGGCAGGATGACGTCGATCAAGACCATTCCACGTGCTCCTTCCTACGGCTGGGCCCCCATGTTCGAGGAGCATCGTCGGTTGCGCAAGTGATCGCGGGTTGCCGCATGCGCACCGCGGAACCCTGGCGTACAATCGCACTGTAGCGGACAAGGGGGGATCACTGTGGAAGATCGTCAGAAGCGGATTCTCGTAACCGGTGCCGTCGGGCAAATCGGTTCGGAGCTGACGCTCGCGCTGCGCGAGCAGTACGGAGCGGAGAATGTTGTCGCAGCCGGCCATCGGACCGCGCCACAGCCCGCCCTTCGCGACTCAGGCCCGTTCGAGACGGTCGATGTAACCGTTCGCGATGACCTCGACCGGGTTGTCAGTTCGCGCAACATCGATACGATCTATCACCTCGCCGCGATCCTCTCGGCCCGCGGCGAGGAGAACCCCGGGCTCGCGTGGCGCGTCAACATCGACGGCCTCGTCAATGTCCTTGAGGTCGCGCGCGAGCGCAACGTCTCGCAGGTGTGTGTCCCGAGCTCGATTGCCGTATTCGGCCCGGAGACGCCCCGCGAATCCGCACCCCAGGAAGTCGCGCTGCTGCCAACGACGATGTACGGCGTGACCAAAGTCAGCGGAGAGCTTCTCGGCGACTACTACGCCCGGCGCTTCGGACTTGACGTTCGCGGTCTCCGCTACCCGGGGATCATCTCCAGCGAGACGCCTCCCGGTGGCGGCACCACGGACTACGCGGTCGAGATCTTCTACCGGGCCATCGAACAGGGGCGCTATACGTGTTTCGTTCGGCCGGACACCGTGCTCCCGATGATGTACATGCCGGACTGCATCAAGGCGACGCTAGACCTGATGAAGGCCGACCGTTCACGGCTGCGCTCTCACACCACGAGCTACAACGTCGCCGGCATGAGCTTCTCCGCCGAGGAACTCGCTTCGGAGATCCGCAAACATATCCCCGACTTCGAGTGCGACTACGAGCCGGATGCGCGGCAGCAGATCGCCGATTCCTGGCCGCAGGCGATCGACGACTCCGCGGCGCGGAAGGAATGGGACTGGAAACCCTCCTACGATCTGCCCTCGATGGTGGCTTCCATGCTCGAGCGCCTTCGCAACCGCCTCGCTTCCGAGTAAACCTGGCGATCCCCCGTTTCTTCGACGTGCCGCGGCTCGGATGGCGGCTCGATCCCGGCCGTGCTCTACGCAAAGAGAAACGCCCCACGCTCACGCGTGAGGCGCACCGTCGCCTCTTCGGTCTTTCGCTCAGGCCCTAGGTCTCGATCAGCATCAGTCGAGCCATCTCCGCGCCATCACCTCGGCGCGGCCCGAGCTTGATCACGCGTGTGTAACCGCCCGGTCGATCCGCGAATCTCGGTCCGATCTCATCGAACAGGACCGTGACGGCAGCCTTGTCTCTCAGGCGAGCAAACGCGAGTCGCCGCGCATGCAGGTCTCCCCGCCGCGCCAGCGTGATCAAACGCTCGGCGTAGCGTTGGCTCGCCTTCGCCCGCGCATGCGTCGTGTCCACCTTCGCGTTGAGGAAGAGCGACGAGGCAAGATTGGCCAGCACGCTTCTGCGGTGGCTCCGCACCATTCCGATCTTGTCAACGTTGTTCCTATGCCTCATCGTCAGCCTCTCCTTCATTGCTCAGCGAATAGCCGAGTGACTTCAGCCGATCCTCCACCTTGGCGAGTGTTTTGCCGCCGAACCCGTGGATGTCGAGCAATTCCTCGCGCGGTCGGTCGAGTAGATCCTGAAGCGTGAGGATATCCGCCTCCTGCAGAAGGTTGCAGGCCCGCTGATCGATGTCGAGATCGACAAGCGAAATCGTCAGCTCTTCCTCTTCCACTTCGTCGGTCTCGAACGAAGATACGCCAAACGGATGCTCGGCGAAACCGTCAAACAGATCCAGATGGCGACGGAGCAACCGGCTCGCCTCGGAGAGCGCCTCCTCAGGCTTGATCCCTCCATCGGTCTCCAGCTCCAGCGTAACCTTTTCATAGCCGGTTCGACCACCGACACGCGTGTCCTCGACGGTGAAGTTTACGCGCCGCACCGGCGAAAAGTCCGCGTCGATCGGGATGACCGATAGCGGAGAGTCTTCAAGCCGGTTCAGCTCACTGGCCACGTACCCGAACCCCGTCTCGACCTCGAGTTCGACGTCGAGTACCGCTCCCTTGTTAAGGGTCGCGATGTGAACCGTGGGCTCGATGACCACCACGCCCGGCGGGATCTCCAGGTCCGCAGCCGTCGCCTCACCGGGGCCCTTCTTGCTCAGCGTCACGCGCTGAACGTCGTCGCTGTTCACGCGAAGCGCGAGGCTCTTCAGGTTGAGGATGATTTCAAGGACGTCTTCCTTGATCCCTTCAATCGTGTCGTACTCGTGGTACTTGCCGCTGAAGCGAACGCGCACAACGGCAGCACCCGGGATTGCGGTGAGTAGCGTCCTACGCAGCGAATTGCCCAACGTTGCGCCGAACCCCCGCTCCAGTGGCTCGATGACGACCACTCCGCGCGTCTCGGTCAACTCGACCGCCTTGATCTCTTTGGGGAAGACCACGTCGTCCATCGTCACCTCCTAGCGGGAATAGAACTCAACAATCAGATTGGTCGCGATGTTCATCCCTGCCAATTCGGCATTCGGCATCGCAATGACCTGGAACTTCATCGCGTCGGCGTTTCTCTCCAGCCAAGCTGGCGCCTCGCGATCCTTGCTCGCATCGACAATCGCCTTGAGCCGGCTCTTTCGGCCGTCCTTGATCGAGACCACGTCGCCCTCACGAAGAAGGGCCGACGGGACATCAGTCGCTCGTCCATTGAGTTCGAAGTGTCCATGTACGATCAGCTGGCGAGCCTGCTGTCTCGATGCCGCAAATCCTGCGCGATAGACCATGTTGTCCATGCGGCGTTCGAGGAGCACGATCAGCGCCTCACCCGTCACACCCTTCATCTGCTTCGCACGTGCGACGTAGCTGCGGAACTGACGCTCGCGGATCCCGTAGATGCGCCGCGCCTTCTGCTTGGCGCGAAGGTGGATCTGGTACTGGCTTCGTCGCGGGCGACGTTTCTTCGGCCCTTCGCCTGGCGGGCGCGTCTTTCGATTCATCGCGCACGCGCGCGAGTAGCAACGATCGCCCTTCAGGAAGAGCTTCTCGCCCTCTCGACGACACTGCTTGCACTTCCCGCCCGTATCTCGACCCATTATCGTCTCCCCTTGCTGTGCGAGACCGGCGTGACGTTCTTGACCTCTTCGACGCGGATACCGGATGACTTGATCGTCTGAATCACCGACTGCCTCCCCGAGCCTGTCCCCTTCACACGGATCGCGACCGACCGGATGCCGTAGTCTTTCATCTCCCGCGACAGCGATTCCGCAGCAATCTGCGCCGCGTAGGGAGTCCCCTTGCGTGATCCCTTGTACCCGACAACGCCTGGACTCTTCCACGTCACCGGGTTTCCGCTCATGTCGGTGACCGTGATGATTGTGTTGTTGAACGTCGAGTGGATATGGATCTGCGCTCGCTCGAGCTTGATGTTTTTCGCCATCGGCTACCTCTTCTTGCCCGCTTTGGCCGGACGGGGACCCTTCCAGGTGCGCGCATTCGCCCGTGTCCGTTGTCCACGCGCCGGAAGGCGCTTTCTGTGCCGGCTTCCACGATAGGTGTTGATATCCTTCAGTCGCTGGATGCTCGCCTGAACGCGTCGGCGGAGATCGCCCTCGACCATGTACTGCTCCACCTCGCGCCGAAGGATGTTGACCTCGTTCTCGGTCAGATCCTTCACGCGAACGTCGGGGGAGATGCCCGACTTCTCGATGACCTCTTTCGCCCGCGACGTGCCGAGACCGTAGATGTAGGTCAATGCGATCTCGATTCGCTTGTTGTTCGGCAGATTTACACCAGCTATTCGCGCCATGGATCCTCCCCTAGCCCTGTCGCTGCTTGTGCTTGGGATTGCGGCAGATGACCCGTAGTCGGCCCTCTCGCCGAATGACCTTGCACTTGGCGCACATCTTCTTGACGGAACCTCGAACCTTCATAAGCCTCGGCGTCGTGCTAGCTCTCGCGATAGACGATCCGACCTTTGGTCAAATCGTACGGAGAGACTTCGACGATCACGCGATCCCCGGTCAGAATCCTGATGTAATGCTTGCGGATCCGTCCCGAGATGTGGCAGAGGATTTCATGTCCATTCTCCAGCCTCACACGGAATGTCGAACTGGGGAGGCTCTCGACCACCTCGCCCCGCTGGCGAATGATGTCCTTCTTGCCGCCGCGCTTCTCATTCGTCGCCACTACGCCCTTTGTCACCTCCTAATGTTGCCACGACTACCCCGCCGTCCGTCAAGACGACGGTATGCTCAAAATGCACCGACAATCCACCCGATCCGGTCACTACAGTCCACTTGTCTTCAAGGATCCGCGTAGGCAGCGGATCGACCTTCACCATCGGCTCGATGGCGAACGCCATCCCCGGCGCCAACCGCACACCGTGGCCTGGCGGACCGTAGTTCGGGATCTGCGGATCTTCGTGCAACGCTGTCCCGATGCCGTGTCCGACAAACTCCTTCACAACATGGAACCCTTCCGCTTCTACGAACGATCCAATGGCATGCGAGATGTCGGACAAACGGTTCCCAATCTTAACCTGTCCGATCCCGCGCCACAAGCTGCTTCTGCCGATCTCAAGCAGGCGCGACGCCTGTTCATCGACCTCGCCGACGGCCACCGTGGTCGCCATGTCGGAGTGCAATCCGTCCCGCACGAGACCAATATCGATTGAGAATAGGTCCCCTTCGCGAAGCGTCCGCTCCTTGGAAGGGATGCCGTGCACGACCTCATCGTTGATCGAGGCGTTGATCGTCGCAGGATACCCATGGTACCCCTTGAACGATGGGACGGCCCCTTCGGCCCGGATCATCTCCTCCGCCAATCGGTCGAAGTACGCCGTGTCACGCCCCGGTCGGACCTCCTCACGGAGTGCATCCAGGATCCGCGACAGCGTGTGGCCGTTGCCGACCATGATCTCAAGCTGGTCTGCCGATTTGAGCGGGATCATCCCCGGAGGATCGCCATGACCTCGGCGAAAATCGCGTCGCTCCCCTTGGCGCCGTCGAAGTCCTTCAGCACGCCACGCTCGCGATAGAACGCGATCAGCGGCGCGGTCGACGCGTCGTAGACTGCATAGCGCTTGTTGATCACATCCTCGTTGTCGTCATCGCGTTGGTAGAGCTCGCCGCCGCAGGCATCGCATGTGTGCTCATCGGCCGGCGGTTCGAAGTGCAGATTGTAGATCTTCACGCAGGCTCGGCAGACGCGCCGTGACGTCAGCCGACGAACGACTTCCTCACGGGAGAGCTGGATGTTGATCACGAAGTCGAGCGGTGTGATCTCCTCCAGCGCCTCGGCCTGCGCGATCGTCCTCGGGAACCCATCGAGCAGGAATCCCGGGCTCGCTGTCTCGATTCGTCCGCGGATCATCCCGATGATCAGCTCGTCGGAGACAAGTTCGCCGCGGTCCATCACGGCCTTGGCCGACAGACCAAGCTCCGTCGCCCTCGCTACCTCATCTCGCAGGATATCGCCCGTTGAGAGATGCACGAGCCCCGTCTCCGCGACGATCCGCTTCGCTTGGGTTCCCTTGCCGGCCCCCGGAGGACCGAGAAGCATCAGTCGTGCGAGCATCGCTAACCGCGCCTCCCAAGCAGCTTCCCGGACTTCGTCAAGCTCTCGTAGTGGCGCATCACAAGGTGCGCTTCGATCTGCATCAACGTATCAATCCCGACACCGACAACAATCAGCAGTGACGTGCCGCCGATCATGAACATCGCCTGAGATCCACTGAGCGACGATAGGATGAACGGCAATACGGCAATACCCGAAAGAAAGACCGCTCCGATCAGCAGCATCCGACTCAGCACGCTGTTGATGTAGTCGGCCGTCGGCTTGCCCGGACGTACGCCGGGGATGAACCCACCCGCTTCGCGCACGTTCTTCGCGATGTCGTTCGGGTCGAAGACAATCGAGCTGTAGAAATAGGTGAAGAAGAAGATCAGCAGTACATAGAGCGCGATGTAGAGAAGGCTCCCGCGCTCGATGTACGCGGTGAGCCAGTTCAGCGACGGAATCGCCTGGAAGATCGTGGTCGGAAGCGTCAGGATGGCCATCGCGAAGATGACCGGGATGACGCCGCCCTGGTTGACACGAAGCGGCAGATGCGATGTGTGCCCGCCGTAGATCCGGCGCCCCATCGTACGCTTCGCGTACTGAATCGAGATCTTCCGCTGCCCCTGTTGCACCATCGTCATTCCGGCAATCACCACGATCAGGAGCGCGATAAACGCGATCCCCCACAGCGCGTGCACTGCACCACCGCTGATGTCGATCCAGAGCCGGTTGATCTGCGCCGGAAATCGCGACAGGATGCTGACCATGATGAGCATGCTGATGCCGTTCCCGATGCCGTTCTCGGTGATCCGTTCGCCGAGCCACATCAGGAAGATCGTTCCGGTGGTCAGCGCAACGATCGTTGTGACATAGAACCAGATGCCCGCACCCGCCGGCATCGCGCTCCGCATCATCGACGTGAACGCTGCACCTTGGACGATTGCAAGTCCCACGGTCGTGTACCGCGTGTAGGATGTGATCTTGCGACGCCCTTCGCGTCCCTGTTGCTGGAGTTCCTTCAGCTTCGGAATCACGGACGTCAACAGGCTGAAGATGATCGACGCATTGATGTATGGCGTCACACCGAGCGCGAACAGGGAGAAGTTCTGCAGTGCCCCTCCGGTGAACATGTTCATGAAGTCGAAGATCCCGCCCGGCTGCGACTCGAAGAAGACGCGCAGCGCATCTGCGCTGATGCCGGGAACAGTAATCTGCGTTCCAAGGCGGAAGATCACGATCGCGCCCAGGGTGAACAGGATTCGCTTACGAAGTTCCGGGATCTTGAACAGGCTGGTGAATTTCTCCCACATGACCTAGATCACCTCAGCAGTCCCACCGGCCGCCTCGATCTTGCGCTTCGCTTCGGCGGTGAACCGGTGTGCTCGAATCGCCAACACCTTGTCGATCTCGCCACGACCGAGGATCTTCACGGGTGCTGCTCGGTGCTTAATGAGTCCCGCTTCGCGAAGTGCCTCAGGACCGATCTCCGCTCCACCATCGAACCGCTCGCTCAGCGTGTCGACATTGACGCAGGCGTACTCGACCCTCGTGAAGTTCTTGAACCCGCGCTTCGGGAATCGCATCCACACAGGCGTCTGTCCGCCCTCGAAGCCAAGACGGACGCCGCCGCCGCTACGAGAGTTCTGTCCCTTCGTTCCTCGTCCGCTCTCGTGCCCGCCATGCCCGGAGCCGTACCCCCGACCGACGCGCTTGCGCCGATGCGTCGCACCCTTCGTCGGGCGCAGATCCTCAAGCCTCATCGGCGACCTCCTGCGGCTTTTCGCCCTCCGGCTCCTTCGCATCCTTCGCGCCAAGGCCACGGATCTCCTCGATCTCGCGACGGCTGCGAAGCTCAGACAGCCCCTGAATCGCTGCGCGGGAGAGCGTCAGCGGATTGGTTGTGCCGATCGACTTCGTCAGCACATCGTCGATCCCGGCCAGTCGGCAGATCGCCCCGACCGTCGTCCCCGCGATCACGCCCGTTCCGGGGTGAGCGGGCTTGAGCAAGACGTTTCCCGCCTTGAATCGCCCGATGACCTCGTGCGGGATCGTATGATCGGCCCGGTTCACGGTGACCAGATGCTTCTTGGCATCTCGAATCGCCTGCTGGATCGCCCGCGGAATCTCCCGCGTGCTCCCCACCCCGACGCCGACGCGGCCCTTCTTGTCGCCGATCACCATCGTGACGCGGAACCGCAGGTTGCGTCCACCTTTGGTGACTTTGCTTACGCGGCGAATATCGATGATCTCATTCTCAAACTCGTCGTGGCTGATCAAAAGCGTAGTCCCCCTTTGCGACAGGCCTCCGCAAAGGCCGAGATCACACCGTGGTACGGGTGGCCGCCTCGGTCGAACACGACCGTCTCAACGCCCTGCTCGAGAGCGCGGGCTGCGAGGGCTGCGCCGAGCTTCTCGGCGGTCTGGATATTCGCGCCGGTCATGTCGCCGCGAAGCTCCCGATCCAGCGTCGAAGCCTGGACCAGCGTCTTGCCGGCCTGGTCGTCGACGACCTGGGCGTACAGGTGCCGCAACGTCTTCGTGATACAGAGTCGCGGTCGTTCGGCCGTTCCGTTGACCTTCCGACGGATGCGCCGATGCCGCTTGATTCGCTCTGCAGACCGACTGAACCTCGCCATCGTCCTCACTCTCCCTACTAACCAGCTGCCGGGCCGCCTAGCTTCCCGGCCTTCTGAATGACCTGCTCACCTCGGTATCGGATCCCCTTGCCGTCATACACGTTCGGCTTTCGGAACTTCCGGATCTCCGCTGCCACCTGCCCAACCTGCTGCTTGTCGGCCCCGCGTAGGATGATCTCGTTCGGATTCGGCACCTCGGCCTCGACCTCTTTGGGGATCTCATACTCCATCGGATTCGAGTACCCCAGATCGAGAATGAGCGTCGTACCCTGCAGTCTGGCGCGATACCCCAGGCCGCGAATGATTAGGCCCTTCTCCCATCCTTCCGAGACGCCGAGCACCATGTTCGCAAGCAGGCTTCGATAGAGGCCGTGATAGGCCCTGTACTCCTTGGCGTCCTTCCGTCGCGACACCGTCGCCTCGCCTTCCGTGACGGCGATCTCGACCATGTCCGGCCGGAACGTCTGCTGGAGACGCCCGCGCTTGCCTTCCACAGTGAACGACGACGCATCAACCGTGATCTTCACGCCCTCGGGAACAGCAATCGGAACCTTCCCTACCTTCGACATCTCTTCGTCTCCCTACCAGACCTCACAGAGGATCTCTCCACCAATTCCACGCTTGCGCGCCTCTTCGCCGGACAGAACACCCTGAGACGTTGACACGATACTGATTCCCATTCCGCCCAGCGGGCGCGGGCTCTCCTGCTGCCCGCCATACACCCGGCGACTCGGCTTGCTGACCAAGCGAATCGTGTTGATCGCCCGCTTCGCGTCGGCGCGGTCGCCCTTGTACTTCAGGTCGATACGCAACTCGGGTTGAGGTTCCTTCGCGATCACCTCGTACCCCGCGATGTATCCTTCCGCTTGAAGGATGTCGGCGATCGCCTGCTTCAGTTTCGAGTGCGGCATCGTCACGCTCGCATGGAATCGCGCGTTCGCGTTCCGGATCCGCGTCAACATGTCGCCAATCGGATATGGAATCATCGTCTCCCCTTACCAGCTTGACTTCTTCACGCCGGGGATCTCGCCAAGATGTGCCATCTTCCGAAAGCAAAGCCGGCAGATTCCGAAATCGCGAATGAAGCCATGAGGGCGCCCACACAGGCTGCAGCGATTGTACTTGCGCGCCTTGAACTTCGGCGTCCTCTTGCTCTTCACTACCAAGGCTGTTCGCGCCATGTTCGCCCCCTAGTCGTTGAATGGGAAGCCCAGCTCCTTCAGCAGGGCATAGCCTTCCCGGTCCGTCTTCGCACTCGTCACGATGGTGATATCCATCCCCTGGGTCTTGACGACCTCGTTGTAGCTGATCTCCGGGAAGGACATCTGCTCCGTCAGTCCGAGCGTGTAGTTTCCCCGGCCGTCGAACGCGCCGGCGGACAAGCCGCGGAAGTCGCGGATGCCAGGCAAGACTGCGTTGAACAACCGGTTGAGGAACTCGTACGCTCGGTCCCGCCGCAGCGTTACCATGCACCCGATCGGATCGCCCTGAACCAGCTTGAAGTCGCTGATCGACTTCTTCGCCTTGGTGACCACCGGCTTCTGTCCCACGATCTTCGTCAGATTGCTCACGGCGCCCTCAAGCACCTTCGGGTTGTCCTTGTCTCCGACACCCATATTGACGACAACCTTGACGACGTGCGGGATCTCCATTGCATTCGCGAGATCCAGATCCTCGCGCAGCTTCGGAGCAATCTCTGTGTTGAACCGTTCGCGCAGCATGGTCACTCGAATGTCTCCTTGCATTTCCTGCAGACGCGCATCTTCCGTCCGTCCACCTCGGTGAAGCCAACGCGCGTCGGCGCATCGCATTCCGGGCAGACCGGCAGCACGTCAGAGATGTGAATCGTCCCCTCTCGCTGCACGATCCCCGGCTGACGCATGCTCTGCGTCGCTCGCTGATGCTTCGTGATCATGTTCACGTTCTCGACAATGATCCGCTTCTTCTCGGGATAGACCGCGAGCACCCGTCCGATCTTGCCGCGATCGTTGCCCGTCATCACCTGAACCCGATCTCCCTTACGCACTTTGCTCATCCTGTTCTCCTAAAGGACCTCAGGTGCAAGCGAGATGATCCGCATCATCTTCTTGTCTCGCAGTTCCCGGGCGACCGGCCCGAACACGCGGGTGCCCACCGGCTCCCCCTGCGCGTTGATCAACACGATCGCGTTGTCATCGAACCGCACGAACGTCCCATCCTTTCGCGGGTACGAGCTTCGCGTCCGCACGATCACGCCACGCACGATCTGTCCCTTCTCGATGTCGCTCGTCGGCAGACGCTTCCGAACCGACCCCACGACAATGTCCCCGACTTCTCCGACACGCCGGTTGGAGGGACCCAGCACGTTGATGCAGCGGACCATCTTCGCGCCGGAGTTGTCCGCCACTTTGAGCATCGTCTGCATCTGAATCATGGCTAGCCCTCCGCCTTCTCAAGGATCTCGACCAAACGCCAGCGCTTCATCCGGCTGATCGGCCGACACTCCTGGATTCGCACCAGATCGCCGACGGCCGCGTTCTGCTGCGGGTCGTGCGCATGGAACTTCGTGTGCCGCCGAATGTGCTTGCGATACCGGGGATGAAGCTGGCTCTCCTCCACCCGAACCACGACGGTCTGGGTCATTCGATCACTTACAACGCGACCGATTTTCTCCTTCTTCATCGCCCAGCCTCCTGCGCTCTTTTCTCCACGAGCAACGTCTTCACTCGAGCGACGTCACGCCGCGCCTTCTTCAGTTCGGCCGGCGAATCCGTTTCGCCCGTCGTATGCTGGAATCGGAGGTTGAATACCTTCCGCTTCAGTTCGCGTTCCTTCTGCGCGAGCTCGTCGATCGTCAGCTCGCGCAACTCTGCAGCCTTCATACCTCTCCTCCCAGCGTGACTCGCTTCTTCAGCTTCGTCCGGATCGGAAGCTTGTGGCTCGCGAGGTAGTGCACTCGCTTCGCCTGCTCAGGGCTTAGGCCCGAGATCTCGAACAGGATCGTGCCTGGGCGGACGACCGCGACCCAATGGTCGACCGGTCCCTTTCCCTTGCCCATGCGTGCCTCCGCCGGATGTTTGGTGATCGGTTTGTCAGGGAAGATCCGGATCCAGATCCGGGCGCCTCGCTGCGTCGCACGGGCGATCGTCGTACGGCAAGCCTCGATCTGCGCGCCCGTAATCCATGCGGGCTCGAGCGCCTGGATGCCGTACTCGCCAAACGTGATATAGGCACCGCGCGTCGCTTTGCCCTTCATTCGTCCGCGATGCGTCTTCCGATGCTTGGTCCTCTTGGGGAAGAGAAGTGCCATCCTACCTCACCTCTTCCTTCTTGTCGCCGGGCATGTGCTCGCCGCGGAAGACCCACACCTTGACGCCGATGTTCCCGTACTTCGTCCTTGCCTCGACCAGGCCATAATCGATATCCGCACGCAGCGTCTGCAGCGGGATCCGTCCGTCCTTCATCGTGATCGAACGTGCGATGTCCGCGCCGCCAAGACGACCGCTGACCTTGATCTTGATTCCCAACGCTCCCGCACCGCGGACGCGCCGCATCGCCTCTTTCATCGCCCGCGCAGGAGCCGTTCGGTTCTCAATTTGGATCGCGACATCCTGCGCAACCAGCCGCGCCTCGAGATCCGGCCGCTCGACCTCTTGGATCGAGACCTTGACCAGACGTCCGGTCAGATCCTCAAGCGCCACCTGCAGCTTCTCGATCTCGCTCCCGCCGCGGCCGATGATGATTCCCGGACGCGCCGAACGGATGACGATCGAAACGCGGTCTTCCTTCGACCGCTCGATGTTCACCTCGGCCACCGAGGCCCTTCGATACCGATCCGCGATCAGATCCCGGATCCGCTTGTCTTCCGCGATGTAGACGGGCGCCAGCTTGGGGCTGAACCAGTTCGAGACCCATTTCCGGTTGACGCCGACACGGAAGCCGACTGGGTGGATCTTCTGTCCCATTACGCATTCCCCCTGTCGCCCACGACGATCGTGATGTGACTCGTCGGCCGGCGGATGATGTCCGCCCGCCCGTATGCACGGGGTCGTAGCCGGCGTAGTGCCCGCCCCATGTCGACCATGGCCGTCTTCACATAGAGGTCGTCGACATCGACTTCGTAGTTGTTCTCCGCGTTGGCGATCGCCGATTCCAGCGCCTTCCGAATCGGCCGAGCCGCCTTCTTCGTCGACAGCTGCACGATGCGGAGGGCCTCATCGATATCCTTGCCCCGTATCGAATCGATCAGCAGCCGCGCCTTGCGCGGAGACACTCGGATGAATCTTGCTACTGCCCGTGCTTCCATCGTTTCTCCCTAGGTCAGGCTCGGAGCCCGCTTCTTCCTCATCCCACCGTGACCGCGGAACGTGCGCGTCGGGGCGAACTCCCCGAGCTTGTGTCCGACCATGTTCTCGACAATGTAGACCGGCACGTGAACCTTGCCGTTGTGGACCTTGATCGTCAGACCGACCATGTCCGGCGTCACCATCGAGGCGCGCGACCACGTCTTGATTTCCTCAATGTCCCCGCGCTTCGCGCGAAGCACCTTCTTCTGAAGGCTCTCCTTGACGTAGGGACCTTTTCTCGTTGACCTTGGCATCGAGTCTCCTTAGCGTCGGCCCTTTCCGGCCCGGCGAACGATCAGCTCACTCGACTTCTTCCGCTTCTTGCGGGTCCGTCCGCCCTTCGCCAGCTTTCCTGTCGGCGACACCTGCGGCCGTCCGACGCGTGCCCGCCCCTCACCACCGCCATGTGGATGGTCCACTGGGTTCATCGCTACACCGCGCACATGGGGCTTGCGTCCCAGATGGCGGACGCGTCCGGCCTTCCCGTGCTTGATGTTCTTGTGATCCGGGTTCGAGACTTCGCCGATCGTCGCGCGGCAGTCGGTCGAGAAGATCCGCACTTCTCCGGAAGGGAGCCGCACGTGCGCGCGCTTCCCCTCTTTGCCGATCAGCTTCGCCGACGTTCCGGCCGAACGAGCGATCTTACCGCCGCTTTGCGGCGTGAACTCGAGGTTATGGATGATCGAACCGAGCGGAATACGAGCCAGCGGCATCGCGTTTCCAACGCGGATCTCGGCGGTATCACCCGCTTCGACCGTCGAGCCAATCTCCAGCTCGAGGGGAGCCAGGATGTAGCGCTTCTCGCCGTCCGCGTAGACCAACAGCGTGATCCACGCCGAGCGGTTCGGATCGTACTCCCGCGTCGCGACACGTGCAGGAATTCCATACTTGTCGCGGCCGAAGTCGATCACGCGGTACTTGCGCTTGTGACCGCCCCCGCGATGACGTGTCGTGATCCGCCCCTGATTGTTCCGGCCTCCCGTCTTCGGAAGCGGCCGCAGCAGGCTCTTCTCCGGCGCGACCTTCGACAGATCGCTGAAGTCCGGATGCTCCGCGTGTCGACGTCCTGGGGATGTGGGTTTGTATCTCTTCAGCGCCATCTCGTCTAGCCTCCCATGATGTCGATGCGGTCGCCCGGGGCGAGGCGCACAATCGCCTTTCGCCATCGCGATGTCGAGCCATGCATCTGGCTCAGCCGCTCACGTCGGGGCTTGCCTCTTCTGTTCGCCGTCCAGACCTTCTCGACCTTGACCTTGAACAGCTCCTCAACCGCCTTGCGGATCTGAATCTTGTTTGCACCGAGCGCAACGCGGAACGCGTACTTGCGCTCTTCCATCTTCTCCCACGTCTCCTCGGTGAGAATCGGCGCAATCAGGACGTCTTCGGGAGTCAAGTGCTTCGCCATCTCAGAACCTCTCCTTCAGCTCGTCCACCGCCGTCTCGGTCATCAGCAGGTTGTCGTGGCGCAGGATGTCGTAGACGTTGATCCCGCCGACGCCAATGCACTTCGCATGGGGAAGATTCGAGAACGACTTCTTCGCCGGGCGCGTGTACTCTCCCGTCGAGACGACAATGAGCGTCTTGTCCGACAACTCGAAGCGATCCAGCAGATCGACCGCCATCTTCGTCTTTGGCTGCTCGAAGTCGATCCGATCGACGAGGACAACTCTCCCCTCACGAGCTCGATCGGAAAGGGCAGAGATAAGGGCACCCTGTTTCATCTTCTTTGTCAGCTTCATCTCGTAGGACCGCGGCTTCGGACCGAAGACCGTTCCGCCGCCAACCCAAACCGGCGACCGGCGAGAGCCGGCACGCGCGCGCCCGGTTCCCTTCTGCCGCCACGGCTTTCGACCGCCACCACTGACCTCGCCCCGCGTCTTCGTCGAATGCGTACCCTGCCGCCAGCCGGCCCGCTGCATGCGGACCATCCGATAGAGCAGATCGCTATTCACTTCACCGCCGAACAACCGCTCGTCGAGCGTCGTCGTCTGCGGCTCACCACCATCGAAGGAATGCTTCCTTGCCTCAGCCATGTCGCTTCCCCAATTCGAGAATCGACCCCCGCGCACCGGGGGTCGAGCCCTTCACTACCACGAGGTTCCGCTCCGGATCGACAACCAGCACCTGCAGGCCTCGGACTTTCACCCTGCGGGCGCCGGTGTGACCAGGGAGCTTCTTGCCCTTCATCACGCGCCCCGGCTTCACACACATACCGACCGAACCCGGTCGGCGATGGAAGTGCGAGCCGTGCGTCTTCGGGCCACCGGCGAAATCCCACCGCTTGACGACGCCCTGGAACCCCAGGCCGCGCGTAATGCCAGCGATGTTGATCTTGTCGCCCACCTCGAAAACGTCAACGCCGACGGAATCGCCGACGCTGTAATTCTCCGGATCGTCGACTCGCACCTCAAAGAGATGCCGGTGCGGCGCAACATCCGCCTTCTTGTAGTGCCCGGCAAGCGGGCGGGTGACCTTCGATTCCTTGACCTCATCGTACCCCAGCTGCAAAGCGTTGTACCCGTCGATCTCGGTCGTCTTGATCTGCACGACTGTGCAGGGGGACGCCTGGATGACTGTCGCGCCGACCGCACGGTCGTCGACAAACAGCTGCGTCATGCCAATCTTGCGTCCTAGGATTCCTCGCGCCATCGTCCGCCAGCCTCCGTGATTACAGTTTGATTTCGATGTCGATCCCCGTGGGGAGCTCGATGTCCATCAGCGAGTTGATCGTCTCCGAGGTTGGCTCTTTGATGTCCAGGAGGCGGGTGTGGATACGCCGCTCGAACTGCTCCATCGACCGCTTGTCGATGTGCGGCGACCGCAGGACCGTGTAGATGCGTCGCTGCGTCGGCAGCGGAATCGGCCCGGCAACCTTCGCCCGTGTGTCCTTGGCCGACTCGACGATCTTGCGAATCGAGCTGTCCACGAGTTCGTGGTCGTATCCCCGCAGTTTGATTCGGATCTTCTCTCTCGCCATGTTTAGTACCCTCTAGTACTCAGTACCCTCGATTTCGTATCGTCTTCTCTTTCAGACCTTCAGGGACGATGTCGTACCGCACAACACGCAACGAGTACGTCGCCCTCCCCTGGGTCAAAGAGCGCAGCCGCGTGGCGTACCCAAACGTCTCAGCCAGCGGGACCGCCACATCCAAGATCTGCACGGTCTCTCGCGACTGGAGTTCTCGAATTTCCCCACGCCTGCGCGCCAGGTCCTCCATCACTTCACCCAGGTACTCGCCCGGGGTGATGACCTCACCCTCCATGATCGGTTCGAGAAGCTCGAACACGCCGTCATCGTAGGCCTTGCGTAATGCGGCAGACGTCGCTGCCTGGAACGCAACCTCTGACGAGTCAACCGGATGAAAAGATCCACCGATAACGGTGGCTCCGATGTCGGCCAAAGGATACCCGGCCAATGGACCGTTTGTCAACGTGGCGCGAAGCGCCGTTTCGATCGGCCCACGGTACTCTTTCGGGATCTCATCCTCGCGCGCTTCGCACGCGAATTCGATGCCCTTCCCGCGCTCCAGTGGGATCAATCGAATCACGACATGCCCATACTGACCGCGGGTTCCCGCCTGTCGCGAGAACCGCTCCTCAACCTCGATCACCGCCGCCAACGTCTCGCGATAGGCGACTTGCGGTTGCCCGACATGGGCGAATACGCCGAATTCCTCGCGCAGCCTTCGAACAAGCACTTCGAGATGAAGCTCGCCCATGCCTGCGATAATCGTTTGATTCGTTGTCTCGTCATTCCGAACCTGGAAGGTCGGATCCTCGTGTGCCAGTTTGCCGAGACCGTCCATCAGCTCGTCGAACTCCGCTTCGGTGCGCGGCTCGACCGCAACGAACACAACCGGTTCGGGAAACTCGATCTTCTCGAGCAGGATCGGGGCGGACTTGTCACACAGCGTGTCACCGGTCGAGATATCCTGAGACCCAACCATCGCCACGATGTCGCCCGCTCGCATCTCATCCGTCTCCGTTCGACGATTCGCATGCATTCGAAAGATCTTGGTGACGCGCATGCCCTTGCCTGTCGATGAGTTGAAGGCATGCCCTCCCGTTTCGACCCTCCCCGAGTAGACGCGGATAAAGACGAGCCGCCCGGCATAGCGATCGGTAACGACCTTGAATGCAAGAGCGGAGAACGGCTCGGATGGATCCGCGCGCCGCTCCTCCTCGCTGTCCACCGCACGGATCGCCGGAACATCGAGGGGGGATGGAAGGTAGCGAACGATTGCATCAAGCAACGGCTGGACCCCTTGGTTCTGCGCCGCCGTCCCGCCAAGAACGGGCACCAGTCCGTGCTCGATGCAGCCGACTCGCAGCCCTTGCTGGAAGAGTTCAACCGGGATCTCCTCGTTCTCCAAGAAGAGCTCCATCACGCGGTCGTCGACCTCGGCCACCCTCTCGATCGCCATCGCCCGATAGAGTTCGACCTGCTCGACAAGCGCCTCGGGAACCTCGCGACGCTCGATCACCGAACCGAGCTGATCGCTCGGCCAGACAAGGAGTTCTCTCGCCATCAGGTCGACGAGACCAATCAGCCGCCGCTCCTCGTCGCAATAGGGGAGATTGAGGGGTACTGCGGAGACACCGAGACGCTCTTCGATCATCTCGAGCGTGCCGATGAAGTTCGCCTCGGCACGATCGAGCTTGTTGACGAATGCGATTCGCGGAATCCGGTATCGGTCCGCCTGCCGCCAGACGGTCTCCGATTGCGACTCGACCATCTCGACACCGGAGAAGACAACGACCCCGCCATCGAGCACTCGAAGCGAGCGCTCGACCTCGGCTGTGAAGTCGACGTGTCCCGGCGTGTCGATGATGTTGATTGTGTGATCGAGCCACGGGCAGGATGTCGCGGCCGACGTGATCGTGATCCCGCGCTCGCGCTCCTGGGCCATCCAGTCCATCTCGGTGTCACCCTCATGGACCTCACCCATCTTGTGGATCTGCCCGGAGTAGAAGAGGATGCGCTCAGTGGTTGTCGTCTTGCCGGCGTCGATGTGCGCCATGATGCCGATGTTGCGGACCTTCGCTAGGCTCACATCCGGAACATCGGGCATCATCGCATCTCCTCCGCATTCAGGGAGTGGTCAGGGAAGACGGGATGAGCCGTCGGCTACCAGCGGTAGTGTGCGAACGCCTTGTTCGCTTCCGCCATTCTGTGCGCATCGAGACGCTTGGCGTAGGCTTTGCCCTCTTTGCGGGCCGCTTCGAGGATCTCCCCCGCGAGGCGCTCCGCCATCGTGTTCTCTCCGCGGTCTCGCGCCGCGGCAACCATCCAGCGAAGCGCAAGGGCCACTTGACGATCAGCAGGAACTTCGTAGGGAACCTGGTAGTTTGCACCACCGACCCGGCGCGTTCGCACCTCAAGTCGTGGGCAACAGTTCGTGATCGCTTCGTTGAACACATCAAGGACCGGGTTTTCGTTCCGCTCCTCCACGATGTCGAGAGCCGAGTAGACAATCCGCTTCGCAGCGGACTTCTTCCCTTCCTGCATCACGTAGTTGATCAGCTTCGCGAGGAGCTGGCTGCTGTGCTTGGTATCCGGCTTGACTTCTCGTCCGGGTATCTTCATCTCGTCCCCTAGCTCCCCTTCTTGGCGCCGTACTTCGAACGTCCCTGCTGGCGTCCATCCACGCCTTCCGCATCGAGTGTGCCTCTGACGATGTGGTACCGCACGCCGGGCAGGTCCTTCACACGACCACCGCGGACGAGCACCATCGAGTGCTCCTGCAGATTGTGCCCTTCACCGCCGATGTACGCGTTGACTTCCTTGCCGTTGCTCAGCCGTACACGTGCGACCTTTCGGAGCGCGGAGTTCGGCTTCTTCGGCGTTCGCGTGTAGACGCGAGTGCAGACGCCGCGTCGCTGAGGGCACGCATCGAGCTGAGGTGCCTTCCTTCGTTTCGTCTTCGGCTTTCGCCCCATTCGGATCAGCTGATTAATCGTTGGCATCTTGTCTCCCTGAATTGAGCCGGATTATAGATTCCGCTGCGGCACCCTTCAACCTTTCTCTGCCACGGCGTCCATCGTCACCACCGCACCTTCGGCCTCGGGCGCTTCCGCATCGTCAGACTCGTCGCTGCTTTGCCCCAACAGTCGCGACCCGATATCGTACCCGGTGCCAGAGGGGATCCTCTTGCCCACAATGATGCTCGGCTTGAGACCATCGAGATCGTCGGTCTCGCCTCGCAGGGCCGCCTCGGAAAGGACCTTGGTCGTCCGCTGGAACGACGCGGCGGAAAGCCATCCCTTCGTCTGGAGCGCAGCCTTTGAGATCCTCAGCAACTCTCGTTCACCGTCGGGAAGCCGTTTGTCGGAGAGGCGGACCTCAATCTCTTCGTCGTCTCGAGAGACGCGAAGGATCTCGATTCCGGAGCGTCTGCACGCGGTGATCGCATCCTCGGTCAGCGCATCGCCGGCCGTGACCAGCAAGTGCCCGTCGACGACGGCGTCCTCGGTCACCTTGAGGCCGAGGGCCTCCCGGCGCAGGCGTTCCGCCTGCTGGTTATACTGGTTCAGCTCGCGGATCTCCTTGCGGAATTCCTCGAGTGTCACCAGGTCGCCAAGCAGGAACCGTGAGTCACCCCGGTCGATGATCCGGACGTTGTTCAGTATCTGCCGGATGATCACCTCGAGGTGCTTGTCGTTGATATCGACACCCTGTTGCTTGTAGACCTTGTGGATCTCGTTCAGCAGATACTCTCGCGCCTTGTGGACGCCGGCCGCCTCGAGGAGCGTATGCGGTGCGACGACACCCTTGGTGAGAAGGTCTCCCTCTTCAACCTTGTCGCCGACACGGACGGTCACCGCCTTCTCCACCTTGACGGTGCTCTTCGGCTGCAGGTAGATCGTGACGACGCCCTTCTCTTCTTCGGCGCGTTCGACCAACACGGTGCCACGATGAAGGATCTCCAGCGCGACCAGCGCCTCGTGCGACTTCACAGGACTCCCGCTCCGCTTCAAAGGTCGAAGATCCGGTGTGAGCTTGAGTCTCATTCCCCCGCCGTTCGGGTTGTAGACGATGATCCGGTCCTCGAGCACGACAGTCTTTCCGTCGCCTTCTGCAGCAATGAAGATCGGCTTCGAGCGAGATGTCAGCTGCTCCCCTTCCTCGACCTTCGCCCCGGGCTCGACGAGCAGCCGCGCGCCGTACGGGATTTCATGCTCAGCGATGTCGCCCTCGGATCCAACGACATGGAAGATCCGCTCATCATCCTCGGAAAGCCGGATCGTCCCGGCATGCGCGGCGACGATGCCCGGCACGTTGAACCGCTCGGTCAGTGCGTCCCCTTCGGAGACCTTGCGTGCATTCTTCACCTTCGGATTCGCGCCGGGCGGAAGCTTGTACGCGCGATCCCCGCTTCCGGTATCGAGCACGAGCAGCTCCTGTTTGTCGCCCTCCCCGATCAGATAGACTTCGCCAGCGCACGGGCTCTTGGGATCGATGATCGCCTCGACATCCACTTCCTCGCCCTCTTCGGCGCGGGCAATCGAGGCAGGTACGCGGACAATCCGCGTGTCGCCGCAGATCTCGACTTGGTCCTCGCCGGTCGCCGTCGGAGTCACGCTGGTGACGAACCCATCGAGCGGGGATATCCCCGCCTCGCCGCTCTTGATCGTCTTTCGCGCTTCGAACAGCTCCTCGGCGCGCGGCAGTCCCTGCGTGATGTCCTCGCCGGCTACCCCGCCGGTATGGAACGTGCGCATCGTCAGCTGCGTTCCGGGCTCCCCAACCGACTGCGCCGCAATGACGCCGACCGCTGTGCCGAGCTCGACCGGTCGGTGATTGCTCATATCGTATCCATAGCAGAGCTGGCAGACTCCGCGGGGCGTCTCACATGTCATCGCGGAGCGAATCACGACACGGGGACGGACCACCAGTCGCTTGACTTTCGCCTTGTGGAGCTCCTCGAGGTGCCGTGGCGTCAGCAGTTCATCCGCCTTGACGATCACCTGCTGCGCCTTCGGATCGCGGATCTCGGCGGCGCTCTTCGTGCCAATCAGCCGCTCTCGCTCCTTGGTACTGCCAAGTGGAAGCTCGCACTCGAGCTGATCGATGTGTATCGCCAGCTCGCGCGACACCCACTGATTCGCCTCGGCCAGGATCTCACCGGAGCTTGGATCGACAACCGGCTGTGCGAGCACGCGACCGTAGATCCGATCCTCAATCGACTCCATGATCTCGGTTCGGCTGAACCGCAGCGGATCGATGTCGATCCCCTGCGTCGTTCCGCAATCGAGTTCGCTCACGATCGTGTCGGATGCGGCGTCAACCAGGCGGCGCGTGAGGTATCCCGAGTCGGCTGTCTTGAGCGCGGTATCCGCTGCACCCTTTCGTCCGCCGTGAGTCGAGATGAAGTACTCCATCATGTCCAGACCCTCGCGGAAGTTGGAGATGACAGGCCGCTCGATGATCTGCCCCGACGGACCCGCCATCGGTCCGCGCATCCCGCAGAGCTGCTTCACCTGATCCGGTCCTCCACGGGCGCCGGAGGTTACGATTCCATAGACCGGGTTGAATCGATGGTCGCGAAGGTTGCTCATCGTTGCATCTTCAACGGCATCGACCGTTCGTCGCCAGATTCGGATCACCGCATAGCGGCGCTCATCCTCCGTCGAGAGCCCCATGCGGTACATCGTATCGATCCGCTGAACCGCGGCCATCGAATCTCGAACGATGTCTTCCTTCTCTTCAGGGATCAGACAGTCCGGCAGAGAAATCGTCAGCCCCGCCTGGGTCGCGTACTTGAATCCAAGACTCTTGAGCGAGTCGAGGACCTCCGCCGCCTTCTCCCAGCCGAACAGGTGGTACGACTGCATCACCAGGGCCCGGATCGCTCGGCGATCCATCACGCGGTCGAAGTCGCGTATCTCTTCGGGCACAACCAGGTTCAGCTCCGCACGTCCGAGCGTCGTGTCGACAAGCTTTCCGTCAATCCGAATCTTGACGGGACTGTGCAGCTCGATGACACCCTCTTCGCACGCCCGTCTCGCTTCGTCGATGTCGCGGAACGCCTTTCCTGCTCCCAGGCCGTCCTCGACCTTCAGGGTGAGATAGTAGTAGGCGTAGACCGGATCCTGTGTCGGCAGGCTGAGTGGCTCGCCGTTCGACGGAGAGAGGATGTTTCGCGGAGCCGCCATCAGCTGGCGGGCCTCGGCAATCGCCTCCTCGGAGAGCGGCAGGTGTACCGCCATCTGATCGCCGTCGAAGTCAGCGTTGAACGGTGGGCAGACGAACGGATGAATGTGGATCGCCTCGCCATCGACAAGCACAGGCTCGAACGCCTGCATTGACAGCCGGTGAAGCGTCGGGGCTCGGTTGAGCAACACGGGATGCTTCTTGATCAGCTTGTCGAGAATGTCCCACACCTCGGGCATCTCGCCCATCAGCGCGCGGTTCTTGATCTCATCGAAGTCGGAGAACGTCGTCGTCTCAAGCTCGTGGAGGATGAACGGCTTGAAGAGCTCGAGAGCCATCTTCTTCGGCAGGCCGCATTGATGGAGGCTCAGCGTCGGGTCGACCACGATGACGGCGCGACCCGAGTAGTCCACACGGCGGCCGAGCAAGTTCCTTCGAAGACGACCGTGCTTCCCGTGGATCCTCTCGGAGAGGGATTTCAGCGGGCGGTTGTCGCGACCGCGGATCGGGCTCTCCTTTTTCTCGTTGTGGATCAGCGCATCGACGGCCTCCTGGAGCATCCGCCGCTCGTTCCGGAGGATGACCTCGGGCGCCCCCATGTCGATCAGCTTCTTCAAACGGTTGTTGCGGTTGATGATCCTCCGGTACAGATCGTTCAGATCGGTGGTCGCAAACTTGCCACCCTCGAGTTGGATCATCGGGCGCAGCTGAGGCGGCAGAACGGGAATCACCTCGAGGACCATGTCTTGCGGGTTGTTGCCCGATCCTCTCAGCTGGTCGACGATTTCGAGCCTTCGGATCAAGCGGCGTTGATTCCCAACTGCCGTCTCCACGCGCAACTGCTCCGTCAAGGTTCGGTGAAGATCGTCGAAGTTGAGGACTTCGAGCAAGCCTTTGATCCCGGCGGCTCCGGTCGCGGAGATGAAGCCATCCGGGTAGATGCGCTCATACGCGCGGCGTTCGAGATTCGTCAGACGATCCCCCAGTTCGAGCGGCACGGCGGGGTTCTTCTTTCGAATGACGAGGAAGACGAGACTGTCGAGGATCTCACGGTCGAGCACCTCGCCGCCTACCGAAGCGCCGTAGCGATCCTGCAGCATCTCGAACGCGGTCTTCGAGCAGAGTTCATCGACGGGCCGGTCCGCAATCACGGTCTCGGCCTCGATGTCGTCGCCCTCCTCGACCAGGAGCTCCATCTCCCCGACCAGCGGGTACTCCACCGCCCCGACGACAACCGTCCGGATCTTCTCGCCGTTGGTCAGCGCACGATTCTCGATCGTCACACGCCCCGCCTCTTCGGCGACGACGCGCGGCGCGTCTTCCACGTAGAACGCCGGTTCGACCTGGAACGAGAAAGCCGTCGAAAGCACATCCACTTCAGACGTGTGGAGAATCTCACCCGGGCGCACTTCCCTGCAATCCGATGAGACGACTACGTAGAGTGCCTGCTCCATCGGTTCCGTCTCGTAGTAAGCAATCCGCTGAAGCTCGCGCTTCTTCATCCCGAGGAGTCGGCTCAGGAGGCTCGACACGCCCTTGAGGAACCAGAAGTGAACGACAGGGCTTGCCAAACGGATGTGCCCCATGTTGACGCGTCGGACCGAGGAATCCGTAACCAGGACATGGCACTTCTCGCACGTGATCCCCTCGTACTTCTTTCCCTTGTACTTGCCGCAAGCACACTCGTAGTCGTTGTCCGGTCCGAAAATCTCCTCAGCATACAGCCCGCCCCGCTCGGCCCGGTGGGTGCGATAGTTGATGGTTTCCGATTCGGTGATCTCGCCATGAGACCAGTTCAGAATCACGGAAGGAGGAGCAAGTTGCAGCTTGACGCTTCGAATGTCGTCCCCCGAAATCACTGATTGTCACCTCTCTTGCTAGCAATACAGCCGCAGCAATCGCGGCGGTTCTGGTCGACGACCGCCGACCTCGTGGATGAACTCGAACCTCTCAGGTTGTCTCCAGCGCCTCATGCCTTGTTCGGGTTGTCGGACGCAAGCGCCACCGCCCCGAACCTCTCGTAGCGATTCCCAGCCCCATCCCATTCGGGCTAACCAAAGGCACACTCCCCCCAACCGACAACGTCGGGGGGCTCATTCCACACTTCAGCTCTGCCTTGCCGTGCGGACGCGTCCGCACCTTGATCATGCCGGCCCGTAGAGACCGCCTTGACAGTATACCCAAGGTCCTCCGGGACTCAACGTTGGCCCGAGCGTGGGCAATCCGTGGTTCGGTCAGACGACGACCGCCTCGGCGACCTGCAGCGGGATCACTTCAACGTCTTCAAGCCGACGAATCTCATCGGCGGAAGCGTAGGGTATCGCGTTGAGAAGGTGCGTTTCGTCCTCCCTCTCGAGACGGTAGTAGATCGGAATCGTTGCCACTCGTGCGGCCTCTGCATGGGTAGCGGTGATTCGTGCGGCGAGCTCGACGACCGCCGCCCGCTCGCCCGGTGTCTTCTGCTTCCAGTTCGTTCGGACAAGCGTCATCGGACCGTGGGGTGTTGCAGGGTAGACCCGTAGATCCTGCGGGAGGAAGAGGTTCTGCAGATCCTTCTTCTCGATCTCGTTCCTCGCAAGTACGATCTTCGTGTCCGATCGGATCTTGTAGAAGAGCTCGAAATCAAGCAATCGCAACGCGTTGAGCGTGAACCCGACCTCCCCGAACAGACTCGCGACGCGCTCCCCGAACCCGGGAGTCATCAACTTGCAGCGGGTACACGCTGCGAGTGGGTCGCCAGGAGACATGCCCAGACTGTTCGCGAGATCGGCCAGCGCGCCTGGGTCGCGCAATCGTCGGCTCGCCCTTGCTCGAAGGCTCGCCCAGCGCTCGAGCTTCGGCGTACCGTCGAGGCTCTGCGGGTGACACAGCGGCCGCAGCACCCGTCGCGCCACGCCCCGCGACTCGGCGATCCGGATCAGATCGGCCGCGTCCATTCCCTGAGATCCGGGCAGCTCTCCTGTGACAAGGTAGTCCGCCCCGATACGCTCCATGTATCGAGCCGCCTTCCCAAGCAACAGGGAGCGGCAATTCAGACAGCTCTCTTCAAGGGAGAATCCTCCATCGGACGATCGCCCGACAAGGTTTCGATACTCCTTCTTGATCGACTGCGTGCGGAAGACCGTTCGGGACCACTCCGAACGCACAAGCTGCCGGAGTTCGTCCGATTCGCGGGAGAAGGGCGAGCGAAAATGGAGGAGTTGAACGCACGTGACCTGTGGATGCCGCACGGCAAGCTGAGTCGCCAGCCGGCTGGCCAGGCTGCCCGAGAACAAAGAGAGAACCTTCGTCACGCCCGTACCCCGTCCCCACGTACTGCGTCGCTGGAGCCTAGGTCCTCGGTTCGATCAGGCCGTAGTTGCCATCACGACGGTGGTAGACAATCGCCACTTGGTCGGTCTCCACGTCCACGAAGACTAGAAACTCCTTCTCAATCGCATCAAGCTGCAGTGCAGCCTCTTCAGGCGAAATCGGCTTCTGGAAGTAGGTCTCCGTTCGGATGATTCGCTTGCTGTCCGCAGCTGCACCCGAATCCGCATCCGCCGCAAGGGCGGGAGACCGCTCACGGGTCCCCTGGAGCTGATCCTTGAACTTGACCAACTGCCTCTTGAGTCGATCAATCGACCGATCGATCGACGCATACATGTCAGTGGACTCCTCGCGAGCGCTGATCACCTTGCGGTTCGTCAGGTGAGCGTGGAAGTCGGCGATCTGCCGCTCCTTCTCCACAGATAGAACCACATCCACGCTGACGATTCGATCGAAGAACCGTTCCAGCGCCTCCGTCTTCTCGACGACATAGGATCGCATTGCCTCGCTCGCGTCGGTGTGCCTCCCCGCGATCTTGATCTTCATGCCGCCCCCCTTCCAACGAGATAATAGCAGAAAAGGCGCAGGCAGATGCGGAGCCACATGAAATGCCCGTCCCAAGCGCGCTAAGGCATCTTCAGGCGGCAGAGGTCAATCGGTCCCGTAGCAGTTGAGTCACCGTGTGTAGCCCGCGGCCACCGATATCCGGTTGATAGACCGCGAATTCCCGGTTGACAAACGCACGAAGCGTGCTTTGGTAGTGAAGTCCGCTGGAGCGGCGCTCGCGTGCGATCAGTCCGGCATCGAGGAAGTCGCGCGGTGGATCATCTTCGATCACTTCTCGCGCGCAGCTGGTCCATGCGGCGATTTGCTCCACCGAGTAGGCACCCGGTCCGTGCCCGACGAGGAACGCGAGAAGCCTCCGATGAAGGATCGTCTTCTTGCCGACGCGTGCGACCAGACGTTCGATATGACGAAGCACCGCCGGCGGAAGGTCTTGCTCGCGGTTCGGCGCGCCGCTTGCTTCGTGCTCCACATCGATCACCCGAAGAACCGGGAAGTTTCCCTGCTCGCCCGGAGCCCCATCCTCTTTGGCTGGCAGCTCCAGCGCCACCGGTTCATGAGCGGACAGAGCAGACAGGTCGAGCGTCGCGTGTCCTGTGGTTTGACGCTCATCGCCGCCGTCCGGCTCGACGGCAAGCTGAGGCGGAACCTCCAACCGGATGTACCCGAGCGTTCGCGCAACCTCCTCCAGTTCCGCGATCCGCTTGTCTTTGGCGTCGAGCACGTTCTCGAGTTGCTCGATTCGCTCCCGGAACTTGTCCTCCTCGGATCGCCCCTTCTTGCCGTCGCGGACCCGTTCGATCGCCTCGATGATCGACGCGCTGACGCTGCGGAGTTCCGGAGCCTTGACCGCCTCCAGAGACGGGGTGAATCCGGCGTGGAAGGTTCTTCGCTCCCGGACGTAGATCGGTAAGATCTCGTCGCCGTTCAGATAGATGCAATCTCCCGTCTCAAGCGATGAGATGATCTCCTTGACCTCCGCCTTCCGCCACGGCAGAAGCTCTCCGTAGACCCGCATGTCGACCTCGTGAACGACTCGATGAAGGAAGAGCATTCCCGCCTGACTCAGAACATCCTTGTCCACCTTGGCACTCCGCTGAGAAACGATGATCGCCCCGAGACCGCGCTTGCGCCCGCGAAGTGCGATTCGAGCGATCATCTCCTTGAGCTCGCTCTTCGTGCCTTGAGGAATGAACTCGTGGGCTTCCTCGATTCCGATCATGTACGGGCGACGAAGCGTTCCGGCGATGTTCCAAAGGCTCGACAAGTATGTCTTGAGAAGCTCGGTCCGCTCGTCGGAGAGAAACCCGCTTAGATCGAGGACCACTGGGACGTTCTGCTCGATACTCACCTGCGCAATCTCCCCGGCGCAGGAGGCATCGATCTCGATATCGACCCCTTCCCCCGTGCCGACGACCAGTACCTCGTACTTCTCCTTCAGCCCGAAGTACTCCCCTTCGATGTCGACGATCGACATCGGGTAGCTCTGGTCGAGCAGCTCCTCGATGATCACGCCTGCGGTGTTTGACTTCCCTGAACCGCGGATTCCGAGAATCGATATGCACTGGCCGATCACGGCATCGAGGTTCAGGTCGAGATCCTTGCTGATATTGAGCGATGTGCTCATCGGTTCGCCGGCGCCGCGTGTGCGCCGATGGCAGTTCCCCCTCCGTGCCTTCTGGATGAAATGAACCTAGGCTGAGTCCGGCAGCAAAGCCAGCGCGGATGTCCCATGAGGGACTCCCGCGTTTCCCGTATTGGCTAGTCGGAGCGTTCTGCGTCGCCGATCCGGCGTCGCGCTTCTTCGAGCGCCGCCTCCCGCGTCGCGAGCCGCCCGGCGAGAATCTGATCGTGCACCGCATCGAGGATCTCGCCGAGCTCCGGCCCCGGCCGAAGCCCCAGTTCGACGAGATCGTGCCCGCTAAGCAGCTCGCGCGCCTGACGGAGCTCGCAGACAAGATCGATGTGATCCGCGACCTCAAGCATCTCCCGAAGAATCGGCGCCCAGCCGGAGGAGCGATGCGCACTTGCTTCGCAATCCGCGACAAGGAGCTGCAGAAGATCGAAGAACAACGGATAGCGATCTCGCAGGCCTGCGGTCGAAGGGGTCCCACCCTCGCTGACGAAGCGAACCTGCTTTCCACGCCCCATCGCCGGGAAGTCCGCGATTCTCATGTGGTTGCGAACGAGGTACTCAAGCCGCGTGATCTGGGATCGACTCAAACGAAGCCTCCGCCCGACGTCCCGTGTCATCCTCGCTCCGACGGCGCAGTGCCCCCCCATGTTGACTCCGCCGCTTCGCGCAAGCGCGTAGGGCTTTCCGATGTCGTGCAACACAACGCTCAGCTTCACGATCGGGTCGTCGATCAGGCTGTCGGCCACGCGCACGGCAGCGAGCGTGTGGACGAATACATCTCCCTCGGGATGATACTCCTCCGGTTGCGGGACCCCCTTGCATGCCGTCAGCTCCGGGAGCAGGTGTGCCATCAAGCCGAGCTGGTCGAGCATGGCAAGACCGCTTGCCGCCCGCGTCGTTCGCAGCAGGCGGATCAGCTCTTCCCCGATCCGCTCGTTCGAGATGGACCGGATCTGCGAAGCGTGAGACGAGATTGCCGCCGTTGTGTCGTCATCGATCGCGCCGTCGATTTGACAGGCGAACCGGACGACGCGCAGCATACGAAGGTAGTCCTCCCCGAAGCGAAGGACTGGATCACCGATCGCTCGAACCCGCCTCGCCTCGAGATCCGCCACGCCTCCGACAAGGTCGATGACCTCTCCCTCTCGCGTCGCCGCGAGCCCATTGATCGTCAGATCGCGACGCTTCACATCCCCCTCGAGATCTCGAACCAGGTCGACCCGTCCCGGCCATCGGCCGTCGTATTCGGACTCCGTGCGAAAGGTTGCGACCTCGTACGCTCGCCCGTCCGGTGAAACGATCTTGAGGACGCCGAACTCCTCGCCCACGCCGACGATCACCGCATCGGAGAAAAGCGCACGGACCTCACCCGGAAGCGCCGCGGTGGCAATGTCTACATCCTCCGGAGGGAAACGGACATCGCGCCCGAGCGCGCACTGAAGCCCGTCTCGAACCACCCCCCCAATCAGCACCGCCCGATGTCCGGCCTGCTCCAACCGCGAGAGGATCCGCTCGGCAAACGGGTGGTCGTAAAACACGCTCGTTACGTCAATCGTGCGCAATCCGGACATGGTCGTGCTGACTATACTGACGTGCGCTCCGCGACCGCAATAGCCAACCCGTGTCCTTGGGCTCCAGCATCGTCAAACGTACGGTGGGTGGCCAATCGCATGCCGGACGAACCTGAGGAGGGAGACTATGAGCAGACGAACCATTGGACTGGTCGCAACGGGCGTGCTGTTGCTCGGCGCGATCGTCGGGTGCATCTACGTCGGCAACATCCGCCCGATTGCGGTACTCGTGGCTGCGCCAACGAGCGGAACCAGTCCGCTAGACGTCGACTTCGACGCATCCGGATCGTCCGACCCAGACGGAACGATCGCCGCCTACCAGTGGGATTTCGGCGACGGCCAGACCCCGTCAACGACCGCCCTGGTCACGCATACGTACGTCGTGCAGAGCGAGTCACGCGTGTTCACCGTGATCCTCACGGTTACCGATGACCTCGGCGGAACCGACCAGGCATTCGTCAACATCGCCGTTGATCCCTAGGTCCGGTCCTCTCGGGAGAGCCGTACACGAGAAGCGTAGAACACAGTGACGAAGCTGTTCACGTAGAGCAGCAGGAGCGCCGACGCCGTCACGCTGCCCGCGTGCACCAGCCACGGCGGCGCGACCATGAGCAAGAGCAGATCGATTCCGGTCACGAGTGCATAGCAGCTAGCGAGCACCGCGAAGACGACGAGCCCAAATCGCCAGTCAGCGGTTCGTCGGAAGCTTTGCCGCATGGCCGCGACCGGGGACGAATCTCCGGCGATGATCTCCTGCTTGTAGAAGACAAGTCGAATGCCGAAGTAGATTCCCGGAACGAGGAAGACGAGAACTCCGGCGACAACCAGCGCGTTGACCAGAATCTCGCCGATCACCAGCCGCGCAAACGTGCGTTCTACGTCGACTCGTATCTCGCGAGCGCCGTTCGACGCTCCGATGCCGCTCGTTGCCGCCGAACCCGCTTCGGAGATCTCGGACCGAGCGGTCAGCATCCATGGGATCAGCACAGCGTGATAGATCGGCGAGAGCAGCAGCGCGGCGGCGGCTGTCAGGATCCAGAAGGAGCTTCCGATGTCGAGAAGCCCGGCTTGCAGGCTCGCCGCGTAGAGCACCCCGGTGTAGAGGAAGGACAGGAGAAGCCACGCCGGACGCCGAAGCGGGAACTTCAGCTCAGTCAGCAGCTTCGGCCAGTTCATTGTCATCGTCCCGAAGAAGCTGTCCCAGTCGGAGGGCGCGCTCGACGGTTTCATCAACGGCGAATCTCAGATCCGGCGTGTGCCGGAGCGCCAAGCGGTGGGCCAGCTCGCTCCGGTAGAACCCCTTGTCGCGGCCGAGGGCCGCAAGCAGCTCGTCGCGATCGACGTCCGCACCGGCCGCCACGTACACCTTCGCGTAGCGCGCATCGGACGAGAGGCGAACGTCCATCACCGTCGGGAAGGCAGCGAGCACCACCGGGTCACGGCTCTCGAACTCCACGATCGCAGCGAGCTCGCGCTGGATCTCTTCCTGCAGCCTCTGGCGGCTTCGTCCGGGACTCATAGGATCTCGATCACCGCTTCCTCCACCTCGTACTCGATGCCTCGATCCAGCCGCTCGCGCAGGCCGGACAGGACGGAGTTCGTGAAGCGAGGGTCGTTGGACACATGGGCAATCCGGATTGTCATCGCGCGCAGGTCATCCTGATCGTCGACCTCGCTCGCCGCAAACGCCGGCCCACAGCGATCGATCTCGGCCAGCAGCCGTTTCACAATCGAACGTTTCCCTTTGAGGGACTCGACATTGTGGAGGCGGCACCGTAGGGTCAGTACGCCCGCGTTCATGCGATCCTAGCGCTCGACCTCTTCGAGTTCGAAGATGATCAGCTCGTCGCCGATCTGGACGTCGTCAAAGCCAAGGATGCGAATCCCGCACTCTCGACCGCTCGCGACCTCGCGGACGTCATCCTCGAATCGCCGGAGCGATCCGATGTCGCCGGTGAACATCTCCGAACCCTGACGCATGACGCGCACCCTGGCTCTGCGGCTCACTCGGCCATCGGCGACGTAGCAACCAGCAACGACCCCGGTCGGAATCTTGAACAGGTCGCGCACCTCGACGGAACCGATCTGAACCTCACGAAACTCCGGCGCGAGTCGCCGCTTCATCGCCTGTTCGATATCACGAACCAGGTCGTAGATGATGTCGTACGAGAGGACCATGACGCCGGCTTGATCGGCCGCCTTCATCGCCTTCCCGTCGGCTCCGACACCGAAGCCGACGACGAGGCTCTCCTCGCTCATCGTCGATGCGAGCAGGACGTCGCTCTCGGAGATGCCTCCGACTCCCGCGAGCAGGATCTCCAACTCGGCACCCCCGATCGCGAGCCCCTCGACCTCCCGCCGCGCCGCCTCGAGCCCGCCGGTCGAAGCCGCTTTGAGAACGAGGCGCAGCCTGACGATCTCCTCGTCCTCCTGTCGGAAGAGATCGTCAAACGTGACCGGCTGACGGTCAACCCTTCTTGCGCTTCTCTCGGCAGATGTCCTCTGCTCGGCGAGCTTCTTCGCCTTGGCCTGGTTCTTCACTGCCTCGATCTGTGCGCCGACCGTCGGAACGTCGCAGAGGCCGAGCACTTCAACCGCCTGTCCAGGCAGTGCCTCTTCGGCTCGCGCACCCGTGTCGTCGAGCAGCGCCTTCACACGGCCATACGTGTTCCCGGCGACAATCCACTCCTTCACCCTGAGCGCGCCGTTTCGCACCACCGCTGTCGCGACAGGGCCTCGCCCGCTCGACAGATGGCTTTCGATGATGACCGCTTCGAGATCCGCCTTCGGATCTCCCCGCAAGTCCTCCATCTCCGCCACCAGCAGGATCATCTCCAGCAGTTCGTCGATGTTTTGCCCCTGCAGTGCCGACAACTCGACGGTGATCGTATCGCCGCCCCAGGCTTCGGGCATCAGACCGCGCTGTGCGAGATCGTTCATGACCTTGCTCGCGTCGGCGTTCGCCTTGTCGATCTTGTTGACGGCCACGATCATCGGCACCTCAGCGGCCTTGATGTGATCGATCGCCTCGACCGTCTGTGCCATCACGCCGTCATCGGCGGCAACCACGAGTACGGCGATGTCGGTGACCTGCGCGCCACGGGCCCTCATCCCGGTGAACGCTTTGTGGCCCGGCGTGTCGATGAATGTGATGCGTTGTCCGGAGAGTTCGGCCTGGTAGGCAGCGATGCCCTGCGTGATGCCTCCGGCTTCCTTCGTCGCAAGGCGCGAGTGTCGGATTGCATCGAGAAGCGTCGTCTTGCCGTGATCGATGTGCCCCAGCACCGAGACGATCGGCGGCCGGGGATCGCCCGTCGCCTTGGGCTTCGGCGCTTTCTTCTCCTCGGGCTCTTCCTCTGATTCGGCGGCTTCCACGTCAGGTGCTTCCGGAGGCGTCTCCGGCTCGGCCGCTTGCGGAACCTCGGCCGCCGCCGTCTCCTCATCTTGATATAGGTTGACGATCAGCGCGTGCTCTTCCTCGTCGACGGAGTTGGCCGCCTTCAAACCCGGCATCCCCATCTCGTCGAGTCGGGCGATGAGTTCCTTGCTCGTCACGCCCAGCTCACGCGCGATCTCGTAGATCCTTTTTTTGGGCAATCGATTCCTCTTTCCCAGTTCCTGCCAAACAAACGCGTTCCAGACTATACGAGATCCATCTGACCCCGTCAAACCAGAGATGGGATAAGGATTTCGGGTCCTACCGTGTGAGGACCCAGACGATGATCAGAATGGCCCCAGCGCCGGCAAGGATCCAGAACAGCACCTTCCCACTCAGCAACCTCAGGCGTTTCTTCTGAGACGACGACAACTGCGGATTGCGCGGCCTTCGGAGCGCCATGCGCTGTGACTTCTTGTAGGTCTTCACATAGAGCGACATCTTCTTCTGCCGCTTGTAGACAACGGCCAGGTTGTGCATCGCATTGACATGTTTGGAGTCGATCTCGATCGCCCGCTTGTAGGCGTACTCGGCGCGTGTGAGATCGTCCTGGTCGAAATACGTGTTCCCCAAGCGGTAATAGACCGCGGCCTTCTCGATCCCATACCGCAGCGCATCGACAAGAAGGGAGACGGCTTCCTTGTGCTGCTTCTTCCTTCGGAGTTCGTCGGCGCGCTCCAGCGCCTCACTCACGTAGGCCAGCTGCTCCTCACGCGTCCTCAGAATCTGTGTACTCATCGAGCCACGTCCTCACCTTCTGGATATCGAGCCACGTCAGGTACTTGGGGCTTCCCTTCTCTCGCGAGGGATTCCGCAACAGGTAGCTCGGATGGAACATCGGGAAGAGCAACACGTCGCCCCGCCATCGGAAGAACGAACCATGCGATTTCGTGATCCCCGGGACGTCTGGCAGCAGCCACTGCGTCGATGTGTTCCCAAGCGTGACGATCAGCGCCGGGTTGACGAGCGCGATTTGGGCCTCCAGGTACGGCACGCATGCCTCCATTTCGCCACGGGATGGCACACGGTTCCCCGGCGGCCGGCACTTGACGACATTCCCGATGAACACGTCCTCCCGCGGGATCCCAACGGAAGCAAGCACCTCGTCAAACTTCTGCCCCGCCGGGCCAACAAACGGCCGTCCTGTCCGATCCTCGACCTCGCCAGGCCCCTCTCCGATGAACATCACCGTCGCGTCGGGGTTTCCCTCTCCGAACACCACGTTCGTCCGCGTCTCATGCAGTGGGCATTGCGTGCAGGAGAGGACTCGGGGCTTCAGCATCTCGAGTGTGAGCGGATGCGCCGACTGTCCCTGGTCGGGTTGCTCGTTGTTGGCACCTACAGAACCGTTCCGCACTCAAGCGGGCAACGGGACTCGAACCCGCGACCCTCAGCTTGGGAAGCTGATGCTCTACCACTGAGCTATGCCCGCGCGGATCGGGGGGATTATAGCGATAGCGGAAAGCACCAGCAAGTCTAGCTTCCCTGCATCCGCCAAACCACTGCCTTCCAGGACGTCGAATCTGCCAAAACGGGAGGAGTTCGATGGTCATTCGCGAAGCAACATTCGACGAAGCAGTCCGTCTGTATACGAGCTACTGCAAGGCGCGTGGTCTGGCAGAGCGAACCCTCGCCACCTATGCCAGCGCCCTGGAGCAACTCAGAGCCTCACTGGCTGGCTCCGAAACGGCCTTCCCTCTACCAGGGACCGGGAAGACCTTCGGTCAGTCACTGCGTCGCTTCTGAACAAGGGATATGCCCGCACTACTATCAGCATCCGGCTGCGAGCGATCCGTGCATTCGGCGCGTTGAGTACAATGAAATGCGACCGCACTCCAGTCTAGGCAATCGGGCGCCGGCAGCGTACGTTGCAGAGCTGCTGGGCGGTGGCCAAAGATCGTCGATCCAAGAACGGCCGATTCCGACATTATGACTGGACCCAAGACGGGGGCAGGCTCAGGATGGGGCAGGGTCACTCTAGAAGTGGACCTAACAGTGGGGGCAGGTCAGCACGGCCTACTCGCTACGCAAGCGGAGCTGCCCCAGTATGGCGAGAAGATCCCCATCCTTAGGCGGCGAGAGTGCTCAGTCGTAGGTCGTTCTCGACGACCTAGCAGATCGCGGCCTGGTCGGTGGGACCCCCCGCCGGGGCTACTCCCCGCTTAGGCTTCCTTGTAGATCGGAGGAGCCGATCCTCACGCAGAACCTCCGAGCGCAGCGTGAGCGGAGCTGGTCAAAGGGCCGGCTGCAAACGAGGAACTGGTCCCGCTCTATCCTTGATCGTCTCACGCGCTGCAATGCAGTTCTCAACCAGTCTGTCTGCCTTAGCAGACATGGCAGCCACCAGACGGGCGACCTCCGCGAGGAACCCTAGTCACACTTGCAGTCGCGGCAACCAAAATCGGGTTGGCTTGGGCCGGCCCACCACCACAAGAGCCAGCGACCTTCGTGCCAACCGCTTCCAGACGTCCAACTTGCTACCATTGGCCCGATTGGCACTTGCTTCGAACACTCCCAGAGCGTCAGGTCCTCGAAGCACCACTCAACGCGATCGCAGGTGCCCTCGTAGGCACCTGACCGAAGACAACAGGTTCCCGTGCAGTCAACATCATCGCAACTCGCGCCTTCCTCCCAATACACCACCTGATCGGGTGTTCCGACTACCGATGCCTCGATGCAATCGATTTCGGTGACTCCATCTTCGCAATCCCCGCTCGCCTTGCAGCAAGCACCTGTGACTCTGCAAAGCCCCGAGCGACACGATTCTCCCCAGTGCCAATGGACCCATTGCGAGCCTCCCGCTGCCTCGCATTGCAGCTCGTTAGGGAACTCCTGGCAGGTGCCATCGGGCAGACAGCAGGCACCACCGTAGGCGCAGTCGACTGACGCACACGTATCGTAGCACCCCCAGCCTATCCTCCCTCCTGCTTCAACGCACTCAGGCTCACTACTGTACTGATCCGAGCAGCTCCCGTCGTGTAGGCAGCAGGCGAAGTCTGGGTAGTATCCGGCTGGAAGGGTCGAGCAGGTGTGCGAACCGAACTCTTGAATGTAGCAGGGAACGTAGAAGTCTCCAGCCATGGCAATGAGCTTCGCAGCGCACTCTTCGAAGTTACCTACCGTCACACACGAGCCATCGTAGAGGAGACAGGCAATCGGAGGTTCGCTACTGCTGCATGGCACAGGGTCGTAGATGTCCAGTGCTCCAGTGCACTCTGCGGGACTCGTCACACCGATGCATTGGAACTCTGTAGCGTCGGCGAGTGTCGGTTCGTTGCTCCCGGCAAAGTGGTGCCAGCAGGCATACGGCGCCTCGGGCGGCAGTTCTACGAAATAGGCAGTGACTGTCTGATCTTGGTCCATCAGCACAAATGTCGTCGGGTTGGCGGTGTCATCAACGTCTCCAGTCCAGTGATGGAACTCCCACCCGGGGTTCGCCTGTGCTGTGATCTCGATCCAGAAGCCTTCAAGGTACGTGTGTGCGCCCGCGAGCGGGGCCGTAGTCCCACTGCCTTCGACCTCCATTGTCAACGTGTAGGTTGTCGGTGGCTGTGGACACTGAGCGAGGCTGCAGGATTCCTGGCCCGGGGTCTCACCATCCATCGCCACACACTCCGCACCTGTCGTCTCGGTGCAACTTCCATCAGGCAGACAGCAGGCGTAGAGGGTTGCCGGTTGGGGAGGAGATGCGCACACAGCGGTAGCGCAACTCGCATCGGATGTCGGTGTGCCAGACAACGCAGCGCAGTCTTCTTCCGTCTTCATCACGCAAAGCCCGCTGGGAAGACAGCACGGTGAGAGTTCCTCCGGTTCGGACGATCCGCACCCAGCATCCGAGCACGTTGCCCCAGCGATCAGAGTTCCTGACATCGCTGTGCACGCCTGCTCCGATGTTGCTAGACACTGCCCGTTAGACACACAGCAGGCTCCGAGCACGGTCTCTGTTGGCAGTGGTGTCCGTGCTGGTGCGACCGCCGGCTGGGCAACCTCCGTTGAGTTCACAGCCACGTAATCGAAGTCGGCTGGAATCGATGGCGTCGGTTGGTCTCTTGTCATGACAACCAGCCCAACCGAGACTGGCTGCCAGTTCAATCGTTCAGTATCCGCATGCATCCAGGTTCGTCCGTCCAGGCTGTGGTAGACCCGGACAAGACTGCCATCGACTTCCAGCTTGAGATGCACGATGGAAGATCCCCCAAGAGCGGACTTCGCATCGAACGACATCGTCTCGCCGCTCACGACGTGATCCATGTAGACACCTCGTCCCACGCTCTCTGCAGTGAACTCGCAGAGAAGGGAGAAGTACGTGAGATCATCGCGGTAGAGCACCAAACCCGCAGCCTGGAAGTCCTGAGTCGCATCAAACTCGACCTTTGTCTCTACTGTGAACGATCCCGTCGGGATATCTCGGAGCAGGAGGTTCTTGGCGCTTGACGTGGAGAGTCCTCCTTGCTGTGTTTCAATCCTCAGATGTCCCGGCCGATCTGTCAGCGACCAATGGGAGGAATCCTCTCGGACCCAGCGCCACGCCGAGTCGAGAATGCTAGCGAAGTCGTCACGCCAAGTGGTTGGGATCGTACGGGCTGGGATCGATGCTCCAGAAGTGACTCGGTCCATCACAACGCCATCATCCCACTCCAACCGGATCGGCCATCCCGATTCATCGACAAGGATCTGTGCCTCCCAACCGTGAGTTGTCCCGGCCTGCTGGTACCACACGTTCAACTTGGTCCCAACGAGAAACCCAGTGGCCCGAAGCGGCTCGTCAAGACCCTCCAGAACGAGTCCGGTGCGGTCAACTTGAATCGAGTACGTGGATGTCGCGGTCTCCCACAGACCGCCAAGCTCACTTGGCTCAACTGGTCCCCGCGGCAAGAAGGCTTGAGACACAACAGCGAGAGGCGCGGCCAAGAAGAGGGAATACGAGCGCTGATTCAGCGGGTTGGGATCAGGAGCGATACCGATGTGCGTGAACTGGTCTACCAACCGCTCCTCAGCACCACTGCAATCGAATACCGTGACCACCGTCGTTCCAATGTGGCCTTTGCCGATTGTCAGCTCGATCGAGTCGCTTGTCTCTGCAAGAGACACTTGGAATGAGACCGCCACCCGTGTTAGGTCGAGCTGCCGCTTGTTGATACCAAGATCAGGACCTGGCGTGATTCGCAGGTCTGGGGCGATGTGTCCTTCGAGAATCTCATACCCGGTGACGTTCCAGGTTGCTCCGCTTAGTGATACGACCGTCCAGTCGGCCTCTGTATCCACAACGATTCGCAGACACCACGGATCAGTATCTTGGCCAACCACCGTTACTGCATGCAGGCCAGCAACAAGAACTGCAATTCCAATCACCAGGATTGACCGGCCCGACAGCTTCCAGGCACAGGATCGCGGCTGGCGCATCGTTTGCCTCCTTCACATCGGCCCTGATCTAACAGGATCCGTCAGAAACGTACTGCTGGAGGCGAGGCTGAGTCAAACGGCTCGCTCACTCCTGCCTCCCTTCCGTTGATGACCTTCACCCCAGATCCCAGCTCTGCTTCTGGATCAATGGAAGGGAGGCAGCAAGTGGCACGAAGGCACTGCCGACCGATGAGATCCTCGCCAAGCTGCGAGAGGCCAAGATCCTGCTTCCTCAAACGATGAGGGCCGGTGAGTGCGATGTTGCACAAACGCGTCTGAGGTCATCCCTATGGTCAAACCGATACTCGCTTCGGCTATGGGTCCCATCTGCCTGGAAATGAGCCTCAACAGAGCCGACGTAGACATGTCTTGACACCCGACGCCCTCTCCCGCTAGGCTGAGGAATACAGGTAATTTGATGGTCATTGAGGGGCGAGAAACAGCGAACACGCAGGCTCCAACCGGGCAACGGGACTCGAACCCGCGACCCTCAGCTTGGGAAGCTGATGCTCTACCACTGAGCTATGCCCGCGCGGATGCCGAGCATAGCCATCCTGCCTGAGATCGGCAAAGACTACGGAGCCACGAGTATGTCGAGTGCCGGCAGCGGCTTGCCCTGCAGAAGCGCCAAGCAGGCTCCTCCGCCGGTGGAGATGAACGAGACGCCCGCTTCGAGCCCGAACCGCCCAACAGCGTCGCCTGTCTCGCCGCCGCCGATCACACTGTAGGCATCGCTTGCGGCGATCGCCTCTCCGACTTCGCGCGTGCCCTGAGCAAACGGCTCAACCTCAAATGCCCCCATCGGGCCGGTCCACACGATCGTTTTCGCGCCGTCAATCCGCTCCCGGAAAAGCTCCACTGTCCGGGGCCCGATATCGAACCCGATTGAATCCTCCGGGATGGCCCGGACATCGAGGACCTGAGTGGCCGCGTCCGCATCGAGTCTTTCCGCCGCGATGCAGTCGACAGGCAACAAGATCTCGGTTCCCCGGGTGTCGGCAATCGCTTGGATCTCGCGGATCTCATCGAAGACGGCCGGATCGACAACGCTCCCTCCGACCTCCGCCCCAAGCGCCGCCAAGAAACTGAACGCAACGCCACCCCCGAGCAGCACAACATCTACCTGCAAGACGAGGTCGCGAAGCGGGCCGAGCTTGCTCTTGGCCTTCTTGCCTCCGACGACGGCAACGTACGGGCGCTCCGGATCCGCAAGCAGCGGCGCGAGCGCGGAAAGCTCCTTCTGCACCAGCAGTCCCGCGTAGGAGGGCACGAGCTCCGCCACGCCAAGCGTCGAGGCATGCGATCGATGCAGCGTCGCGAACGCATCGTTGACGAACAGGTCTCCCAGCTCGGCCAATTGCCGGGCGAATCCCGCCTCGTTGAGAACCTCCTCGCGGCGGAACCGCGTGTTCTCCAGCAGAAAGACATCGCCTGCCTGGCCCGCCTCGATCGCCGTGGCAACCTCCTCCCCGGCGCATTCTGCGAGGTACGTGACGTCTCGATCGAGCAAGGCGCTCAATCGCGTGGCGATCGGCCCGAGCCGAAGGTCCTCGACCACGTGACCTTCGGGACGGCCGAGATGGGTCATCAGCACGACCTTCGCGGATCGTCCGATGAGGTACTCGATCATCGGCGTTGACGCACGAAGCCGCGAATCTTCGCTGATCTCGCCTTCGGACATCGGTACGTTGTAGTCGACACGTACGAGGACTGTCTTCCCCTCGACAGACGCATCCTGAACCCTCCGAAGCTCCATTCTCCCTCCCTTGCGGCCGCCGGATGACCGGCATCAATTGAACGCCCTTCTGATGCGGATTATAATGCTGTCCGATGGACAATCAAAACCTCATCCTCTTGGCCATCGGGGTCTTCCTAACACTGATCATCACCGCCACCGCGGTCGACCGATTCCTCCTTGACGAGCATCCCCCCCTTGAGGTGGATGGCTTGATTTGGCGGGTCGAGAACGCGTTCGCACATATCCATGACCTTGAAACGGTACTCGAGGTCACCGAGGTGAGTTCTCCGATGCGTTCGATGCGCCTGCTCGTCCGCTACCTCTCCGGCCCCCCCTCGGCGATGTCCGTTCGGTACTTGTCTCCGGCGGATATCGAAGGAGAGCTGTTCACGGTGGAGGGCGACCTCCTCTCGCACTATTTTCCCCAGGAGAATCTCGTGGTCGTCAAGCGGTGGGTCGGTGTTCCGTTGGCCGCGATCGGCCTTGCCGGATTCGACCTACAGCAGCTGCGCTCCGACTGGGCGTCAGGTCAGGTTCGTGCACAGGTTCTGCAGAGCGTTGCCGGCTTCACCAATGACTTGATTTCATCGCCGATTGTCACGAGCACAGCGTTCGCGTCATGCGCCACACAAACCGAACACCTCGGCGACACCATCGAAGACGCAATCCGTGCTGGGCAGTCTTTCGGTCGGGTGTCGAGCGATGAGGCTGCGGGATTGGGCGTGGCCGGTTTCTCTCACGTCGAGCCGATCGGAACAACCGGCTCGATCCAAGGCAGCTACATTCTCGAGGTTCGCGATGCGCTCTCCGGAGCGCTGGAGCGGATGATCTGGGTCAAGCGCGACACGTTCCTGGTTCACAAGGTGGTCGCCTACCGGGAGGGTGTCCGCCAGAAGACAATCCAGGTCGAGTGGATTCTCCTCGACCAAGGATTCACGGAAGATGAACTTCTCACTCTCCCGCGAGACGCGGAACTGATCCGCGGTTAGCGATCCTCTTCGTCCTTGCGGCTCCCACCGCTAAGCTTCCGAAAAACGTCCAGATCCAGATCGCTTTCGACGAAGTCGTGGAAGTCCTCCTCGTCGGCGAACGGCGACTCGATCGCGGACCCGTCAAAGACCTCTTCGGCCACGAAGATCGGGCAGCCGGCCCGAAGGGAGAGTGCAAGCGAATCCGATGCGCGCGCGTCGTACTCGAGAACTTCACCATTGGCGTCGCGGAGAAGAACCGATGCGTAGTACGTTGTATCCTCGTAGCTCTTGATGATCACACGATCGACGGATGCCTTCAGCCCCTCGATCACACGCGTCATCAGGACGTGAGTCAACGGACGCGGGAAATCCTCGCTCTGGAGGCCGAACGCGATCGCCGTCGCTTCTCCCTCTCCGATCCAGATCGGCATTGCCTGCCGCGAGGCTCGGTCCTTGAGCAGAACCACCGGGGTGTTGTTGGAGGGATCAACCAAGAGCGCCTTGATTACGACTTCTCGCATGCCGATCCTCCTTCCAAGTCTGTGTTGGCTGCCGCATTATAGGCCTAGCCGATGGCATCGACAATCGGCGTTGGTCGGCTTGAAAGCGTGCGGTACACTTCTTCCTCCATAAGGGGGCTCCATGTGCGGAATCATCGGTTGCGTCGGCGCGAGGCCCATCGTCCCGCTCTTGCTCGACGGCTTGAAGCTGCTCGAATACCGCGGTTATGATTCTGCGGGCATTGCCGTCCTTGAAGGAAGCAGCATCTCGCGACGCCGCTGCGCGGGGAAGGTCCGCGATCTGAAGCGCGATCTCGACTCGTGGAACCCCGACGCAGCCATTGGAATCGGGCACACCCGCTGGGCCACCCACGGAAGTCCCACCGAACTGAACGCGCATCCGCACTTCGACTGCCACGAGAGGATTGCCGTCGTTCACAACGGAATCATCGAGAACTACATTGCGATACGCGAGGAACTCATCGGCAACGGGCATCGGTTCTCGTCGGAGACCGATACCGAGGTGCTCGCGCATCTCGTCGAATCTCACTTCGAGGGGGATCTCCTTGAGGCCGCCCGCCTCGCAGTCGCTGAAGCCGAGGGAGCGTTCGCTGTCGCGATCCTCTGCGTCGACACACCGGACCGCCTTGTCGTCGCACGGCGGGGAAGCCCGCTCGTGCTCGGCCGGGGTGAAGGTGAGACCTATGTTGCGTCGGACATCCCGGCGCTTCTCGGCAGAGCGTCTCAGGTTCAGTTCCTCGGCGATGATGAACTCGCGGAGCTGACAATCGACGGGTTCCGCGTCATCGACTTCGAAGGCAACGATGTTGAGCGTCCGAGCCGTTCGGTTTCGGCGGATCCGATCACGATTCGGAAGGGCGGCTACAAGCACTTCATGCTGAAGGAGATCCACGAGCAGGATCGCGCGGTCGGGGAGACACTTCGCGAGAAGCTGGATCTGGAGAGCCAATCGCTCTCGCTGCCCGCGATCGATTCGCTTGCTGTGGAGTTCGATCACATCTACTTGGTCGCCTGCGGCACGGCGTACCATGCAAGCCTCGCCGCCGAGTACCTGTGGGAGCAACTGCTGCCCGTGCCAATTCAGGCAGTCATCGCGTCGGAGTTTCGGATCCGGGCTCCGGCCCTCTCTCCTCGAACCCTCGTGATCGCGGTCTCGCAGTCCGGCGAGACGATCGACACTCTGATGGCGGTCCGTCGCGCCAAGGAGGGCGGCGCTCGCGTCATTGCTCTCGTGAATCACGAGGATTCGGCAATCGACCGCGAGTCGGATGCCGCTGTCTACATGCGCGCAGGAATCGAAATCGGCGTCGCTGCGAGCAAGACATTCACTGCCCAGCTCGCCGCGTTGGGCACCCTCGGCCTGCTTCTTGCCGAGAAGCACTCCTCGATCTCATCCGAGGCTGTTCGAGAGGAGGTCGCCCGGCTGGCATTCCTGCCCGGCCGGATGGCCGAATGCATGCAGGAGGAGGAGGCGATCATCCGCATCGCCGAGCAGCTCCACCACGTCGAGGACGTTCTGTTTCTGGCCCGTGGCGTCTTGTTCCCGATCGCCCTCGAAGGCGCGTTGAAGCTCAAGGAGATCTCCTACATCCACGCAGAGGGGTACCCGGCGGGAGAGATGAAACACGGCCCGATAGCACTGATCGACGAAGGTACGCCTGTCGTCTTCCTGCTCTCCGAGGGACTCGCCTACGACAAGGTTCTCGCCAACATGGAGGAGGTCAAGGCACGAAAGGGATGCGTCATCGCGGTCACCGACACGCCGGACGCCACCGCGGTCAGGAAGCTGGCCGATGAGATCCTGCCGGTACCTCGATCGGAGGGAATCTCACGGCCGATCCTGTTCACGATACCGCTGCAGCTTCTCGCCTATCACACGGCGGTCTGGCGCGGAACCGACGTGGACCAACCGAGGAATCTCGCGAAGACCGTGACCGTGGAGTGACGTTCGAGAGCGCGGCTGACGACTCAGTGCGCAACAATGTCCAGCAAATTGAGCAGCGACAAGTCAACGGGGTCCGCTTCACCATCGACGACAGCAAGCGGCACCGGCTCGATCCGCCCTCGTTCAACCCCCGTCATCAGGCCGTGGCGCCCCGCTCGCACGAGGGCTACGGCCGATGCCGCGAAGCGCGAAGCAAGGATTCGATCGTAGGCGGTCGGAGAGCCGCCACGCAGCAGATGTCCGAGAATCGTCAGCCGCGTCTCCAGCGTGTCGACCTGTCCCAGGTAGTCCGCAATCGCACGGCCCGGCGACCGTCCGTTCAACGCCTCGTCGGTTGGGACGAACCCCTCCGCCACAACGATGATCGAGTGCCGCTTTCCCCGGCTTGCGCCAGCCACGACGCGCTCGGCAAGGAGCTCGAGCGATATCGGAACCTCGGGCAACAGGACGATCTCCGCACCGCCGGCCAATCCCCCCATCAACGCGATGTAGCCCGACTTGCGTCCCATCACTTCGACGACGAACGCCCGCTCATGCGCGATCGCGGTATCGCGGATCCGGTTCAGGCAGTCGACCACCGTATTCAGTGCCGAATCGACACCGATCGCCATCTCGGTTCCCGGGACATCGTTGTCGATCGATGCCGGGATCCCGATCGTTGGAGTGCCTTGCTCCTCCAGCCACCGCGCCCCGTGAAGCGATCCGTTTCCCCCGATGACGACCAGCGCGTCGAGCCCCTCCGACGAGACGGTTCGGAGTGCGCGCTTCTGCCCCTCCGCGGTCCGGAACGCGCTCGACCGCGCAGTTCGCAGGATGGTCCCGCCTCGCTCGATGATCCCACCGACCGCGCGGTTGTCGAGTTCGACGAGATCCCCCTCGATCAGCCCATCGAATCCTCGGCGGATGCCCACCATCCGGATTCCGGACTCCGAGGCGAATCGAACCGCGGCCCGGATCGCCGCGTTCATTCCGGGCGCGTCGCCTCCGCTGGTCAAGATTCCAAGGCGTGTCACGCGATCTCTCCTTCCTGCCGATAGACACATTCTCCGCCGACGAATGTCATCTCCACGACGCGCCGATCGATCGCCTCCGGCCGATCCGCCGGATCCTCATCGAGGATGACCAGATCTGCCAGCATCCCGGGCTCGAGCCTTCCCTTGAGGGTCTCCTCATACGCCAGCCGCGCCGGCGCCTCGGTGTAGCAGAGGAGCGCCTCCTCGACCGAGAGCCGCTGGTTGGGATACGGTGCGTTCACGGCCCAGTGCAGGCCGTAGAGCGGACCGACGGGCATCCCATCCGACCCGAACGCGAGTGGCAGCCCCGCGTCGACCACGCGCCGCAACGGATTGGATGCGCGATCGCGTGCTTCTCCGAACCGCTCGACATACATGCTGTCGGGGCCGGACCAGTTTCCAATGAAGTTCGGCTGCATGCAGACGGTCAGGCCGGCGTCGCGAGCCCGCTCGATGTGCCCTTCGGCGGGGAGTTCGAAATGCTCGATCCGATGCCTCAGCGTGGCACGCGTCCGAACGTGCTCGTGCAGCCCGATCACCTGCTCAATCGCACGGTCGCCGATGGCGTGGATCGCCGTTGGATGACCCTTCCGTTCGGCTCGCTCGATCAGTGCCTGAAGGTCTTCGATCTGCCAGTTGAGTTGTCCGGTGCCGCCAGCGACATAGGGCTGGGAGACTGCCGCGTTGCGGGCACCGATCGAGCCATCCGCGAAGATCTTGGCGCCACCGACCCGAAGCCACGGGTTGATCCTCCCATCGTCAGGCCCGACTGGACCGACGTCTCGGGGCGAGTCGACCGGAAGGTAGATCGTCGTTCGAAGACGAGCCGCCGCAAGATGCGTTTCAAGCGGCCCGAGTCTCCGACTGTTGGTCATCGTATGAGCGGACGTGATCCCATGACGATGGCAGTGCTTCGAGGCGGCGTTCACGGCCTCGCGCAGGGCTGTCTCGTCGGGCTCGATCTCCTGTTGTAGCGCCCATGCCGATCCCTCGCGCAGGTGACCTTGAGCGACATCCACAAGGGCCGGATCGAGGCCCTTGATCGGGTGTTCCTCCATCCACTCGAAGGCCTTCGAGTTGGCCACGAGCAGGTGGCCGTCCATTCGTACGGCCAACACCGGAGCGTCCGGCGAGACCCGATCCAGTTCGTCGCGCGAAAGATATTCCTTCGCCCTCCACTGGCTCTCATCCCAGCCGCCGCTCGTCACCCACTCCCCTCGGCCTCGCTCCTCTACGGCTCGCCGGATTTGCCCAAGCGTTTGGCCCCGCCGCAAGCCGGAGAGGTCGACCCGCCACCCGCTCTCACTCAGACCGACATGGAAGAGATGGAGGTGGGCGTCGATGAAGCCCGGCAACAGGAACCGTCTGTCGAGGTCGATGACTTCCGTCTTCTCGCCGATGAGCGGTGCGATCTTCTCGACCGACCCAATCGCCAGAATCCGATCCCGTTGCACCGCGAGCGCTTCGGCGCTTGCGTGCGAGAACAGCCTTCCACCGCGAAACACAATGGATGCCTGCTGCATTCGGTCCCCCTGTCCTTGTCGCCAGCCCGGCCGCCGACGAGTCTTCTAGTGCTGGATCTCCAGTCCGGAAACCGCCGCGCCAGGGAATCCGGAGATCGTGACCCCCGTCGGCAGTCCCGTCGCCGGATCGATTTGTGCGATCTCGTGGTGGTCGCGATCGACGACCCAGAGCCATCCGTCGTAGAGGTCCATCCCGGTCACCGGGAAGACGGAGGGCTCGATCTCGATCGGATCGCCGACGGCCACCAGCTGGATGCCTTCAAAGATGTTGATCGGCGCGTCGACGTCGAATTGATAGAGCCACCGGGTCTCTCCCTCCAGATACCAGATGAACCCCGACGAGCCGGCCTCCTCGGTCCAGTCAATCCCCATCGGCGTTTGAAGGAAGATCTCACCGCCCACCTGTCCGCTCGTGCGGAAGTAGTTCGTGCCGAATCCGTTCATCACCTGCCAACTGACCGGTGTAATCTCGTAGATCCGTCGACTGAGACCATCCACGTGCCAGAGCCGCTGCGGCTCCTGTTCTCCGTAGCCCAAGTAGAGCGGGGCCCCGCCGGGCGCCGTGTGCTCGGCCAGTACGGTGCCCGACGTCGGATCCATCTGCAGGATCCGCTGGTTGCCCCCTCCATAGCATGCGACGAAGAGCGAATCGACACCCGCGACCTCCGCAACGGTGACGCCGCGCGGCTGCGTTACGGGAACATCCAGTGTCGCAAGACGGTTGCCTTCGATGTCAAGCTTGAAGACCTGCTGGAGATTCTCATCACAGACCCAGACCGCTGGGCCAACGGCGATATGGACGGTCGCCGTTGCGGTCTTCCCGTTCTCGGCACGCACCGTCAGCGTCAGGTCGAACGATCCGGCATGGCGGTACGTATACGTGCCATCGGCCTGGTACACCTCATCTCCGGTCCCGAAACTCCAGTGGTAGGTGCTGATGCCGCCGCCGCCAAGCGACTCGCTTCCATCGTAGGCGATGGTCAGCGGAACGATTCCCTCCTCGACGGACACCGTGATGACCGCTCGTGTCGTCTGGAAGAGGGTGCATCCAGCCACCAAGGCGAGGCACCCAAGCAGAACAGCAATCGCCGCGACAAGCTGACTCGTTTTCATGGCTCCTCCTCGCCCCATTCTAGCGCAAACACAGACTCAAGCTCGCAATTCGGATGGTTTCTTCCACTTTGCCTTCCATGTTTCTTCCATCCTCGTTTCTGTTTGCCTCCATGGCTTCCTCGCCGTCGGAGGATACTCTTTAATCGTTCATCCAATTTCGGAGATGTGAAGCAATCGTCCCAGAACGAGGCCACTGCAAAAGGGAGGGGGGTGAACTCCATGCCAAAGAAGGAAATCCTCGACAAGCTGTCGATCTACATTCCGCAAAGGAAGATGGAAGATCGGCCGGTCGAACGTTTGATCAAGTTGGGTGAAAAGCGAGATCGCTCGATCAACTACTTGGTCGTGGACGCGATCATCCAGTATCTGGAACGCGAGGAGAACAAGAGCTAGCGAAGATCGTCCGAGAAGCTCTTCACGAAGGACGCAGAAATGGCACGGCGCCTCGATCCGTCGGGGCGCCTTTCTTTGCAGACAACTTTGATCGCAGCTCGCGTTGGACGCGCGTTTCCGATCCATGAGGAAGCGCGTATAATCGCCGGTCATGAGTGGACAAAACGATTACCCAACGGAACCCGGATTCCGCCCGACGCCTTGGGGACCGGGCACGATCCTTCCTGCCTACGGCGGCTCGTGCATCACCGCGCTCCCCAGCCTGATCGAACAGGTCCTCGGTCTCGGCTCGACAATGCCCGGGACCGGGCTCGGTCTCCCGGAGGTCCCGACGTTCGACCGTGTGCTCCTGTTCATCCTCGACGGCTTCGGCTATCGCAAGGCTCGCAGCCTGTTCGAGATGTACCCAGATCTCGCACTGAACTCGCTCTCCGAGGCGGGGCAGATGGTTCCGCTGACCTCAGTCTTTCCATCGACCACGGTCGCGGCCCTTGTCTCCATCAGCACAGGCCTCTCGCCTCTCCAGCACGGGATGATCGGGTACCGCCTCTACCTTCGTGAGACCGGCTCGATCACGAACATGATCCGCTTCTCGATGCTCGGCGGCGGTGCCAACGACTCGGCGCTCACGGCCGGTCTGACCCTCGACTCGCTGTTTCCAGGAGAGACGTTCCATCAGCGGATGGTTGCGAGCGGAGTCGCCGCGCATACCGTACTGCCGCAGTACATCGCCGACAGCGGACTCTCCTCCGCTCTCTACCGCGGGAGCTCATCCTGTCATCCGGCGGCCGGGCTGTCGGACATGCTCGTCACCGCCCGACACCTGCTGAACCACGCGGATGCCAAGACGTTCGTCTCCGTCTACTGGCCCGGCCTGGATACCGTCGCACACATCCGCGGACCGCAGACGGATGCCTACGTCGCCGAGCTCCGCGCCATCGATGATGCAATCCGGCGAGAGCTCATCGGTCGTGTCGACGACACGCTGCTCGTGTTCACATCCGATCACGGTTTCGTGCCGATGCGTGCGGAGGACTACGTGGAGATTCACGACCACCCGGAGATCGAGCGCTCGATGCTGCTCCCACCCGTCGGAGAGCCCCGCGCGTCGTACTTCTTCGCCCGAAGCGGCGCTCGAGACCGCTTGGCCAAGGCCCTCGAAGGTTTCGCGACCGACGGCCTCGTCCTGTTGGATCCCGAGGAGCTTCTGGCGGCGAACCTTCTCGGCACGGGCGAGCCGCATCCGGAAATCGAGAATCGCATCGGAGATCTGGCGATGGTCGCCACCGGGCAGGCGGGCATCTTCCAAGCCTATCCTGACGCGATCACGCTTCGAGGCATGCACGGAGGCCTCACCGAAGACGAGATGCTCGTTCCGCTTCTCGTCAGCCCGCTCTAGGAGGAGAGACCCATGGTACTAACCGGTAGAAGCACCGATATCACACCCCGAACCTACAACGACGGCGACAAGGTCAGGAACGTCGAAAAACGCGTTCTCGTAGGCCCCAAGGACAGCGCACCGAACTTCTCATTGCGCCGGTTCACCGTTGGGGCTAGCGGCTGCACCCCGTATCACACGCATTCATGGGAGCACGAGGTCTACGTGCTCTCCGGCGTAGGAGAAGTCAAACACGCGGACGGAGCCTTCCCGGTGGCGGCCGGCGATTTCGCCTACGTCCCGCCGAACGATGAACATCAGTTCGTGAATGCCGGCACGGAACCGTTCGAGTTTCTGTGCATCGTGCCGCTGGAGGGCGAGGACGGATAGATGCCCCGTGCTCAGCGCGTTGTCGTCTGCCTGAGCGGCGGTGTCGACAGCGCCGTCGCAGCCCACGTGCTCAAACAGCGGGGCTATGACGTCAGCGCCATCACCTTCTGGTTCTGGTCGTTCGCCGGCGCGCCGGACTATGCCGGCAGGACCGACTGCTGCTCCCTCGACACGGCCGCGCTTGCGGCCAGCGAGCTCGGCGTCCCTCACCAAGAGATCGATGCCAGTGATGCGTTCCAGCGGCTCGTCCTCGATGACTACGTCGCCCGCTATCGACGGGGAGAGACGCCCAATCCCTGCGGCCGGTGCAATCGATACCTGCGGTTCGGCCTCGCGCTCGAGGTTGCGGAGCAAAACGGATTCGACTTCGTCGCGACAGGCCACCACGTTCGACTGGATGTGGAGCCGGACGGTACGCGCTCGCTGCATCGCGGGGCCGATCCAAACAAGGACCAGACGTACTTCCTCTACGGCCTTTCGCAGCAGGATCTGTCGAGGCTGCTCTTCCCGATCGGGGATCTCCCCAAGGAGGAAGTTTTCGCCATCGCGCGAAGAGCCGGACTCACGGCGGCCGAACTCCCCGAGAGCCAGGATCTCTGCTTCGCTGTCGACGGGGAAGCGACGTTTCTGTTCGAGGAATCGGACAGCGCACCGGGACCGATCTTCGATCGTGCTGGCGCGAAGCTTGGCACCCACCACGGCCTGCCCCGCTACACGATCGGGCAGAGGCGGGGTCTGGGCATCACGTCCGAACGTCCGCTCTACGTCGTCGACATCGATGCCGGTCGCAATGCGCTGATCGTCGGCGATGAGGACGATCTGCGCGCGTCCGGCCTCTGCGCCGCAGAGGCGAGCTTTCTCGATGCCCCCCCACCCGACGGGGCACGAGTCGGCGTGAAGATCCGATACCGAACCCCTCCCGTCGGCGCAACGTTTCGTCAGCTCCCCGACAACCGTTTTGCGCTTCGCTTCGACGAACCGCAGCGGGCCGTCACGCCGGGCCAGCTCGCCGTCCTCTATGATGGGGACCGCCTGCTCGGGGGCGGCACAATCGTCCGACAAGCGTCCTGTGGAACGGGCGGTCCCTCCGTATAATCCGATCTCGGAGGGGTGGGTGAGCGGACGAAACCACCGGTCTTGAAAACCGGCAGGCCTCAAAGCCTCGCGGGTTCGAATCCCGCCCCCTCCGCTTCGTCGGCAACGCGCCAAGCGCGTTGCCGACGGCAAGGTTTCGCCTTGCGAAACCTTGGGCGGATGAGCAAGCGACACACCGAGTACGTGCGAGTTTCGGAACCGGAACTCGCGCAACGGTTGTCGCTAGATCCGAGAACCAGTCCTTACGATCGCCGAAGGCAAACGTCGACGAGCGCGTGGCGCTCGAAGACGTCACGGTTTCGCTTCCCGCGACACGTGGCCGGCCCGCGTCCGAACACAGGCCAACCGCGTGCCTCTAGCCTGTCGCGTTTCGCAGTACTGTTTACAGGTGGACGAGTGGAGGAAGAGGAAAGAAGAGAGCCATCGAGGCAACATTCTCAGGAACGATCACAAGAACCTGGGAGGTTGTCCGATGACTCTCGAAGACAAGGTACACGCTTTCCGGCTGCATGTCCTACAGCGAGCCCAAGACCTCGGAAACGTCAGCGCTGCATGCCGTGAAGCGGGGATCTCAAGAACCCTGTTCTACCGCTGGAAGAAGAGATTCACTCTCTACGGAACCGATGGGCTCCATCCACGATGTACGGCGACTCGGCCAGGACGACGCCCACAACTGGATTCGACCCAAGAGCGCAAGATCATCGCGATGGCATTGGCCTGGCCTGCGTGGGGACCCAAGCGCCTGAGTCTGCAGCTGGCTCAGGAGAGCGTGGAGGTCTCGCCAACCACAATCTGGCGAGCGCTTCACCGCGTGGGCTTGGGAACACGGATGGAGCGTCTGCTCGTACTCGAAACACACAGCGCCGAGAAGGCAGGACTTCTCACCGAGCGAACACGGCGGAACTTGGCACAACGCAAGGTCCGGCATGTGCAAGCGGAGAAGCCTGGAGATCTTGTGTGTATCGACACGTTCTACATCGGGAACCTCAAAGGGGTTGGCAAGCTGTGGCAACTCACCGCTTGCGATGCGGCCAGCTCCTACGCGATGGCCAAGGTTGTGCCCGCGAACAACGCCACAGAAGCTGGGGTCTTCTTGAGAGAGGTTGTTGTCCCACAGGTCGAGAAGGCGGGGTGGACGCTGTGGCGGGTGCTGACCGACGGAGGAAGCGAATTCAAGGGGGCGTTCGACGAGACATGCCGAGAGCTCAACATTCGGCATACCCGCACCAAGCCACGACATGCGTGGACCAACGGGTTCGTGGAGCGATTGCAGGGAACGATCCTCCACGAGCACTGGCGGATCGCCTTCCGGAGACGCTACTTCCGTAGGCGGTTCCAGCTGCAGGAGTCGCTGCTTTCGTTTCTTGAGTTCTACAACTTCAAACGACCCCACCAAGGCTACCGAACCCAAGGGCGGACGCCCTCCGAGATCTTCTGGGGAGCTGTCCGCCAGCAACCTCACAAGGAGGTCTGATGTGTCAACACCATTCCGGGACTGGACA
>Ga0272441_10000109_pt1 | contig 175381 bp, 149 predicted proteins | sample SSMProp6N_FD_193582 | JGI IMG/M metagenome (GOLD analysis project Ga0272441, IMG submission 193582) | Marine sediment archaeal communities from Little Sippewissett salt marsh, Falmouth, MA, United States - SSM-Prop-6N | ecosystem: Environmental > Aquatic > Marine > Wetlands > Sediment ...
AAAAAGTTTGTCGTTGCCCGTGCCACCGTGGAGCGTATCGTCGCCTGCACCACCGTAGAGCCAGTCATTGCCTTCTCCTGCAATCAAGAGATCGTTGCCCATGCCGGCAAAAAGTTTGTCGTTGCCCATGCCACCGTGGAGAGTGTCGTCGCCTGCACCACCGTAGAGGGTATCGTCACCATTGTCGCCGTATAGTTTGTCGTTGCCATTCTCTCCGTACAGTACATCATCGCCATCGTCGGCGTAGATCACATCATCGCCGTTCTGAGCGTAGAAGGTTTCGGCGTGGTTCAGACCACGGAGCAAGTCGGCGTTGTTGGTGCCGTAAATAATTTCACTGTCTAGGTAGAAGTAGTTGAGCCAGGTAGCCAGATCAGCAAGCGTGGCGTTGGGGGTGCCGTCTTCATTCAGTACCTGGTTATCAACAATTTCAAATCCGAGATGGTAGATGCCGTCGGCGACCGTGTTAATCAGGTTGTCGCCGCGGAACTGAATGTTAGAACCGTCGTTCTGTACGAGGTGATAGCCGGTTTCCTCGCCGTCCTCGTCATCGCCGTGTAGCTCGACCCACTGGTCCAGATGATTGGCCCGGATGTATCTGTTGATGATGCGAATGTCATCCGTCGAGATGTTGGCGTCGTCGGCAACGCCGGTGGTTTCGATCGCCTCGATGAGGATGCCGTTCATCGCGTTGGCCGCATTCGCGCCCTCGTTGATGTCGGCGGCGGAGGTGTTTCGGGCCAGTCCCAGGTCGGTTTTGACCATGTCAGTCAGCCAGTCGAGCCCCGTACCGGTGGTCGATTGGTCGGTGTAGAAGTACTGCGTCCAGTCGGCCAGGTCGGTCAGTGTGGCGTTCTGGTTGCCGTCCTCGTTGAGAATATTGTCGCCCTGAATCTCGAAACCGAGGTGGTAGATGCCGTCGGCCACCGTATTGACGAAGTTTTCGCCGAACATCCGCGTGCTGGCCCCGTCGTTCTGCACGAGATGATAGCCGGTCTCTTCGTCGTTTTCATCATCGCCGTGGAGTTCTGTCCACTCGTTGAGGTAGTTGTCGCGGATGTACTGGTTGATCGCCCGGATGTCGTCCACGGAGATGCTCAGGTCGGCGTTTGCGCCGGTGCTCTGGATCGCTTCGTCGAGGATTTCGTTCATCCGGTCGGCGGCATCGGCACCTTCGGCGATTTCGGCATCGGGGATGTTGTCGTCGAGCCCTTCATCGGCCATCACCATGTCGGTGATCCGGTCGAGCCCGGTGCCGGTTGTCGAGTGGTCGATGGAGAACTGGGTCAGCCACTCGGCGAGCTGCTGGATCGAGGCATTGGGGTTGCCATCCTCGTTGAGGATGTTGTCGCCCTCGATCTCGAAACCGAGGTGGTAGATGCCGTCGGCCACCGTGTCGATCAGGTTGTCACCCCGGTAGCGCCAGTACGCGCCATCGTTCTGGACGAGGTGGTAGCCGGTCTCTTCGTCGTTTTCGTCATCGCCGTGAAGCTCCTGCCAGGTAGCCAGGTAGTACGAGCGGATGTACGAGTTGATGGTGACGACGTCGTCGGTCGTGAACGTTCCGGAAGCGCCTGCACCGGTCATGTCGATTGCCTCGACGAGGATGGAGTTCATCATCGCGGCGGCTTCGGCACCGCCTTGGATGTCGATGCTGGAAATGCGTCCTTTGATGCCCGGATCGGTCAGCACTGCATCGACGAGCTGGTCAAAGCCGGTGCCGGTCGGGTCTGAAGAGGGGGTTGATGGGATTGCAACCATAGTTATTACTGTTTTTAGGTTAATGAATTGTACATGCATTTTCCTGATAGTTCATAGAAAGCCAAAGCCGGTGCGGTAACCGGTTTCGGCCCGGAAGAATTTTTGAGCCTTTAAGCGGTGATGAAATATTATCTGTATAGGTAAATATTAGTGAAAAAAAAATATATAAGAAAGGGGATAGGTGTTTTTCAGAAAAAGCACCATTGAGAGGCGTTTTAGTTAGGGGAAGGGCTTGTTGGTTTGTTCCTGTTTGCTTGTGGCTTTATGGTTGCGCCAGAGTTTGCACAGGCCGATCTGGAGGTTGTGAAGATTGCCGAATCACTCTTGGCGGTTTTCGATGAAGCGATAGATGTCGAAATCTTTTTTCTGATGTGCCTTCCTGGCTTAGTTTGAACAATTGCATGGTTCTTAGTTATTTGGCCTGGATCATGCTGAGCAGGTTTTCGCAAATCGTCAAGGCTCGCCTACTGTTTTGGGTCGTTGGACGGGAGCCGATGCGGTTCGAGTCGATTATGTCTGGATCGGTTAAGCAAGGAAAGGGAGTTGTGTCTGTTAAATTTTTTTGCGATACGCAAAAAAATGACAAGTCCTATGTTGTCATGATTTCCACTAGTTGCGCTCATGTAGTTTTGGTGATTCCTAATGTCTCTTCAGGCAATTGATAAAATGCGTAAACCATTCAGGTGGCCAAGATGGTGCTCGTGAGTTGCCACTATTTTTTGAATTCCATTTCATGATCGTATTTTTTTCTTGTATTTTACATCGGCTAATTTGTGTAGTTATAAATGACTATGAAGTTGTTTTTTCTTTGTTTAAAATTCTAAGTAAGAATTACTCTATCGGCTACGGCTATAATTCCAGATGCGAAACGCACTGTTAAGGTGTTTTTACGTTGGGCCGTTAAAAAAATGAGAGCAAGCATGGAATTGTTGAGCATGTTGACAAGCCAGCTCAATGTTTCGGAGCAGCAAGCTAGTGGCGGTGCAGGGCTGCTCTTCAAACTTGCAAAGGAGAAATTAAGTGTTGGTGAATTCGGTCAGATTTCTGAGGTAATTCCTGGAGTCGACTGACTCATTTCTTCTGCTCCTGATTCCGGTGGTCTTGCCTCTTCATTCGGTGGGGGTGGAGGTCAGCTTGGAAATCTCGCATCGCTTGCCGGAGGATTCAGCAAGCTGAATCTGGATGCTGACATGATCGCTAAGTTTGTTCCCATCGTCCTTTCATTTGTCAAATCTCAAGGTGGGGATGCTCTGGAAGGCATGCTTGCAAACGTACTTGGTTAAGTGTATAATTTAATTTTACATAACGCATAACTTTAAATTAACAGGAGGTCGATTATGGCTTATGTAACCATCGATGGCGAGAAGTACGAAAAAGAACTGCTGGAACTTGCCAAAAAACATACGACTGGTAAAGGTGAGGAGAAATTATCGAAAGACGAAGTTGCGGATCTTTTCAAATCAGCTGCAGATGGACAGGGAGTAACCGAGACGGAGAAAAATACCCTCGTCTACATCCGTAAGAACTTTGTGTTCACCGATGCTGCTGCGAAGGATTTTGATGAAGCATTTGCCAAGCTTTAAAGTTGGCGCAGGAGTGTTGCGTAAGAAATACTTTCGCTCCTGAAGCGAAAGCCACAAGTTGCAGTTAATGGCAGCAATGTTCTTTAAAGGGGCGATTTTCAGTGATTCTTATGTGATGGCAAAAGCCGCATTTGGCAGAGATGTCCAATGCGGCTTTTTTTGTGAGTGTGGTTGAACGGGATTAGTTTCATTTTCTAGTTTTACCCCGTCGTTCTCAACCCTCCTGAAATGGCGTTGACGGTGAGCAGCAGTTCGGGGAGCAGCGACTCGGCTTGTTCCTGGTTGCCCGTGGCTTTGTGGTCGCGCCAGCGTTTGAGCAGGTCGATCTGGAGGCTGTGAAGTTTGCCGAGCCCCTCCTGCCGGTTTTCAATGAAGCGATAGACGTTGAAATATTTTTCCTTGAGCGTGCCTCCGTAGATCAATTCCAGCAGGCGCATGGTCCGCAGGTATTCGGCCTGAATCATACTGAGCAGGTTTTCGCGGATCGTGCGGTCTTCAACCAGCGAGGCGTACTTCTCCATGACCCAGGGATCGGCAGACAGGACGCTGGTGGCAACATTGTTGATGATGTAATGGAACGGCGCCCACGAGAAGTCGGTTCGGCGCATGATGTCGAAGCTTTCGGGGTCGTTGACACGCAGCTCTTCGAGGGCTGTGCCAGCGCCGTACCATCCGGAGATGCCGAACCGGGCCTGGTTCCAGCTGAAAACCCACGGAATGGCGCGCAGATCGTCGAGGCTCTTTTTTCCGGTGCGGCGCGCCGGGCGGGAGCCAATGCGGCTCGATTCGATGATGTCGATCGGCGTGGCCTGGCGGAAGAAGTCGAGCAGTCCGTCGGCTTCGATGAGCTGCCGGTAGGCCTGGTTGCTGCTTCGTGCGAGCAGATCCATAGCCTTTTCGAGCGGGTGGGGGTGGTAGCCCTCCTTGCGGTGTTCGAGCCGCGCTTCGGTGATGCCGGCCAGGAACAGTTCGAGATTGTAGGCCGCGCTGATGCGGTTGGCGTACTTCTGCGCGATGGTTTCGCCCTGCTCGGTGACCCGCAGGCCTGCGTTGAGAGAGCCGTGGGGCTGCGCCCGGATGAAGCGGTGGGTCGGCCCGGCTCCACGGCTGATGCTGCCACCCCGGCCGTGGAAGAAGAGCACGTCGATACCGTGCTTGCGACCGGCCTCGATCAACCGCTCTTCGGCGCGGTAGAGGCCCCAGAGGCTGGTGATGATGCCGCCGTCCTTGTTGCTGTCGCTGTACCCAACCATCACCTGCTGTACCGGTTTGCTGCGTCCATGCCGCTCCTGTTGCAGCGCAATGCTCCACCGGGTGACGGGATGGGCGAGGAAGCGGTCGAGGATGTCGTGGCTGCGTTCGAGGTCGTCGATGGTCTCGAAGAGCGGCACCACCGGAATCGGGCAGGCGTCGCCGTCGCCGTGCGGCTCCATCAGTCCCACTTCGCGGGCGAGCAGGTAGACTACAAGCAGATCCGACACGTTCCGCGTCATGCTGACGATCAGCGAGCCGATGCCATCGTAGCCGAGCTGCCGGGCGTGGTCGAACAGCACCCGGTAGCAGGCGAGTACTGTTTCTGCTTCGGGACCGACACGCATGTCCGGGTGGGTGAAGGGGCGTGGCGAGCGTAGTTCCTGTTCGAGAAATTCCATCCGCTTTTCCTCGCTCCATTCTGGAAAGCCTGCTCCATCAAGTCCAGCAGCCGTCATGAGTTGCGAAAGCGCGAGGTCGTGGAAGCGGCTGTTTTGGCGGACGTCGAGCCGGCCGAGATGGAAGCCGAAGGTCTGGACGATGCGAAACACCGGGGCGACATCGCCGAGCGAGATGTTGGGCGCACCGATTGCCGAGAGTGATGACATGAAGAGTTCGATGTCAGAGAGCAGCTCCGTGTGGCGCGAATACTGATAGCGAGCCGGTTCTTCGAAATGCTCCTGCAAGCGCTCGTCCGGAAGGCTGGCGATCATGAGATTGAGGAATTGCCGCCACGGTTCGTGCCGGTTCCTGTCAAGCGCGCGCTGTCCCTCTTCGCCGAGCTTGTGGCGCATGATCTCCATTCGCTCCTCCATTGCTCCGGTTGGTGACTGGAAGCGTCCGGAGATGCTGAGCTTGGACGCGAGCCGTTCGAGATGGTGCCGGACAAGCCGGATGGCGTGGCTGCGCATCTCCTGAAGGGTTTCGCGTGTGGTTTCGGCTGTCACCAGCGGGTGCCCGTCGCGGTCGCCACCGACCCAGCTGCCGAAGCTTATGCGCGGTAGGTTGCGCGGGTCGGCCGTGATTTTTGGATCGAATCCTGACACGCTCCACGCCTTTTCGAAACGTCGGTCGATCATGGGCAGCACATCGGGGAAAATCGTGTGCAGATAGTGCAGCACGTTCTGGCGCTCAGTGCCAACATCCGGTTTTTCGAACAGGATTTCGCCGGTGCGCCAAAGCCGTTCGAGCACCACCTTGATGTCGGTGCGGATTTTTTCCCGTTCGGCGGGCGTCCACATGCGGTTCTCCCGCTTGACCAGCAGCAGGTAGAGCTCGCGGTGCTGCTGAAGCACCGTGCGCCGCTTGGCCTCCGTCGGATGCGCTGTCAGCGTTGGCTCGACCTCGATGTTCGGAAGCTCGGAGGCGATCTCCGTCTCCGTGACGCCAAGTTTTTTGAGATGCTGGAGCGCCTCGCCCCACAAGCCGCTGAGCGATTCAACCCCTTCGCTTGATTCGAGTTGACGTCGGTACTGGGCTGCCGAGTTCTCCTCGGCCATGTTGAGCAACTGGAAAACGACGGACAAGGCTTGAACGGCCCGTTCGGGATGCTCGCATTCCGTGATGGCGGCATTGTCTCCACCGCGCAGGTGGGTTGCAAGTTTTGTCTGCCCAAGCTCCTGAAGAACCTCGATAAAGCAGTCAAACAGGAATTTGAAATCAATTGCGGCTTTGTCGAAATCGACAACGCTCATCGTGGTGGTGATCATGGTGTCAATGTCTGTGTCAGTGGTTCAGGAAAGGGTGCGCAAACTTCCGAAACTTAAGCTCTCAGGTATTCGTTGCAAAATCTGCTCCCTTGTCAGGGGCGGCGTAGCTGCAATGATTAACCCTTTTTAGCTGCAAATGTTTGCCGCCTTTGACAATTATGTTTATCTTTCTTAATAAATTTATGCAAGCGGCTAACACCTAATCCATTACTTGTTATGGACAACAAATCAAACGGTAAGCTTATTGCTCTGGCAATCGGCGGCGCTGTGTTAATGGGAGCATTGTTTTTCTTGGTATCATTCCTGACCGGCTACTCTCCAGCCCCGAATGATTCTGTCATCCTCACTCCGTTGAGGTCGTTTATGGGCTGGTTCCTCCTGATTTTCTGCGCTTCTCTTATTATTATGGGGCTCGGCAAGATGTCCGGGGCTATCAGCGACAAATGGTTCCTCAGTTTTCCGCTCAGCATCTTCGTCATTGTCATGGTGATGTTCTTCAGCCTCCGCTTCTACTGGGAGCAGGGCCGCACCACCACCGTTGATGGTGAGTACATCCGCTCCGTCGAGCAGCTCACTGATTTCCTCAACAAACCTGCCGCCACCAGTGATCTTCCGCCGGTGCCCGAGGGTTTCGATTTCGAAGCTGCAAAGGAGCTGACTTACAACAAGTGCAACAAGTGCCACACCCTCGACTCGATTGCCGATCTGTTCAAAACCAAGTACAAAAAGACCGGACAGGTCAGGTTGATCGTCGAGCGTATGCAGGGCTTCCCCGGCGCCAACATTGCCGACGACGAGATCGAACCTATCGGCTTCTGGCTTCAGGAGAAGTATTGATTTCCTGTCAAGGACGCTTGTCCTGACAGAGTGTTCAGCGAAGCAGCGCCCCGGTAATCCGGGGCGTTCTGCATTGGGGGCGTTTACTGCTTTTCGGCGGTGTAGCTTACTGTGACGGTTTCGGTGATGCCGCCTCTGGCATTCCAGTCGGTTTTGACGGTCATGCTTTTGGGTTTGCACGCCTCGACCAGGTGATCCAGAATCGTGTTCGTGATATTTTCGTAGAAGATGCCTGCATTGCGGAACTCAAGGAAGTAGTACTTGAGCGACTTCAGCTCGATGCAGCTTTTGTCGGGCACGTAGGTGATTGTGATGGTTCCGAAGTCGGGCAGGCCGGTTTTTGGGCAGACCGAGGTGAATTCAGGATTGACGATTTCGATGGTGTAGTCTCTGTTGGGGAAGGTGTTATCGAAAACTTCGATGATCTCTTTGTTCATGGCTCTTGTTTGTGTGGTTGGTTATCGGTTGTCCTTTCTCGCCCCAAAATAGAAAACAGCCGCGATATTCGTTACGATATTTAGAGCGCTTCTGACACGTTGCATGGTTTTGTCCGTTCTCTTCGGATTAATAAAGCTTCATTGGCGACCACAACAATTTTAACATACCTTTCATGCCATTTGACCGATATCGAGTGCAATCCGGCGGGCTTGTTGACGATGAGTTGACCAGCATTCGCCAGCAGCTTGCCGCCGAATATGATCTACATGAGGTTTCCTACCGATTTGCAGAGAGCGATTTCAGCTTTCTGAGTGTGCGCGACAGCTACGCTCTGCTCGACCGCATCTCTCACGAGGAGTTTCTGAAAGACGAGCAGATGCCCTATTGGGCTGAAATCTGGCCTGCGGCCGTGAGCCTTTCCCGCCAGCTCATGGAGACCGGCGAACTTGCCGGAAAGTCGGTTATTGAACTTGGCGCAGGGGTTGGCATCGCCAGCATTGCGGCGGCCAAGAGTGGTGCGCATGTGCTCACCACCGATTACTCCACCGAAGCGTTGAAGTTCGTGGTGTACAACGCACTGCGCAACCGGGTTGATCTCGATACCTGCCGTTTTGATTGGAGGATAGTCAAGAGTGATGAAAAGTTTGACTCGATTATCGCGGCTGATGTGTTGTATGAGCGTGTCAATCTGTTGCCCATTGTCATGGCTATCGATGCTTTGCTGGCCGAGGGAGGAGCTGCCTGGATTGCCGACCCAAGAAGAAGGCTTGCCGATCAGTTCCTCGAACTGGTACAGGAAAACGGTTTCAGGATAGCAGAAAAGCGCATGTATGATGCCGAGGGCGATCAGACGGTTGCCGTGACTATCTACAAACTCGAAAGGGGGAGCGCGTGATGGCTAAGAGTTTCGTGACATCAGCCGGGCAGCCCCTTCCGGAAGGCGGCTGGTCGTGGCACGGCGGTAAGGGGGCGATGATCTGGCAGCTGATGTTTACCGAGAGTGGGTTGATGACGGGCCTGAAACGCTTTCCGGAAGAGCGACGCGCCTCGTTCTTCTGCCTCGCACCGGAGACGGGTGAAGTGCTGCGTGACGACTTCGTGCTCACCGGTGGCGGTGAACAGGGCGAGCCGGTTGGCGACGGGTGGATGATTGGCCTCGAAACCACGCACGGCAATCTGCTCTTCTGCCACGCTTTTCAGCAGGGAAGCCCCGAGCATCAAGGCATCTGGGCGGTCGATCCTGCTGCAGGAGCGCTGGCGTGGAGCCGTCCCGATCTGTCATACGCGGCAAATCTCGGCGATACCTTTCTCGTCTACAAATCGCGCGTGTTCGCGGGTTTTCCCGAGCGGGACTTCTGGTTGCTCGATCCTCTGGCTGGCAAGGAGATCGAGCAGATCGGCACCGCGCCGGAACGCTTCAATCCCTTGCGCAATGAGGCAATCGGCGAAGAGGAGCGTCAGGGCGTCCTGCTTCCCGTGGCGGGCATGGACGAATCCGGGCATCTCGAAACCATCGAGTGTGGCAGCTCGACCGTGACAGTCACTCACCGGATGAGCGCCGGTGAGGGAACGGAAAGCGCATGGAGCTCGGTTCTTGCTATTACAGCCGGCGGTCGAGTTCTGTACGAGGACGAAATGGGAAATGCCGTCACGGCGCCGCTGTTCAACAGCGCTCTTGTGCGGAAAAAGCGGCTCTATTATATCAAGGAGGGCGAGGTGCTTGTCAGCCTCCCCGTCTCATGACTGTATCCCTTTCATGAAGAGAAACCGTTCAACCCAGCCGGAACATCCTGACGTCGCAAGGTGCCAGTGGCTCGAACAGTTTCTTTCACATCTCCAGGCTGTCCGCAATGTGTCGCCTAAAACGGTGACCGCCTACCGGTGCGATCTGCTTCAGTATTTTTCCTTCCTGAAACAAGAGGCCGGTTTTGATACGCTAGAAGCCGTCGAGCCTGAAAGGGCGGAGGTGGCCGATGTCCGGCTTTTCATGGGCTATTTGCTCGACAGGGGCATTCAGCCTCGCTCCATTGCCCGAAAGCTTGCCTCGATCAAAAGCTTCTATCGCTTTCTTCTTGAAACCGGTCGGATCATTTCATCTCCACTCTCGCTGGTTGTTACTCCGCGCTTGGATAAAAAAGTGCCTCGATTTTTGAGCGAGGACGAGTCCCGCAAACTCTTCAAGCGTTTCGAATTCCCAGAAGATAGCGCTGTTTCGCAGGGTGACGGAAAAAAGGCAGATGTCAGGCAGTTTGAGGCGTTTCGGGATCGTGCCGTGCTTGAGGTGCTTTACGGGTGCGGCCTTCGCTTGTCGGAGCTGATTGCGCTTGAACGGAGCGATGTCGACTTGGCACATGGTTTTCTCAAAGTGACCGGTAAGGGACGCAAGCAGCGTATCGTGCCGCTCGGTGAACCCGCTGTGGAAGCGCTCAGAAAGTATTTTGAAGTCAGACGAAACTTCTTTAGAATACCTTTAGAGAGGACAGGTGAATCGTCCAGGGTTTTCGTCACGTCAAGAGGAAGACAGCTCTATCCTATGCTTGTCCAGAGAATGACAAAGAAGTATCTCACCCCGGTTTCCGAGTCGGAAAAGAAAAATCCCCATATTCTCCGACACAGTTTTGCTACACATATGCTCAATGGCGGCGCTGACTTGAAAAGCGTCAGTGAAATGCTTGGTCACAGTAGTCTGACGACCACGGAGCTGTACACGCATGTGACGTTCAGCAGGCTGAAAGAGATTTACGATAAAGCTCATCCCGGAGCCTGATATTCGTCTTTTGTCAGAAGAGTTTTTAGCGGCAGAATCGATGCCGGTTCGTTCTTTGAAAGTTTATAATTCTTTTAATGGAGGTAAGTATGACTAAATCCGTTACCAGTGATGCGGTTACCGTTAAGGTCACCCTTAGGCACTCGAGCAATCATGGAAGTATAGATGAATATGCCCGTGATGCAGTTTCAGCGCTTTCAAAATATTATCCCGGACCGATCAATTGTCATGTCATTCTCGATCATCAGAAGCATGAGCGTGATCAGAACAAACTTGCCGAAATCACTGTGCATGTACCTCAGCACGACTTTGTGGCTCGTGAGTCTGCGCCGACCTATGAACAGGGTATCGATAGTTGCATCGATGTTTTGACAAGGCAGCTCAAGAAGTTGAAAGAAAAACAAAGCACTTTCTGAAATCGTCAATTGCAACAGGGTCAGCACGCTGACCCTGTTGCAGTATAGGGCTTTTCAAATACCATGATCTCCCGGGCATGAATTTTGACCAAAAGGGGTTGAAAAAGCGATCGATTACGGTCGCCTATTTTTTTGAACATATTGAGACGCGATTCGATATCAGGTTTCGTCGTCTCAACGATGTCGATGGGCAGAAGCGGCGCATTTACGAGCGCGATCTGCACCGGCCTGGCTTGGCCATCTCCGGATTCACCAAGCTGTTTACCTACAAGCGCGTCCAGATTCTGGGCAATACCGAGACCCGCTATCTGAACCACCTTCCCGCCGAAGAGCGCCGGTCGAAATTTGCCGATTTCGTCAAGTTCAAGATGCCGTGCATCATTCTGACCAGCAACAACAAGCTTGATCCGGAACTGATCGACATGGCGACCTCTCAAGGAATTCCGGTGTTCGTAACCCGCTGTTCTTCGACGAGAGCTATCTATGCCATCACCGGATTTCTCGATGAGCAGTTCTCCCAATATCAGCAGTATCACGGTTCGATGGTTGATGTGTATGGTGTCGGCGTGCTCCTGACCGGCAAAAGCGGTCTGGGCAAGTCGGAGGTTGCGCTTGATTTGGTCGAGCGCGGACACGGACTGGTGGCCGATGATGTGGTCGTCGTGAAACGCCGGGGACAGACCGATACGCTGGTGGCCACGCGCAACAACATTATCGATCATTTCATGGAGATTCGTGGTCTGGGAGTTGTTGATGTGCGCCAGAATTTTGGCATCAGGGCGATTCGCGACAAGAAGGTGGTGCAGGTTGTGGTTGAACTGCTTGAGTGGAGTCGTGAGGCCGAGTACGAGAGGCTCGGGCTTGACCAGCAGACCGTAAAGCTACTTGGCGTCGATTTGCCGCTTGTGCAGCTTCCAATTTTTCCAGGCAAAAACATCACGGTGATTATCGAGGTTGTAGCCCTGAATTTCCTGCTGAAGCGTTACGCTGGTTATGTCGCCGCCGAGGCTCTGACCAGCCGGATCAGCGCGGTGATGAACAGAAATCGTGGTGAATCGACGACTGGCCCATTTATCATTCCTGACTATCATGACGATGAAATCGAATAAGGTGTTTCAATCACTGCTTCCGGTTGTTCTTCTTGCTGCGATGACGCTGTTGTCGGCCTGTTCGAAGTCCGGTAATAAACGTGGCGACAATTCGGCTGCTGCAAGGGATACGACGCTGGTCATCAGCATGCTTGGTGACGCCGATTACCTTAACCCGGTGATTGGTGCTTCGCTGACCTCAAGTGAAATCAGCGGTTTGATTTATCCGGGACTGCTTCAGGGCGAGTTTGATACCAAAACCGGCCTGCTCAACTATCTTGCGCTCGAAAAGCGGTTGCGTCCCTCGACAGGGCCGGATGCGAAATCTCCGAAAGCCGCGCTGGCTCGTACCTGGTCGATGTCTGCCGACCACCGTTCGATCACCTACACTCTGCGCGACGACGCGAAGTGGGCCGACGGCGAGCCGATCACATCGCATGATTTCAAGTTTACCTACCAGCTCTACGGCAATCCGCGGATTGCCAGTCCGCGCCAGCAGTTCCTGGCTGAGCTTGTCGGTGCGGATAAGGGGATGGTCGATTTCGACAAAGCCATCGAAACGCCGAACGACACGACGCTGGTGTTTCATTTTTACAAGCCGGTGCCGGAGCATCTGGCCCTTTTCCATACCTCGCTTACGCCCCTGCCGGAGCATCTCTGGAAAGAGGTCAAGCCCGAAGAGTTTCGTGAGTCAAGGCTCAATCAGCAGCCTGTGGGAGCTGGGCCGTACCGCCTTGCGGAGTGGAACAAGCAGCAGTCGCTGGCGCTTTCGTCGAGCCCTTCGTGCAATCTGCCCAAGCCGGGCAACATCAAACGCATCGTCTATCGCGTCGTACCCGATTATACCGTCAGGCTCGCCCAGCTTCAGACTGGCGACGTTGATGTGGTCGAGAGCATTAAGCCGGAAGATTTCGCCGCTGTGCAGAAAGCCAATCCCGATGTGGAGGTCAAAACGGTCGGGCTCCGGGTGTATGATTACGTTGGTTGGATGAACATGGACGGCGACTACTACAACAAAACCGGTAAAGTTCGGCCGCATCCGCTTTTTGGTGATTCGAAGGTCAGGCGCGCTTTGACTATGGCCATCGACCGCCAGTCGATTATCGATGGCTATCTTGGTGAGTACGGCGTGCTGGCCAAAACCGATATTTCGCCCTCACTCAAGTGGGCATATGACGATTCGATCAAGTCTTGGCCGTACGATCCGGATCAGGCCTCCAAACTGCTTGCCGGGGCTGGCTGGGTTCCGGGGCCTGACGGCATTTTGCAGAAGGATGGTCGCCGGTTCAGCTTCTCGCTCTACACCAACGCTGGTAATGCGCGCCGCAACTACGCGACGACGATCATCCAGCAGAACCTGAAGGAGATCGGCATCGATTGCAAAATTGAAATCCAGGAGTCGAATGTCTTTTTCCAGAACCTTCAGGAGCGCAAGCTCGATGCGTGGATGGCCGGGTGGTCGATCGGTCTGGAGATCGATCCGCTCGACGTCTGGGGTTCCGATCTCCAGAAGAGCCGGTTCAATTTCCCCGGCTACATCAATCCGAGGATCGACAAGCTCTGCGAGCTGGCCAAGCGGAAGATGCGCACCGAGGATGCCCGTTCGTACTGGGTCGAGTACCAGCGCATTCTGCATGAGGATCAGCCGATCACCTTCCTCTACTGGATGCGAGAGACGCAGGGCTTCAACAAGCGGATTCAGGGTGAGAAGCTCAACATCTCCGGCAGTTTTTACAACATCGACGACTGGACTTTGAAACCGTCGTCATCGATCGCGCCGTAACGGTATGCTGAAGTATATCCTGAAACGGCTGCTGATTGCCGTGCCGCTTGTGTTCGGGGTGCTGACCCTGACTTTTTTCATCATCCGGCTTGCACCGGGCGACCCTGCGGCGTTCTTCATCCAGCCGGGCATTAGCCCCAACGTGGCCGAGCAGATTCGCCAGCAGTATGGCCTGAACGACCCGCTGCCGGTGCAGTACATCAAGTGGCTTGGCAACGTGCTGCAAGGCGATTTCGGTCGCAGCTTCAGCCGCGCGCAGCAGCCGGTGTTCGAGGTGATCGCGCAGGCACTGCCGGTGACGATGACCATCGCCGTGCTGACGCTGATCGCCAACTTCGTGTTCGGCATCATTATCGGCGTCATCTCGGCGGTTAAACAGAACAGCTTTTCCGACCGTTTCCTGACTGTCACGGCGCTCTTCTTTTACTCGATGCCGGAGTTCTGGCTCGCGCTGATGATGATTATCCTTTTCGCTCTGAAATGGCCGCTCTTTCCGGTCTCCGGGCTGAACGAGGTTGGGGCGGAGAGTTACGGGCCAATCGGCTTTTTCATGGATCGAATCTGGCATCTGGTGCTGCCGGTGACGGTGCTCAGCATCAACGGCGCGGCGGGCATCGCGCGTTACGTGCGGGGCAGTATGCTCGAAGTCATCCGGCAGGACTATGTCCGCACGGCGCGGGCCAAGGGGCTCAGCGAGCGCGTGGTGATCCTCAAGCACGCTCTGCGCAACGCGCTCTTGCCGGTCATCACGCTGATGGGCAGTTCGCTGCCGTTCATCTTCAGTGGCGCGCTGTTTATCGAGGTGATCTTCGCCTTTCCCGGCATGGGCCGCGTGACGGTCGAAGCGATCTTCGCGCGTGATTATCCGCTGATTATCGCCAATACTTTTGTCTCTGGCACGATGATCGTGCTGGGCAATCTGTTGGCCGACGTGCTCTACGCCGTGGTCGATCCACGGATCAAATTGTGAATAAAAAATCGTGAGAACGAGTGAGGATTGAAGCGTTGAATACCGCTCCGGACGCGACGGAAGTCCGGTTTGAGGAGCAGATACGGCCGCAGAGCATGAGGGATTTTGCTGGTCAGAAGAAGTTGACCGACAACCTCAAGGTGTTCATCACCGCCGCGCGCAAACGCGAGGAGGCGCTCGACCACGTGCTGCTCTCCGGTCCGCCGGGTCTCGGCAAGACCACGCTCGCGCACATCATCGCCGCCGAGATGGGCGGCAGCATCAAGATTACCTCTGGGCCGCTGATCGACAAGGCGGGCAACCTGGCTGGTCTCTTGACCAGTATGAAAAGGGGAGATATTCTCTTCATCGACGAAATTCACCGGCTCGCTCCGGCGGTTGAGGAGTACCTCTACTCGGCGATGGAGGATTACCGCATCGACATCCTGCTCGACAGCGGCCCGGCCTCGCGCGCCGTGCAGCTCAAGCTCGAACCCTTCACGCTCGTCGGCGCAACCACGCGGGCCGGGTTGCTGACTTCGCCGCTGCGCGCGCGCTTCGGCATCAACAGCCGCCTCGACTATTACGATCCCGAGCTGCTCCAAAGCATCATCGTCCGCGCGGCGGGCATTTTGAACATCGGCGTCGATGAGGACGCGGCGATGGAGATCGCCCGTCGCTCGCGCGGCACCCCGCGCATCGCCAACCGCCTCCTTCGCCGCGCTCGCGACTTCGCGCAGGTGGCGGGCGATAGCTCGATTTCGCTCGCCGTCGCCCGGCGGACGCTCGAATCGCTCGAAATCGACGAGGGTGGCCTCGACGATATGGACAAGAAAATTCTCGAAGCGATCGTGCGCAAGTTCAACGGCGGCCCGGTCGGGGTGGCCTCGCTCGCGGTCTCGGTCGGCGAGGAGCAGGACACCATTGAGGAGGTGTACGAACCCTACCTCATCCAGGTCGGCTACCTTGCCCGCACCCCGCGCGGACGGGTCGCGACCCGGCTTGCCATGCAGCGCTTTTCCCATCCGGGCATGTCCAGCCAAGGGCCGCTGTTCGATTCAGACGCAGGTCATGACTCCTGAGGCTCCAAGAAAAAATCGCCCTAATTGTCGCCATTTGTTCGTCGCGGCGCTGACCTCTATTTCCCTGCTGACCGGCCCCGTGGCCATGAATCACGCACAGGCGGCGACCGATCGCGAGGATGTTATGCCTGCTTATGTCGATGCGCTATTGCTCAAGATGAAGGGCGATTACTGGGGGGCAATCGAAGGCTTCAGGAAAGTCATGGCCGTTTTGCCTGAAGAGCCGGCGGTCAGGTTTTCGATTTCGCGCTCATACCGCCGATTGGCCGTGCTCGACTCGGCAAGGGTTTACGGCGAAGCTGCTCTGAAGCTCGATCCCGAGAATTCTCATTATCGTCGCTATCTTGCCGGTTTGGCGCATGATATGCGTGATTTTAATCGTGCCGCCGAACTTTACGGGCAGGCAGCCGCTCTCGAACCCGGCCTTGCAGGTCTCCTCTACCTGCAGGGGGTCGAACTCATGTCTGCCAACCGGCCGGAAGAAGCTATCAAGGTGTTTGAACAGGCGGTCACAATCGATCAGTACAACGAGAAAGCCTTGACGCAGATACTCCGCCTTCAAATCAGCCTCAAGCGCTTTTCTCGAGCGATTCACACTTGCCAAAAGCTGCTCAAGCTCAATCCGGAGAATCAGAAGCTCACGGTGATGCTTGGTGAGTTGTATGCAAAAAATGGTAGGGAGGAGCTTGCTGTTGTAACCCTGAAAAAGCTCACCGAGAGTGAACTGGGCTATGTTCCCGGATGGACTGCGCTGTTCGACATCTACATTAGCAACGGGCAAACCGCTGATTTTCGCCGCGAAATGCGCGCTTTGCTCAGCTCCAGAGCAGTGCCTTCGGAAAAGATCGATGATCTGCTTCGCCTTTTTATTGCTCGTTCCGGAAAGCAGGATCAATATGAGGCGCCGGCTCGCGAATTTCTTGACGAGCTCATTGCGAGGCGTCCTCGGGATAGCGAGCTTTTTGTGTTGCAGGGTTTGTTCGAGATGATTCATGAGCGGGAGCGTGAGGGGCAGCTCAGTTTCGGCAAGGCTGTTGAACTCGACTCCGGCAATGCTGAGGCCTGGGAGGCTTTGATTAACGCTCATATTGCGATGAATGAAAAGCAACAGGCCTACACCCTGCTCCGGAAAGCCAGAGAGGCTCTTCCTGGAGAAGGGCTGCGCTGGAAGCTGCTCGAAGGTTCACTTTTACTGCAAACCGGGGAGCTAACAAAGGCTGCCAAGGTACTTGAGCAGGCTGTCCGCATGAAAATGAAGGACGGTGATATGCCGCTGCTGATTCGGTCACATATCACTCTTGCTTTGGCCTATGACAAGCTGGGCATGAGAAATCGCTCGAGGTTGGCTTACGCCACGGTGCTGAAAATCGATGCTCACAACTCCCTCGCAATGAACAATCTCGCGTATCTGCTTGCCGAAGAGGGCATCCAGCTTCGAGAGGCTCTGTTGCTTGCTACCAATGCCGTGCTTCTCGAACCGGACAACGGGGTTTATCTCGATACGCTTGGCTGGGTGAACTACAAACTTGGCCAGTACGATCGGGCACGGGTTCTGCTTGAAAAAGCGATTGAAACGGGGATTGAGGAGGCTGAAGTTTATCTCCATCTCGGCGAGGTTTACCGAAAGCTTGGCAATGAGCCAAAAGCGAAGGAGATGTTTGAAAAAGCAAACGTTGGTTTTCAAAAAGATGGAAAAGAAAAAAGCGGTCGATGACCGCTTTTTTCTTTTCTGGTAAGTGACTCTCAGCTCAGCTTTCGCCTTCGACAGACATGCTGGCGAGATGTTCGTAGTGCGCCCAGCGGGCATCCACCTCGTGCTGGATTGCCTCGAAGTACTGTTTGGCTTGTTCCGGATGGGTCTTCTTCAGCATTCTGAAGCGGTTCTCCATGTTCAGGAACTCCGCGACCGGCATCTTCGGCTTCTTGGAATCAAGCTGCAGCGGATTCAGGCCCTCTTTCAGTCTATCCGGATTATAGCGATACAACAGCCAGTGGCCGGAATCGACCGCTGCTTTCTGGTGCTCCAGACCGGTAGAGAGATCAAAGCCGTGCGCGATGCAGTGCGAGTAGGCGATGATGACCGACGGGCCGCTGAAGGCTTCTGCTTCGAGGAAGGCCTTCAGGGTCTGCTCGTCACGTGCACCAAATGCTACGCTGGCTACGTAGGCGTTGCCGTAGCTCATCGAGATCAGGCCGAGATCCTTTTTGGTGGCCGTGCGACCTGCCGCGGCGAACTTGGCGACCGCAGCTTTCGGAGTTGCTTTGGATGCCTGACCGCCAGTGTTGGAGTATACCTCGGTGTCGAGCACGAGCATGTTGACATTCTTGCCCGATGCGGTGACGTGGTCGAGACCGCCGTAACCGATGTCGTAAGCCCAGCCGTCGCCACCGACTGCCCACACGCTCTTTTTGACCAACATGTCGGCCACAGCCAGCAGGTTTTTGGCATCATCCGAATTCATCTGCTGCAGCTTGTCTTTCAGCACAGCCACGCGCTCACGCTGCTCGAAAATCTCCGGTTCGCTGTCCTGCGTTGCTTCGAGGATTCCGGTTGCCAGCGTTTCACCGATTTCGGCAGCCATCTTTTTGACCATCTCGCGGGCATACTGCTCCTGCTTGTCAATCGAGATGCGGAAGCCGAGCGAGAATTCAGCCGTGTCTTCAAACAAAGAGTTCGACCACGTTGGGCCCAGTCCCTGCGGGTTAGCTGCATATGGTGTGGTCGGCAGGTTACCGCCGTAAATCGATGAGCAGCCGGTGGCGTTGCCGATAACAAGGCGGTCGCCGAAGAGCTGTGTCATCAGCTTCACGTACGGAGTTTCGCCGCAGCCCGAGCAAGCGCCCGAGAACTCAAAGAGCGGCTGCTGGAGCTGCTGCTCCTTGATGAGGCGCTGGTTGATCTTGTTGCGGTCGTACTCGGGAATATCGATGAACCAGCTCCAACATGCGGCTTCGGACTCGCGGAGCGGAGCCTGCTCGTGCATGTTGAGTGCTTTGCGTCCCTCGACCTGCTTGTCTCTGGCCGGGCAGACCTGTGCGCAGAGCTGGCAGCCGGTGCAATCTTCCGGAGCCACCTGGACGGTGTAACGCATGCCTTCCCAGCTTTTTCCTTTAGCCGGAATACTCTTGAAGGTTTCCGGTGCGTTTTCAAGATACTTCGGATCGTAAACCTTGATGCGGATAGCTGCGTGAGGGCAGACCATCGAGCACTTGCCGCACTCGATGCAGAGGTCGGGCTCCCAGACCGGGATCTCCTGTGCAAGGTTGCGTTTTTCAAATTTGGCAGTACCGATCGGATAGGTGCCATCAGCCGGAAGTTCGCTGACCGGGATCGAGTCACCCTCTCCAGCAATGATTTTCGAGAGGACGTTGCAGACAAACTCCGGAGCGTCACCCACGATTGGAGGACGCATCTCTTTCTGGCTGTCAGCCGTGCCGCCGATCTTCACTTCGTGCAGGTTTGCTAGGGTGTTGTCCACGGCTTTAATGTTCTGCTGAACGACCTCATCACCTTTCTTGCCGTAGGTTTCGCGGATTGAATCCTTGATCTTTTCAATCGCCTCTTCACGCGGCAGAACGCCGGAGATGGCGAAGAAGCAGGCCTGCATGATGGTGTTGATTCGCTGGCCCATGCCGCTGTCGTGCGCCACCTTGTATGCGTCGATGGTGTAGAGCTTCGCCTGCTTGTCGATCAGGTGCTGCTGCACCGGGCGTGGCAGCTTGTCCCACACCTCGTCAGCGGAGTAGTGCGAGTTGATGAGCAGCGTGCCGCCCTTCTTGAGGTTCTTGGCCAGGTCGATCATTTCGAGGAAGACCCAGTGGTGGCAACCCACGAACTGCGCATCGCTGATCAGGTAGGTCGAGCGGATCTGCTCGGGGCCGAACCTGAGGTGCGAGGTGGTGATCGAACCGGCTTTCTTGGAGTCGTAAACAAAGAAGCCCTGTGCGTAGTTGTCGGTATTTTCGCCGATGATCTTGATCGAGTTCTTGTTCGCACCGACCGTACCGTCCGAACCGAGGCCGTAGAAGAGTGCGCGGAAGACCGAGTCCGGCTCGATCGAGAAGCTCTCGTCGTAGTTCAGGCTGGTGCCGGTTACGTCGTCGTCGATGCCAACGGTGAAGTGGTTTTTCGGAGCGTCGGAAGCCATGTTGTCGAAGACCGACTTGACCATCGCCGGGGTGAACTCCTTCGAGGAGAGGCCGTAGCGTCCGCCGAGAATCTTCGGCATGGCTGCGATCTCGCCGTTCTGGAACGATTCGGCATAGGCGTTGATGACGTCGAGGTAGAGTGGTTCACCAGCGCTACCAGGCTCCTTGACGCGATCAAGCACCGAGACGCTCTTGATGCTCGACGGCAGCGAAGCGATAAAGGTCTTGACGTCGAACGGCCTGTAGAGGCGAACCTTCATCAGACCGACTTTTTCGCCCTGGTCGTTCAGGTACTCGATTGTTTCAAGCGCGGATTCTGCACCGGAGCCCATCATGATGATGACACGGTCGGCATCTTCTGGGCCATAGTACTGATAGAGCTTGTAGCTGCGCCCGGTCATTTCAGCGAACTGGTCCATCGCCTTCTGGGTGATTGCCGGGCAGGCGTCGTAGTAGCTGTTGACGCTTTCGCGAGCCTGGAAGTAAACGTCCGGGTTCTGCGAGGTACCGCGGATGATCGGCTCATCCGGCGACATGCGGCGCATCCTGTGCTCAATCACCAGGTCGTCGTTAATCATCGAGCGAATCTCTTCGTCCGAAAGCACTTCGATCTTGGAGATTTCGTGAGAGGTGCGGAAGCCGTCGAAGAAGTGCAGGAACGGCACCCTCGATTCGAGTGTAGCAGCCTGTGAAATCAGCGCCATGTCCATCACCTCCTGCACTGAGCACGAAGCGAGCAGGGCGAAGCCGGTGCCGCGAACCGACATCACGTCGGCGTGGTCGCAGAAGATCGACAGCGCCTGCGCGGCGAGTGAGCGGGCCGACACGTGAATCACGCAAGGGCTCAGCTCACCGGCAATTTTGTACATATTCGGGATCATCAGAAGAAGACCCTGGGCAGCGGTGAAGGTGGTCGTCAGCGCACCGGTCTGCAGTGAGCCGTGAACGGCTGCAGCTGCACCAGCCTCGCTTTGCATCTCATCGACGAGCGGTACAGTGCCCCAGATGTTCTTTACATCGACTGCAGCCCAGGCATCGGAGTATTCTCCCATTGGAGATGCCGGGGTGATCGGGTATATCGAGATGACTTCATTGGTGCGGTAGGCGACATGAGCAAGAGCCTCATTCCCCTCCATTGTTTTAAATGTCCGGGTCATACGATCAGTAACTGGATTATGATTGTTGGGACTGTACGATCCTCGATGGATACAACTACGAAAGAACGTGAAAGTTACGTTCGCAGGTAAGAAAAAGGTTCGAGTGTGCCTCCGAAGATAGGAAAAAAACTAATATACTTCAATTGTGAATACTATTGTAGCTTCTGCCTGTCGAGAAGCGTTTACTTAACTCTGACAGGTGATTAAAGCGTTCCTGAAAACCCATCCACAAAAAAACAGATTCCCAGATTGTCGAACAGAAAAGAACAGCCACTCATCCCGGCTCCTGAGCCTCGCGAACAGGTCGTCTATGGCCGCAACGCCGTCATCGAACTGTTGCAGTCCAAGCCCGAGAGTATTGAAAAAATCTACCTCCAGTTCAACACCAGCCACCCCAAGCTCAAGGAGATCGTCATCACGGCTCGCAGGCTTAAAATTCCGTGTGGCAAGGCGCGTATGGAGAAGCTCACGCTTATCTCCGGCACAGCCAAGAACCAGGGGGTTTGCGCGCTGTTGAGCAGCGTAACCTTTCATACTCTCGACGAAGTGCTCGCAGCGCCGCGCAACAGCTCGCCGCTGTTGGTGATCTTGCAGGGCCTCGAAGACCCCCATAACGTTGGTGCGATCATCCGCACTGCCGAGGCTGTTGCGGCCGATGCAGTCATCATGATCGAGGGCAAGGGCGCTCCGATCAGCGCCACGGTACACAAAGCCTCTGCCGGTGCGCTGTCGCACATGCGGGTCTGCAAGGTGAAAAGCCTCGTTAAAACACTCGATCTTTTGCGCGAGCAGGGGTTCAGCGTAGTGGCCGCAGATATGGAGGCCGAGTACAACCATACGGACATCGACTGGACGGCCCCCACGGTGCTGGTGATGGGCGCGGAAGGTAAGGGCCTCGGCTCCGAAACTCGCAAACGCTGCGACAAGATTGTGCGTATCCCGATGGCTGGCTGTGTCGAATCGCTCAACGTCAGCGTTGCTTCCGGGGTGATGCTGTACGAAGCGATGCGGCAAAGATTAGGCTGAAGATCGGTCGGATCGGTCCGATCTTTTCTTCCGAAAAAATGTTACCTTCAAAATCATTTGTTACTACCTCATAGCAACTTAAATTTCGTCCTGCCATGAACATCCCTGACAATCTCCGCTATACCAAAGACCACGAATGGCTCCAGCTTCTCGATGACGGCGTGACCGCTGTGGTTGGCATCACCGATTTTGCGCAGTCCGAGCTTGGCGATATCGTGTTCGTTGAAACCAAACCGGTCGGAACGAAGGTCGAGTCGCACGGCGCGTTTGGCACCGTGGAGGCGGTCAAAACGGTAGCTGACCTGTTCGCTCCGGTGGCGGGCGAGATCGTCGAGGTCAACGAAGCACTTGATGATGCGGCGGTTGTGAACACCAATCCCTACGACGAAGGCTGGATTGTCAAGATGAAGCTCGACGATCCCAAGGCGGTCGAGTCGCTGCTCTCTCCGGCGGATTATACCGCTCTGATCGGCGAGTAATGGTCTGCCCTTAGAGGATTATCCAGAATTTCAATACGCAACCATGCCTTTCATTGTCAATACCGATGCCGAACGGGCCGAGATGCTCCGCGAAATTGGCGTCGAGAATTTCGAGGCGCTGATCGCCGATATTCCCGAAGAGATTCGTCTCAAAAAGGCGCTCGACCTCTTTCCTGCGATGGGCGAGCCTGAGGTGAAACGTCTGCTCGAACAGATGTCTGCCAGCAACGCCGCCACCTGCGATCACGTGAGCTTCCTTGGTGCGGGCGCTTACGATCACTTCATACCCTCAGCCGTTAAGGCAATCTCCTCTCGAAGTGAATTTTACACCGCCTACACGCCGTATCAGGCCGAGGTGTCACAGGGCACCTTGCAGGCGATTTACGAATACCAGACTGCCATGTGCCGCCTGTACGGCATGGACGTGGCCAACGCCTCGATGTACGACGGTGCGAGCGCACTGGCCGAAGCGGCGCTGATCGCCCTGAACACCACCGGGCGCAACGGCATCGTGGTGGCGGGCAAACTGCATCCCTACACCAGTCAGGTGCTCGAAACCTACCTCGAAGCGGCGGGCGACCGGCCCATCGTGCAGAACAGTATCGAGGATGGCATCGGCAGCGTCGCGGCGCTCGAAGCGCTGGTTTCGGACGAAACCGCCGCGGTGATTGTGCAGCAGCCGAACTTCTACGGCTGCCTCGAAGAGGTTGAAGCGATCGGCGAAATTGCGAAAAAGAATGGTGCGATGTTCATCGTCTCCGCCGATCCGGTCTCTCTCGGCGTGCTGGAAGCGCCGGGCAACTACGGTGCTGACATCGCCGTCGGCGAGGGGCAGCCGCTCGGCAACGCCCAGAGCTTCGGCGGGCCGTACCTCGGCATTCTTACCGTCAGGCAGAAAAGCGTGCGCAAGATTCCGGGCCGGCTGGTCGGCATGACCAAAGACAAAGACGGGAAGGATGGCTTCATCCTCACGCTCCAGACCCGCGAGCAGCACATCCGCCGCGAAAAGGCGACCTCGAACATCTGCTCCAACCAGGCGCTCTGCGCGTTGCAGGCGGTGGTGCACCTCTCGCTGCTCGGCAAGGAGGGAATTCAGGATGTCGCCAACCGCTCGATGCAGAAGGCGCACTACCTGGCTGACCGCATCGTTGAAATCCCCGGCTATTCGATGAAGTTCAGCGCGCCGTTTTTCCGCGAATTCGTGGTCGAGACGCCCGTTCCGGCGGCGACGATCATCGAAAAGATGCTGGAGAAAAAGGTGTTCGCTGGAGTCGATCTCTCCGCCTGGGGTGAAGATGGCCTGCTCATCGCCGTTACCGAAAAGCGCACGAAAGAGGAGCTCGACAGCTTTGTCAGTGAACTCGCGTCGCTCGGCTGAAAAAGCCTCGCGAAGCGCACAAAAAAAGCCGCCCAATGAGGCGGCTTTTTTTATTCCGTGGGCGGGCGACCAGTCGGTCGCCTCTGCAATTTCAAATCAATCCGAGCTTCTTCAACTCCGCTTTCATCGTCGCCTTGTCGGCGTCCGACATCGGGACCAGCGGCAGGCGGTAAACCTCTTCGACCATGCCCATCAGCGAGAGCGCGTACTTGACTGGCACGGGGTTGCTATCGATGAAGTTCAGCCTGAAGAGCTTGCGATACTTGTTGTTCAGCTTGCGGGCCTCGTTGAGGTCGCCCGTTTTCGTGGCTTCGATGAGAGCCTTGACCGCTTTCGGTACCTGGTTGGCCGCAACCGAAATGACTCCGTCACCGCCAAGCGCCATGAAGGGCAGCATCAGTCCGTCCTCGCCGGTCATCACCGAGAAGCGCTCCGGACGTTCATCGATGAGCGTCATGATCTGCTCCATGTTGGTTGAAGCCTCCTTGACGGCAAGTACGTTGTCGCAATCGTGAGCAAGGCGTAAAATCGTTTCTGCGCTGACGTTGCTGGCCGTGCGGCCCGGCACGTTGTAGACGATGATCGGCACTGAAACCGCTTCGGCCACGTGGCGGAAGTGCTGGTAAAATCCCTCCTGCGAAGGCTTGTTGTAGTACGGTGCGACCGAGAGGATCGCCTGTGCGCCAGCTTTTTCGGCGTTGCGCGCCAGCTCGACGGCATGGGCGGTCGAGTTCGCGCCCGCCCCGGCGGCCACCATCATCGAGCTGCCGGCCTCGTCGCGCACGGTGCGGATGATCTCTGCCTGTTCGGCGTCGGAAAGCGTCGGCGATTCACCGGTGGTGCCGCAGGGAAGAACGATGTCGGTTCTGGCTTCACGATGAAACTGCACTAACCTTCGCAGCGCTTCATAATCGACCGATCCATTCTCTTTGAACGGGGTGACAAGGGCTACGGTTGAACCTGAAATAAGGCGATTGGACATAAAAACTGCTGAATTCGAATTCTGTTGGTTTGAGGCATGACCATCATGCAGAGGGCATCAGATCATACGATTATGACGGTTTCAGGCCTTCGTGTTGTTATGAATGTAGCCAATGCTATGCACTTATAAAAAAGAGTTCGGTGAGCTTCTCATGAGCACTGTGCTAAAGCCGCGCTTATGAACTCAGGAGGCTGTCAAGGCTTTTGGAAGGGGGGGCGTCAGGCGGTTTTTCCAGTCTCGATCAGCTCTTCTGCGAGCTGGAGGGAGGTTTCGGTGATATCCGCGCCGCTGAAGAGGCGTGCTACTTCGCGCACGTGTTCGTCCTCCGTGAGCGGGGCGACGCCGGTGAGGGTTCTGTCGGCTTCGATGCGTTTCTGGACGGCGAGGTGCAAATCGCCCATCGCGGCGATCTGGGGGAGGTGGGTGATGGCCATGATCTGGTGCATCCGCGAGAGGCGCTTGAGGCTGAAGCCGACCGACTGGGCGACCTTGCCGCTGATGCCGGTGTCGATTTCGTCGAACACGAGAATTGGCAGCTCCGCCGACCGGGCGAGCGCGCTTTTCATGGCGAGCATCACGCGCGAGATTTCGCCGCCGGAGGCCACCTTCGCCAGCGGCTTGGGCGACTCGCCGAGGTTGGTGGAGATCATGAACTCGATGTGGTCGCAGCCGTTGTCGAACGCCCGGTAGCGCGTTCCGTCGATCTCGATGTCGCCGTCCGGAGCGGCCTCGCGGGTGAAGCGCACCTCGAAGGTGCTGTGCGGAATGCCGAGCGTCGAGAGGCCCTGCATGATCTCCTCTTCCAGCCGTCCGGCGGCTTCGCGCCGATGCTCCGAGAGCGTGCTTGCCGAGGCCGAGAGCGCCGTCCGCGCCTTGCCGATTTCAGCTTCGATGGCCGCAAGCTCGCCCGCCAGATTCTCCTCCAGCGACAGCTCTTCGGCGAGGCTGTCGCGCAGGTTGATCAGCTCGTCGATGCTCTTGCCGTGCTTTTTGGCGAGCCGCTGCAACAGCATTTGCCGCTCGCGCAGCTCTTCGAGTCGGTCGGGGTTGAAGTCGATGCCGCCTGCATAGCTTCCGGCAAAGCGGTTCAGCTCCTCGACCGTGGCGGTTGCGCCGCGCAGCTCGTCGAGCCACGGCTCAAAACTCTTGTCAATTCCCGCAAGCTTTTCAAGCAGATGTACTGCCGAGGAGAGCGCCGTGTAGGCGGAGCTGTCCGATTCGTAGAGATTTTGCCCAAGCTCGGTGCCAAGGCTGAAGAGGGTTTCGGCGTTTTCGAGCAGGTTGATCTCCTCGTCAATCGAGGCCATTTCGCCTTCGACCAGCGCTGCCGCGTCGAGTTCTTTAAACTGGTAGTCGATGAAGTCTCGCTTTTCGCGGAGCGCGTCGGCGCGTTCGTTGAGGGTTTGCAGCTCTCGGCGCAGCGAGCGGTACTCGTCGAGTGTTGTGCGGTACTGCGCGGTTTCGGTATGCAAGAGGCCGAAGCCGTCGAGCATTCCGGCGTGGGTTTCGGCGTGCAAAAGAAGCTGGTGGTCGTGCTGGCCGTGCAGATCGACGAGCTGCTGACTGGCGCGTTTGAGCAGCGAAACCGTGCAGGGGGTGTCGTTGATAAAGCAGCGCGACTGGCCTGTCGCTGAAATGTCGCGCCGAAGGATCAACTCCGGCGTCCGCTCGATTTCTTCCTCGTCGATCATCTCGCCGATCATCTCGTAGTGTTCGCCGCCGAAGACCGCCTCGATCACCGCCTTGCGTGCGCCAGCGCGCACCAGCTCAGCGCTTGCCCGCTCGCCGAGCACCATGTTCAGCGCTCCCATCAGGATCGACTTGCCCGCGCCGGTCTCGCCGGTGATGATGGTCAGGCCCGACGCAAAGCTGACCGAAAGTTCGTCGATAAGCGCGAAATCTCTGACGTAGAGGCTTTTGAGCATGAGACGGAGTTATGGGTTCGGCGAGCTGACAGCTTCAAAGATAACGCTAAACAGGCGTGTTTGAAAAACGCATCTCTCGCTACCTTGCAAGCCCCACTGTTCGCGCGTCGTTGTACCGCGATCCCGAATAGCCCGCAGCGTTCATCGTTACGCGGTAGCTTCCGGCTGGCATGGGCTGGCCAGAGTCGTCGCATCCGTCCCACCAGAGTTGTGTTACCGGCCCGGCAGGTGTGCCCGCCGCCAGCCTGCGCAGCAGTTTGCCGCTCATGTCATAGACTGAAACCGAAAGCTGGTACGAGCCTGCCGGGAGGCTGATCGCAATCGAGAGGTAGTCGTTGCTGCCGTCGCCATTCGGTGAGAATGTGCTGGGCGAAAGGTTGAAGATCTCTTCACTTCTTGTCGGAGGGACGTAGATCGAATTGGTTTTGCCTGGGGAGCCACCGAACTGTGCATCGGTCGAGGAGCTCCAGCTCAGTGGTGTGTCGGAGAGCATCAGCGGATTGAATTTTTCAATGGAGATGCGTTTGGTCGATTTGTTGGCCGGGTTGTGCCAGTTTGCCGTGTAGTTGGCCGAGTCGATGACCGTGCCGTTCTGGTCGAGCAGACTGACGCAATCGCCATCGTTGTTGAAGGAGAAGGTTTTGTAATCCTTCACGAGAAAGATTCTGGAATTGTTCGGCAGATAGGTGTAAAAGGTGGTCAGCCGGGAACCGGCGATCTGGCCGTCTTTCTCGGGTGCGATGACTGCGTACTGGCCTGGTTCGAGGATGTTGTTGCCTCCTGCCGGGGCGAAGTAGTAGCGGTAGTACTTACCGGTGGTCGCGCTCGGGCGGTCGGTGATGCTCCAGCCAGTCAGGTCGACGGGCGTCGTGCCAGGGTTGTAAATTTCAACGAAGTCAGGCTGGTCGGGCAGGTCATCTGTGGAGCTTTGCAGCGGGTCGAACAGAATTTCGTTCAGAACAGGAGTTGTGCGTCCATCTTGCCGGGAAAGGGTTTCCGAAAAGCTCTTATCTCCGGTGTCGGTCACGCAGGCGGTGAGCAACAGAAAAAGAAGGACAAAAAGATGGTAGGGGCTCATCTTGCTGTCGGCTATGGTTGATCGATGTTGTCAGCTCAGGAGTTTTTGCTTCCTGATGCTTCAATCACGGGTGACTCGGCCATTGCATCCCGTGTTCTATGGAAAAATCAGTTTGAGACCCGGATCGGGCAAAAGAGAGAGGCGTTACAACTGCAACGCCTCCGCTAGTATTCAACAAAGGAAAGATTTTTTTGATGGAAAAGCTCAGGCTTTTTTCTCCTCTTTTTCCTTGCTGGAAGGTTCGTCGTCCATCGATTTATTGAACTCTTCTTCAATTTCATTTTGTGCCTTTTTGAACTCTTTCATGCCTTTGCCAAGGCCCTTCGCCAGTTCGGGCAATTTCTGGGCTCCGAACAGCAGAAGGATGATGAGGAGGATGAGAACGAGTTCCTGACCGCCTAAACCGAACATAAGTTTTTCTCCGGAAAGTGTACAAGTCGATACTTTGCGCGTTACCGCAATGAAAACTAAGCAAAGAGGCAGCTCAAACCAAAAATTTTTCGATGAAAATCAGCGTGTGCTGCCAAGGATTGTTATGCCGCCGATCGTTTTCATGCCGACCGATGCGCTGACCTGTACCGAGGGCGGCAGGACGATATCGACCCGTGAGCCGAGCTTGATCATGCCAAAAAGATTGCCTCTTGTTACCTGCTGACCCGGCTTCAGATCGCAGACGATTCTTCGTGCGACGAACCCCGAAACCTGGCAGAACCAGACCGTGCCAGCCGCCGTTTCAAGCGTGATTTCCATGCGTTCATTATCGGTCATGCTGCGATGGTCGAAGGCCATCAGGTATTTTCCCGGCACATAGTTCAGATCGACCACCTGTCCGCTGAATGGGATTCGGTTTACATGAACGTTGAAGGGGGACATGAAGATGCTCACCAGAGTAGAATCGGCTCCGGTCATCGGATGATCGACGGATTGCTTCAGAACGATTTTGCCGTCGGCGGGTGCGATGACAGCTCCGGCTTCAGCAGGAACTTCGCGCGTTGGGTCCCGATAGAAAAAGAGCGTGAAGAGGAGGAAAAGCAGTGCCGCCGCCGAAACGGCACCACCACCGGGTTGAGGAAGAAAAAAGCCTGCGATGAAGAACAGAGAGCAGACGATGGCAGTTGTTGTGACGCTGCCGGTTCCGTATGGTGAAATGCGCATGAGCAGTCCGGGGGTGTTGCTGAAAAACAGGCTTCATGATAGGCAAAAATGCTTTAACTACCATCATGCCGTCATGCAGGCTCCGCAATCCCGCGAGTTGCAAACGGCTTCGGGGGAGTGCTATCTTACCTGCGAACCGAATCGCTCAAACGACCGAGAATTCTCAAATTCATGAACCGCACGGAAAAACAGTTTCTCGAACATATCCGCCGTCAGGGGATCGTCAGCAATGATGAGGCGGTGCTCGTGGCTGTGTCGGGCGGGCCGGACTCGATGGCGCTGCTGCATCTGCTCGTCGCCGTTTCACCGGTGCTGCACCTGCGGCTCGGGGTGGCGCATTGCAATTTCGGTCTTCGCGGCGAACAGAGCGACGGTGACGAGGCTTTTGTCCGGGAGTCGTGCGATGCGCTTGGCCTCAATTGCCACGTCCGGCGATTCGATACGCGAGCTGTTTCGTCAGCCTGGAAAAAATCGATCGAGGAGACCGCCCGCGAGCTGCGCTACGATTATTTCGCGGAGCTGTTTCGCGAGAAGGGCTACGAACTGATCGCCACGGGGCATCACAGCGGCGACAACGCCGAAACCATGCTCTTCAATCTGTTTCGGGGGACGGCTGCATCGGGGCTTCGGGGCATCCGTTCGCGGCAGGGGCGGCTCATCCGTCCACTGATTCCGTTCAGCCGTCAGCAGATCATCGACTACCTCGAAGAGAAGCGGATCGCTTGGCGAACTGATCGAACCAATGCGGGCGTGGAGCATGATCGGAATTATATCAGGAACCGGGTAATTCCGGTGATTGAGGAGCGTTTTCAGCACAAATTTGCAGCGTCGCTGCAACGGGTGGCGGAGCACGCCGGGGAGCTGGAGGAGTTCATGGAGCGGCATATTGAGCGGCTGATTTCGGAACATCCGGGCCTCGATCCAGAGGGCGGCAAGCTGCATGTTGGTACATTGCTGGAGCTGACTCGGTTCGAGCGGAAAGAGCTCTTCAAGCGTGTGTTGCAGGTGCGGGGGTTGCCGGTCGAGAGCAGGGTGCTGAACCGGATTGCCGGAATGCTGGAGACGCAGCCGGGGCGTCGCGTTCATGCTGGCCCCGGCGTTGAGGTGGTGTGGAAGGATGGATTTCTGCGTTTCGAGGCGGTTTCGCCGAACGCTTCAGCGTCGGACGAGTCGTAGCTTCGTTACTCCTCCCGAGCGGTTTTTTTGAAGGCGCTGAGCGGCAGGTCCGCTGTGATGATGACCGATTCGAGATTCTGCTCGACCTGCATGTGGTTCAGCACCTCTTTGGCTGCCTCCGAGGTTCTTGGACCGATCGTCGAGAGTTTGATAGTGCCCCACAAAAAGGTCGAGGCAAAGAAGGCCGCCTGCCGGTCGTTGTAGACCCACTCTGATTGCCCCTGAAGCCCGTCACCGAACTTCACCGACATTGAAATCTGCTGAATGCGGTTCAGGTTGCCGACCGATTTGACCTCGCTGTTTTTCGAGGTAATGCTCTGCAACGCGCCCGCCGTCCACTGCGGTGAGGGGAGGGTGAACCAGACGTGCGATTTGTAGCGGTTTTTTTCGATCAGGGAAGCTGTGGCCGCGTCGCGTTCGAGCAGGCGTCCCGACGGGTTGAAAAATTTTTCGAGCATCTCGCTGCTGCTGGCGAGGGCAACTCTTTTCTCGCCCATCGGTGAGATCCAGAGCGTGCTGTCGAGCTCATACGCTTTACGACCGGCGATATCGGCGGTTTCAAGACTTGCCGATCTGAGTGCTGTCGCCGGGAACTTGCGGGCAAGTTCGCCGCTGGCTATGCCGATGAATTTCTGCTGTTTGATTCCCGAGCGCTGGAAGCTGATGAGCAGCGTGTCGAGGTCGCGGTTGAGCTTGATGTTATTGACGGCAAGCAGGCTGTCCACCCGTTTGCCCATGCTCAGGAACGGAGCGTTTTTGAGAGAGTCCGGTACAGCCTCCTGCCAGAACCGGCTGTCGCGGATGTCTTTGAGCCCCACGTAAAACATGGCGTCCGAGGTGCCGGGCATGTTCTGGATGAGCGAGGTCAGTTCCGGCGAGAGCGGCTCGGGGGTGACGCGGGGTTTTTTCCAGTTGATCCAGAGGTAGCCGACGAGCACGACGATCAGGCCGAGCACAAAGAAGGTGGCGATGACTTTCGGGCCTTTCTTTTTCGGGGCCTCGAACAGAGGTTTGGTCGGCTTGGGCTCGGTGCCGTTCATAGAAGAGCGCAGTTAGGAGTTATCCGTGATGGCAAGTCGGGCCAGCTCGTCGCACCGGTTGTTGTGCGGGTTGTCGCTGTGGCCCTTGACCTTGTGAAAGTTGACGCGGTGTAATGTAGTCAACTTCACGATTTCCTTCCAAAGGTCGATGTTCTCGACCGGCTTTTTCGAGGCAGTTTTCCAGCCGTTTTTCAGCCATCGCTTCAGCCAGCCCTGATTCATGGCGTTGACCAGGTAGGCCGAGTCACTGTACAGATCGACGCGGCATGGCTCCTTCAGCGCTTCGAGCGCCTTGATGGCTGCCATCATCTCCATGCGGTTGTTGGTCGTGGCCGGATCGTAGCCCGAAATCTCCTTCCGGGTGTTGCCGTACATGAGCAGTGCCCCCCAGCCGCCTTTGCCGGGATTGCCGCTGCATGCGCCGTCGGTGTAGATGGTGATTGTTTTGTCCATCGCTCGATATTCGGATACATAAAAAAAGGCTCAACCAGCGGATGAGCCTTTAAAATTGGGGATTTTTCGCCGCGGGCGATGCTTACTTCAGAAGCTTCGCAAGCTCGGCGGTGCCGGTTTTGGACATGATTTTCATGGCCTTGGCGGACACGCGAACCTTGACCCAGCGCTTTTCTTCCTCGATCCAGATCCTCTTGGTATGCAGATTCGGCTCGAAACGGGTGCGGGTATGGTTATTGGCATGAGAAACGTTATTGCCGTATTTCGGCTTCTTTCCGGTCAGCACGCAAACTTTAGACATGGTTGGATCGATTGGCGTTAAAAAATTGATACGGAATATACGAAAGTGCGCGGAAAATAGAAAAGTTTTTCGTGCTGCGGTGCAGAATCGGTCAAATCAGTCAGATCAAACTGATTTGGTGAAAAGGCGTGTTGCTATGGCCTTATGCCGACGGCACAGACCATCATCGAGAGCACGTAGAGCAGGGTACCGAAGGCGTTGTACCAGACCGCTTTTTCGGCGGGGTTGTCGATCAGTTTTTTCTGCATCGGAAGCTGGGCAAGCAGCAGCGCAATGGCGATTGCCGTGGTAATTGTCGAGCCTTTGGCGACGAGGATTGCGATAGCTGCGAGCTGGGCCACATCCATCACCACCGAAGCGAGGATGGCAGCGTTCTTCTCACCGAGCTGTACCGGGATCGATTTCACCTTGCGGATCTTGTCGCCAACAACCGACTTGAAGTCGTTCAGCGTCATGATGCCATGCGCGCCAAGGGAGAAGATGATCGCCAGCGCGATCGACTCCATCGAAGGAATCCCTTGCGTGATCGAAAAGCTACCGGTCAGCCACGCGACACCTTCGTAGGCGAGTCCTACGATCAGGTTGCCGTACCAGCCGTTGCGCTTGGCGCGGATCGGCGGGCCGGAGTAGGCGTGCGACATCAAAACGCCCACGAAGGCGATCGCCACCACGTACGGGTGGATCGACAGGGCGACCAGAAAGCCGGTGAGGATCAGCCCGAAGGTGATGAGCCAGCTTGCTTGTTTGGAGATTTTGCCAGCCGGAATTGGGCGCTCGGGTTCGTTGATGGCATCGACCTCGCGGTCGAAGTAGTCGTTCATCGTCTGCGACATGGCGCACATCAGCGGCCCGGCAAGAATGACGCCTCTAACCAGAATGGAGATGTTATCCGAGACGCTTTCGCCGGTGGAGACCACGCCGCAGGCAAACGCCCACATCGGCGGAAACCAGGTGACCGGCTTCATGAGCGGCACGATCGCGGAAGGATCGATGTGGAACCCAGGTTTGTTGACGTTCTCGAGGGCCTGACGGATGAGTTTCTGCCTGGACTGGCTTACGCCCGACTGATGAAGCTTTTCATCGATGTTCAGGTTCAGTTCAGGGTTGACCGTGTCGCTTCCGTTCATGATTTACTGATTGTTGCTGCGGCTGGAAACAGAGCAAATATAATACATGTTTGTTGCAAACGATAAAGGCGCTTCGATTTATCTGTGTTCCCGTCAATCGACGGTCTGACTACACCGATAAATCAAAGCGCCTCTTGATTTCAGGGCTGTTCAGCTTGCATTCTCGTTGCAGTCCTGAGCCAACTGCTGGTTGACCTCGATGATCCGGTTCATGTTTTGCAGCGCGGCGAGGGTTTCGAGGCTCTCTTTGGACATGCTCATCCCTTCGTCGATGCAGGAACCCATGCCCGAAACATAGCAGGAGATAGCCGAAGCGAAGAGGGCGGCGTCGATCTGGGCCTGAGTGGCCGAGCCGTCGAGAATCTGCCGGATGATCTTTGCGTTGGCTTCGGCATCTCCGCCAGTCAGCTCATCGATGCTCCAGCGGCCCAGGCCGAACTCTTCCGGATTGACCGTGTGGTGGCAAAGACGTCCCTCGAACAGTTCGATGATGGTGGTCGGGCCGCAGACGCTTGCTTCATCGAGGCCGTCGCCATGCTCGGTTTTGCCGTGCACGATCATGGCGTGCTCGCAACCGGTGTGCATCAGTACTTCGGCATACAGCTCCATCACCGACGGATCGAACACGCCAATGAGCTGGCGCTTGATCCGGGCGGGATTGATGAGCGGACCGAGCAGATTGAAAAGCGTGCGGATGCCGAGTTCCCGGCGGATGGGCGCGACCGCCTTCATTGAGGGATGATAGGTCGGGGCGAACAGGAAGGCGAAGCCGGTTTCGCGGAATTGCGCCTCGGTGGCGGCGGCGGGCAGATCGACCCGGTAACCGAGCGCTTCGAGCACGTCTGCGCTGCCGCACTTGCTGGTGATCGAACGGTTGCCGTGCTTGGCGATTGGCACCCCCGCGCCAGCCGCGATGAAAGCCGCAGCAGTCGAAATGTTGAAGGTGCCCCGGTGGTCACCGCCGGTGCCGCAGGTGTCGACGGCATGAGGCGGAAGGTTGATCGGCGTGGCTCTTGTCATGAGGTTCTCATACGCCCCGATCGTTTCTGCCGGGGTGACTCCCTTTTTCTGCAGCAAAGCAAGAATCGCTCCGGTACCGGCATCGGTGAACCGGTTTTCCATAATCGAATCGATGCAGGTTTCCATTTCCTGGACGGAAAGGTCGGTGCCTGCCAGCAGTTTCTGAATCAGCTCCTGTTGACGCATGTCGAAAAACGAGATCGAAATGAAGGACGTCGCCAACAAACCGTTAGCGCATTACTGCGGCGCCCTGAAGAAAAAGATTAATTTCAATTATACTAACTATCTGCGCTTTTACCAATAGCATTACCCTGATGCGCCATGCTCAGCTCAGGAGGTTTTGAGCGTGATCTGTTCACCGAAGTATTCGAGTTCATGGAGTTTGATTCCCTGCATCAATGCCGTAGCGGCCTACGTACTAAAATTTACCGAAAAATGTCCGCCGAGGGGCTCGATGCCCTGCTGGTGACCGACCTGCCGACCATTCGCTGGCTGACCGGCTTTAGCGGCTCAAACGCCAAATTGCTGCTTGCGGGTGGCAAAACTGTGCTGTTTACCGATTTCCGCTACCAGGAGCAGGTGCAGCAGGAGACCTCCGGTATCGCAACCGTAATTCTCAAGGATGCACTCGCCACGGAGCTTGCTTCGGGAAAATGGCAGCTCGGCAGCCGCATGGCGTTGCAGGCTGACCACGTTACCTGGCAGGAGATGCGTCAGCTCTCCGAAAAGCTCGTCAATCGGGAGTTTACGCCGGTGTCGTCATTTTTCGACGAGTTCCGCGAGATCAAGCACATCGCCGAACTCGACCGGATGCGCCGCGCCGTGGAACTGAGTGAAACGGTGCTCGAAGCGGTGATCGGTATGATCGGCCCCGGCGTCACTGAAATTGACATTGCCGCTGAAATCAGTTACCGCCACCGCAAACTCGGCGCGGAAGGGGACTCGTTCGAGCCCATCGTGGCCGGAGGCGCTCGTGGTGCGAGGCCGCACGCCAAGCCGAGCCCCGCCGAGTTCGAACCGGGCACGCTCATCGTTATCGACATGGGCTGCATCGTCGATGGCTACGCCTCCGACCAGACCCGCACGGTGGCTTTCGGCAAGGTCTCCGACGAGCAGCGCAACGTCTATCGCATCGTGCAACAGGCGCAGCAGCTAGGCATCGACGCGGCGAAGGTGGGCATGGCCGCCCGTGACCTCGACGCCGAAGTGCGCAACTTCATCACCGCCGCAGGGTATGGCGAAGCGTTCGGCCACGGTCTCGGCCACGGCGTCGGCGTCGAAGTGCACGAAGCTCCGCGCGTCGGTACCGCCTCAACTGGCACGTTACGCGAAGGCACGGTGTTCACCATCGAACCTGGCATTTACCTCCCAGGCCGCTTCGGTGTGCGCATCGAAGACATGGTTGCCCTCGCTTCCAACGGCGCTGAACCGTTGCAGCGCTTCACCAAAGAGCTGATTGAATTATGAATGCTGGAATTATGAGCGAATCAGAATCAGGCAGTTACTGCATGGTCATTACCGTTGCTCCGGATCATGATGAGGCTGAAAGACTGGCGCAGGGTATTCTTGAAAATCGCCTCGCAGCAAGCGTCCAGTTGTCCGATATTCGCAGCTTCTTTTTCTGGGAGGGCGAGATTCAGAATGACGACGAAGTGTCGCTCTTTATCAAAACCACCGGCACGCGCTACCCGGACCTCGAAAGCTACATTCGAGAATATCACCCCTACGAAGTGCCGGAGATTGTCCAGTTGCCGATTACCGGCGGATTGCCAGAGTATCTCGCTTGGCTGGATGTGGCGACGGGGGAGGGGTGAAGAAGAAAGAAATGAAGAACACATTTTTTTTATGAGTTCTATTCCTTTAGGAGATTCTGAAATGAAAAGAGAGGCTAAAAAACTTGCAAAGGGATTAGCACGCGTTTGTTATAGGCCTGATACGTCTGTGATAGATAAATTTTTAAAATACTTGGAGCAGAGCCTAAGAAGTGAGTTTGATCGACTTGAGAAGGAAATTCAAGCGATTTCAGAGAAGAATTCAGACTATAAATCACATTTAGTTGATTATCAGACAGATATGATCTATATCAGTGACCTTGGGGATGAACTGAGTATATTGGCATTGTTTAAAGACTTTGAGATCAAGTTGATTCCTTTTTTGCAGAGCGAATTCCCAAAGCATAAGGTGCGTCATTTGAACTGTTGTACTATCTGTTTGGTGTTAGGTGTCTGCGAAAAGTCTAAAAAAGATGAATCTGAATGTTATGAGTTGCTTAAAGAAAAAATGAGATATATATCATCATTTTATGAATTAAAATGTTTGAATAATTCTATCAAGCATAATGGAGTTGTTAATGAGGAACTTGCCGCACATTTTGGCGAAGTTTGGGGACGGAAGGGTGATAAATTAACGAACATACATGATACTTATCAGAGATTAAAATGTAGCGTTGTAGATTTTTATAATGAGTTTGTTGATAAAGTGTATGAGGAAGAAGAATTGAGAAATGGATAATTCGTAAATAAAGATAAATTAGATTTTTTTTTGCCTGAATATTTATTGTCCTTTTCGTCCCTTTCGTCCTTTCAGTCCCATTCTCACCTCTTCCCCTGCAAAATTCCCCGCAAATCCGCGGTCATGGCGGCCATGACGAGAATCACGCTGGCGTTACGGTTGATGGAGCGCATGGCCTCTTCGATCATGCTTGAGGCGCGGTAGAGGTCGCGGTCGGGGAAGGCTTTGACGAAGCGGTCGGTGTTTTCCGCGATGTCGGGGTTGTTGAGTTCCGGGAAGTTGTGGTCGATGGTGCGGCGGGTGACGTCCTGGAAAAAGAGCAGGAGGGCGTCGAGGAAGATGAGCTGTTCGGTGCGCGTGGAGCTTTTGGCCAGCTCTTCGCACGTGCCGATGGCTTCGTGGAATTTGGCGGGGACGAGGATGTTGCGGAGGTAGTCGATCGCTTTGTTGCGGATGCCGACCACCGCCGGGGCGGCTCCTTCGCCGGTTTCAGCTTCGATCAGTTCTAGCGCGCTGGAAAGGTTGCCGCGCGAAAGGCTCACGATGAAACGTCGTTCGGTTTCGTCCAGTTGCGGGGCGCGGCGCTCGATCCACGCTTCGATCTCTGCCGGGCGCGGGCGGGCGAAGTTCAGGAGCTGGCAGCGCGAGCGGATGGTTGGTAGCACCGATTCCGGCCTCGACGAGACGAGCACGAACACCACGTGCGCCGGTGGCTCTTCGAGCAGCTTGAGCAGCTTGTTGGCCGCTGTCGGGTGGAGCCGGTCAGCTTGCGAGATGATGAACACCTTCTTGCCGCCGTCGCGTGGAGCCATTGAGGCTTTCTGCTGCAACATTACCACCTGCTCGGTCAGAATGCCCATCGAGCGCTCCATGGCGGGCGTGAAGAACGGGTTCTTCCGCTTTTCGTCGAGCAGCGCCTCGTAACGCTCACGCGCTTCGGTCAGCTTTTTGTTCTCCTTTTTCGAGGGATCGATGGTTTCGAGCAGCGCCGCTTCGACGGGGAAGAGGTACTCGATGTTGGGGTGCATGAGCTTGTCGGCCTGGCGGCAGCTTTCACACTCGCCGCACGAGCCTTCACCGGGCAACAGGCCGGTGTTGCGGCAATTCAGAATCTTGGCGAGTTCAAACGCTACAGTCTCCTTGCCCGATCCTTCCGGTCCCGCAAAGAGATAGGCATGAGCCAGACGGTTCGATCCGAGCGCTGTTTTCAACACCCGGATCTGATTTTCATGTCCGACGATAGAATTCCAGCTCATGCCTTTCCGGTCAAATAAAGGTTAGCCAGTTGTACGGATCCTCTCCGGAACGGACTACCTTGAGGTACTCGTGCTGCAATGCTTCGGTGACCGGGCCGCGTTTTTCCTGGCCGATCGGGTACTTGTCCACGCTTCTGACCGGGGTAATTTCGGCTGCGGTGCCAGTAAGGAAGATTTCGTCGGCAATGTAGAGCGACTCGCGGGGGATGAGCGTTTCGCGGACTTCATAGCCAAGTCTTTTGGCGATGTCCATGACTGCGTGGCGGGTGAAGCCCGGCAGGATGGACTGCCCGGCGAAGGGCGTGTAGAGGATATTGTGTCTGACCACAAAGATGTTTTCGCCGCTACCCTCGGCAACATAACCATTCTGGTCGAGCGACAGCCCTTCGGCGTAGCCATCCGAAATGGCCTCCATTTTGATGAGCTGCGAGTTCATGTAGTTGCCGCCCGCTTTTGCCCATGACGGCAGAGTGTTCGGAGCTAGGCGGTGCCATGACGAGACCTTGACATCCACACCGTTTTCAAGCACATCTTCACCGAGGTACGCGCCCCACTCCCATGTTGCGATGGCAACCTCGATGGAAGCTCTGTGCGGGTTGACGCCAAGTGCGCCCTGTCCGCGATAAACCAGTGGACGGATGTAGCAGGCTTTGTGTTCGTTTGCCTTGACGGTTGCAATGATGGCGTCCTTGATCTCGGCTTCCGAGTAGGGAATTTCTATGCGGTAGATTTTCGATGACTCCCAGAGTCGGCGGACATGCTCGTCAAGGAAGAGGATTGCCGAGCCTTTGGCTGTATCGTAACATCTGATGCCTTCGAAAGTTGACGAACCGTAATGGGCGACGTGGGACATGACATGGATTTTGGCATCATTCCAGTCAACCAGTTCGCCGTTCATCCATATTTTAAGCTTGTGGTACATGAACAGAGGTCATTGAGTGAAAAAAACTGTACAGAATTTTTCCTCTAAGATAGTCTGTTTTGAGGTTTTGAAAAAGGAGGAAGGGGGGATTTTGAGGGCTAATGCAAATGGTTTGCGCATAAGCCGAATGGAACGTGTGGACTGAGTAAACGTTGCGGGCAAAACCGCACGAATGCTCAGTCCACATTGTCCACTTTTGATCAGTAAATGCGCTCGTATACGCCGTCAACTTCGCGCGGGATCGGCTCATACTCAACCGCGTCCCTACCGAAGCAGGTGCCGAGCTGCTCGTACATGGCGACCTGTTCGAGATCGACGTAGCGCTGTTCGATAGCCTTGGAGGATTCGATGTACTCGATTTTGCGCCCCTTGACCTTCGAGATGGTCACGCCGGTCTTGCCTTCGAGCAAAAGCAGCACGGCGGCGGCACCGGCCTCGAAGCCGAAGTTGATGTCGTAGGCTGAGGAGTGTCCGGCGCGCACCAGGTGGCCGGGATGCACTTCGCGCACCTCCGGAATTTCGTAGATGCCCTCGACGAACATGCCGGTGTCCTTCATGAACTGCGGCATGCGTGGATCGGCCTTGAAGCGCTTTTTGATCTCCTGGCAGACGTACTTGCCTGCGCCGGCGAGCTTTTTGTGCCCGAACGCATCGACGCCAGCGGAGTCATCGACGATGTCCGTGCCGTCGGCGTTTTTCATCCCCTCGGCAACCACGATGGTGTAGGTGCCGCTGTGCACGTCGCTCTGGCGGATGCGGCGGGTGAAGCGCTCGACGACGTGTTCGTACACCACGTCCCAGTCAACCGGAATTTCCGGAATCAAAATGCAGTCAGCCTCCGCGGCCACGCCGCTGCGAAACGCCGTGTGCCCCGCGTAACGTCCGAATACCTCGGTGACCAGCACGCGGTTGTGAGTGCGGCCGGTGGTCTTCAGATCTTCGACGAACTGTGCGATGCGGTTGATGGTCGAGTCGCCGCCGACCGAGTAGGTCTGCAAGTCGAGGTCCATCGTTTTCGGGCAGTGGATGCACTGGATGCCGTTCTGGTTCAGGTCGATCATGACGCTGCCCGAGTCGTCGCCGCCGCTGATGATGAGCGCGTCGAGATCGAACTTTTTCATGCCGACCTTGATGCGGTTGTACTTGTCGGGGTTGCTGATCGCTTTGATTTTGACCCTCGAATGGCCTGCTTCCGAACCGGCGAAGCTTGCCTCAAACTGATCGAGACGCGCCGCATCGAACTTCACCAGGCTCTCCTGGTTCAGCAGGTTGTACAGTCCGGCGTAGCCATTGGGGATCACATAGAGTTCGAGCCCTTTGTTCAGGGCCATGAGCGCGGCGCCCTTGATGACGGCGTTCAGTCCGCCGCAGTCGCCTCCGCTTGTCAGGATACCGATTTTCTTCACGCTACTCTCTCCTCAAATTCTTGGTTTTTGATGGCTGAATTTGATTAATTACACCAGTGAAACCACGGTGTTTCGTATGGTTTCAAGATAGAGCATTCAAATGATATTTCATTGCAACATGATGAAATACGGGGCGGCTAGCCTAACTGAACCTACCAGATCATGACCTTTTTCGACCTCCTTCGATTTGCCTGGGTGCACCTTCGGGAACGGAAGCGCCAGACGCTTCTGACGGCGCTCGGCGTGGCGGTCGGCTCGGCGATGATGATTACCACTATTGCGGTTGCTCGGGGTTCGTCGCAGAGCGTGTTCATCAAGCTGATCGATATTGCTCCGCACATCACCATCGGCGCCGATCGGGTTGTGCCGGAGGTGCCGGACAACCTGTTCGGCTTCATTCCGGGGCAGGTCGCTTTCGTGCGTAAAAATGTGACTACCGACAAGAAGGTGGTGATCAAGAACTACAATCAGGTTGTGCAGACCATCAAACCGATCACCGAGATAGAGGACATTTCCCCCTACGTGACCAGCAAGCTGCTGGCGCGCAACAAAAACCGCTATACTCCCTGTTTTGCCAAGGGGGTGGTGCCGCAGCTTGAAGCGGGCATTGCGAACCTGAAGAAAAACCTGCTCGAACCCGAAGCCCTCTCCGAACTTGCCTGGACCTCGAATGGCATCATCCTCGGTGAGCTGTTGGCCGAGAAGCTGAAGGTCAAGTACCGCGACACCATCATGCTGGTGGACAAGGATGGCAACGAGTATCCGGTGATGGTGGTCGGGCGGTTCCGGAGCGGCTTCAACAACAAGGACAAGAGTGAGGCGTATGTCAATCTCGCTTTGGCGCAGCGTATGGAGGCGCTCTCGTCCAATACGGTGACCGGTATCGGCCTGAGGATTGCCGACATTGACAAGGCCGATCAGCTGGCCGCTCGGATCCAGAAGATGACCGGGTACGAAACCGAAAGCTGGAGCCAAGCCAACCGGAACGTGATCGATTTCTACAATCGTAACGGTATCATCACGCTGGTGCTGGTGAGCTTCGTGTTCGTGGTGGCCGGGCTCGGCGTGTCGTCGGTGATGACGACCGTGGTGTTGCAGAAGGTCAAGGACATCGCCATTCTGCGTTCGATGGGCGTGCAGCGTGGTAGCATCACGCGCATCTTTATGCTTGAAGGGCTGATGATGGGCACGCTCGGTGTGTTGCTCGGCAGTCCGGTGGGGCACCTCATCTGCAACCTGATCGCAAGGATTCGCTTCGAGCCGAGTAAGGCGGGCGTGGTCAGCAGCGATCGCCTGCTGGTGGTCGAGACGCCAGAAGCGCACCTGATTGTGATTGGGTTCGGCATCCTGATTGCCGTGATCTCATCGGTGGGGCCGGCCAGAAGAGCTACGAGTTATATGCCGGTGCAGGTGCTCCGCGGCGAGGTGGGTTGAGAAGGGTGTCCACTTCGTCAACCCCGGTCTGAAGACCGGGGCAACTGAAGAGAATGTAAGATATTGAATGTCCGGAGGGCTAAAACCCTCCTGAATATGGGATCGCGATTCCGGGCGGTCAGGCGTTTTCAATCAAGCAGACAGCGTGGGCGCAGGCGCCTTCTTGACGGCCTACGTAGCCGAGTTTTTCGTTGGTCGTTGCCTTGACCGAAACGTCGTTCATGTCCATGTCGAGGCAACTGGCGATGTTGCGGCGCATCTGTTCGATGTAGGGAGCGATTTTCGGCTTTTCAAGCAGCAGCATCGAATCAATGTTGACCGGCTTGTAGCCCTCTTTTGCGAGCAGCTTGCCGACATGCTTCAGCAGCTCCATGCTGTCGGCGTCTTTGTAGTCGGGGCTCGTATCGGGGAAGTGCTTGCCGATGTCGCCGAGGGCGGCAGCGCCGAGCAGAGCGTCGGCGATGGCGTGCAAGAGCACGTCGGCGTCGCTGTGGCCGAGAAGGCCGACCGGGGAGGGCACTTCAACCCCGCCAACAATGAGTTTCCGGTCTTCTGAAAACTGGTGAACGTCTATGCCGATTCCTATGCGCATGGTGTGGTTTTCGGTTGGTGTGAAAGAAAAATCAGATTGGTCTGATCCGTCAGATCTGACCGTTCAAAGCCAGGCGCGTGACCTGACTCTACACAATCAAACTCCCGACATATTCCTGGAACGACGGTGCATCGGGTTGCGAGAAAAATTCATCGATCTCGACAGCGATTTTTTCTCCGATGTCAGGATAGACGAAGTTCATCGTACCGATCTGGATCGCACTGGCTCCGGCCAGCAGAAACTCCATCGCATCGGCGAACGAGGCGATACCGCCCATGCCGACCACCGGAATGTTGACGGCATTCGAGACCTCCCAGACCTTGGCAAGCGCGATCGGCTTGATGGCCGGGCCGGACAGGCCGCCCGTGACGTTTTTGAGCAGCGGCTTGCGGGTGCGGTAATCGATCGCCATACCGACCACGGTGTTGATGAGCGACACCGAGTCCGCGCCGCTCTCTTCGGCGGCGAGCGCGATGGAGCTGATCGAGGTGACATTCGGGGTGAGCTTGACCATCAGGTGACGGTCGGTCAGCTTGCGCAACGTCGAGACGATCTCGCGCGTGGCGTCGGGGCTGACTCCCATGATCATGCACTCACCCTTCACGTTCGGGCAGGACAGGTTCAGCTCGTAGGCGGCGATGCCTTCGACCTGGTCGAGCCGTTCGACCACCTGGCAGTAGTCGTCAATCGATTTGCCTGCGATGTTGACGATCACCTGCGTGCCGATTGTCTGTAAAAACGGAACCTTGTCCGACACAAACTTGTCGAGGCCGACGTTGGCCAGCCCGATGGCGTTGATCATGCCGCAGGAGGTTTCAGCAATGCGCTGCGGCTGGTTGCCCGTGCGGGGTTCAGGCGAAATGGCCTTGGTGACCAGTCCGCCGATTTTCGAAAGGTCGCAGAGTTTTGAAAGCTCTTCGCCGTACGAAACGGTGCCCGAAGCAAGCATGACCGGCGAGCGGAGGTCGAGACCCCTGCCGAGATTAACGGCGGCAGGGGAGTTGGTAACTGGTGAAACTGATGAGGTCATGGTACTCTGTTGATAGCTCAGGGACGCTGGTCATTGAGGTAGTAGCGCATGGTGTACTCTTTGACCATGCGGTCAGTGTTATAAACCGGGGCGATGGTCGCAATTGCGTTGCGCACATTTTTCAGCCACTTGACCGGAATGTTGTGTTCGTTGCGCTCGTAGAAGGTTGGAATGACCTGGTGTTCGAGCACTTCGTACAGGTTTTCGGCATCGAGGCGGTACTGCTCGTCGTAATTGTCATTCTCATCTCCGCTGCCGATCGACCAGCCGTTGGTGCCGTTGTAGGCTTCACACCACCAGCCGTCCATGATGCTCAGGTTCAGACCGCCGTGCAGCACTGTTTTCTGGCCGGAGGTGCCGCTGGCTTCCATCGGTCTGACCGGGTTGTTCAGCCAGACATCGACGCCTGAAATGAGCCGCTTGGCCACGCCGATATTGTAGTTCTCAAGGAAGATCACCTTGCCGATGAACTGCGGACGGCGTGAGTGCTCAACGATCTGACGGATATACTCTTTACCGGCGTCATCGTGCGGGTGGGCCTTGCCTGCAAAGATGATCTGTACCGGCATGTTCGCATTGTTGACGATGGCGTTCAGTCTCTCCAGATCCTGGAAGATGAGTGGCGCGCGCTTGTACGTGGCGAAACGGCGAGCAAACCCGATGGTCAGCACGTCAGGCGACAGAATGCTTTTGGTTGATTTCGATGAGTCCACCGGTTTGTACGGCGTGTACTGGTGCTGGTGATAGAGCTGGTTGGAAAGATAGCGCGAAATGTAGTCCATCAGATTGCGTTTCAGACGGTAACGCATGCACCACAGCTCACTATCGGAAACACGTGCCAGAACCGCTTCAGCCGACTCCCTCGACGAGAACAGCTCTTCAAGGCTTTCGGCATGATTTTTCCAGAATCGGTCGGTGAAGCCGCTGCTCCAGCTTCTGGTGTGGACGCCGTTGGTGATGTGGCCGATCGGCACCTGGTTGGGGTCGTCGGTGCCGTAGAGGTGCTTCCACATCTCACGTGAAACTTCGCCGTGCAGCTTCGAAACGCCATTGGCGCAGCGGGAGAGTTGCAGGGCGAGCACGGTCATGGTGAACAGTCCCGAGGTGTCCGCCGGGTTTTCTGCCCCGAGCTTCATCATCTCTTCGAAATCGATGCCGATCTGGCCCAGGTATTTCGAGAAGGTGTAGTTCATCATGTCTCTCGAAAAGCGGTCGTGGCCGGCAGGCACCGGAGTGTGCGTGGTAAAGACGCACTGCTCCTTGACTTTGGCTTTTGCCTCCTCCAGCGAGAGCCCATTGCCGAGCTGTTCAGAAAGGAGTTCGAGCGTCAGGAAGGCCGAGTGGCCTTCGTTCATGTGATAGACCGCCGGGTCGAGCTTCAGCGCCTTCAGCAGTTTGACGCCGCCGATGCCGAGCAGAATCTCCTGATTGATGCGCATGTTCTGGTCGCCGCCATAGACCCGCGAGCAGATTTCACGGTAGTGCGATTCGTTGGCCGGAATGTTGGTGTCGAGCAGGTAGAGCGTGGCGCGCCCGACCTTCAGGCTCCAGGCCTGCGCATACACGGTGCTCTGCGCGATGGTCAGTTCGATGATCAAGTCCTTGCCGTCTTCATCGGTCACCTTTTCGACCGGCAGGCTTTCGGGGTATTGCAGTGGGTAATCCTCGTTCTGCCAACCGTCCTGGTTCAGGTGCTGGCGGAAATAGCCCTCTTTGTAAAAAAGGGTGACGCCGATGAAGTTGAGTCCAAGATCGCTGGCCGATTTGATATGGTCGCCGGAGAGAATGCCGAGGCCGCCGGAGTAAATCCGGACACTTTCGTGGATGCCGAACTCGGCGCTGAAATAGGCGATCGGTCTTGAAACCGCTTGGGGCGCGTGGCCAGCCGCCCAAGTGTTCTTGTCTGCAAGGTAATCTTCAAAACGCCTGCTGACCTGGTCGATGGTGATGCCCAACTCACACGAGCAGCGAGCTTCGAGCTCTTCAGCCGAAATATGCCGAAGCAGTTCAACCGGATTGTGATTGACTTTTTCCCACAGCAATGGCGAGAGATTTTTGAACAGCTCTTTGGCTTCGGTATCCCAGGACCACCACAGGTTACGTGACAGCTTCTTGACGGCGGAGATATTTTTTGACATGTTGGATTTAAAAGTTTTGCAGCTTGCCTCAGGTGGTGCAGATTAAGAAAACGGAGTATCTTACCGAATGCCTCCCTGAAGCGGAAGCGCAAGGGTGAACAACGGGGAGCGGAATGCTGCCCCGCATCCAAGTCAGTTTCATCAATTGACTGACTGAATTTGAAAAGCTAAATTTAAGCCTTTCAATCTGTAAACCAACAACGCACCAGTGTCCTTTGATAAGAAAGTAACCGTCGCGCATCTTTCTGACCTGCACATTGCGGGAAAGAGTGACCGTCATCAGCTCGCAAGGCTTGATCTCATGTTCGAGGAGTTTGTTCGTCGGGGGTACGATCACCTGGTGATGACCGGTGATTTGATTGATACAGCCTCTCCGGCCGATTGGGAAATTTTGAGGGAGGCGCTTGATCGTAATGGCTTGTTCGACTGGAACAAAACCACGGTTATTCCGGGCAACCATGATCTGATCAATCTCGAACAGGAGATGCGAGTTTACAACGCCCTTAACCCGATTGACGGCTCCCGGAGGAAGAGAGTCGAGGGGCGGATTCGTGAGTTCAACGCAATCTTCCGGCCACTCATCAGTGGCGATGGCGAGGCTGGGGCTGGCTTGCCGTTTATCAAAGTGATGCGTTTCGGGGATATGTCGATCTCGTTTGTGGCGGTCAATACGGTCGATCCATGGTCGCCAACCGACAACCCTCTTGGTGCGCGGGGGAGCGTCTGGCCCCAAACCCTTCAGGCCTTGTCGGATCCGCAGGTTGCTCAGGCGCTCGACGGCAGCTTCGTCATCGGGCTTTGCCACCACGCCTACAAGGTCTATGGCACAGGTGCCATGATTGATCAGGCCTTTGATTGGACGATGCAGTTCAGAAACCGTGACGACTATCTGCGTATGATGAAAAAGCTCGGTTCAAATCTGGTGCTGCATGGGCACTTCCACCGTTTCCAGGTCTACAGCGTCGGAGGGGTGACATTCATCAACGGCGGCAGTTTCCGCTACTTCCCCAAACGGTACGGGGAGCTGGTGATTGGCGCGGATGGCGAGTGGTCGCACCGGTTCGTCAACGTTGTGTGGTGAGGGTCAGGCGCACAGATTTCCTGAAGTTCAGCTAAAAAAAGAACCCCGGCCAGTGCCAGGGTTCGTGTTTGTATCCGTAAAACGGACTATCCGTGACCGGATCAGTTCATGCCGCGGCGTGCGAGCTGGCGATCCATCATGACGAGCGCGTGGCCCTTCTCTCCGGCCATTTTGATGGTGCCGAGAATTTCGCTCGCAGAAGCTTCCTCCTCGACCTGCTCCTCGATGAACCAGTGCAGGAGTACCTGCGCGGCGTAATCCTTTTCTTTGACGGCGGTCTCGTAGAGCTTGTTGATCAGGGCGGTGATTTTGCGCTCGTGGCTCAGCACCTCCTCGAACAGGTGTGCCGGGGACTGGAATTCCGACGGTGGCTGAGGAATAGCCATTAACTCTACCTGACCTCCACGCTCATTGACGAATTTGTAGAGCTTCATGGCGTGGCCCTGCTCCTCCTTGTACTGAAGTTCAAGCCAGTGCGCGAATCCGGGAAGGTTCATCGAGTGGGCGTATGCCGCCATCGACAGGTACAGATAGGCCGAAGCCATCTCGTGGTTGATCTGTTCGTTGAACGCCTGCTGAAGTTTTTTGCTAAGCATAAGCTTGTCTCCTCAAGGTGATTGGTTGTGTGATGTAAGGGTTTAATCTATCGCACAACCAACTATGACGGGGCGCTGATCGTTTCAGGGCTCCTCTAAAAACCTGTTGCGAGTCCCGATTGCTGCGTTGGGTGGTGCTCGAAATCCTCATGTACTCGATGTACGCTCCGGTTTTTGCGCTCCATCCGGCCTTGCACTCGGGTCTCTCATGGCACTTTTTAGTGGAGCCCTTCAGTCTGTTCCGTCGATCTTTTCGGCTTCTACGCCCTGCTCTTTCATGTACTCGCGGATGCGCCTGGCGTGGTTCTGGTCTTCGCTGGCGAGCTGCTTGAAGATGTCGGCGGTCAGCGAGCCGGTTTCGCTCTCCATGAACTCCTGGAAGTGGGCTTCTCCAGCAGACATCTCGATATGCAGCGCAAGGTTCAGCGCTTCGTCTCTTGAGTACGGGTTCTGCTTGAAGCGTTCGGCCTCACCGGTGATCCGTGCGTTGTTGGCTTTCAGGGCTTCCAGGTCTTTCGAGAGGAGATTTTCGGGGAAAAACTGCAAAGGCTGTGGCTGCTTTTTCTCCTGCTGCAGCAGGGCGGCATGGCTGCGCTCCTCCATCGAGAGCTGCCACCAGAACTCCTCGTCCTCCTCGAAGTGGTCGTTGAAGAGGGTGTAGAGGCTGGCCAGGTTCAGTTCGAGCTGTATCGATTCGTCCAGAAGGGCGGCGATGGTCGGTGATTCAGGCATGGATTCAAGAGGGTGAAAGATGAACGGAATTGAACTGAAAGATAATCAACGTCGGCAATAATGCGGACGCAATTTTTGAGGTAGATGCTTACACGGATTGTTTCAGGCGGACAGACTGGAGTTGACCGAGGCGCGCTCGATGCGGCTATCGCAGCTGGTTTGGAGCACGGCGGCTGGTGTCCGCGCGGTCGGCATGCCGAGGATGGCGCGATTCCGCAACTTTACCGGCTCGCCGAGACGCCATCGCTGCGCTACGAGGTGCGAACCGAGTGGAACGTCCGCGATTCGGCTGGCACGCTGGTGCTCGCATCAGGCCCGGTCTTGGGCGGTACGAAGCTGACGGTCGAGTGCGCCCGGAAGTATGCGCGGCCCTGCATGATCGTCGATTTGCGCGAAAATGCGGATGCTGAAGCGGTTGCAGAGTGGATCGGAGAAAACGGAATCGAAGTGCTGAACGTGGCTGGGCCGAGGGAGAGCGAGTCGCCGGGCATCGGGGAGATGGCCCGACGATTCGTGTCGCAAATTATTGCTCGCGATACTTCGCGTACTCCTGCAAGCTCTTGACGCCGTACTCGTGGCGTCTCATGCAGGAGATTGCCATAGCCGACGCTTCGGCGGCTTCGATAGTGGTGACGAATGGTACGCCGCTCTGCACCGACGCCGCGCCGATGGCCTCTTCGTCGTGCAGCGCCTGCTCGCCCCTCGGGGTGTTGATGACGAAATCGACCTTGCCGAGCTTGATAATGTCGAAGATGTTGGGCCGCCCCTCTTCGCCCACCTTGAAGATCTTTTTGCACTCGATGCCGTTTTCGGTCAGGAAGGCGTGAGTCCCGGCGGTGGCCACCAGGTCGAAATCCATCCGGTACAGCTCTTTGGCGATGTTGATGATCTTCTGCGATTTGTCCTGGTCGTTGACGCTGATGAAGACCGTGCCGGACGGGGGCAGGTGCATACTTGCCGCCTGATAGGCCTTTGCGAATGCTTCCGGGAACTCGTCGGCCATGCTCATCGCTTCGCCGGTTGAACGCATCTCCGGGCCGAGATAGACGCCGGATTTGACGAACTTCGAGAACGGGAACACCGGCTCCTTGATTGCCATATGCTTCAGGCCGAGCTCGTCGCAATCCTTCAGGTTGAACTCTTTGCGCAGGTCGGAAAGCTTTTCACCGAGCATGACACGTGTGGCGATCTTGACCACCGGAATCGCGGTCGCCTTGCCGACGAACGGCACCGTGCGACTGGCGCGGGGGTTGACCTCGATGACATACACACGGCCGTTCTGCACGGCGTACTGCACGTTCATCAAGCCGACGACGCCGATGCTTTTGGCGAGCTTGCGGGTGTACTCTTTCATAGTGGCGATAGCCGCCGGATCCATGTTGTAGTACGGGAGGATCGATGTGGAGTCGCCGCTGTGGATACCGGCGGCCTCGACGTGCTGCATGATGCCGCTGATGACGCAGTCGGTGTCGTCGGCGAGCGCGTCGATGTCAAACTCGACGGCGGTTTCGAGGAAGTGGTCGATCAGAAGCGGATATTTTTCGCTGATGAAGAGCGCCTGATCGACGTACTCCTTGAGCGAGTCATCGCTGTAGATGATCTTCATGGCGCGTCCGCCGAGCACGTAGCTGGGGCGCACGAGCACCGGGTAGCCGATGCGCTGGGTGATCTCCTTGGCCTCTTCGAGGGTGGTGGCGGTGCCGTAGCTCGGGTGTGGAATTTCAAGCTTTTCGAGCAGCGCGCCGAACCGCTTGCGGTCTTCGGCCAGGTCGATACCGTCCGACGAAGTGCCGAGGATGTTCACGCCCGCCGCGTCGAGCTTGGTCGAGAGCTTGAGCGGGGTCTGGCCGCCGAAGCTGACGATCACGCCGAGCGGCTGCTCGTGCTCGATGATGCGGATGGTGTCCTCGAAGGTGAGCGGCTCGAAGTAGAGCTTGTCGGCAATATCGTAGTCGGTCGAAACCGTCTCGGGGTTGCAGTTGACCATGATGGTTTCGTACCCGGCCTCGCGCAGGGCGAACACCGCCTGCACGCAACAGTAGTCGAACTCGATGCCCTGACCGATGCGGTTCGGCCCGCCGCCGAGGATAACCACTTTCTTGTTGTCGGAACGTACAGACTCGTTCTCCTCGTCGTAGGTCGAGTAGTGGTACGGCGTACTGGCGTCAAACTCCGCAGCGCAGGTATCGACGGTCTTGAAAACCGAAACCACACCGTAGTGTCCGCGCAGCTCTCTGACCGTTGGTTCGGTCGTCTCGAAAATGGTGGCGATCTGAAAATCGGAAAAACCGTGCTCTTTGGCTTTTTTCATAGCCGGGGCGGGCAGCTTCTGGCTGAGAGCCTGAGCCTGTTCGGAGAGTTCAGGACGTGGTGTGGTCATGCGGTGACGAATTGAAAAATCTTGAAAAGAGATTTGTTCATCAAGATAAGGATTCAGGGCTGTACTTAACAACGGCCAGAGTATAAAAAAAAGCCTCTCGAACTCAAAGCCCACCTGCACAGAGCCTGTCCTAACGACAGAATGGCACCAGTTCGGGAATTTTAGGGGTGCCCTTTATTTTACTATTATATTCTTTTCATGTAATTTCCGACCGGCAAACGGAGCCAGGTAACCACAGTATTGATCAGGAGTGTGATGAGCAACAAGCAGTTCGATTCCATAGAATCAGCCCTCGAGGATATCAAAAACGGCAAGCTGGTCATCGTCGTCGATGATGAAGACCGCGAGGATGAAGGCGATTTTATCGCCGCCGCCGAGCACGTGACCCCCGAGATGGTGAACTTCATCACCAAGGAGGCGCGTGGCCTGCTTTGCGTGGCTATTCCCATGCAGCGCGCCCGCGAGTTGCAGCTCGAACCGATGGTTCAGCGCAACACCTCGCAGCACGAAACCAATTTCACCGTTTCGATCGACGCGCTTGCCGAAGGCGTCACCACCGGCATTTCAGCCTACGACCGTTACATGACCCTCAAAATGATTGCCGATCCGTCCTGCACGTCGGACGACTTTTCGCGTCCGGGCCATATCTTTCCGCTTCGCGCGATGGATGGCGGCGTGCTCCGGAGGGTAGGTCATACTGAAGCGGCGGTCGATCTCTGTCGCCTTGCCGGATGCCAGCCAGCCGGATTGCTCTGCGAAATCCTGCACGATGACGGCAGCATGGCGCGTGTGCCCGAACTGCTCAAGCTCAAGGAGAAGCTTGGCATGAAGCTCGTTACCATCAAGGATCTGGTCGCCTACCGGATGCAGCAGTCGAAGCTGGTGCACCGCGCAGTCGAGTCAAAGCTGCCGACCGCGCACGGCGAGTTCGACCTGATGGCCTATGAAACCATGGTCGATAACCAGAACCACATGGCCTTCGTCAAGGGCGACGTCAGCAACGGCGAACCGGTGCTGGTTCGGGTGCACTCGCAGTGCGCCACGGGCGACACCTTCGGCTCGCTGCGCTGCGACTGCGGCCACCAGCTCGAAACCGCCCTTCGCATGATCGAAAAGGAGGGGCGCGGCGTCTTGGTCTATCTGATGCAGGAGGGGCGTGGCATCGGGCTCATCAACAAGCTCAAGGCCTACAATTTGCAGGATGAAGGGTTCGACACGGTCGAGGCCAACGAAAAGCTCGGTTTCAAACCCGACCTTCGTGACTACGGTATCGGTGCTCAGATTCTTCAGGACCTTGGTGTTAAAAAGATGCGGCTCATGACCAACAATCCGAAAAAGATTGTCGGCCTCGAAGGCTACGGTCTGGAAATTGTCGAGCGCGTGCCGCTGGAAATCGAGCCGAACGAGGTGAACCGCTACTACCTGGAAACCAAGCGCGACAAGCTCGGTCATATGATCGAAACCGTCTCCGGCAACGAACGCATTATCTTCGAGCGCCTTGCCGACGAGCAGATGAAACAACATAAAAAACAGTAAAATCCCACCGGAGAAGGAACAACGATGGATTATGAACTCCTGAAACGGCTCGACCCCGAGGTCTTCGAGGCGATTGCCAATGAAACCAAACGCCAGACCGAGACCCTCGAACTGATCGCCTCCGAAAACTTCACCAGCAACGCAGTCATGGAGGCGTGCGGTTCGGTGATGACCAACAAGTACGCCGAGGGCTATCCCGGCAAGCGCTACTACGGCGGGTGCGAGTTCGTCGATGTAGCTGAGAATCTGGCCCGCGACCGCGCCAAAAAGCTCTTCGGCTGCGAGTACGTCAACGTGCAGCCGCACTCCGGCTCCAGCGCCAACATGGCGGTGCTCTTCGCCGTGCTCAAACCGGGCGACTCCATCATGGGCCTCGACCTCTCCCACGGCGGCCATCTTACCCACGGCAGCAAGGTGAACTTCTCTGGCCAGTTCTTCGACGCTCACTCCTACGGTGTTGACAAGGAGACCGGCATCATCGACATGAACAAGGTTGAGGAAATGGCCATGCAGGTCAAGCCGAAGCTCATCATCACCGGTGCGAGCGCCTACTCGCAGGGCTTCGATTTCAAGGCGTTCCGCGAGATCGCCGACAAGGTCGGTGCATTCCTCATGGCCGACATCGCCCACCCGGCGGGCCTTGTCGCGGCAGGACTTTCGGCCAACCCGATTCCGCACTGCCACTTCGTGACCACCACCACCCACAAGACCCTGCGTGGCCCGCGTGGCGGCATGATTATGATGGGCAAGGATTTCGAGAACCCGATGGGCATCACGGTCAAGACCAAGAACGGCCCGCGCGTGAAAATGATGTCCGAGGTGATCGACGCCGAGGTGATGCCCGGCATCCAGGGCGGCCCGCTCATGCACATCATCGCCGGCAAGGCGGTCGCCTTCGGCGAAGCGCTCCAACCAGAGTTCAAGGTCTACGCCCAGCAGATCAAGGACAACGCTGCCGCCATGGCCGCCAAGTTTCTTGCTGCCGACTACCATATCGTCAGCGGTGGCACGAAAAACCACCTCATGCTGCTCGACCTGCGCAACAAGAACGTCAACGGCAAGGTGGCCGAAAACCTGCTGCACGATGCAGGCATCACGGTCAACAAAAACATGGTGCCCTTCGACGACAAATCACCGTTCGTTACCAGCGGCATCCGTGTCGGTACCCCCGCCATGACCACGCGTGGCATGAAGGTTGCCGAAGCTGAAAAGATTGTCGAGTTCATCGACCGGGTCATCTCGGCAGCCAACGACGACAACGTTGCCGATGTCTGCAAACAGGTCAGGGCCGAAGTCCGTGAACTGTGCCTGCAGTTCCCGCTCAACGGCTACGGCTTGCAGGTGTAAGCGCGAGTGCCAGAGCATTACCAAAACGGCCGGTTACTCAGAGAGGGTGACCGGCCTTTTTTGTTTTGTGATGACGGTGTCAATGTGGAAGTATTGAGCTTTGAACTCAGTGTGGAAAAGATTTTACTCCCCCAGAATTCCCTTGATCGACTCGTCCACCTCCTGCTCCATTTCGCGGAGCTGGTTGTTGAGGTCGTGGAGTTGGGCGAAGAGCTTTTTCTCTTCCGATTTTTCAGATGTGCTATTGAGGCTGTTGAGAATCTTCTGCTTCTGGCGTTGCAGTGGTTCGAGGACGATAGTTTTGACTGCGACGAGGAAGTGAGAGAGGCACCGCTTTGCGTGCTGGGCGGCTTCCTGTGGGGTGGGGAGGTTGGTTTCGCTGACCGGGAGCCGGAAGAGGATGTCGAGCGCGATGTTGCGTGCTTCCTCCATGTCGAGCGAGCTGATCTCCGAGGTGATGTCGATGTGGCCTTCCTTGTCGTCCATTGCGCGGAAGCGTTCAACCAGGTGCGTGAAGATGGCGCGTGCGGCGGGGTGTTCGAGGCTGAACATGGTTTCGTGCGAGGCGGCGAAGTCGAGCACTTCGTTGCCGTAGAAGGTGCTTTCGAGCAGCGCTTCGAGAAAGGTGCGCTCGGCCACGGAGATCGGGCGTTGTTCGTTCGCCGCTTTCGGCTCGGCTTCCTGACGGTTCGGACTGTGCGATTCGTAACGGGGCGTCCGGTCATCGGCGCTTGTGACCATCACCTTGCGCAGTGTTTGGCGGCTGAGGTCGAGCTTTTTTGACAGCTCTTCGAGATAGAGCTCTTTCTGCACAGGATCGGCAATGAGCGCGATGCTTTTGGTCATGGCCGAGATCGCTTTCGATGCGGTGTCGGGGTCTTCCATGAGGCCGGCGTCCCGGTAGCACTGGAGCTGGAAATCCTGAAACGAACGTTTCTCGCTTTCGAGCTCTTCCTGAAACGCCTCTTTGCCATAGTTTTGGATGAAGCTGTCCGGATCGTCGCCGCCAGGCAGCATTACCACCCACGGCGTCAGTCCTTCGGCGAGCAGGATGTCGATGCCCGAGAGCATCGATTTCTTGCCCGCGTTGTCGCCGTCGTACAGGAACAGTACGCGCGAGGTGTAGCGCTTGAGGATTTTTGCCTGGTAGCGGGTCAGTGCCGTGCCCGAAGAGGCGACCGTGTTGGTGAAGCCCGCTTGGTGCATGGCGATCACGTCCATGTACCCTTCGACGAGAATGGCCGTCTCCTGCTTGCGAATGTCGTTTTTAGCGGCGTGCATTCCGTAAAGCAGCTTCGACTTTTCGAAAATGGCGCTTTCCGGCGAGTTGATGTACTTCGGCGTCTGCGGGTCGGTCGAGAGCGTGCGTCCGCCGAATCCGGCCACCTGTCCGCCGACGGTCAGAATCGGAAAGATGATCCGGTTTCGGAAGGTGTCGTACAGGCTGTTGCGCTCGCGGTGGCGCGTGACGAGGCCAAGCGCCGTGAGCTGTTCGACCGGGATGTTGTCGCGGCGGGCGGCGTCGAGCAGGAACTCCCACGCTTCGGGCGCGAAGCCGAGGCCGAACTTGCGGATCGTGCAGGCTTCGAGCCCCCGCTTGCCTGTCAGGTAGGCGATAGCGCCGGCGCCTGTTTCGCTCTCCAGCGTACTGTGGAACAGCCTTGCTGCCCAGCGGAGCGTTTCATGCTGGCTGCTTTCCTGTTTGTCTTCCTGTTTCGCTTTCTGCAGCTGGTATTTGCTGGTGTCCACTCCAGCACGCTTGGCCAGCATCTCGACTGCTTCGGGGAAGGTGACCTTCTCCATCTCCATGATGAAGGTGAAGACGTTGCCCCCTTTGCCGCTCGAAAAGCATTTGTAGATCTGCTTGTCGGGCGAAACGATGAACGACGGGGTTTTCTCCTGTGTGAAAGGTGAGAGCGCTTTGAAGTGGCGCCCGGAGGGGTTGAGCCTGACATAATCCGACACTATGTCAACAATGTCCGAACTCTGGCGGACTTCATCAATCATGCGTTGCGGGATCATGTCTTTTTGTGTTCTCTGGGTTGGTGTGCGGGATTTGGTGCTATGATAGCTCTAAAATAAACAAATCACAATCCGCACGAACTGCTTTTGAGCAGGCCGTTTTCTGTGTTTTTTGCTCCTGAAGGGCACTTTCTACACTTCTTCATTGTGTTAAGCGTTGGCTGAATAGTGCGTTGTTACTACATTATCACAGTATGCATTCCTGTTTTAAGGATGGCCGGTTTGAGAGCGGCAGCCTGATGATAGTTTAAGCCAGGAGGGGAAGTTTCCCGCACATTTCGAAAACTCAAAATTTCAATACGTACGTTATGAAGCAGGGTTTTTTTACGGCAATTCTGATTGTGGTGACCTACTCGGTCTCGCTCGGATTCTATGTCTGGATGGGCACGACGCCGACGGATTCGATGTTCCATGCTCTTTATAAGGGCGGGCCGGTCGTGTCGGTGCTGATGGCGCTCATTTTGATGGTGATTGCCTACATCGTCGAGCGAATCGTGGCGCTGAACAAGGCTTCGGGCAAGGGTAACATCACCGAGTTCGTGCAGAGCCTCAAGCAGGATATCGATTCGGGGGCGGTCGATCAGGCTATCTCCCGCTGCGATGATCACCAGAGTTCGCTCTCCGCAGTGATGAGGGCGGTGCTTGACCGCTACAAGATGCTGGCCGTGCACAATGTGACCGACCGCGAAAAGCGCGTCAGCGAGATGGAGAAGGCTGTCGAGGAGGCGACCGTTATGGAGATGCCGCTGCTCGAAAAGAACCTCGTCGCGATCTCCACTATCGCTTCGATCTCGACCATGGTCGGCCTGCTCGGTACCACGATGGGCATGATCCGCGCCTTTGCGGCGATGGCCACCAGCGGGGCGCCGGATGCAGTGCAGCTTTCGCTCGGCATCTCCGAGGCGCTCTTCAACACGGCGCTCGGCATTCTCGGTGGTATCATGGGCATCGTGACCTACAACGTGTTTACGAACAAGGTTGACCGCTTCAGCTACCAGATCGACGAGGCCGCCTTCTACATCATCCAGACGCTCGGTACCGCCAAATCCCAATCGTGAAGTAACCTATGTCAAGGATCAAGCGCAAAAGGGTCGGGTTCCGGATCGATATGACGCCGATGGTGGATGTGGCTTTTCTCTTGCTGACCTTCTTCATGCTGACCACCAAGTTCAGACCGCCGGAGGTGGTGCAGGTCGATTTGCCCTCGTCCCACTCCAACATGAAGCTGCCCGAGTCGGAGGTGATGACCGTGACCGTTGCGGGTGACAACACCTTCTACATGGGGGTTTCGTCTCAGCCGACCAGGGAGCGGTTGTTCGATTCGGTTATCAGGCAGAAACTCTTGAACGGGGGCATGTCGCAGGCTGCCGTGGCGGATTCGCTTGCCAGCTTCAGGCTTGCTGAAAGTTTTAAAATCGAGAAAGAGGAGCTGGCCCGCTACATCATGATGTCGCGCTTTGCCGATCAGCGGATGAGGCCGGTTATCAAGGCTGACAACGATGCCGATTACGAATCGGTCAACTATGTTATCAAGGTGTTCAAGAAGATGAAGCTGCTCAACTTCAATCTGGTGACCGTGCTTGAAAAGGAGGTTCGCTGATATGGGTATGGTCGATTCACCCGGAGAACGCCGGGGCTCGAAAAAAGGTAAACGCCAGCGCAAGAGGATCGGGTTTCACCTCGACATGACGCCGATGGTGGATGTGGCGTTCCTCTTGTTGACCTTCTTCATGCTGACCACCACCTTTGCCAAGTCGAACACGATGGAGATCAATATTCCGCCCGAAAATGGCGAGGTTGCCGTGGCCGAGCTGAACGTGATGACCCTCAGGGTGGCTGGAGACGGTTTCGCCTACTGGTCGCTCGGCGAGGCATCGCCCCGTCAGGTTCCGATGTACAATTCCGGTGATGGAAAAGCTTCACTCAGCCGCGAGCTTCGTCAGGTGTTGCAGCGGGAGTTCGCACGAAATGACAAGCTGGTGATTGTCGTTCGCATCAGCGACAAGGCAAAATACAAGTCGCTGGTCGATATTATCGACGAGTTCAATCTCATGAAAATCGATCGCTTCAGCCTCGACGATTACACCGACCAGGATGAGGCTGAAATCAACAAACTCGCGTCTGCCGCTGCATGACGGACCGCACCGTCGCCAGGCGTGAAGCCGAATAAGAAATACAGGAGTAGGGATCGTGTCGTCCAAAATGAAATCTGTCCATAAAGATGCGGCCGGGAAGGTGCAGCGATGGAGCTTTCGCGAGCAGTTCCTCGATACCGACCGGCTGCGCCATATCAACTACGGCAACCTCGTTCTTCGTCGGGAGGCCCATCTGTTCCTGACTCACGGCGTGGTGGTTTCAGTGCTGTTGCTGGCGATTTTCTGGGTGGTCAGTGCGAACTGGAACCGCCTTATGGGCTTCGGCTTGTTCGGAGAAGATGAAGATGTTCCGGTGCAGTGCTACGAGATCGTTACCAACGTGACGCAGCTTCCGCCGCCGCCACCGATTGCCCCTCCCGAGCCACCACCGCCAGCCAAAAAGGTTGTAGCTCCGCCCAAGGCTCCGCCGAAAGTCGGCAAGATCAAAAAGGTCGCCGAAGCGCCTCCGGAGCAGACCTTTGCCACGCAGAAGGAGATCAAGCAGGCTATTCAGCAGGAGGGCGCTGATCAGGACGGTGGAGGTGCAGGCAGCGGTGATGGAGTGGTTGAGTTCGTCAACTGCCAGACGCCGCCGACCGTGGTCAGTATTCCCGGACTAAGGTATCCCGAAATGGCCCGGATCGCTGGCATCGAAGGTCGGGTGTTCGTGCGCGTACTCATCGGCAAGGATGGGCGCGCCATAAAAGCCGAGGTGGTCAAGCGCATTCCCTCGGACGGCACGATGTTCGACAAAGAAGCGATCCGCATCGCTATGAAAACCAAATACACTCCGGGAGTTCAGAATGGCCGCAGCGTGAAGGTCTGGATGACAATTCCGGTGAGGTTTACGCTGAGAGGAAGATGAGAGGAAGCTGGTAATCGAAACTGTAAGGGCGACCATTTGGTCGCCCTTGCTCGTTGCTTTCTGTTGTCCTACCCAGTCTGCTTTTTCTTTCCCCGCCAGAAAATCGCAAACAATATCCAGAGGTACGCTCCGACCAGTGTAAACGGTGCAATTCCTAGGGCGAAGAGGCCGTCAACCTCTTTTTCAACATACATCGCGGCGTAGCTCAGGGCGAGCACGGCGGCTCCGAGCGCGATGAAGAGGTAGTTCATCGCGCTGAGGGGCATGGTGGCGGGTACCGGTTTGGCGACAGGCGGCTTCTGCTTTGCTGCTTCGGCCTTGCCCTTACGCCTGTTCTTCTTCTGTGAAGATGGCATCGAGCGTATCGAGACAGAGTTGCGCCTCTTCCTTGCTGAGCGACAGCGGGGGGAGCAGGCGGATGACGTTTTGGCTGGTGGCGTTGACCAGCACGTTTCTTTTCAGCGCTTCATCGACGTAGTACTTCGCTTCGCGGTTGACCGTGACGCCGATCATGAGGCCGTACTGGCGGATTTCGAGAATCTGCGCGTGCTTTTCGGCCATCTTCTCGATCTTCTGTCGCATCATCGCACCGGTTTCGGTGGCGTTTTCCATGAGCTTGTCCTCGCGGATCGCCTCGATCATCGCCAGCCCTGCCGCGCAGGCGACCGGGTTGCCGCCGAAGGTCGTCCCGTGGCTGCCGGGCGTGAACACCTCGGCGACCTTGTCGCAGCCGATCACCGCGCCGAGCGGCAGGCCGCCACCGAGCGGTTTGGCGACGCAGACCAGATCGGGCTTGATGTCAAACGGCATGTAGCTGAAGAAGCTGCCCGTACGTCCGCATCCGGCCTGAATTTCATCCGCTACGATGAGGAAGTCGTGCTCCGCCGCCAGCTCTTTCAGCCTCGCGATGAAGGCCTCGCTTACCTTGTGGATGCCTCCCTCGCCCTGCACGAACTCGACGAAGACCGCCGCCGTGCGGCTGGAGACCTTGCGTTCCAGATCCTCGATGTCGTTGAAATCGATCATGCCGGTTTCGGGTACGAGTGGCTCTGATACAGCTTGTCTGAACTATATCCAATTGACAGAAGAAGGGGAAGGGGCTGCCCGGATAGCTGGCCTCGTTTATCCCGCTAAAAGGGTTGCGGTCATCGCAACCCTTTTAGCGGGATAAACGAGGCCAGCTTTTACTTGTCAAGCGGTTTGTGGCAGAACCACCAGTCGTAGCAGTCGTGCTGCTCTTTGCGCTTTTCAGCGTCCTTGACGTTGGTTGCCGGCGGAATGATGACCCTATCGTTAAGCAGGGCGTTGTTCGGCCAGTCAGCAGGCATGGCGACCTTGTTTTTGTCGGAAATCTGCAACGCTGTTACCGCGCGCAGGATTTCATCCATGTTGCGGCCGATCTCCTGCGGATAGTAGAGCACGAGGCGCACCTTGCCTTCAGGATCGCCGACGAATACGGCGCGGACGGTGTTGGTGCCCTTGCCGGGGTGCAGCATGCCGAGCTTGTTGGCGATGCGGTCGTTGGCTGCTACGATCGGGAAGGTGATTTCGACGTTCAGGTTATCCTTGATCCACTCGACCCATTTGATGTGCGAGAAGACCTGATCGACGCTCATGCCGATGAGCTTGCAGCCGATCTCCTCGAACTTTTCAGCCCGCTGCTGGAACGCCACGAACTCGGTGGTGCAGACAGGAGTATAGTCTGCCGGATGGCTGAAGAGCACGAACCATGATCCCTTCAGGTCGCCGGGGATGCTCATCGGGCCATGCGTGGTCTGGACGTTCAGTTCCGGAAATTCGTCACCGAGCAGCGGCATTGACATTTCAAAGTACATCTCTTCGTCAAAGTTTGACATGATGGATTTTCTCCTTTTTGATGGTTTTGTGTTTTGGTGTTTGCTGAAATACAAAGGTTGTTACTGGGTAAATCATCGGATCAGTGCCGTTTGTTCACGGGGTTAATGATCAAGAAAAGCCCAAAAAAGATGAATTGGTTCCGGGTGGTCGAGTTTTTTTAAAATAAATCTAAAGAAGCGCTTTCATCATGGAAAGGGAAGGGTGGTCAAAACGGAGAGGGGAGCGGAGCGGCATTGGTTTAAAGCCGAAAAATCGGTTCATTATGAAGCAGAATTATTTAAAAAAGTTTTCCAACCTTATCCGAGCAATCAATGAAGAAAGTTCTTGTGGCCGGGGCGACCGGTTACCTTGGCCGATATGCGGTGCAGGAGTTCAAAAATCGCGGGTACTGGGTGCGCGCGCTGGTGCGCAATCCCGAGAAGTTCAAAAAGCCGGGGCCGTTTTTCGCGCCGCAGATCGACTCGCTCGTTGACGATGTGGTGTTCGGCGATGCCACCAAGCCCGAAACCATTGCCGGGCTGTGCGACGGCATCGACGTGGTTTTTTCGTCGCTCGGCATGATAAAGCCTGACTTCGAGCACGACAACTTCGACGTTGATTATCAGGGCAACATGAACATTCTTTCCGAGGCGCTGAAGGCCGGGGTGAAGAAGTTCGTGTACGTTTCGGTGTTCGACGCGCACCGCATGATGAACATTCCGAACGTGCAGGCGCACGAAAAGTTCGTCCGCGAGTTGCAGGCCGCCAAAATCGAGAGCACGATCATCCGCCCGAACGGCTTTTTCTCGGAGATCGGCCAGTTCGTCGCCCGCGCGCGTCGCGGCTTCATGCTCTGGATTGGCGATGGCTACAACCGTCAGAACCCGATCCACGGAGCCGACCTCGCCAAGGTCTGTGCCGACGCGGTGGACAGCAAGGAGGCGGAGATCGAGGTCGGCGGACCGGAGGTGTTCACCTACCGCGAAATGGTCGATCTGGCTATCGAAATCGCTGGCACGCAGCCCGCACAGGTTCCGTTGCCTTTCTGGCTGGCGGATGGCATCGTCGGCGTCGTTGGGCTTTTCAACCGCGACGTGCATGATGTTGCGCTGTTCGCCACCACGCTCAGCAAGATGGATTTCGTGTCGCCGAAGTACGGCACGCACCGCCTGCGCGATTTCTTCAACGAGTGCAAATCGCTGCCGTTGTAAGGTATCAGATTTTGATGCGTGATTGAAGCCGGAGGCTATCCGGCTTCATTTGTCCGACACAATGTTTGTTCACCCTTTGACTCCTGTCGAGTTGAGCTGCAAAATGTGGCAGCAGTGGACGTTAAGGGGAACCTCTTGTCATAAAACGAGGTTGCTCTGAGCTGAATAGTTGATTCATCAAAGAAGAGTCGATGGCCTGTAACAGGGCCTTCGATATTTTATGAGGAACCCGTCTTTGCTTTTCCTGATCATTACCGGTTTTGCCGTTTCGGCGATTGCGCCATACCTCTATAGGCTGCTGAAGGTCCGGTTCGTCTGGTTCGGGGTGGCTTTTCCGCTGGCGCTTTTCACGACCTTCATGCTCCGGTACCCGCATGTGGCGTCGGGCGTTCCGGTGCGCGAGAGCTGGAGCTGGGTGCCGTCGCTTGGCCTCGATTTGAGCTTCATGCTCGACGGGCTGAGCCTGACCTTCGCGATGCTGGTGACGCTGATCGGCGCGGCGGTGTTCCTGTACGCTTCGGTCTATCTGCGCCACTACGAGGAGGCCGACCGCTTTTTCGGCTTCATCGGTATGTTCATGACCTCGATGCTTGGCGTGGTGCTGGCCGACAACATGCTGCTGCTGTTTCTCTTCTGGGAGCTGACAAGCATCAGCTCGTTCCTGTTGATCGGTTTCAACCACCATGCGGCGACCTCACGCGCTTCGGCGCTCAAGGCGTTGCTCGTGACCGGCGCGGGCGGCCTCGCGCTGCTGGCGGGAATGCTGCTGCTAGGGAGCGTGACCGGCAGTTTCGAGATTTCCTCGTTTTACGCGATGAACGATCTCATCACCTCGCATCGTCTCTACCCGGCCATTGTCGCGTTGATTCTCGTCGGCGCGTTCACCAAATCGGCGCAGTTTCCGTTCCACTTCTGGCTTCCCGATGCGATGGCCGCTCCCTCGCCGGTGAGTGCCTACCTGCATTCGGCCACGATGGTCAAGGCGGGTATCTACCTCATCGCCCGCTTCAACCACGAAATCGGCGGCACGGCGCTCTGGCAGGACACGATCCTTGTTGCGGGCGCAGCGACCATGATCTTCGCGGGCCTGCTCTCCTACCGCCAGAGCGACCTGAAAAGGCTGCTTGCCTACTCGACGTTGTCTGTGCTTGGCACGCTCGTGATGCTGCTCGGCATCGGTTCGAAGCTGGCGATCAAGGCCTTTTTCATCTACCTGATCGCCCACTCGCTCTACAAGGGCACGCTGTTTCTCGTCGCCGGAACGCTCGATCACGAGACCGGTACCCGAGATGTCGGCAAGCTTGGTGGGCTGTGGAAGGCGATGCCGGTGACGGCGGTGACGGCGGCGCTCGCGTCGTTTTCGATGATGGGGGTGATTCCGCTGATCGGCTTCATCGGCAAGGAGACGCTCTACAAAGCGGTGCTCGAAGTGCAGCCGTGGGGCCAGGCGCTGATCGTGCTGGCCGTCGCGGCAAGTGCGTTCCTCGTGGTGGTGACCTTCCTTGTCGGCTTCCGCCCGTTTCTCGGCAAGCCGCGCCCCGAGTTGCAGAAAGTGCACGAAGCGCCGGTGGCGATGCTTGTCGGCCCGTTCATTCTTGCGTTTTCGGGTCTCATGCTTGGCCTGTTCCCGGACTTTTTTGTCGGCCATCTGCTCGAAGCCTCATCGGTCAGCATCCTGTCGGAACGGCTCGGCATCGAGATCGAGTTGTGGCACGGCTTCAATCTCGTGCTGCTTTTGAGCTTCGTCACGCTGCTGGCGGGCGTCGGGCTGTATCTGCTGCGCCCCATCGCGCTCTCCCGCATGGAAGGGCTTCACCTGCCGGGACTCATCAAGCCGTCGATCTGGTACGAAGAGGCGCTGTCGGGGATGCTGCGGTTTGCCGCTTGGCTCACCTCGTCACTCCAAAACGGCGATTTGCGGCGCTACCTCGTGGTCATCATTTTCTCGGCGCTGATTCCGGCGTCGCTGATGCTTTTCAGCACCGGCGGTTTTTCAGTGACGCTGCCCGCTGATCTTTCGGTGACGCCGTATGAGATCGCGCTGACCGTGATTATTGTGCTTGCGACCGCCCTCTTGCTGACGAGTGATTCGCGACTGAAGGCGATTGTGTCGATGGGCGTGCTCGGCTTTGGCGTTGGCATCATCTTCATCATTTACGGCGCGCCCGACGTGGCGCTGACCACCTTCGCCATCGAGACGCTCAACGTCATTCTCTTCGTGCTGGTGCTGGCCCATCTGCCGAAGTTCACCAAACGATCACGCGCCACCGGGCGGCTTCGCGACGGGCTGATCGCTGCGTCAGCGGGAATTTTCATGACTCTGACCGTGCTTCAGGTTACTTCGACGGATCTGTCGTCCCGGCTCAAGGAGTACTTCGGGAATGCCAGTCTGCCCGATGGGCATGGCCGGAATGTGGTCAATGTCATTCTCGTTGATTTCAGGGCGCTCGATACGCTCGGCGAAATTACGGTGCTGGCGATTGCGGCCATCGGCGTGTTCGCCCTGCTCAAACTCAGAACCGGAAAAACGGATTGATATGCACTCACTGATTCTTTCGACATCGTCCCGCTACCTGCTGGTGCTGCTGCAGCTCTTTTCGGTGTTCCTGCTCTTGCGTGGGCACAACGAGCCGGGCGGCGGTTTTGCGGGCGGGCTGGTCGCGGCGGCGGCTTATGCGCTCTACTTCATTGCCAACGGTGTTGAGGAGGCGCGGCGCGTGTTCCGCTTCGAGCCGCTCACGGTGGTGGTCGCGGGTCTCGGCGTGGCGCTCGTGAGCACGCTGCCGTCGATTCTGGGCGGCATGGAGTTCATGCAGAGCGTCTGGGTCAAGACCGGCATTCCGGTGATCGGCAAGGTCGGCACACCGCTGCTCTTCGACGTCGGGGTCTATCTGCTGGTGCTCGGCATCACCCTCAAAATCGTCTTTTCGCTCGCCGGGGAGGATGAAGTATGACGTTCCTGCTCGCGCTCATCACCGGCCTCTTTTACGCTGCCGGGATCTATCTGATTTTACGCCGCAGTCTGGTGAAGGTGATCTTCGGCATCATGTTCCTCGGCCATGCGGCCAACATGCTGATCTTCAGCACCGGGCGGCTGACCAAGGGCGCTCCGGCCTTCGTGCCCGAAGGCGCGCAGGCGCTCGTCGAGCCATTCGCCGACCCACTGCCGCAGGCGCTGATCCTGACGGCCATCGTCATCGGCTTCGGCTTGCAGGCCTTCGCCATCGTGCTCTTCCGCCGGAGCTTCGAGGAGCTTGGCACGGACGATGTCGATGCGATGCGCACGACCGACCGCATCGAGCAGGTTGGGGGAGGTGAGCCGTGAAGCTGCTGCTCGTCCTCCCGATCCTCCTGCCGCTCGTGACGGCGCTCGTTATGCTGCCGTTCCGGGAGCGCCCTGGCGTACAGCGCGGGCTCGGGCTTGGCGCTTCGGTCGCGCAGGCGGCGGTGGCGGTGGCATTGCTCGCGCGGGTGTATGCGGGCGGCATCCTCACGCTTCAGGCTGGCGGCTGGGTGGCGCCGTTCGGCATCACGCTCGTGGCCGATCTGCTCTCGGCGGTGATGGTCGCCGCCACGGCGCTCATCGGCCTGACCACCTCGATCTACTCGCTCGGCAGCATCGACCGCGAGCGGGAGCGCTTCTTCTTCCATCCGCTCATGCAACTGCTGCTGGTCGGCATCAATGGCGCGTTCCTGACCGGCGACCTCTTCAACCTCTACGTCTGGTTCGAGGTGATGCTCATCAGCTCCTTCGTGCTGCTCGCGCTCGGCGGATCGCCGCGCCAGCTCGAAGGGTCGGTCAAGTACGTGACGATCAACCTGCTCTCCTCGGCGATCTTTCTTTCGGCGGTCGGCATCCTGTACGGCGTGGCGGGCACGCTGAACATGGCCGATCTCTCCGCGCGGCTTCCGATGATTGAGCAGCGCAATCTGCTCTCGGTGGTGGCGGTTTTGCTGCTCGTCACCTTCGGCGTCAAGGCGGCGATTTTCCCGCTCTTCTTCTGGCTTCCGGCCTCCTACCACACGCCGCCAGTCGCCGTGTCGGCCATCTTCGCCGGACTGCTCACCAAGGTCGGCGTTTACGCAATCATGCGCGTCTTCACCACGGTTTTCACCGGCCCCGAGTCGGAGGCGATTTTCCGCATCCTGCTCTGGATCGCGCCGCTGACGATGGTGGTGGGCGTGCTCGGCGCGGCGGTGCAGTACGACCTGCGCAAGCTGCTCTCGTTCCACATCGTCAGCCAGATCGGCTACATGCTCTTCGCCATCGCGATCCAGTCGCCGCTGGCCATCGCGGGTGGGCTGTTCTACATCGTGCACAACATCGTCGCCAAGACCAGCCTGTTTTACATCAGCGGCATCGTCCGCCACAAGACCGGCGCGTTCCAGCTCAAAAAGATCGGCGGGCTGTACAGCACGGAACCGCTCCTGGCCGCGCTTTTCCTCGTTTCGGCGCTCGCGCTCGCGGGCATTCCGCCGCTGTCGGGCTTCTGGGCCAAGCTCATGGTGATTCGCGCAGGCCTCGAAAGCGGGCACTACTTCGTGACCGCTGCCGCGCTTGTGGTGAGCTTGCTGACGCTCTTTTCGATGACCAAAATCTGGAACGAAGCGTTCTGGAAGGACGACCCCGGCGTCATCAAAGTCACGGACGAGGCGCACGGCGGCGGACGCACGGTGATGCTTTACCTGCCGGTCGTGATGCTCTGCGGGGTGATTGTCTTTTTCGGCCTCTCCTTCGAGCCGGTCTATGAACTCTCCGCCCGCGCGGCGGGGCAGTTGCTCGATGTCGAAAGCTACCGCAACGCGGTGCTGGGAGGTGGCCTGTGAGTCAGTTCCTCTTCAACATCCTGCTCGCCTTCGCGTGGATGCTGCTCACCGGCGAGAGCAGCGCGCCGAGCTTCATCTCCGGCATGGTGGTCGGCTACCTGATTCTCTGGATGTCGCGCTCGGCATTCGGCAAGGAGACCTATTTCTTGAAGATACGGCAGGTTACGGGCTTCGTGCTCTACTTCCTCAAGGAGCTGATTCTGGCCAATCTGCGGGTGGCGTTCGATATTCTGACACCGAAAAACTATCTCGAACCGGGCATCGTCGAGGTGCCGCTCAATGTCGAAACCGACCTCGAAATCACGCTTTTCGCCAACCTGGTCACCCTGACACCTGGCACGCTGAGCCTCGACGTTTCGGACGACCGTAAAACCCTTTTTGTGCATGTGATGTATCTCGAAGACGAAGAGCAGTTCCGGCGGGAGCTGAAAGATGGCCTGGAAAAACGACTGATCGGGGTGATGCGATGAGCTTTATCGAACTGTCGGCCACGATCGCCCTGTCGATCATCGGCCTCTCCATTCTGCTGATTTTCCTGCGACTCCTGATCGGCCCGGAGATCGAGGATCGCATCGTCGCGCTCGATCTGCTCTCGGCCAACACCATCGCCTTCATCGCGGTCTATTCGATCCTGAACGCGAACACGGCCTTTCTCGACGTGGGCATCATTCTGGCGCTGCTCGCCTTTCTCGGCACGGTGGCGTTCGCGTACTATCTCGAACGAAGGAGGAGATCATGACCGAAATTCTCAGCGGCATTTTCATTCTCGCGGGCACGATTTTCATCCTGCTCTCCGCGCTCGGCATCATCCGGATGCCCGACCTCTACACCCGCATGTCCGCTACCACCAAGGCCTCCACCCTCGGCATCGGTCTCGTGCTCACCGGCACGGTGCTCTTCTGGCAGGACGCCGCCATCACCTTCCGCGCCGCAGCCATCATCATCTTCCTTTTTTTGACAGCCCCGGTCGCCGCCCACATCATCGGGCGCGAAGCGTGGAGCCGGGGCGTAAAGCTGTGGAAGCGCGATGGGGATGGGAAAAATAAGAGGAGCTGATGACTTTCTTGCGATAGGTCTGTGTTCCAGCAACCTACCCCTTCACCCCCCGATCAATAATCCCTGCCCCTACGCTGTCGCCCCAGACGTTGACGGTGGTTCGGCAGCGGTCGAGGAACCAGTCGATGGCCAGGATCAGCGCGATGCCTTCGACCGGAAGGTTGACCGCTTTGAGCACCAGCACCATCGTCACCAGCCCGGCTTCCGGGATGCCTGCCGCGCCGATGGCGGCGAGCGTGGCCGTGAGGAAGATGACGAGCAGCTCCGGCGGGCCGAGGGCGATGCCGTTCATCTGGGCGATGAAGATCACCGCGACCGCTTCGTAGAGCGCCGTGCCGTCCATGTTGACCGTTGCGCCGAGCGGCAGCACGAATCCGGCGGTGCGCTTCGTGATGCCGTTTTTCTCCTCCGCGCATTCAATCGTCAACGGCAGGGTGGCCGAGCTGGAGGCGGTCGAGAAGGCGGTGAGCAGCGCGGGAAAGGTGCGGACGGCGTAGCCAGCTGGCGAGCGTTTCCCAAAGAATTTCAGGAGCAGCGGCAGCGTGACGAGGCTGTGGATCGCGAGGCCGCCGATGACCGTCGCGGCGTACTTGCCGAGCTGTTGCAGCTCCGGCCAGAAGCCGCTGAAGCCGCCCGCTTCGCCGAGTCGCCCGGCGATCAGCGCCCCGATGCCCACCGGCGCGACGTACATCCCGAGGTGGATGATCTTCATCATCGCCTCGTTGAGGCTGTTGAAAAACAGGATGGCCGTGCGGCCCGCCTCGCCGGTCATGGAGAGCGCCGCGCCGAGCAGCAGCGAAAAGGTGATGACCGGCAGGATTTCGTTGTTCGCCATCGCCTTGAAGATGTTCGACGGCACGAGGCCGCTCACGACTTCCTTGAGAATGTCACCGATGGCTCGCTTCTCCTGCATGAAACGCTTGTCAGGCTGACGGTCGAGACGAATGCCTGCTCCCTCGCCGTTCTCCGGCGTCACTGCTTCAGCCCGCCGTTTCCATCCGGATGTCGTGATGACAATCTTCTCTCCTGAGCGTTGCACGGAGTCGATCGAGGCCGAGAGGTTCCGGTCGAGCAGGTGCAGGGTCGAGGTCGTCAAATCGCTGTCCGGAAGCGCCGCCGAGTCTATCCGGACGGTGTTGCCTTCGATGCGGTACTGGACGTTGGCCTGCGTGATCGAAGCCTTCGAGTTCTCCAGCCCGGCTTTGCCCGGTTGAATCCAGAGCACCAGTAGAATGCCGGTGAAGACCGACAGCGCCGTGGTGCCGATGTAGTAGCCGAGCGTCCGCGTGCCGAGCGAGCCAAGCTTGCGGACGTCGCCGAGCCGCGCGATGCCGCTGACCATCGCCGCGATGATGAGCGGCATGACGATCATCATCAGGAACCGGATGAACAGGTCGCCCACGAATTTCACTGTGAGGCCGCCTTCCGGCCAGAAGCCGCCGAGCAGCGCTCCTGCAACGATACCGGTAATGATGCCGCCGAGCAGCGCGTTGTTGCCAGTATTGCGTTTGACTGGGGAGTGGTGCATGTCGGTGGTTTTTCGTTTTAATGGGCTTTTGGTTTATTAACAAGTATATGTGAAAAGATTTAGATGATTGTAAGCTCGTTGCAGGCTATTATTGTTTTTTATTGCTCGCTCTATGCTCCAGTGGTTTGAAACAAAGTCATTAAGTCGATTGTTATAATTAGGCCCTACTCTGGCATGCTTAAGAGGTATAATATCTTCTCTAAATTCTCTTATTTTTGATTTTTTAACTATATCGATTAAAGTTTTTTTTGGGTTTTTGTCTTTTTCTGATTCTGTTGGTATTAAATTTATTGAAACGTTAAAATAATCAGAAAACCCCTCTTTGTCTGATAATAACCAAGATTCGACTTCAGTAACTGCTATCCGAAAAATGAAGTTGCTGTTTGTTGGCTTTTTTATCCATTTTCTTATTAAATCTAAAGGACATGAGTAGTTGTCTAAATCTGTAAGTACAAGAAACGGGTTGGCTTTTGATGCATTGATAAAAGCATTAATGTTTTTTTTAATATACCCGTATCCGCCTTTGTTATATGATTCGCATATGATAAACTTATTTCCAAGAGTGTTTAGTATTTTTCTAATACAAGAGCCGCTTAACTCATCTTCATAAACAAGGGTAATGGGAATTTGCATTTTTTAAAGACCTATTGATAATTGGTCGATGTTTTTTGGCTTGGTTAATGGCAAGATGGCATCTGCAGGTGTCATGCCTTCTTCCAACATCAGGTTTATTTTTTTAATACTTGCGGCTGCTTTGATGACCGTGCCTTCTTGAGATGGTTCTAATAATAAAATTTCATCCAAAGATATTCCGCTATCACTGAGTAAGTCTACGCTGTGAGATGTTAATATCACTTGCCTTTTTTTAGGTCGTTGTAGTTTATAGATTATTCCAGGGATTTTAGAGACTATTGCTCCGTTTAATGATAATTCTGGCTCTTCAATTAATAATAAGTTATCACCTTCTTGCAATGCCCAGAGCAATCCAATTAATCTTAATGTTCCGTCAGAAAATTGGTCCTCTCTCTGTTTTCCTGCTTTTGGCCTCCAATGGTGATAAACGGCTTCTAAATGCGGCCGACCATTTTCTTCAGTAAAGTTAAATTCTTTGAACTGAGGTACGGCAATTTTTAATGCCTCCTCAATTTTTTTAAGCCAAGATTTTCTGGTTTTTTCATTTACTTTTGAAACTCGCTCTAAAAAACCTTTTCCAAATGGGTCTCCAGGTAAGTCTGGGCCTGTAAATGATTGTGGATGTTTTAGAAGTTGAGGCAATAAGTGTAGGTAAACGACTTTTTCAAGATATTTGCTTATTTCTCTGAAATCTTTGTTTGCATTTATTTGCTCTAAGTGTGTTTGGGTTAATCTTTCTTTATCTTTTTGGTCATTAGCGTCTGGTCGGTCGAGTATTATGTTGTTATTTTTCCAAACTTTCTCGTGTTCAATATATGGTTGGCGATAGCCACGGCTATCTTGTTTTATGCCAATAGAATATTTCCAGACTGGCTCGTTTTCTCCATACTCTGATATGTGAATTTCAATCTCTACATTTGGATATTTTCTTGCGGCAAGACATCTTATTTTTGATATGCCCCCTCTGTCAAGAACCGCTTTTTGTAGGCCGCCTCCTGGCTTTGCTATATCTCTTAAAAAACGAAAAACGTCAAGAAAATTTGATTTTCCTGACGCGTTAGGCCCTACAATAAATGCTCGTTCTTTGAGGTTTATATCGACATCCTTAAAGTTTTTCCAATTTTTCAATATGATTCTTGATATGATCATTAGGGTGCAGTATTAAGTGTTTTTTGCAGCGATTGATGGTTCCGAAACATTGACTGTCGCAAATAGGCACTTTGTTTTAGATTCAGGCAACAGTACTCTTTAGCCATTAATAGACTTAACTCGAAAATATAAAGAATCACTCATAAGCCGTGCAAATATCAAGAATTTTCTGGTTTCTCACCGCTCACCACTGATACCCGAGCTTCAGCCGGTAGGTTGTGTCCCAGGGCACGGTGCCTTCCGGGGCGTCGCCGTTGTACGAAGTTTTCAGTTCAGCACTGGTGTTGAGGCCTCCGGCGATGGGGGCTTTCAGGCCGCTCCAGGTATCGAACGACAAACCACCGGCATCGGCGAGGCTGACGAGGCCTTTGTTGCGATGGTACAATTCCAGCTTGCCGGGAATGATAAAATAGCTGAACTCCATCCTCCACGCGTCGGAAATAAAGCTTTCGTTGCTGCGCGAGAGGTATTCCTCGGAGGTGTATTCGAGACCGTTTTCAATGCTGAGCTTCGTGCGGGTGTTGTTGACGATGTTCCAGCCGAAGTAGGGGCCAGCCGTCCAGCGCAGGTTCAGGTCGGTCATCCGGTCGCGCTTGACCGAGGCTGATGCGCCATAGTAGAGATTTTTGGAGAAGTGGTTGTCGTAGGTCGTTCCGACCGTCCAGCGGTTCTGTATTTCGGTGCCGTCGGTTTTGTAATATTCGAGCTCTCCGGCCAGCCTGACGCGGTGTTTCAGCTTTTTCCATTCGAGATTCGTCGCAATATCGCTGCGGTTTTCATGCGTGTTGCCTCGATCGAGTTTGAAGGAGAGGCCGATTTCGCCGCTGAGCCTGGCTGCCTTGCCGGTTTCCCAGTCGTCCGGATTGATTTGGGAGACGTTCATCGCCGGTTCGCTTTGCTGGTCGAGCAGAATGCGATCGCCGTTCCGGATGATGGATTTGACCGGAATGGTGCCGTTGCCGGTCAGCCGCACGTGCATCGGCTCATCGTCGGAGCGGATTTCACGAATTTTTTTCCATTCGATGCTGATGGTGCCTGCGTAACCGGTTTTGAATTTCACGGTGCCGTCGCTCATGCGCTCGACGGTGCCGGTCAGCCGGTCGCCATTGTCCAGCATGATTGTCTGGGCGGCAGATGCAGGAACGGCGTGTATCAGGCAGAAAAGAGTGAGAAGCGGAAGAAGCAGGGTTGAGCGATGCAAAGTCATGGCGGCTTGTCGGGGTTGTCGAAAGTAGGTGGGTGGTGATTGTGATGAAGAACAATATAGGTCTTGCGTTTTCCCCAGTCAACCGTGCCGCTCTTTCCGATGATTTGGAACTTTACGCTTGTTCTCTTACGTTAAGTCACCATAATCTTTCGTGTACGAAATTATTCTGTACGAAGGAATTGTTTTTGTAAACCCAGTTTACCGGGGATATGCAGCAGCATGTGTATTCCGACCGCGATTCAGCCGGTCGCAGTTATGAGTCCCTTCGCCGCATTGCGCGGGCGCTCGATGTTCATTCCCGGAAACTGTACCGGGAGTACAGCCTTACTTCACCCCAGATGTTGTGCCTTCATACCCTGAGGCAGGAGGGACAGCACATTTTGTCTGTCCTTTCCGGAAGGTTGCACCTCAGTGTGAGCACGACCAACGGCATCATCGACCGCCTTGAAGCCAAAGGTCTGGTTCGGAGGAGCCGCTCGCAGGAGGATCAGCGTAAGGTGTTCATCACCATCACGCCAGAGGGGGAGGAGCTGCTCGACAAGGTGCCGGAGCTGATGCGCGACATCTATGCGCAGGCGTTCGCACGGCTCGAACCCGAGGAGCAGCCGGTGTTTTCCAGAATGCTCGACAGGCTTGCCGATTGGCTCGATCCTGCCGGTAACAAACAACCATACCATGACCTTATCGCTTGCCCAGAAACGAATTATCAACCGAATCAACCCGGAGGCCACACCATCGGACTGGAATGACTGGCGGTGGCAGATGCGCAATAGCATCCGCGACCTCGATACCTTTGAATACCTGCTCGACATAAATCTCTCGGACGCCCAGCGCAAGGCGTTCGGCGGCACGGTGAAGAAATTCCCGATGTCGATTACCCCCTACTACCTCTCGCTCATCAACACTCTCGATATGGAGAACGACCCGGTGTTCGTGCAGAGCGTGCCGTCTCCTCTCGAAATGCAGATCAAAAAGGGTGATATGTCCGACCCGCTTCACGAGGACGAGGACAGCCCAGCCCCTTGCGTGACGCACCGCTACCCCGACCGCGTGCTGCTCCTGGTGAGCAACACCTGCCCGATGTACTGTCGTCACTGCACGCGCAAGCGCAAGGTGGGCGACGAGGATACCATTCCATCGCGCTCGGCGGTCAAGGCGGGCATCGAGTACATCCGCAACACCCCGCAGGTGCGCGACGTGCTGTTGAGCGGCGGCGATCCGTTCCTGTTGCCGGATGACTACATCGACTGGATTCTCACCGAGCTGCGCTCCATCGAGCACGTCGAGATCATCCGCATCGGCACCCGCACGCCGGTGGTGCTGCCGCAGCGCATCACGCCGGAGCTGGTCTCGATTCTGCGCCGTCACCAGCCGGTGTGGATCAACACCCACTTCAACCATCCGCGTGAAATTACCCAGTCGGCGCGCAACGCGCTTTCGCGTCTGGCCGACGGTGGCGTGCCGTTGGGCAACCAGACGGTGCTGCTCTCCGGCATCAACGACTGCCCGCGGATCATGAAAGCGCTGGTGCACAAGCTGGTGGCCAACCGTGTCCGCCCGTACTACCTCTACCAGTGCGACCTCTCCGAGGGGCTGTCGCACTTCCGCACCCCGGTGGGCAAAGGCATTGAAATTCTCGAAAGTCTCATCGGCCACACCAGTGGCTTCTGCGTGCCGACCTACGTCATCGACGCGCCGGGCGGCGGCGGCAAGATTCCGGTGATGCCGAACTACCTCATTTCTTGGTCAACCAACAAGGTGGTGCTGCGTAACTATGAGGGGGTCATTACCACCTACAAGGAGCCGGACTCCTACGAGCCCACCTTCTGCGACCGCAACTGTGCGGAGTGCGATTTGCAGCTCAATCTCGATGACGCCGAACAGTCGGACGCCATCGGCGTACAGCAGCTCCTGTCGGATCATGACCAGACCATTTCGCTCATTCCGTCGTCGAATGCTCGCCATAAAAGGCGGAAGGGGGAACCTGAAGAGGTATGAGCAAACACCTTCATTTATCTGTTATGAAATCTGATTGCTGCGTTGTGCGGTACTCGAAACCTCTTCCCCGGCTTGAAAGCCAGGGCAATGTTAATGTAAGAATTTGCAATGTCCGGAGGGTTGAAACCCTCCTGAATGTAAAACCGGTTTCTGCGTTCCGGATGCCTTGCACTCGAATTTCTCACGACGATAAATAAAGATGCTTTTTTATGAGCGTTCTCGACTATCTGATTTTCGGTGTGTATATGGCCGCGATTCTCGGTGTCGGAGTCTATCATTTCAGGCGTAACGGCGATGCCGAGGATTACTATGTTGGCGGGCGCGACATCGCTCCTTCCCATGTTGGATTGTCGATTGTGGCGACCGATGTGGGGGGCGGTTTTTCGATCGGCCTCGGTGGCGTTGGCTTTCTGATGGGGCTTTCCGGGAGCTGGCTGCTTTTTACCGGCCTGGTCGGTGCATGGCTCGCGGCGGTGCTGCTGATTCCGCGTCTCAAGAAGATCGACCGGCACCACCGCTTCATGACCTATCCCGACTTTCTGCGCCACCGCTACGACAGCCGCGTGGCTGTGCTTGCCGCGCTGATCTCCGGCATCGGCTATCTCGGATTCACCGCCGCGCAGATGCTTGCCGGTGCCAAGCTCGCCTCGGCCACCATCGTGCCGGAGAACCCGTTCGGCATGGATCAGGTCACCTTCGCCCTGCTCGTCATCGCCGTGATTACGGTGCTCTACACCATGATCGGCGGGCTTAAGGCGGTGATTTACACCGACACGGTGCAGTGGATTATTCTGCTCGCCGGGCTGCTCTTGGTGACCGTTCCGGTGACGCTCATGAAAATCGGCGGTTTCGGCGCGCTTGTCGAGGCGCTGCCGCCATCGCACTTCAGCCTGACGGCGATCAAGCCTGCCAAGTTCATCAACTGGATGGTCACCATCGTGCCGATCTGGTTCGTGGGTATGACGCTCTACCAGCGGATTTACGCCTGCCGGAACGAGCGGGAGGCTAAAAAAGCGTGGTACATCGCTGGGCTTTTCGAGTACCCGGTCATGGCCTTCACCGGCGTGTTTCTCGGCATGTGCGCCCGCGTGGTGTTCCCCGAAGCCGATCCCGAGCAGGCGATGCCGATGCTCATCAGCCAGGTGCTGCCGGTCGGCGTGGCGGGCATCGTGGTGGCGGCCTATTTCTCCGCCATCATGTCCACCGCAGATAGCTGCATCATGGCCGCGTCGGGCAACTTCACCAACGACCTCCTGTTCCGCTCCGTGCTTCGGGGCCGGCAGCACGGGAGCGCAGGACTGTTGATTTCGATGGTCGTGACCCTCCTCATCGGCGTGGGCGCGGTGCTGCTGGCCGTGCAATTTACCACGGTGCTCGACGCTATTTTGCAGGCCTACGCCTTCATGGTCTCCGGCCTCTTCATCCCGACGCTCGGCGCGCTCTTCTGGCGGCGCGGCTCGTCGGTTGGTGCACTCCTCGGCATGGCGGGCGGTGGAACGTTCACGCTGCTTCTGCTCTCGAAGTTCATTGCGCTTCCGCCGGAGCTTGCGGCGTTCGGCCTCGATCCCACTTTGTACGGCATTCTGTTTTCGGCGTTTCTCTATGCCGGAGGTTCGCTGCTTTTTCCACAACGCGAGCGTTCCGGAAGCGCCTCCTCAATCTTCGAATCATGACCTCCACACCCGATATTATCGAAACCCGTTTCGGCGCGCTGTTGCAGCACGGGCCGTTCAGTCGCCGCATCTACCTGATGAAGATCGGAGATGCCGATCCGTCCAGACTACCGGATCAGCTCGACGCGCTTGCACGAGAGTACGGCTACACCAAGATTTTCGCCAAGCTGCCGAGAGGCTCGGAAGGTGAGTTTGTGGCGAACGGATACCGCGTGGAGGCTTCGGTGCCGGGGTTTTACCGGGGCGAAAAAGCCGCGCTGTTTCTGGCGCGCTACCTCGATCCGGCGCGCGCCGAATCGCCGGACGCCGCAGAAATTGCCCGCATCGTGGAGCTGGCATCCGCGAAACCAGCCGTCAAGTCGCCACCGCTTTCGCCGGAATTCTCGCTCCGCGCCTGCACTCCGGACGACATCGAGGCGATGGCTGCTATCTATCGCGAAGTTTTTCCCACCTATCCCTTTCCGATCCACGATCCGGCATGGCTGCTCGAAACGATGGCGAGCCATATCGACTACTTCGGTGTCGAGCACGGCGGGCGTCTCGTCGCGCTGGCCTCCTCGGAGATGGACCTCGACGGACTGAACGTTGAAATGACCGACTTTGCAACCTTGCCCAACTTCCGTGGACACGGCCTCGCCCTGCACCTGCTCGCCGCGATGGAAGCCGCAATGCGCCGCAAAGGGATGCGCACCGCCTACACCATCGCCCGCGCCATCTCGCCCGGCATGAACATCACCTTCGCAAAAGCTGGCTACCGCTTCAGCGGAACGCTGGTCAACAACACCAACATCTCCGGCGGCATCGAGAGCATGAATGTGTGGTACAAGAGGCTTGCCTGAGTCGTTACGCAGCTTCTTTGGCCGTGCTTGGCTCTGATTTCGTTTGGTTTCATAAGAGTTCGGCATTCATGACTCTGCTTACGAGGTGATCGTGAAATTCCTTACATTACGTTCCGTTTCGTGGCGTTACTGCTGCCGCCGGACTGTTCTGTCATCAGGAAATCTGACAGGACGCGGTTGAGTTGTGCGCGATGGCGTATCATGTTCAGTGATCAAATCATCAGGGTTATGAGGTTTTTGAATTATCCTTTCAGCTATTTTCTGTTGTTTGCGTGTGCTTTTGCCAGCGTGCTTGTGCCGGGCAGTGATTTGTTTGCCTCCGCAGCACCGGCAGGTTCGCACGGCAATCTTCCTCCGGTGTGGCTTGTCTCACCATTTGTAATTCTGCTCCTGATGATCGCCACCGGTCCGTTGTTCTACCACCGGTTCTGGGAGCGGCACTATCCGAAAGTCACCGTCGTTCTCGGGCTGATTGTGGCGGCCTATTACGGGATTTTCATTCATCACGGGACTCACGCGCTCAACCATGCCTTGCAGGAGTACATTTCGTTCATTGCACTTGTCGGTTCTCTGTTCATCGTCTCGGGTGGTATCCTGATCAAGATCGACCGCCCCGGCACGCCATTGACCAACGTGCTCATTTTGGTTTTCGGCGAGATCATCTCGAATTTTATTGGCACGACCGGCGCGTCCATGCTGCTTATCCGCCCCTATCTTCGCATTAACGAGGGACGTCTCAAGCCTTTTCATATCGTGTTTTTCATTTTCGTCGTCAGCAATATCGGTGGTGCGCTTACGCCGATTGGTGATCCTCCGCTCTTTCTCGGTTTTCTGAAAGGCGTGCCCTTTTTCTGGGTCATTTCAAAGGTTTTTCTGCCCTGGTTGATTTCGCTTTCAGTGCTCCTTGTGGTGTTTTTTATTCTCGATTCGAGGGTCAAGGAGAGTGCCAAAAAAATCGAGAAGGCTTCGGGTGGTATCAGCATCACAGGCAGGCGGAGTTTCGGTTTTCTGGCGATTATCATCATGTCGGTGTTTCTCGATCCTGCTGTCATCAAGGGATTCCCGAGCCTTCAGCAGTTGTACGGCGTGCCGTTTGGCATCCGTGAGCTGATTATGGGGGCGGTATCGATTGTGGCTTACAAGGGCGCCAATCAGGATGCGCTTGGGGGTAACGAGTTCAACTTCGAGCCGATCAAGGAGGTCGCGTTCCTGTTCATCGGCATTTTCATGACCATGATTCCCGCGCTTGCGCTGATCGAGGGCTATGCGGCTACCCATGCGGCTGAACTGTCGCTGACCAGGATCTACTGGCTGACCGGTATGCTTTCCGGCGTGCTCGACAACGCACCGACCTACCTGAATTTCCTGGCAGGTTCGATGGGCAAGTTTGGCCTCAATATCGGATCGGCGAGTGATGTGCAACTCTTTGCTGTCGGTACGGATTCACCGATAACCGGGGATGTGACGTCCGATCTCTATCTGATGGCCATATCGGTTGCTTCGGTCTTTTTCGGGGCGATGACCTACCTGGGGAACGCTCCCAATTTCATGATCAAGAACATCGCCGCGCAGACGGAGGCCGAGGTTCCGAATTTTATCGAGTATGTTTACAAGTATTCGATTCCGATTCTGGTACCTATATTTATCCTTATATGGTTCCTATTCTTCAATCACTGAGTTGACCTCATCCAATCGAACGAACCATGAAAAGTTTTATTGCCGCTGTCAGAAACGGAGAGACGGGATTTGCTATCGGAAACTCCGTCTATCTGCCATTTCATTGCGAAATTATCAGTATCTGGATTGGCAAAGAGATGTCACTTATTTCGGCTCCGGATATGATCTCTGATCTTACCAATCCCGACGTCATCAGCATCAGGGAAGGGGAGTCTTTCACCAACCTGGTGTTCAGGAAGTGGGGTGATCTGTCAAGGGAGCTGGGCAACCACAAGGGCCATATCATTCTACACGCCGCCGAGAAGGGTGATGATATCTTCAAAAGTGAAAATCTCCATTACATCAGGATGGGATTTCATGACCATAAGAAAGAGCTCTCCTTCAAGATCATCGACGATCCATTCCGGTTGTAGCCAAGAGGCCAGCTGCTTTTGTGCGGCTCTTTGCTGATGGTTTGCCAGCCTCAAATGAACCTTCACTTCTCCGGTCATGATCCTCAAGTCGTTGCTCAGACATCTCAATTTACGGCAACATGCAGAAGCGCCCGATGCGGTGCACGAAGCAGTCGAGGCCGATATCGTGTTCAACGGAGCGCGTCTGTGGGTGCTGGTTTCGGCTATCATTCTTGCTTCGGTAGGGCTCAACATGAACTCCACCGCGGTGATCATCGGCGCCATGTTGATATCTCCGCTCATGGGCCCGATCAACGGCATGGGCTACAGCCTCGCCACTTACGATTTTACGCTGCTGCGGCGCTCCTTCAAGAACTATTCGTTTGCGGTCGTTTCAAGCCTTGTGGCTTCTACCATCTATTTTGCCATTACTCCGGTCTCCAGCGCCCACTCGGAGCTGCTTGCGCGCACCAGCCCGACCATTTACGATGTGCTGATCGCCCTGTTCGGCGGCCTTGCCGGAGCGATTGCCCTGACGACAAAACTCAAGGGTAACGTGGTGCCGGGCGTGGCGATTGCTACCGCGCTCATGCCGCCGCTCTGCACGGCGGGTTACGGGCTGGCTACAGGCCACTTCAGGTTCTTTTTTGGCGCGATGTACCTGTTCGCCATCAACAGCGTTTTCATCGGACTTGCCAACGTCTGGTTTGCGCGCGTGATGCGGATTCCGCTCAGAAGCTCACTTGACGAAGATCGCAGGGTCGGCATCAACCGCCTTATTACGGTTGTTACCCTTGTCATGCTTGTCCCGAGTCTCTATTTCGGATATGTGCTTGTCAAGAAGGAGGATTTTATGCGAGACGCGACGAAGTTTGTTCGGAGCGTCAGCCTTTTTGAGAGTGATTACCTGTTGCGTTACGATATCGATGCTGGCGCTCACTCCATCCTGCTCGTCTATGGCGGTAAGCCGCTCACCGACGCCGACAAGGCGACCTTGCGCAAACGTGCCGCCGAATTCGGCCTTGAAGATGTGAGCCTGACCTTCGAGCAGGGTTTGGTGATCGGTGATGACAAGGCGTATCAGGATCAGCTGTATCAGGACAAGCTCAACCAGATGCAGGAGACCGATCGCCTGAAGCTCGAAATCGCCCGTCTCTCCACGGCCCTGCAGCGCAACGTTCAGCAGCAGGACAGCCTTCGCCAGGTCAGCTATACCGGCCTGAAGCTTCTCAACGAGGTCAAGCCTCTGTTTCCTCAAGTCTCCAGCTGCCTCTACGCTGAACCCTATCTTTTCAGCGACAAAACCGGCGCAACGCCCATACGTCAGCCCTACGTGCTGCTCTCCACAAGCAAGCCGCTAAGGCTTGCCGACCGCACCAAAGTGGAGAAATGGCTCAAGGCCCGGCTCCAGAACGACACGTTGCGCGTGGTGTTCGAGGGGAAGTAGAGGTGGTGATGATTTTTTAATCGACCATTTGAGCCTCTGGTCGTTGTTGAAAGTATGACCCCCGTACTTCTGCTTTGCGGCTTTACGCTCTGGATTTCTATGATTCCTGGATTGTTGATTACCTGCCGCATGACCAAGTGAAAGTTCACCGGAATATTCCGGACTCTTGGCCACGCAATCGGGTACATATCGGAAATACGCTGCTTTTTTATTAAATTCCATACTTATTTTTGGATTCCATTCCGGCGGTAGCGTTATCGCGGCAATAAATTTCAATTGCTAGTGTGCTACCTGCAGGGCGAGCGAAGATGCTCTGGAATCGGGTGACAGGACAGGCTCCCTCTGAGAATGATGAATACTCTGGCATTAAACATTTTAATAAGTATTTGAGTGGCAAGACAACGTAAGAATTCGAGACCGCGTCCCGCAAAAGGTCCGGCGAAGAAAAAGAAAAACAGGTCGGGGCGTCAGCACGACAATAGCGAAAAGGTACGGGCGAACGATCACATTCTGATTAACGAGTTTCTGTTTAAGCGGGGTGAAACCTCGATGGCGACGGAAATTATCGCTTTCCTGACCGATCACGAAGGCGAGCGCTTTCGCTCGGTGGCGCTGGCCAGGCAGATGGGCTACGGCGAATCGCGCCAGCTTCCCGGTTTCTGGTACGTGCTGCACAAGTTGCAGGAAGAAGGCGTGGTTGACAAGGATAGCGACCGCTGTTACGGCTGGGCCGGATTCGAGCCCGACACCTACGAGGAGCACTTGGTCGAAGGCCGCCACTTTCCGCAGCCGGGCAAGGAGCGCTACAAGGTCGATCAGACCTACCAGGGCAAGCTCACCACCCATCCGAACGGCTACGGTTTCGTGAACGTCGAGGGCTTCGACGACGACGTCTTCATCAGCGCCGACATGCTTGGTGAAGGCTTGCATGGCGACGAAGTCGAGGTGCTGGTCACCAAGGTTCCCGACACCTACGTCTCCAAGCAGTCGCCGCACCAGCGCTGCGAGGGCCTCGTGGTCAACGTGGTCAGCCGCAAGCTTACGACGATTGTCGGTACGCTTCAGCGCGAAAACCGCCGTTTTCTGCTCAAGCCCGACCAGCGCAAGATTCTTCCCGAAATCCACATCGCCATCAAGGACTCCAAAAAAGCCAAGGATGGCACCAAGGTGCTGGTTGGCGATCTGGAGTTCCTCAAGAACGGCACGATTCAGGCCAAAGTTGTCGAGATTCTTGGCGAGGCCGGTGAATCGCAGGTCGAGGTGAGCGCGATTGCTCGTGGCCTCGGTATCGACGAAACCTTCGAGCAGGAGTTGCTGACCTTCGCCGAGAAGGTTCGCGAGGAGATTACGGACGAGGAGCTTGGCGAACGGCTCGACATTCGCGACAAGGATGTGTTCACCATCGACCCGGTCGATGCGAAGGATTTCGACGATGCGCTCTCGATTGAAATTCTGCCGAAGGGTGGATACAAGGTTGGTGTGCACATCGCCGACGTGTCGCATTACGTGCCGGAGAATTCGGCGCTCGATAAGGAGGCCCGGAAGCGCGCGACCTCGGTCTATCTGGTTGACCGCGTGATTCCGATGCTGCCCTCGCGCCTCTCGGAAAAGGTGTGCAGCCTCAATCCGGGTGTGGATCGCATGGCTTTTTCGGTCTTCTTCAACATCAACAAGAAGGGCGAGGTCAAGAAGTTCGAGTTCCACAAGACGGTCATCCACTCGAAGCGCCGCTTCACCTATGAGGATGTGCAGGAGATTCTCGACGCGGGCAAGGGTGACTACGTGAAGGAGCTGCAAGCGCTCGAAAGCCTCAGCAAGACCATCCGCGCCCAGCGCATGGAGTCGGGCGGGCTGGAGTTCGAGACCGAGGAGGTTCGCTTCAAGCTCGGCAGCAAGGGCGAGCCGGTCGAGGTCATCAAGAAGGAGCGGCTCGACAGCCACCGCCTGATCGAGGAGTTCATGTTGCTGGCCAACCGCACGGTGGCCGCCTACCTCACTGCCCGGTATGCCGAGAACGAAAAGAATCCGCACCCGGTGATCTACCGCGTGCACGGCGCGCCGCAGATGGAGCGGGTGCAGGTGCTGGCCAACTTCGTCAAGAAGATCGGCTTCGACCTCAAGCTCGACCGCAAGGGCAAGGAGAGCGCCACTGTGTCGTCCAAAGCGCTGCGCGAGCTATTGCAGAAGGTTCACGGTACCAACGTCGAGTTCCTGGTCAACGAGCTGGTGCTGCGTTCCATGTCGAAGGCGGTCTATATGTCCTCCAACGACGGCCACTTTGGCCTCGGTTTCGAGCACTACACGCACTTCACCTCGCCTATCAGGCGCTATCCCGATCTGGTCGTGCATCGCATTCTGTTCGAGTACGAAACGATCCGCAAAAAGCGTCGCAAGATTTCGTCCAAAAGGATCAGCGAGATCACCGCGACCATCACCGAGGTGTGCCAGATCACCAACGAGCGCGAGAAAATCGCTACCGAAGCGGAGCGCGAGTCGGTCAAGCTCAAGCAGGTGGAGTACATGTCGAGCCACCTTGGCAACACCTACGGAGGCGTCATCACCGGCGCGACCGAGTACGGCATTTACGTGCGCATGACCGATTTCGCCATCGAGGGCCTGGTGCACATGCGCAACCTCAAGGACGACTACTACGAATACGACGAGTCCACCTACTCACTCGTCGGCAGACGCAAACACCGCCGCCTGCAAATCGGTCAGCGATTGAAGGTCAAGGTGCATGAAGTCGACCTGACGAGAAGGACAATCGATCTCACGCTGGCGTGAGGTTGGGTTGATTTGAATTTGTTGGGATTGATAAGAAAGCCGGGCTTTGGAGTCCGGCTTTCTGCGTTATGGGGGGGAGTCACTTCCTCTGAATTTCTATGATTACGCTCGCCTTGCTTTTTTAACGGAATTTTGCATATACTCTACTTTAGAGTATAAAGAGGAATTTTTCATTTAATTTCAAGCATAGAGAAAATGGAAGATATTGCAATGGGGATAATGGCTCTTGCTCTTATCGGCTACATTATTGCTGTGTTATGGGAAAATGGAGTTCTGCAATTTATGATTGTTGCAATAATAATTTTTGGGATTCTTATTGGTGTTGCGGCATGTCAAAAATTTTTTGCTGGATGAATATGTTTTTATTTACTGATTGAGTTTAGTTCAGACCCCGTTTCTCATAACCTCAACTGTTCAAACTACCTAGTGCAGACCTACATGCCGGGTGGTGTAAGAGGGGGAACTCGTTAAAGTGTTTTTTGATTCTGTATTGAGCGTCCATGATCACTGATGTTGATGGAAGGTTTTCTAATAATTACTTTTCGACAGGTGGTTCTACCAGCTTTTGAGCTTCATTCACATTTGCCATGATCGACCCGCCACCCTCTATGTTTAACATTTTAACGATATCACAAAGGTCTGCATATTGGACAACAGCTTTGGATGCTTTGTTGATTTTTAACATTCTCGGAGAGCTGTGGTAGTTTATTGACCATTTTTCAGACAGACCTCCATGACTTGAATTAACAGACCGTGAAACAGGTACCACCCGCACATACCAGAAACCTTTAAGTCTAGCTACTCTTCGATTCATCACATGATCTATGACATAATTGGATAAATCTGTATCCTGAAATTCTCTTATATAAATACGCCTATAATCACTATAGTTTACATGTGTCCATATTTGAAGTTTATGATGAAGAATTGATGATTCAGGTAAACTCCAAATGGGTAAACGTAGATCGGATTTTTCAGGTTCATATGATTCAACAAGAAATGCCTTGTGTTTCGACCGTTGTGTTAGCTCTTTGTGGATGTTTCCAACAAATGTCTCAATAGCTTTTTGGTCTCGTGCTGCAATGGGAACATACAAGCATGGGTGGAAGCTTGTCATCCAAGGCATTTGTGCTGCGTAATAATCTGTTGGCCGGAGATTCATATAGTGAGTGGGGGAATTGGTTTGTGTCTGTATCTGTATAAGACGCTTGCGGATAATATCCTTTAATATTGTGCAACGCTTTATCCCCGATTTTCAGTCTCTTGCGACGAGCTTTTTTTACGATCCCAATGTAAGAGATAGGCGAAAATATCTGATCCTTCCAATCAGCATCCTTCCAATCAGCATCGTTTGCATTCAGCTAGTTGTCTTTCCGTCACAGAACAGTGTAACCGGCGACTTCCCGGTCATCTCGGCGATGTAGCGGATAGTGCCATAGATCGGGCGCTCGGTCTAGGGGCGGTCGTGCAGGCCGCCGATTGACCAGGCGACGCCGACATATCCTGCTTAAAAGATATCCGAAATAATCCAATCCCACCAGCAAGCTATCCCGCTCAATTCACCTTCAACTCTTTGCTCAAACCGAGCGGGGAGGGGAGGCGGGAGACCTGGATGTAGGATGAAACGGCCATGGTGAAGATACCGGTCATCTGGATGAGCTGCGAAGCGTGAGTGCTGAGGATGCCGCTTTCGACGGCGATGATGGCGATGATGAATGAGAACTCGCTGTTCTGGCCGAGCCGGAGGCCGAGGTCGCGGCTGACTTTGGCGGTCTCACCGGTCATCAGCAGCGCTTTGCGGTAGAGCAGCGGTTTGAGCACGAGCATCAGCGCGGAGATGAGCAGGGCTGGCAGCGCAAGTTCGCGCATGATCGAAAAATCGAGGCCAGCGCCGAGGGTGAAAAAGAAGAGCACCAGAAAGAAGTCGCGAAAGAATTTGAGGTTTTCGGAGAGGTAGCGCGAGAGGGGGCTGTTGGCCAGCGCGATGCCTGCGATGAAGGCGCCGGTTTCGTGGTTCAGGCCGACCAGGTCGGCGCCGAGCGATATGCTGAAGCACCAGGCGAGGACGGCGAGGTTGAGCAGCTCGTCGTAGCGTGAAACTTTGGCGAGTGCCTTGCGGAGCAGGTAACGTTCGGCCAGCAGCGCCACGCCGACCAGCGCTCCGCCGGTGAGAATGCTGAGCAGCGTGCCTGTGACGGTCATCGTTTCGGTGCCTTTGATGGCCGCGATCAGGAAGACCGCGATGAGGTCTTGGATGATGAGGATCGAGATGCCCATCGCGCCCATGTGCTGCTGGTGCAGCGTCGTGGTGGGCATGAGCTTGATGACTAAAATCGTGCTCGAAAACATCATCGCCGCACCAGCCACGGTGGCTTCGATCGGGTCGAGGCCGGAGGCGAGCAGCGCCAGCGTGGCCACGATGGTGATGATCGCGCCGGTGCCGATGGTCAAGAGCAGGGTGCTGCCGAGGAGCTTGATTAACTCACGGGGGTGCAGGGTGATGCCCGCCAGGAAGAGCAAGAGGGTGATGCCGATGTCCGAGACGTGGTCGATGAACTCGATGCTCGTGATCAGCTTGAGTCCCGAGGGGCCGAGCACGACGCCGGCCAGAATGTAGGCGAGAATGATCGGTTGACGAAGGTGTAGCGCAAGCCACGCAAGGCCCGCCGAAACCATGATGACCAGCGAAAGTTCGGTGAAGAGCAGGTTGGTCATGAGTTTGTCAATCGATCAGGTTGAGGCAATTGGCCGGGTCGCGCATCGAGTTCAATTCCGGCTACGATGACGCGCCACAATCGGCTTCAGGGAAAGTTAGGGGAAAATATCCGATCCTGCCAGCCTGTCAGCGCTCTTGTTGCCACGTTGTTCGGCAGCCGGTCAGAACAGCGACGCCTGCGATTTACCGGTCATCGCGGCGATGTAGCGGGGGACGTCGAATTTGCGTTTGCAGCCGTTGGCGTTCATGTAGCGGATTTTGCCGAAGATTGGGCGTTCGACCCACGGGCGGTCGTGCACGCCGCCGATCGACCAGGCGACGCCGACGTAGCCGTTGGGGTCGCGTCCGTCGAGGGCGTAGCGGTCGTTGAGCATGAGCGCGATGTCGAAGGCTGCGGCTGGCGTCGCGCTCCATTCGAGAATCTTTTTGGCCCAGTACATGCGCATGTAGCCGTGGATGATGCCGGTTTCGAGCAGCTCAGTTTGGGCGGCGTTCCAGAGCGGATCGTGGGTTTGCGCCCGCTCGAACTGCTCCGGCGTGTAGGTGGCTTCGCGGCGGTCATCGGTGTGTTCCATGAGCGTCTTTTTAGCCCAGTCGGGAACGCCGTCGAACGAGTCGTAGCGTTCGTTGTAGTAGCAGTAGTTCTCCGACAGCTCGCGCCGGATGAACAGCTCCTCGACGAAGGCCTCGCGGTTGGCTTCCGCAGCGCTGCTACACGTAGCCTCGAAAGCGGCGTGCTGGGCGCTGAGCTGGCCGAAGTGCAGGTAGGGTGAGAGGCCTGAGACCGCGCCGGAGTTGGGATCGTTGCGCTCGTCGGCGTACCGGCTGAGGCGGCCATCGACGAAGCTGCGCAGGCGTGCTTCCGCCGCCGATTCTCCCGGTTCCAGACCGGGTACGGCCTTGATCGAGCGATCAACCTTGAGCAGCGTTTCCATCGCATCCCATTCCACCGGTGGCGGCAACGTGTCGGGCTGGTGGTGGAGTTCCGGTTCGGGGAAGTCGGTCAGGAACTCACCGCGCTGGGCGTTGAGCTTCGGACGGATCGTGCGCGCGGCGTACTCCTGCTTCGGGGAGGCGAGCCAGCACGGTACGATGTTGTGCGCATCGACTTCGTAGCACGCGCACGAGAGCCGGCGCGCGACCTCCCGCTTCCAGCCGCGCACCAGCTTCAGCGGCGAGAAATCCGCGACGAGCGCTCCGGCGTTTCGGCTGGCGGCATACTCTGGCAGCGTTTCGCCTGGCTCTCCGTACAGTACGGATATCGGCACTTCCAGCTCGCGCAGGTCGCGCTCCACCTCGCGGAGTCCGCGGAACATGAAGTCGTAGTGGCGCATCGGCGCGCCGAGAAAAGCGGGCGCGAGCGTGAATACAACTTCGAGTGGCTGCCCGAGCTTGTTGGCCTTTTGGCAGGCGAAAAGCAGCGCCCAGTTGTGGCGCACGCGCTGGTCGCGCGACATCCAGTAGAGCACCAGGCCGCGTCCATCCTCACGCTGATTCAGGCGGCGAACACGGCGCTCGTCGATTGTTATTGCTTTGTCCATTAAAACTCGTAAACAATTACCCCGGACTTTAGTCCGGGGTATGCGAATAAAACAATATAAAATAAGGGCTTTAGCCCAATCTCTTTCTTTGGATTCGATTGGCGTTATGGCCGCATTAATAAGCTCATAACGTCGGCAAGATCACGCTTTGACGAGGCCAGTGGCGACAAGAAAGTTGCGCATGATCGAGCGCCCGATTTCAGCGTACTCAGCGCTGATCGCCTCGAACTCCGCAAGCAGCTCGTCGCGGTTCATCGCCTTCAGATCGGCGTCGATGCCGATCCAGCTTTCGAACATCGGGGGCGTCATCTCGAAGTGGCATTGCAGGCCCCACGCATTGCGACCGACTCGCACCACCTGATTCATACAGCCGCGCCCCGTGGCGAGCAGCGTCATGCCGTCTTCCAGCTCCACCGTTTCGCCGTGAAGCTGGAAGACGCGCAATCGCTCCGCCATGCCACGGAACAGCGCGTCACGCTTGCCATCGCCTGTCAGCTCGACCATAAACGGTTCGCCGTCCGGCTCGCGGAAACCGATTTCCTGTCGGGGGCATTTCACCACGCTGCCACCGCGAGCTTTCACGAGAAGCTGGAAACCGAGGCAGATGCCGAGGTAGGGCACGCCAGCGTTGAGCGCTTTCTCGATCACCGCCAGCTCGCCGGTGATCTGCGGCGTTTTGTCGTTGGCGCTTTGCGGGCCGCCGAGCACCACGATGCCCGCGAATCCCGCCGGATCGGGCGCAGCTTCGCCCTTCGACAGATCGCAAAGTTCGAAGTCGATTCCATGCTCTTTCAGCAAGTCTGCAAGGATGCCGGGGCCTTCATGGCTGATGTTCTGGATGATGAGCAGCTTGTTGTTCATAAGTTGTCGTTGGGGTGGTAGAGAGACGAGGCAAGGCAAGGCAAGGCAAGGCCTTGAAAATCAATGTAGTACGGAGGGCACTTTTTGGCAAGTCCGCCGGATGCAATAGGGGGGCGTGTGGGCGACGCCTGACGAACCCGTGCCGGCGCCGTGAAGCGTATGGTCAGGGCTGCTTGATGAACATCTTTTTCAGCCAGGCCAGCGGGCTTTGTGACGGCTTTTTCTTTACCGGCAAGCCTTCGCGTTCCCAGCGGATGAGGCCGCTCTGCAGATTGTGCACCTTTTTGTGGCCCTGCTCGGCCAGCAGCCTGGATGCTACGCCGCTGCGGCTGCCGCTGTGGCAGGCGATGATGACCTTGCGATTGACAGGTATTTCATGAAGCTGGCTCCGGAATTTGCTCATCGGAACCGACATGAACTCCTCCACGTCAAACGCTTTCCTGTCGATTTCACGATTTTCCCTCACATCAACCAGCAGCGCACCTTTTCTGATTATGGATAATGCTTCTGAAGGGGCGATATCTTTGACCTTGTTCCTTTTTGCCTTAGCCATATGTTTTTGTTAACTGCTTGGGAAATATGCGGTTCCATTGTCCAGTGCGGCACTTTTTCAAGTGGTGTCGTATCGAACACTGTGTCAGGGCAAAGATATTACGAAATATCGGCGGGAAGAGCAACGGCGGACTGTTCGCGGGTAAGGGTGATTCAACGATCGGAGGCGCAAAACTAAAAAAGCTCGAAGGTCACCCGCTGCTTAGCCGGGCTTATAAAAAAAGAGCCGGAAAAACCCGGCTCTTTGCTGCATGCGAATGTTGTACTATGTTTTGCGAGAAGGCTCCAGACTTCTTTTAGTGAGGTACAACCGGTCCCAAGGCGTTGCTGGTCATCAGGTAGAGCGTGGTATCTGTTTCTCCTGCAATGTTTGTCTATGGCCCTTCAGGGGTTTCACTCTACGGCCATTGGTTAATGCAAAATTTCTGCTTATTTGTTGTTTCTTCGCCTCTTTCCGGCGTCTGGAAAGGATTTTGTGTGCTTCTGCGCTTTATCGCGAGCTATTCTGTTTGCCGTCGAAAAGGGGGGAAATGCGCTACGGTTTGTCGCCTGACGAAGGCAGCAGGAGTTGCAAGTCTTGACCCAAGGGGATTTTTGACCTTTTCTTATTGGCCTTCCCTCGTGTGCCTGCGTGGTGATTAGGCAGGAGCTGTTGCGGAATGGGGGAAGGAGAGGGGGAAAACAAAAAAAGCCCTGTAAAATTAGGGCTTTTTTGACTATGTCCGACAGCGTTGAACTGTCGTATGGCGGAGAGGGTGGGATTCGAACCCACGGTACACTTGCGCGCACAACGGTTTTCGAGACCGCCCGATTCAACCACTCTCGCACCTCTCCGTGTGGTTGTCAATCAAGGACTGTGATTATAAGTATTTGAGTCCTCTTTTCAAAGGACTATCTGCTGCGATAGCTTCATATTTTAGAGAAAACATCACAATCATTTAATGATCACCATGCATACAAAAAAGTGGAGTTGGAATTAGCAAGGCCGGTGTTTCGATGATGAGCACTATGCTTACGAACAGTCAATAGGAGCACCTAAAGACGCTGATGGCTAACTTGCATGTAGAGGGAGGAGTAGACGGTATCAAGTGATGTGATACCGTCTATAAAAACAGCAAGGGGTCAGAGATTGTAACGCATCCCGAGCAGAATTTTACTGCCGCTAAATGAGAGCTTGGCATTGCTCCCGAAGTCAATGTCTCCCGTGTTGAAGTAACGGTAGCTTAAATCAACATTCATGTTATTTGTCACCCGGACACCTAATCCAGCCCCGACTTGCCAGGCGAATTTGGTCTCGTTGTATGAGTTTTCATGTTTGACGCCATCATCTTTGTATGAGACGTCCATATTTACAAAGGCTGCTCCGAGCCCCCCCATGAGGTAAGGGGTGATCAGTCCGTTCATTTCATAATCAGCGTAAAGGTTATACATCACGGTAAGTGCTGAGGCCTTTATGCTAAGATCTTCGAAATCTTCGGTTAACCCCCATTGCTCAAGGGCGTCTTCTGCTGGATCTATCGGCTCTGGCTCAACGATTTCTTCCGTTGACCGCTCTAGCGAAGCTATATCTTTCCCCAGGATTTTGTCCACATTGTTGGATTGATATCCAACCGCGAGTTCCCCTCGGAGTGTACCTTGCTTTTCGCCAAATGCAGCTTCAAAAGCATAACCTTGCTTGTATTTTACAGCGTCGTCCCACTTTGTCGTTGTGGATGTTGCAGTGTCAGGCACCTCTGCATTGCTATCATTCATAAGGCCCAAACCACCTGAAAAGCTCACATAGAAGGGATCCGCAAAAGCTGTGGAAGCGGGAGCTGAAAGTGCTGCCGCAGCTATAAGGGCAAATGCGTATTTCTTCATTTCCTGTTGGTTCTGTTTGGTTGATGTTTTCGGCAACAAGTGATGGTCTGATTCTGTATGTCACTAAGCCTTATAAATATCGAATCTAATGCTATTAATGTACAGAATGGTGCGCAAATGGCGAAATGGTGACAAGTCTAACAAAAAATATGTCATTATCGCAGGCTTTTGTCATTTTATTCCAGACACTGCACCATCAATCGTTGATAAGTTCTAAGGGCTTGACATGGGCGTAAGCTTTGTGACGATGGGTGGGGTGTCAAACAGAATCATCAATTGAATTCAGCGCAGAAGAGGTTGTCTTCATCGAAAAGCAGAATCTGACACTTCAAAGTGTCTCATGTCAAGAATAACAAGGCGGGCTATTTTCCCTATCAGGTTACCCGCTTAGTTGGAGTCTTAAGGTGGATTTGCAGGGCCCAGTGTCGTGTTAAAGCTAAACTGACGGATAAAGGTGTTTAAGTTTGATCCGAGCATTATCAGTAATCAGTAGTAAAACCCCATATTAATAGCCATCTACTTGTTGGTTTCGATTTTTTTGCAAAGCACTCGTTTGTCGCTGCACTTTCATTATAGTATTGAACCGACGATCTAGACATTGGTCGAAAAACACCTGCAGTAAGATTTAAGCAATTTTCAGCCAAATGCTGTGTTTTGGCTTTAGCTAAACAGGAATCTTTCCAGTTTAGCCCAAACTTTTTTTTGCTTAAAGGTCTCATGGAGTGAAACCGGTTTGTAGGGGTTCAGGTTGTCTATAACTAAGGTTATTTTTTCAGCATATTGATACTGCTGTTAAATTGCTCTAAGGAGTTTTGCACAGTTTAGTTTTTCCCGATTGGTGGTTATGCTCCTCCTCCATTTGCGCGCAAATGAAGATTTTATAACTCTTTTTACAGCTTTACTCGTAATCATATCGACCAAATCTACTCAGTTTTGGAAAAAACGAGATTTTGATATCGGCAATTAACTGTTTTGGCGATTCTTCCATGCAAGCCACTGACTCCAAAAGATCATACGAGATTTTTACTGGTTCAGCACGGCTTCTATCCGGGGAATAGGCTATATGGATTAAGGGCCAATTAATTCGTAGAAGCATCTTATGCTCTTATGTGTTATTCTGAGTCAGACGTTTTAAGATGAAGATGAGTAACTTACACTCCACCCCGATTTTCATACCTTCGAGCATAAATTATTGTAGTAAATCGTGTTGCAGATCATGAAAATCGGTATTTCCAGTCATCATACCTACGGCGGTAGCGGGGTGGTGGCTACTGATCTTGGGACGGCACTGGCCATGAAGGGCCACACGGTGCATTTTTTCACTCAGGCGGCTCCGTTCAGACTGCTGGTTGGCTATATTGCAGCCGATTTTGAGGCTACTTGACTTGCTTCACTCTTGGGCTGAACCCCACACCGTGAACCGATAGCTCAAGGCTATTAGAGAACGTATTGCCGAACATTGTGAGTTCCAATCACCCTTTTCTGCTGAAATCGGAGTTGATGAACCTTTCTTTGGCACTCGTCGTGTCTGGGGTAAATGAGGACGTGACGCTTATGGCCAAACCACCGTTTTTGTACTCATCAAACATCATTGCAAAGTTACTTAACGGCATTGAAGGCTTTTAGGGGTTAGCCAAAACCCGCCTGGCTAAGTTCCGGGGCAGTAATAAAAGCGCCTTCTTTTTGCACCTTAAAGAGTGCGAATTTCGGTACAACTATCGAAGCCTAAACCTATACTTGATCATCCTTAAAATCCTTAGAACTAAACCTCTGTTTTAGTCATTACCCTTTTGATTTGTCGCTAAGTCTCTCAACAATGACTCTGCGATGCTCCATTGGCGTTTATCTTGTTTTGATATGGACGGAAAGTTATTGGTTGCAGAATGCATTTCTGATTACTGTATCGCCATCAAAACCTCGCTCCAGCTTGAAAAAAAGTGATCGATGTATCATCTTTAAAATTGATCATTTGCTGATACCGGATGGAGATTTATGCAAGCCGAAAAACACCTTTTTTCCACGAACCCTCTTTTAGGCAAGTTCCTCAGGAACAAGGCCGTCGAGCGCCTTTTTGCAAGCAAAACCCGCGAGGCTGCGGTAGCTCTGGCAGAAGCGGTGGAAAAGGGACATCCAGAAACAGACGAGATCTTCCAGCGCCTGCTGAACCTGAGACACGACAGCGAGCCGGTGATGCACACGGCAGTTTGGAACTACTGGAAATCGCAGCGTTTCGAGGAGTTGCTGAAAAGGACGCAGGCCTCCGAATCACTTCAGTCAGAAATGATACAAGCGCTCGAAGCCATGCCGGAAAGCGACTGGGGCAGCGGCCTGCTGTTCGCGCTCTGGAGCCAGCTCGACCGTGACGACATCGCTGACATGATCGAAGAGCAGGCACGACATGCTCCCGCGCTCGAAATGGATGCGCTGTTCGGACTGGTGCGCGGCAAGCCGGAGCGCTACCTGAATCTCGAAGACCCCGACTACTCTATTTTTGAAAAAGCGTGGCTCGCCGCATCGACCGCTCAGCGGCAGAGCGTTAGCCTGACGGTGCTCAACAGCCAGCAGCCGCGGCTGATCGCAGCCTACGACCACGCCGTCAGGGACGAACACGACCCACAACTGGTCATCGAAGCCCTCAAGCTCTGCGGCGATCACGACGCGCTTTTCGACCGCTTGCAGGGATTGCCGTTCAACGGCGCACTTGAGGTCATCGCGTTCTGGGCGGAGAGCGGTAGCAGGCCGAAAGCTCCCGCCAAAGCCGCCATTGTCGAGCAGGCAGTCGCGCTGTACCGTGAAGTTACCGAGCTGCTTCCGGAAGCCCGCCGGTCCACACCTCCGGGGACACGAGAGATTTTTGAGTTCTGGACGAAGCGTTATCAGAGCAACGAATCGATTCGTCGAGATTTGTCAAGCCCCGATCCATTCCGACGTGCCGGAGCGCTCTACTGCGGCGCGCAGCGGGATTTGGTTCCTCGCAGTCAGCTTAGGGAGATTTCGGTGAACGGCACGTGGCCTGAAAAGCTCGCCGTGCAATACCTGTTCAACGCACCGGATGAAAGCGCGCGAAATGAGCATGTGTTGTGGCTTCGTCCGCAGGACAACGTCGTGGCGGGCATCCTCTCGATGCGCCTGCCCGGAACGCTTGAAGAGAGCAGCCGGTTGGCTGATCAGCTTCAGGGCGTTTCCAGAGAGGACTACCAGCACAAGCTCCTGCAACTGCTCACGCTCTTGCAGAGCCACTTTCTGCGAGGCCTCATCACCGTTGACAGCAGTGACGACGCCACGGAAAGCAACGCGGTGGAAACGGAGGAGGTGACGGATGTGGAGTGGTAGGGGCATTTTGCAACGTCTTCTAGCAGCCCTGAAAAGTGATGATGGGGATAAACCCCAAACTGCAGCGACTTTGCGACTCGAACTTGCGGAGCGTGACGAGGATATCGAGCGGCTGAGAAAGGAGTATGCGCTTCTGCGGGAGCAGTCGAAAGCGCAGATCGAGCGGGCCGGAGGCGAGGCGGTCGAGAGCATTGTCAGCCAATGCGCTGCACCGCTGGCCACGCTTTCAGCGATGCAGTCTCGCCACGCTGAAAAGGGCGATCTGAACCCCGCCGATCTGTTGCAGGTGGCGTCGTCATTCCGGAAAATCCTTGCGGAACGCGGGCTGGAAGAGATCGGCGTTGTCGGCGAAACTCAGCCCTACGACCCGGCGCTTCACCAGATGCTCGACGGCGCCCGCCCCCAACCCGGCGAGCCGGTGCTGATTCGCTTTGCGGGATTCCGGTTCAACGGCAAGCTCGTCGCCAAGGCGCAGGCCGGAGCCGTCAAGTCCACATGAATTCGATCACGATGCAATCCTATGGCTCTTGCGTTTGATTTCGGAACCTGTAACAGCGTTGTCGCACGCTGGAACGAGGCTCTGAACGACATAGAAACTCCCGAGCTGCCGAACCTCGGCATCCGCTATCCCCAGCCGGGCGAGGCCGATGCGCGGGTTATTCCCTCCATGATCCATTTCGGCGATGGCAACGCGCCGCTGGTCGGAAGCCAGGTGGCCGGGGCGGGATTGGCGAACCATCCGGGAACCTTCCGCTGGCTGAAGATGGACATGCTGCGCACCGGCGGGGCCAATCGCGGGCGGCGGGTGAACGGCAGGGTGATCTACCCGCGGCTGGCGGCGAACGACTTGGTAGATCGCATCCTGATGTTCGTGCGTGGCGTGTTCGGCGACATCGACGACGAGTTGGTGCTAACCGTGCCGGTCGAGGCATTCGACCACTACATCGACTGGCTGCGCGAGGCGGCGATCAAGCGATTTCCGGGCGGTATCAGCATCATCGATGAGGCGACCGCCTGTATGCTCGGCTACAGTGACGAGGTACTCGACAACGAGCCTTACGGCATCGTCGATTTCGGCGGCGGCACGCTCGACGTCTCCATCGTCCGCACCGACCTGCGGAGCGCCTCTCACGCACGCTGCCGCATTCTCGGGCGCGCGGGCGAGGAGATCGGCGGCATCATGATCGACAACTGGCTGCTGGAGCACATCCAGGAGGAGCAGGCGCTCAGCGACGAAGATATCGCCTCCATCGGCCCGTCGCTGCTCGAAGCGGTCGAAGCGGCCAAAATCGCCCTCTCAAACGGCAGCCCGGAGGCCTCCTTCACCCGCTTCAACGACGTGACGGGCCGGCTGATCGACGTCACGCTCAGCGCCGCCACGCTGCAAGTGGTGCTCGAAAAGAAGCGCGAGCCGGGCATGAACAACCTCTACCAGCACATCGTCCGCACGCTCGACCGCGCTCTCGATCAGGCGCGCGACCGGGCGGGCATTCGCAAGGAGGAGCTGAAGGGGATTTTCCTCGTCGGCGGCAGCAGCCTGTTGCCCGGCATCGAAGAGAAAATACGGGAGTACTTCCCCGGTACGGAGGTTCACGCGGGACGCCCGTTCGAAGCGATTGCGCGTGGCGCGTGCCGCTTTTCGGGCGGCGTGATCGACCAGACGCTGACGCACGACTACTGCCTGCGGAGCTGGAACCGCGAGCTGCGCGACTTCGAGCTGGTACCCATCGTCCCTCGCGGTACGCCCTACCCGACCGGCAAACCGGTTTGCAGCAAGTACATCAAGGCCGCCTCGGACGTGCAGGAGGTGCTCGGGCTGGTGATCTACGAGCGCACGCTGATGAGCCGCCCGCTCATCTCCTACGTCAACGGCGCGGACGGGCTGCGTCCGGTCAAGGAGGGCGAGCGGCTGGAGTCGCGGCACAAAGCGCTCAATCCCGAAGACAGCGAATTCATCCATGCCGATCCCCCCTGCCGTTCAGGCGACCGGCGCTTCATCGCCGGATTCGGAGTGGACAAGAACCGTCGCCTCACGCTCTGGCTCCGCGACACCGAGCCGGGCAACCAGTCAACGATCCGCCTCCGCGATGGCTCCACACTCCCGCTGCCGGTGGCCGATTTGCCGGTGGTGAAACTCTGAAATCAATTGCACTATGTCCTGGCTCGACGAACTGAAACTGAACATTGCGGCGCGGGTTGCCGTCATCCATCTGGTAACCATCGATGAAGAGGACGCGCTCAAGGCGCTCTCCGGGTGGACGAACGCATCCGACTGGCCAGGCGGCATGGGCCTTATCACCTGGGACATCGGCGACCAGTTCCGGCAGGTACGCGAGCCTGCGGCCATCTTCAGCAAGATGGGCGCGACGCCCGAAACCGTGCTCGACATCATCGACGAGTACAAAGGCTCTGCGACCTTTATCCTCAAGGATTTCCACCACTTTTGGGAGCACAACCGAAAGGTGTCGCGCATGTTGCGTAACCTCGCCTCGCGCCTGCCGTTTCGCGACGAAGCGGTGAACATCATCGTCACCAGTCCGGGACGGAACCTGCCCGAGGAGCTGTGCCACGACATCCCGACCATCGACGTCGGCAAGCCCGGTAGCGAGCAGATTCTGGAGCTTCTCGAACGCGAAACCCGCTCGACGCGCGCGCTCGACAACGCGACGCACGGCTTGCGCGAGCGCCTTGTCGAAGGCGCGCTGGGGCTGTCGATGGTCGAGGCGGCGCGAGCGTTCCGCAAGGCGATTGTGCTGGCGGGCGGCCAGCCGCTCGACGAGCGGAGCGTGCGGCAGGTGCTGAACGAAAAGCGCCACATCATCCGCGAAAGCGGCGCGCTCGAACTCTACCCCTACACCGGCTCGATGAGCAACGTCGGCGGCCTTCGCGCGCTCAAGCAGTGGCTCGACCAGCGGCAGGAGGCGTTCAGCCAGGAGGCGCGCGAGTACGGCCTCAGCACCCCGAAAGGGGTCGCGCTCATCGGCATTCCCGGCACCGGCAAGAGCCTCTGCGCCAAAGTCACCGCCGGGCACTGGGGCATGACGCTGCTCCGCATGGACGTGGGCGCGATCTTCAGCGGGCTGTTGGGATCGAGCGAGCAGAACATCCGCGAAGCGATCCGCATTGCCGAGGTGATCGCGCCGTGCGTGCTGTGGGTGGACGAAATCGAAAAAGCGTTCGCCGGATCGGTCGGCGACAGCGGCACGGCCAGCCGCGTCTTCGCCACATTCCTGACCTGGATGCAGGAGAAAACCGCGCCGGTCTTCGTCTTCGCCACGGCCAACAACGTCGAGCGCCTGCCGCCCGAGCTGCTGCGCAAGGGGCGATTCGACGAGGTCTTTTTCCTCGACCTGCCGACCCACGCCGAGCGGGTCAACATCCTCGAAGTGCACCTCAAGGAGCGCGGCTACACCATGCTTTCGCACCGCTTCGACCTCAACGCGGTCGCCGACGCCACCGAGGGATTCGTCGGCGCGGAGCTGCAAGCGCTGGTCAACGATGCCATGTTCCCCGCCTTCCGCGACAAGCGCCGCGAGATCGAGACTGAGGATCTGCTCGACGCCGCCCGCGCAATGGTGCCGCTCTCGGCCTCGCACCAGCCGGTGATCGACGGCCTGCGCGAGATGGTCAGGAACGGCCAGGCCCGCAACGCCTCCGCCGAACCGGGCGCGGCGACTTCACAAAATCCGGAGATATGATGAATTTGAACGATACTCTTTCCGAACTCAGAAGCCGCGCGATCCGCCCATCCGCCGACGCGCTACCGCCGGTCATCGTCAACGAGCGCGACGCCTCCCCAATGGTGCTCGTGCCCGCAGGTAAGTTCACGATGGGCGACGACCTCGACCGGGAAAGCCCGCAGCGGAACGTGCACCTCGAAGCGTTCTACATTTCGGTCTATCCGGTCACCAACCGCCAGTACCGCGCCTTCGTCGAAGCCACCGGCCACGAGCCGCCCAACATCGGCGCTCGGATCGACTCGCTCTCCTTCTGGCGCGAAGAGGGGTGCCCCGCAGAGTTCGACGACTATCCGGTGGTGCTCATCAGCTGGGACGATGCGGACGCCTACGCCAAGTGGGCGGGATGCCGCCTGCCCAACGAAGCCGAGTGGGAAAAAGCCGCACGCGGGCCGGAAGGATTGCTCTACCCGTGGGGCGACAAATGGGACGAAAACAACTGCCGCAACCGCAACAACAAAGGCGAAGAGTCCGTCGCCCCGGTTTATTCGTATCCCGAAGGGGTCTCCGGATACGGCACCTGGAACCAGAGCGGCAACATCATGGAGTGGTGCTCGATCTGGGAAGGCGAGGGCGACTCCAGTAGCGCTACCGACGGCGACGACGCGCTACGCCAGGAACGAGGAGGCTGCTGGCGCTACCCCGACAAATTCGCCTTCCGCGCCTCGCAGCGGTCGTTCGTGGTGCCGAAAGCGGTGAATGATTTCCGAGGGTTTCGGCTGGTGTTGCCGGTGGAGGTGGATAAGTGATGGAGGTTGGTTTTTGGGTGTTTATACGCTAAATTCATTTTTGATGGATGCTGATGTTAAAATCTTTTTGATTTAGCAATGATATAAAAAATGAGTTTTACGGAAGAGAATCTTGAAGAGCTGCTTAATCCTGATACCAGCGATTACAGACTCCATGGGAAATTAATGCTGGCACGTGACTATATGTTGTATTGTGCAGAACGTATTATTCCAAAAGATAGTGCGATAGTAGATCCGCTTGGGATGTTAAAACGCTATGAAGAGGTATTGTTTGGTATTATCAATCTGGTTTCAATATTTAATGAAGAACTTGCAAATCGGATCAAAGGAATAGACAAAAGCTTAAATTTATCTCAGAATGTTATTAGACTTGGCATGATTGCCACTGATGAGCCTCAACCTTTTAGTCTTGCGAACAGATTTCTTCAATCTTTCAAAATATCTGCCTTTACTTCAATTGCTGGAGTAGAGCTTCAATTTCCTGATAATCAAAAAAGTCATATTAATACTTCTGTTTTAATTGAGATTCAGACAGCACTAAACAGGGTAGGAGGGCTATGCGGCGCCGCATCGAGATTAGCAAAAGAGTGGTGGTTGTCAAATGAAGATGTGCTGGTTATAGATGATTTTTACGATCCGCGCAAAGTATCCAAGACCTATTTGGATATACTAATCGCAAATATACAATCTTCAATCATTTCGGATGAACGTGTGCCGAATAATGTATTGAAGCGATTAGACGATGAACTGGAAGAAATCAGACAAGAGTTGCGAAAAGGTAAAACATCTTGGAATAAAGTTCTTTCGAGGCTTTCCCAGGTTGTTATGATTCTTGCTGCTTTGGTTACAATAGGGGCAGGTACTGATGAGGCATACCAGAATTCGCTGAAAGCATTTGATTATGTCTCAAATCAATCCATTTCGATTCAGAATGACACACTGAATACGGATATGGATAATAAGAAAATTCTTCCTCCTGATTCCACTATAGTTAATAATAATTTTGAGGATGATAATTGATAGCTTTGCAAGATTAGTACTTTCTATTGATGTGAGATTTATTCGAAACACCAATATTTTTTTAATATAAGACTGTTAAGGCTGTTGTTTTGCTTTCCCCCACTTCTCACCGCAACAACAACAGCGGAATCTTGCTCGAACCAATCATCTTCGTCGTATTGCTACCCACAAAAAACTGACGGATTTTCGAGTGGCCGTAGGCTCCCATGACCATGAGGTCGATGGCGTGGCTGTCCTGATAGTCGTGCAGGGTTTCGATGACTTCGCCTGAAAGCAGGGAGCGTTCGACCGTAAATCCCGCCTGTTCGAGCTTTTGGCAGGCGGCGTCGAGGCGCTGGTGGTGCTCCGGTTTGTTGTTGCTGACCACCATGACGACGTGGCATTCGAGGCCTTTCAGGAGGGGGCTTTGCGCTACCATGTCGAGCGCTTTTTCGGCGGTTTCGCTGGCGTCGTAGGAAATCATGAAGCGTTGCGGCGGTGCGAATCCGGGCATCACCACCAGAATCGGGCGGTGCATGGCGCGGACGACGGTTTCGATGTGGCTGCCGATGCTTCCGGGGCTGTTTTCGTGCGCTTCGCCTTGCCGGCCCATCACCAGCAGGCGGCTTTCCGGTTGCAGTTCGAGCACGGTTTCGACGAGGCTGCCATGCCGTTGCAGCGAGTCGGTCTCGCCCTTGTAGAGCGCCGCCGTGCGCTCGCAGGCGTCGCGGAGCATCTGCTTGCCGAGGTCGAGCGCGATGCGGCTTTTCTTCTCTTCCAGCTCCACCAGCTCTTCGAGCATGTGCTCGCGCGTGCCGAGGCCGATGTTGCCCGAAAGGTCTCCCTTCACCGGCGTCTCCGGTTTTTCCAGCACGTGCATGAGCAGCAGCGGCGCATCGAGTTGCGAGGCGGCCCAGGCCGCGGCGTCGCACACCGCTCCGGCGGCAGCCGATCCGTCAATACAGGCGATTATTTTTGGCATGTCGGTTCTCCTCCGTTAATGGCTTGCGAGCAGTTTTTCAACCTCTTCGGGCTTGTCGTGAACGCCGAAGCGATCGACGATGGTGGCGCTGGCTTCGTTCATGCCGATCAGCTCGACCTCGGCGCCTTCGCGGCGGAACTTGAGTACCACCTTGTCCAGCGCGGTGACGGCGCTGATGTCCCAGAAGTGGGCGCGCGACAGATCGATGACCACCTTGTCGAGCACCTCCTTGAAATCGAACGAGCCAAAGAATTTTTCGGATGACGCGAAGAAGACCTGCCCGCTGACGGTGTAGGTTCTCGCGCCCTCACCGCTCAGTGCGCTGGTGACGGCCATGTAGCGCCCGACCTTGTTGGCGAAGAACATCGCTGCGAGCAGGATGCCGACCAGCACACCGATGGCGAGGTTGTGGGTATACACCACCGTAATCACCGTGGCAACCGTGACGATGTTGGTCGAAACCGGATAGGTTTTCAGCTTCGCGATCGAGTCCCATGAAAAGGTGCCGATCGAGACCATAATCATCACCGCAACCAGCGCGGCCATCGGAATCTGGCGGATCCAGTCGCTGAGAAAGACCACCATGATGAGCAGGAGAATGCCGGCGATGAGCGTCGAGAGGCGCGTGCGCCCGCCCGATTTGACGTTGATGACTGACTGGCCAATCATGCCGCATCCGGCCATGCCGCCGAGAAATCCGGTGGCGATGTTAGCGTAGCCCTGCCCCGTGCACTCGCGGTTTTTGTCGCTCGGCGTGTCGGTGAGATCATCGACGATGGTGGCGGTCATCATCGACTCCAGCATCCCGACAATGGCGAGCGCAACCGAATAGGGGAAAATAATTTGTAGCGTTTCAAACGTCAACGGCACCTTCGGTAGCAAAAATACCGGCAAGGCATCGGGCAACTGCCCCATGTCGCCGACGGTTCGGATGTCGAGGCCGAGCAGGATCGAGACGATGGTCAGGCCGACGATGGTGACCAGCGGCGAGGGAATGACCTTGCCGACCACCGGCACGTAGGGGAAGAGGTAGATGATGGCGAGGCCAGCGGCGGTCATGGCATAGACGTGCCAGGTGACGTTGGTGAGTTCGGGAAGCTGCGCCATGAAGATGAGAATCGCCAGCGCGTTGACGAAGCCAGTGACCACCGCGCGCGAGACGAAGCGCATCAGATTGCCGAGCTTGAGATACCCGGCGATGAGCTGGAGGATGCCCGTAAGAATCGTGGCGGCAAGCAGATACTCAAGCCCGTGATCCCGAACGAGGTGCACGATCAGAAGCGCCATCGCCCCGGTCGCCGCCGAAATCATCCCCGGACGCCCACCGGCAAACGCCGAGACCACCGCCATGCTGAACGAGGCGTAGAGGCCGATCTTGGGATCGACGCCTGCGATGATCGAAAAGGCGATCGCTTCAGGAATGAGCGCGAGGGCCACTACGAGGCCGGAGAGAAAATCGCCGCGCGGATTGGATAGCCACTCCTGTTTCAAAGTTTTTTGCATGGGCATGGGTCTTCAGGTGGTCATCTCCATGGCCGGTCTCAGACGACAGAAATACGTAGGGTGACAGAAAAATCGCGAAGGAAAAATCCGGCAGGCCAGGGAGTCACAAAAGCAGGCGGGAATATATGACAATCGTGTGACTGAATCAAGGACAAGGCGCCCGAAAAGCCGACAATTCAAGCCACAATCAAGCTCGGTTGTGACACGTTTTTGTGCCATCTTTTATCCCCCCGGCAAAGTTCATTATATTAGGCTACTTGAGTTTTTTATCACCTATTCTTTAGTGATCCCTGGAAAAGCGCAGAAAAAACATCATGCGCTAACAGTGTCGGCTACATCAGGATTGATGCAGCGACCGACCCAGGCGTAATCTGAACGATACAGAACAGCACCATCGCTTATGTGTGGAATTGCAGGCGAGCTGCGTTTCGACGGCGTGGCCGCATCTCCGGAATCTGTCGGTTGCATGATTGACATTCTTGAACCGCGCGGTCCTGACGCCGAAGGGCTTTTCGCCCACAACCGGGTCTGTTTCGGGCACCGGCGACTGAAGATTATCGACCTTTCCGACCACGCTTCGCAGCCAATGGTCGATAGCCAGCTTGGCCTGACGCTGGTGTTCAACGGCGCGATTTACAACTACCCCGAATTGCGCGACGAGCTTCAACAAAAAGGCTACACCTTCTTCTCGCACTCCGATACCGAGGTGATCCTCAAGGCCTACCACGCCTGGGGGCGCGATTGCGTTCTGCACTTGCAGGGCATGTTCGCGTTTGCCGTGTGGGAGCGCGACAGTGGGCGCGTCTTTTTTGCGCGTGACCGGCTCGGCATCAAGCCGCTTTACTACCACAAGAACAGCTCGCTGATGCGGTTCGCCTCGTCGCTGCCCGCGTTGGTGAAGTCCGGCGGCATCGACACCTCCATCGATCCGGTTGCCCTCAACTATTACATGAGCTTCCACGCTGTGGTGCCTGCACCGCACACGATTTTCAACGGCGTAAAAAAGCTGCCGCCTGCCACGACGATGACGGTCGAACCTGACGGTCAGACGAGCTTCGAGACCTACTGGCGGCCCGACTACAGCCGCACCTCCGAGGAGCTGAAGCGCTCCGAAGCGGAGTGGATCGACATGGTTCACGAGAGCTTGCTGACCAGCGTCAAGCGCAGGCTGGTGGCCGATGTGCCGGTGGGCGTGCTGCTCTCCGGCGGGCTGGACTCGTCGCTGGTAGTCGGTTTGCTGAGCGAGCTGGGGCAGGAGCATCTCAACACCTTCTCGGTCGGGTTCGAGGATGTGGCCGAGGAGGAGGGCAACGAGTTCCGCTACTCGGACATCATCGCCGAGCGCTACGCGACGCGCCACCACAAGATTTTCGTCGATCACCGCGAGTTGCAGACGCACCTTTCGGACTGCATCCGGGCGATGAGCGAACCGATGGTGAGCCATGACGTGATTGGTTTCTACCTGCTCTCGCGCGAGGTGAGCAAGCACGTCAAGGTGGTGCAGAGCGGGCAGGGTGCCGACGAGGTCTTCGCGGGCTACCACTGGTATCCGCCCATGATGGAGGCCACTCCAGCCTCGGCGGTTCAGACCTACCGCAACGCCTTCTTCGACCGCGACTTCGACGACTATTGCCAGGCGGTTTCGTCCTCTTGGTGCAAGGAGGATTACGCCACGGCGTTCGTCACGAACCACTTCGCCGCGACCGGCGCGGAGGAGCCGATCGACCAGGCACTGCGGCTCGACAGCAACGTGATGCTGGTGGACGATCCGGTCAAGCGGGTGGACAACATGACGATGGCTTGGGGCCTCGAAGCCCGCGTGCCGTTCCTCGATCACGAGCTGGTTGAGCTGGCGGCGAAAATTCCCGGCAAGTACAAGGTGCCGGACGGCGGCAAGTACGTGCTGAAAGAGGTCGGACGCCGCGTTATTCCCCATGAAGTGATCGACCGCCCGAAAGGGTACTTCCCTGTTCCGGCGCTGAAGTACCTCGAAGGCGACTACCTCGACATGGCCAGAGGTGTGCTCAATCGCGACGCGGCCCGGCAGCGAGGCATCTTTAAGGATGAGTATGTCAACATGCTGCTCGACGCGCCGAAGGAGCACATCACGCCGTTGCGCGGCTCGAAGCTCTGGCAGATCACGCTTCTCGAATACTGGCTACAGGAGCAGGGACTATGACAAGAAAACACCGAAGCGAGGAGACCCTCGTGCCAATGCAGTCGCCCAGCATGAAGAGCTGGGGCCAACCGGCGGAGTTGCCAAAGCAGGATGTGGTGATCGAGTGCGGCTGGGGGCGGGTGATCTTCGGCCACACCTTTCACGACAACACCCGGATTGCCGAAATTCTCCGTCAGGAAAAAGAGGGATTCCGCGACATCGCGATGTACCTTCGCGACCCGCAGGTGGTGCTCTCCTACGCGCCGCAGGATCTGTTCATCGACCCGTCGTTTACCTTTCGCCTCTGGCTCGATGATTACAAGCCGCTTCAGAAACCGAGCGCCATGTTCTCCGTCCGTCAGCTCGATCCGGAAAAGGATATCGAGCGCGTGAACTCGATCTACAGCGTTCACCACATGGTGCCCGCCGATCCAAAATTCCTGAACGACATTGCCGACAAGCCATGCATCGACTACTGGGTCGCGGTCGAGAACGAAACGGAGCAGGTCATCGCGGTGTGCATGACCATCGACCACAAGGCGGCCTTCGACGACCCGGAGAACGGGGCGAGCCTCTGGGCGCTGGCGGTCGATCCGCAGGCCCGCCACTCGGGTCTCGGGCTTCAGCTCACCCAGAAGGTGGCCGATCACTACAAGACCAGGGGGCGGAGCTTCGTCGATCTGTCGGTGATGCACAGCAACGGCGCGGCGATCGAGATGTACAAAAAGCTCGGTTTCGTGCAGATTCCAGTCTTCACCGTCAAGAACAAGAACGCGATCAACGAGCGGCTCTTCTCCGGCCCGCAGCCCGAAGCGGAGCTGAATCCCTACTCGACCATCATCATCAACGAGGCTCGCAGGCGCGGCATTCGCGTGGATGTGCTCGACCCGATCGATAACTACTTCCGACTCTCGTGGGGCGGTGCGAGCGTGATCTGCCGCGAGTCGCTGACCGAGCTGACCTCGGCCATCGCCATGAGCCGCTGCGCCGACAAGCAGACCACCCACCGCCTGCTCTCAGCTGCCGGGCTGAAGGTGCCCGATCAGCAGGTCGCAGCAAGCCCGGAGGAGAACGTTCAGTTTCTCGAAAAGCATGGTCATCTGGTGGTCAAACCGGCGGACAGCGAGCAGGGCAAGGGGATCACGGTCAACATCGACACCGCCAACGACCTCGAAAAGGCGATCAAAACCGCCGGGGCGATCTGCTCCAAGGTGCTGCTCGAAGAGATGGCCGAGGGCTCGGACCTGCGCATCATCGTCATCGACTACGAGGTGGTGGCCGCCGCCGTCCGGCGCCCACCAAAAATCACCGGCGACGGGCAGCACACCATTCTCGAACTGGTCAAAAAGCAGAGTCGCCGACGCGAAAAAGCCTCGCAGGGCGAGAGCAAAATTCCCATCGACGACGAACTTCGGCGCACCATCGGCCTGAAAGGCTACAAACTCGACGACATCCTGCCGAAGGCCGAAGAGCTGGAGGTACGCAAGACGGCCAACCTGCACACCGGCGGCACGATTCATGACGTCACCGACCAGCTCCATCCCGATCTGGCCAAAGCTGCTTGCAAAGCCGCCTCGATTCTTGGCATTCCGGTCACCGGACTCGATTTTCTTGTTTCATCGCCCGATAAAAGCGATTATGTCATTATCGAAGCCAACGAGCGGCCCGGCCTGGCCAACCACGAGCCGCAGCCGACCGCCGAGCGCTTCATCGATTTTCTGTTTCCGCAAAGCATTGCAAGGGCGATTCCATGATCAACATCGACACCGACTACCTCCGCTCCATTCTCTTCAAGATGCTCCAGATTCCCAGCCCGACCGGCTACACCGACGAGATCGTGCACTTCGTCGGGCGGGAACTGGTGAAGATGGGCGTGCCGTTCGAGCTGACCCGTCGCGGCGCGATCCGGGCGACCCTCAAGGGCGAGCAGCCCAATCTCGACCGGGCCATAGTCACCCATCTCGACACCACGGGCGCGATGGTTCGTGAGCTGAAGAGCAACGGACGACTCGGCATCGTCATGATCGGCCACTGGTCGGCACGTTTTGCTGAAGGGGCGCGCGTGACGATTTACACCGACGACCACATGTTCCGGGGCACCATCCAACCGCTCAAGGCTTCGGGCCACGTCTTCAACGAGGAGGTCGATACCCAGCCGGTGTCGTGGGACAACCTCGAAGTGCGGGTTGATGAAAAGGTGTACGACAAGGCGGGGCTGGAAAAGCTCGGCTTCAACATTGGCGATTTCGTGGCGGTCGATACCAATCCCGAAATCACCAAAAGCGGCTTCATCAAGGCGCGCCACCTCGACAACAAGGCCGGAGTGGCCTGCCAGCTTACGGCGATCAAGGCGATTGTGGAGTCGGGCATCACCCTGCCGGTGCACTGCCACCCGCTCTTCACCATCACCGAGGAGGAGGGCACCGGAGCGTCCTCGATCCTCACCGGCAACATCGCTGCGATGGTCGCCATCGACAACTCCACGGTCGCGCCCGGCCAGAACTCTCGCGAGGACACAGTCATCATCGCCATGCGCGACCAGGGCGCGATTTACGACTACCACCTCACGCACCGGCTCATCCAGATCTGCGAAGACAACGAGATTCCCTACGTCCGCGATCTCTTCCGCCACTACCGCTCCGATGCCGCATCGGCACTTTCGGCAGGCAACGACATCCGCACCGCACTCATCTGCTTCGGCCTCGACGCCTCCCACGGCTACGAACGCACGCACATCGACTCGCTCGTTTCGCTCACCAACCTCATTTGCGCCTATCTGCAAACCACGCCGCGCATCAAGCATGACAAGAACAAACTCGGCCCACTGGAGAGCTTCCCGATGCTCCAGGTGCGGAAGCGCCGTGCGCTGCTGAAGAAAAACGGTGGATAGAGGATGTATTGCCAGCGATTACAGTTGCTCTCTTGAACATCCCCTACAATCCCGCTCTCTATTGAATGGGAGATTTTTCCGATGTTCTTATTGTTTGATTTTCCGGATGCCTGTCGGGATGAATCAAATTGAAGAAAACCCATGAAACACTACGATGCCGTCATTTCCGGGGCAGGTCCTGCCGGGTGTTCGGCTGCTCTGTTTCTTGCAAGGAGAGGGCATCGTGTGCTGCTGCTCGATAAAGCCCGTTTCCCAAGAGACAAGACTTGCGGTGATGGTGTAACGGCAAGGGCTTCGAGCCTTCTGGAGGAGATGGGGGTTCTGGAGGGTATTCGGCGGAGGTGTGGCGACTTGCCGGTTATTGATGGTGTCACCGTCTCTTTTTCTCCGGGCCTGCTCGTGCAGGGTAGAATTACTCCATTCAAAGGAGCTAGCTCTCATATCATTCCGCGAAAAGAGCTTGACAACAGTATTCTCGACTGCATAAAAGAGCAGCCCTCGATAACTTTTCTTGACGGCACTCAGGTTATCGATCTTATCATGGAGGGGAGCAGAGTCAAAGGCGTTACAAGCAGCAAGGGTGAGCATTTCAGTCGCATCATCATCGCCGCTGACGGGTTTTACTCCCCGATAGCAAAGCGCCTTGGTCTCCTGAACAGGCAGAAAGAGCACCTGGGATTTGCCATTCGGGCTTACTTTTCAGATGTCGAAGGCCTTACGGATGCAATCGAGCTTCATTACGATCAATCCATGGCTCCGGGGTATGGCTGGGTTTTTCCTGTCGGAGAAAACCGGGCTAATGTGGGGGTGGGTGTTATCACGCGGTTCAGAGAACAGCGCGGACTCAAAAAGTTGTTCGAGCAGTTTGTCTCCACAAATAAGTTTGTGGCCACAAGATTGAACCATGCAACTATCGAACCGGGTTCACTCAAGGCATGGCCATTGCCTCTTGGCTCGTTTCAGGGGAAAAGAGGGCGGGACAATGCTCTTCTTGCAGGGGATGCGGGCAGTTTTGTCGATCCGCTGACCGGCGAAGGAATTTACTACGCGCTGCAAAGCGGCAAGCACGCTGCAGAGGCGGCCTCACGCGTTCTCGGTGACGATGAAAGCAATGCTTCATCGTACTATGAAGCACTCTGGCGAAAAGAGTTTTTATTCGATGAGTTCACGATGGGATATGCGCTGCAAACGTTGTTGCAACACCGTTTTATTCTGGAACCATTCCTGAAGTTTGCGTCGAAAAAACAGTCTCGCGCCGACCTGCTGGCAGCTGTGATCGCACATCGTGCAAGAAAAATCGAGTTGCTCAACATGTTTGTGCCGTGGTTGTGAGTATTGCCTGGTTGACTTGATGGTGAGGCGATGAATTTCTGGAAACAAACAGAGTGAAACGCACATGCCCGTACAATCGAACACAATAGCATTTACCCTCCCTGAATGGCTCAAAGATTATGCCGCGAGTTACAAGCCATCCGTCGTAACCGAGGAGCGGATGCGGTTTGTGATCGAGGTGGCAAGGCGGAATATCGACGAGGGCGGCGGGCCATTTGCAGCGGGGGTGTTTGAGCAGGAGACGGGAAAGCTGGTGTCGCTTGGCGTCAATCTCGTCGAATCCCGGAACTGTTCGATCCTTCATGCCGAGATAGTTGCGATCATGCTGGCGCAGCAGCGTCTCGGAACCTACGATCTTGGCGGCCCCGGTCTGCTCGCGCATGAGCTGGTATCGAGCGCCGAACCGTGCGCGATGTGCTTCGGTGCAATCCCATGGTCGGGAGTCCGCTCTCTGGTGACTGGCGCGTCAGGCGATGATGTGCTGTCAATCGGATTCGATGAGGGGGCAAAACCGGAGAACTGGATTCAGGAGCTTGAATCGAGGCGGATTCAGGTGCGCACCGGCGTCGAGCGCGAACAGGCGAAGAAGGTTTTGCAGCTGTACCAGCAATCCGGAGGGCGGATTTACAACTCGAAGGAAAGGTGAAGCCCAATTGCGATCTCTACCGACAAGGTGTTTCGCGAATCACAGACTTCTAAAGTGCTCTGACAGGGGATAGGGGTTTTCCCCTGCCGGGCACCTGATCTTGCTGGGTAACGTGTGTATCCAACAAGCTGAAAACGTTAAACCAATTCTCTCGTCATCCTTCCATTTGCATGAGCATGCGCGGCCTGCGCTGATTCCAGAGCAACACAGATGCACCGATTCCAATAAGTGCCAAGGTCTGGGGCTCAGGGGTAGCAGTTATTTCGCCCTCAAATTCGTAATCGTTTATACTGAACGTTCCAGCGCCGCTTTCGGCGGAATAGGCGTAGAGGCGAAATTCAACGGGATCGGTAAGATTCTGATACTCGGAAGCAGAAAGATCTATGGTTGTACCTGTGCCCGTAGGTGTTCCGATGTCTGAAGAGAACGAATCAAGGCTGGACCTTAATGCAAAGTCTGTCGGACCGGTGCTTGAGACCTGACCGGTATAGGTAAAACTCGTGAGACTGACCTGGTAGCCATCATCCGCATCGAGGGCGAAGGTGAAATATTCATCAGAATCAAGTTCACCTGTTGACCAACTCGATGCATTATAACGATCAGAAGCAGTTCTTGCCGATATACCTTCACCACGCCCTATACCCGATGCGCTGATAGACGAGGCGTTGATAATGCCCGAGGTGTATGGATCTTCAAGACTCGGATTGTCGCCGGTGATGTCGTTACTGGTAATGATGGCCGCATTGGCAGTCGTCCAGAAAAAAGTGTACACAAAAAGCCCAATAATGGGGTGAGCTTTCATGGTTATGTTTCTCCGTTTTGGTTCAAGGGGTTTACCTTGCACGGACGTATTGTCAGGGTAGAGGGGTAAACAATACGAAAAATAAAAGCAGTGCGTAGGCAATGTAGCAAGAATCGGGTGGAATGGCAAGGCTGGATAGCAGGCAATGTTCAGTGATGCTATCATCACTGGCGGAAAGTGTGAACGTAAGTGTTTTTTTCGAATAATGTTAGACTTTTTTCCGCACTTGTCTCTTTTTTGCAGTGCCTGTTAAAATTCCGATGTGGGTTAAATTCGATTCGCAGAAAACCTCTCTTCCATTCCGGTTTTTTCCTGAATTCAAGCATATCTCCAGCCATCTGACCAACCGGCTGATTACAGGCTGAGCGTTGATTTTTTCGCGGTCAGATCATTTCTTTTGATCCTTAATTTTTAATTAATCTAATTAATATTTATGTTCTGTGAGTTTCAAGAGCCTCTGAGCGGCTCGCTCTTTTCAACTCACAAATCACTCTGATCCATGAACATCCTTTTTTCCAGAACCCTTACCCTTGCCGTACTGTTCACGCTCTGCTCAAAAGGCCTGAATGCAGCTGAAGCCGATGGCGCAGCTTCAGGACCGTTTGGCAACTCTCTCGCCGTTGGCGGCCTTATTGAGGTCGAGGGCTCGATTACCGATCCCGATGGCAGCGATACCACATCGGACATTATCCTTTCAACCTTCGAGCTTGGCCTGGAAGCGAAGCTGAACGACCAAGTTTCCGGTTTCGCGACGCTGCTCTATGAAGAGGATGGCGATGACGAATTGCTGGTGGACGAGGCGTTCATTCGCATCACTCCCGCGAAGGTTCCGCTCTTTATCGAGGCTGGCCGCATCACCCAGTCGTTCGGTGATTTTTCGACCGGCATGGTAGCCGATCCGGTGACGCTCGAACTTGCCGAAACGAAGCACCACGGCACCGTGACGCTCGGTTATGAATCGGAGCTTTTCGGGGCGAGTGTGTCAGCGTTCAAGGCCGATGTGCAGAAGGGCGGCGATGATGCGGTCAATACCATCGTCGCCGCCTTGTGCGTTGGCGATGCGGAGAACGAGGAGCTGCGCTATCGCGTCGGTGCTTCGTGGATCAACAACATTGCGGCCACCGACGGGCTGAGCGGCGATTACGAGGCCTTTGACGGCAGCACCTCGGAGCTGGTCGGCGGCGTGGGGCTTTCGGCGATGGCGGGCTTCGGGCCACTCGATCTGCGGGCGGAGTACATCACCGCGCTCGATGAGTTTGCCGATGGCGACCGCGCGGGGCGCAAGCCGCTCGCATGGAACCTCGAAGCTGAATACGCCATCGCTGAGCCGGTGGCCGTGACGGTGCGCTACGCGGGCGCGACCGATTTCGACATCCGTCGACAGTATGGCGCAGCTATCGGTTACGAGTTCATGGAAAATACGGCGGTGGCGCTCGAATATCTGCGCGAAAACGGCCGGGTCGATGAGGGCGTGAAGGGTGATCGCGACCTGTTTACGCTGCAACTGGCAATGGAATTCTGAGGAGGTGTGGTTATGTCTCCGTTAGGAATGCTTGGCAAAGGGGAGGTTGGCGAGATCGTCAACCTCCGTCCAGGCCGGTCTCAGGCCGGCCTGCACGGTCATCGTCATCACTCGCATGGCCACGAAAATGGAAAACGTCTGGCCGAGATGGGATTTTCCGTCGGTCAGACCATTGAAATCATCGAAAACAGTCCGGGGATGCCACTGCTGGTGCGGGTACACGACAGCAGGGTGGCTATTGGCCGGGGAATCGCCATGCGCGTCATGGTCAGGAGGGTTGCATCATGAAATTGTCTGAACTGAAAAAGGGGCAGTCCGCGCGGATTATAGCCATGCCGTCGTCCGGCGGGCTGCGGAGGCGGCTGGCCGAGATGGGAATGCTGGTCGGCGAGGTTGTCCGCATCGAGGGGGTCGCGCCGCTGGGCGATCCGGTCGAAATGACCGTTCGCCGCTACCGGCTGTCGCTGCGCAAGTCAGATATCGAGAACATCACGGTCGAGGAGGTGCGCTGATGGAGCCAGCTGTACAGGAACAACGGGCGAGCGCGAAGGCTCCGGCCTTGCCGCTCCAGCGAATCGTGGCCGTGGTGGGCAATCCCAACTGTGGCAAGACGACGCTCTTCAACGCCCTGACCGGGCTGAACCAGCGGGTCGGCAACTGGCCGGGCGTGACGGTCGATAAAAAGACAGGGCGCTTCCGCCACGACGGCGAGGAGTACGAACTGGTCGATCTGCCGGGCATCTACTCGCTTTCGTCGCTTTCGCAGGACGAAGAGGTGGCGCGGAGCTACATCCTCTCCGGAGAAGCGGGGCTTGTCGTCAACATTGTCGATGCCTCCAACCCCGACCGCAATCTCTACCTCACCAGCCGTCTGCTCGAAATGGGCGTGCCGGTGGTGGTGGCGCTCAACATGGTCGATTCGGCGGAAGAGCGCGGCATTTCGGTCGATCCGTCGCGGCTCTCGTCGCTGCTTGGCTGTCCCGTCATTCCGATGGTGGCGTCGCGCGGCGAGGGAGTCGCGGAGCTGAAGGCGGCCATCGCGAAAGGGTTTACGACCGGCGGGGCTTCTGCGCCCGGCTCGAAGGTGCGCTTTCCGGCAGAGCTCGATGAGGCGATCCGCCGGGTTGCCGAATCGACCGCCAACCACGCTCGCGCTTTCGGCTACGATCCCGGCTGGTTCGCCATGAAGCTGCTCGAACACGACCACGAGCTGGAAGCGCGGCTCGACGGCGCGGCCCGCTCGTCGCTCGCCGAGGAGCGGGACCGGGCCGCTGGCGCGCTTGGCGACGATCCCGACATCGTCATCGCCGACGCGCACTACCGGCTCGTCTCCGACCTGTCGGCGGCGGCCATCACCCGCAAGGAGAGCACCGAAAAGTCGCTCTCCGACAAAATCGACTCGCTGGTGCTGAACCGCTTTCTCGGCATTCCGCTCTTCCTCGGCGTGATGTACCTGATGTTCCTCTTTACGATCAATCTCGGCGGGGCGTTCATCGACTTCTTCGACATCGCCGCCGGGGCGCTCTTCGTCGATGGCTTCGGGCGGCTGCTCGGAGCTGTCGGTTCGCCGGAGTGGCTCACGGTGCTGCTCGCAAGCGGCGTGGGCGGGGCGTTGCAGACGATGGCCACCTTCATTCCGCCCATCGGCTTCATGTTCATCTTCCTGTCGATTCTCGAAGACTCCGGCTACATGGCCCGCGCAGCCTACGTGATGGATCGCGGGATGCGGGCCGTCGGCCTGCCCGGCAAGGCGTTCATTCCGCTGCTGGTCGGCTTCGGCTGTAACGTTCCGGCCATCATGTCCGCCCGCACGATGAGCGACGAGCGCGACCGCATCATGACGGTAATGATGACCCCCTTCATGTCGTGCGGCGCGAGGATGCCGGTCTATGCGCTCTTCGCGGCAGCCTTCTTCCCGACTGGCGGGCAGAACCTCGTCTTTTTGCTCTACCTGATGGGCATCGCTGTGGCGATCATGACCGGCTTCATCCTCAAAAAGACGCTGCTCCAGGGCGAGCCGTCCCCCTTCATCATGGAGATGCCGCCCTACCATCTGCCGACCTTCAGAGGCGTGGCGATCCGCGTCGGTGACCGGCTCGGCTCGTTCCTCGTCAAGGCGGGCAAGGTGCTGGTGCCGGTGATCGTGGTGCTCGGCTTTATGAACTCCATCGGCACGGACGGCAGCTTCGGCAACGAAGAGAGCGAAAACTCCGTGCTTGCCGCCACCGGCAAGGCGCTTGTGCCGGTGTTCCAGCCGTTCGGCGTGCAGGAGGAGAACTGGCCCGCCGCCGTCGGTCTCTTTACCGGCGTGTTCGCCAAGGAGGCGGTGGTCGGCACGCTCGACAACCTCTACGCGGCGATGGACGCAAACGACGCGGCTGACGGCGGGGACGAAGGCTTCAGCCTCGCGGCGAGCCTCGGCGAAGCGTTCGTCACGATTCCGGAGAATCTGGCGGGCATCGCCGGATCGCTGCTCGATCCGCTCGGCATCGATGTTGGCGACGTGAGCGACCAGGGCGCAGTGGCCGAGGAGCAGGGCGTCGGTTCATCGATCTTCGGCTCGATGGTCAATCTCTTTGACGGCACGGCGGGGGCGTTCGCCTACCTGGTGTTCATCCTGCTCTACTTCCCGTGCGTGGCGGCCATCGCGGCGGTCTATCGCGAAACCAACCTCGCCTGGACGCTCTTCGCCGGAGCATGGACAACCGGCCTGGCCTACGTCTTCGCCGTGCTGAGCTATCAGATCGGCACATGGGGAGCGCACCCTGGCACCTCCGCCGCGTGGGTCGCGGCAATGCTGCTGGTGCTCGCCGTCGCGGTGACGCTGATGCACCTTGCCGGGAACGGTGCGTTCTCGAAGAAAGAGAGGGCGTGAACCTGATGACGATGGCGGGAGAATCTCCCACTCTCCCGCCATTGCAACCTTTTTACAACAACTCTAAACAGAGACAATCATGAGCTTAACCGATATCAGGGCCTATCTTGAAAAGGAGCATAGCGCTTCGCTCAAGGAAATTTCGACGCATTTCAAAGCCGATTCATCGCTGGTCGAATCGATGCTGGATCAATGGATTCTCAAAGGTCGAGTGGTGGTAAAGAACCACGACGCTTTCTCGTCAGCCTGCTGCGGCAAGTGCGGAGGAGCAGGGCACCTTCGGTACGAGTGGGTCGGTAAATAAGTTGCTGCGCAACATGATAGTTGGCCGAAAGGCTCATTTTTTTGTCGACTCGTTTATTTAAAATCTTTTTAAATATCAGCAAGCCCTCCGGATTTCGTTCGGGGGGGGCTGACGATCCAATAACCAGAAAAGTGATATGAACAGAGAGCATAAAGGCAGGAGTGGAACGAAATCGTCTGGCGGCGTTTCGAGTATCGAGGTGTGCGCTCTCGGGTCGAGTCTCGTCTGAAAGGAAAAAGGGAGAGAAAATATGGCGCAAACCAACGGGCAAAAAAAGGGGCCGGATCGGCTGAGCGAGTCGAGCGAGATGTATCTCCAGGTGATATGGCGGTTGACTGAAAAGGAGCGTGAGGTATCGGTGACCGACATCGCAAGGGCGATGGGCTTTAGTCTTTCGACCGTTTCCGAGAGAATTGTGAGGCTGACCGATGCCGGATACCTGCACCACGAGTGGCGTGAGCGGGTTTCCTTGACAGACAAGGGACGATTAGTCGCATGCCGGGTTATCAGGAAGCGGCGGCTGATCGAAACCTTTCTGTTCCGAATGGCTGGGTACGGCATTCACGAGCTGCACGAGGAGGCCTGCAAGCTGGAGCACGTCATCTCGGATCGGCTTGCCGACGCGCTTGATAGGATGCTTGGTTATCCGCTACATGATCCGCATGGGCACTCGATCCCCGAACGAGACGGCTCGGTGATTGAAGAACCGCTCGAACCACTCTGCGATGTCGAGTCAGGTCAGACGGTGCAGATTGCGCGATTGAGGAGTGTCGATCCCGATGTGCTGGAGTATGCCGCCAATATCGGCTTGGTTCCTGGACGAAGCTTTACGATAGTCGAAAAGGCGCCATTGCAAGGGCCTCTGACCCTTACTGATGAATCGGAGCGAATTGCGATTTCGTTCGAGATTGCATCGATGATCGATATTCAGGCAGGTGAGGAGGGGAAGGAGTTTGAAGAAAGCGATCGGGGCCGGCTACCGTCTTTGCCGTTGCTCCGGCAAGGCACCGGCCCCTGATCAGAAGGTTCATCCCTGAACGATGCACTCAGCCGGGCATACTTCTACACATGCCGGTGAGTCGGCGTAGCCTTCGCACTCGGTGCAGGTTGCTGCGTCGATGATGTAGATGTCGTCTCCCGCGCTGATAGCGTTGACCGGACATTCGGGTTCACAAGCTGCACAGTAGGTGCACTCTTCGGTAATTACCAGTGCCATGATGATTGTAGTTTGGTTTCAGAAGTAGCGAACGATGGTTTCAATAAAAAATCAATCTGCCCATCTGCCACATGAAAAGTAACTCATAGAGTCCTCTTCGTCAACAGCGAAGAGCACAGAAAGGGGCGCCGAAGTCAGGAAAAATGACCTTGCAGCATCGGGAATGGCGCAAAAAAACAAAATTTTTTTACGGCTTCATTTAACAATTCTTAACACAACAACCATGAAAGTTCTGGTTCATCATATTTACGAGTACCGGAAAGGACTCCGGAGCCTGGTTTTGCACACCCTGCCTTCAGCTAAAATGCTCGAAGCGACCAACAGGTTGCGCCGCTACGATATCGACTACCACATTCACGCAGCCGGGGCGAAAACCATCAACGTCTTTTTCGGCGCGCCCGAATGCGTGTCGGTCGTACGGTCGATGTGCGCCGACAAAAAGCTGCGCGACCTGACGCCGGAGGAGGATTTCGTGCTTGGCTCGATGCTCGGTTACGACATTCGCAAACAGTGCAAGCGGTACATGAAAAAGAGTGCGGCGCAGGCTCAGCAGTTACCTCGGGACGTGCCGGAGCCATGCACGATCCACAAATGCGCGTGAGTTGTAAAGAGCTGGCGGAGTGATTCGTTTTTTCGATTCTCATCCGAGCCTACTCCTCATCGACAGCGCTGATTCCTTAGCCGGTTTCAGCGCTGTTTTGGTTTATGGATCAGTACAGATGCTTGTGGTTGTTTGGGAGCTGATTTTGCACTAATTTTTCAGTTTAACGGCTGCCAAAACTGCGGTGAACTGTGGGTTTGTTTTCGTCCTCGGTTTTGGGGTGGGTTGGCTCCGTCGATGGGCTGTGAGCTGTGGTCTTATGCTGATCCGCATAAGAAGAAAAAATAAAACGCAATGCAAGGATTAAGTGATTAAAAAACAGGCTGTTAGCGGCGTTTTCAATGGTTTCTCGATTGCGTCTTATATGGACTGAAATTCAAAAATCCGCGGTTTAGGCGGATCAGTATAAACAATGTTAGGCGTCACAAGGAGGGCTTCATGAGTGACTTTGAATTCAAGATCGTAGAAACAAAACGGAATGGCTACATTGCTTGGGATGCAATTGATGCAAAGACCGGGGAGCGCTTTCCGGTCAATGCCACTGAGCCTTATACGGCAGGGACGTTTCCTGAGATCACGGAGTACCTGAAATCTCAAGGCACCGACTTCACTGTTGCTTATCTGGATTCTGGGAAGGACTCGCTATCTGGCACAACGTGGACTTACTCGCGGGGCAATGCCGTGGTCACTGTTCATGACATCCCACGCACTATATTCAGGCTCACCTCTGGTTAATGCGAGTGACGCCTAACAACTCATTCAAGCCGACCGCCCACTGGCTGCGCCAGCGGTCGGCGTCTTAACTCAAGCGTTAGCCCAAAAAAGGAAACATGAACATGAAACATCCTCGCAACCGAATTCTTTCGGCCCTTCATCCAGCGATTTTTATACTCGCCGCAATCATCTTGGCGGGTTGCTCAAAACCAACTGAGGAAGCAATCATTGGGAAGTGGGAAGAAGAAGGCAAAGCTGGACAGTTCATCGAATTCTTTCACGACAAAACGTTTCTGATGAGCACCGGCGAGGAGCAGCTAAGCGGGAAATGGACGAAGGTCGGCGAAGACCGAATAAAGGCAGACATCACAATGTTGGGTACAACAGTCACAATGCTCTTTGAGGAGATTAGAATATCAGGGAATCAGATGACCGGCACTCTAACCGTAGGGGGCGAACGGTTACGGTTCACCATGAAACGATAGGCTAACAAGCGCATAGAGAGCAACGGCTGACCCGACACGAGTTGAAATATGAATCGTAATTCAAACCCCTGTTCTGCATCGAGCACGCGCTCCCGGTCAGCCGTACCTCATGCTTGACGTTACACGATAAGAGCAGCTACTGTATCCCACATTTTTATTTGCCAAAAAACATCCTCAATCTCAGCAGAGCTGACAGCTTTTTTGCATCAGGTGAACATGCAGAATAAAGCAATGTGGATATTCTCGTCAGGTTTCATGATGTTTCAATCGACTGCATCGCGGATAGATGTGCTTATTCTGGATTCCCGCCTTCGCGAAAATGACGAGAAAACGGAATTTTATTGATACATGAATGATCTGGAATTGAGATCACTCTGTGGCCTTGGCGCATGACGGACAGACGCCGAACAGATAGATTTCGTGGTCTTCAATAACATATCCTTTTGGCGCGGCTTCTTCTTCGTTCAGGGCGCATCCGGGGAGTTCGAAGGCGTGGTTGCATTTGCGGCAGTGAAAATGGTGATGATGCCCTTTGCCGGTGCGTTCATACAGTGTCCCCAGCGATGGGTGCGACAGCCGTTTCAACCAGCCATCGTCGATGAGCATTTTCAGGTTTCGGTACACCGTCGCCTGGTTGAGGGAGTCCACCAGCTCGCGCCCGCAGGCAAGCACTTCATCCACCCCCAAAGGCCTGTCGTGCTCTGTGAAGACCTTCTCTATTGCCACTCTCTGTGCAGTCTTGCGCCTCAAAATCCTCATCTCCTTTTTCCAACAGATTAGGGATTTCCCACCCCTCCTGCAACTGTTTTTGCAACATCAGGAACGCTGTGCTTTTTGGTCACGATATGCAAATGCGAAATCATTTGCAATAGTGAGCGCCTTTGATTTACTTTCAGAAAAAAGGCAACAACATATGGACAAGCACAGAAAAGCTCTTCAGGCTGCGTTGGTTTTGCTGACGGTTTTCGGATTGTCAAACCTGCAAGAATCACACGCTGAACCGATTCCGACTGATGAACACTCCCCATCAACGGCTTCTTTCGGGGATTTGCAGTTGGAGACGATCGTCGTGACTGCGGATGCCATCGATGATGAACAGCAGGAGATCGAGGGTCGCGAACTGAGGTCGCACAAAGTGGTCGATCTCGCGGAAATTCTCTCCGACGAGCTGGTCGAGGTTCAGATGATCCGCAAAAGCGGATACGGCAACGAGGTTTCGGTCAGAGGCTTCGGGCAGGAGAATATCAAGGTGTTGCTCGATGGCGGTATTCTCGAAGGCGCCTGCGGAAGTCGCAAAGACCCGTCGCTTTCGCATATCAATATGCTGACGGTGAAAAAACTGACGGTTCAGGAGGGGCCTTTCGATGTCACCAAACCCGGTTGTTTGGGCGGCTACATCGACGTGGTGACCAAGAAGCCGGAGCCGGGTTTTTCGGGAGAGATTCTTGGCAAGATCGGCAGTTACGGTTTCACAAGCGGTGGCTTTACCACCACTGGCGGCAGCAAGAAAATCCAGTGGCTGTTCGGGTACAGCGCCTCTGAATCGGAGCAGTACAAGGATGGTTCCGGCAACAGACTCTGGAGCGTACGGGAGGGGCTGGCGGCTCCCTACAGCGCAGAGGGGCGTGAGGCGAAGGCTTTTCGGAAACAGGACATCTGGGGAAAACTCCGGTTCATGCCAAGTGAGAATCACGCCATTTTGCTGGAGCATTCGTATGGAAAGGCCAACGACATTCTGACTCCGCGAGTTGTTTTCGATACCGAAAAGGAGCTGACCAACCTGACAAAGGCGAGCTGGACGATTCGCAATCTCGGCAAGTTCTCGGAGAAACTCACCTTTTCGTTCTATCGCAACGAGGTTGACCACTACCCTTTTCAGGACTTTCGCACGGTAGCAGTCCCGAAAAACAACAAGGTCGAGTCGGTGATTACCGGCGGTGCGATTCAAAACGTGACAGAGACCGGTTTCGCAACCTTCACCTATGGCATTGACTGGTACCACCGGAACTGGTGGGGGGACGTTTACAACAGCGTGACAGGCGCAAAGATCAATGAGTATCTCGTTCCTTCGGTCCGGTCGCTCGATACGGGCGCCTACTTCAAGCTCGACAAAAAGTTCGACAGATTGTCCCTGGGCCTGGGCTTGAGATACGATCGCTTCCGGCAGGAGGCTGACGAGGATTTGGTGTTTACGAGCGCCGTTACCGATGACAATCGCAACGTTGACCATCTTCTCGGCGGGCATGTTTCGTTCAACTATGTTATGAACGATGCGGCGATGCTTTTCGGCGGTGTCGGGCGCAGTTATCGGACGCCGACATCGACCGAGCGATACATTCAGGGCAACGCAACGTTCTTTGGAAATCCCGATCTCAAACCTACGGCCAACACCGAGTATGATCTGGGCTTCAGGTACGAAAGCGGAGGAGTGAGGTTCCAGGCCAAGGGATTCTACTCCTCGCTGAAGGATTATATCTATCAGGAAAGCAATGCTGCGGGGTATAAAAGCTACACAAACATCGATGCCCATATCTGGGGTGGGGACATCAAGGCAGGCGTCGATCTGAGTGAGCGGTTTTCTCTGGAAGGGGGTCTCGCGTACCAAAAGGGGCGTAAGGAGAGTTTTCCCGACAACAACAACGACGGTGACCTGGGCCAGATGGCCCCGTTAAAGAGTATGCTGGCGCTGAATTACAAGAGCAGCCAAGCCGGACAGGAAGAGGGCGGCTTTTTCGGAACCGTCGAGTGGGTCCATTCCAACGCATCAACCGAGATCGACGCCGACGCCGGTGAGCAGCGGCTCGATGCATGGAATATCATGAACTTGCGCATGGGCTACAGGTTTGCATCCTGTACGCTGCATGTCGGAATCGACAATCTGTTCGACAAGAGCTACACCGTGGCCAACTCCTACGAGTGGGACGTCATCGGAGGCACGGGCGCCAATCCGGCAATTGTCAGCGAGCCGGGACGGTTTGTCTATGCAACCCTTGGCTATTCTTGGTAGGGATGATCTGATATCAAAGAACAGATCGTCCGATACAGGTTTTCAGGCTTTAGGGCAGTACGTTCAGAGACGTTATCCCTATCGTAAGATTTTTTGCCACTAACATGAATCCCGCCTAACACTGTCAGCGCATTTCCTGTACTGAAATAGTTGACAGTTTTTTAGGCTGCATGCACTTCATTTGGTGTTCGAAAATTCAAGCCTGTATGAAGTCTTTTGTTGTCATACAATTCAATCGAATTCTTTACAAACTTTTTGGTTATCGCTACCGATGGTAACGTACCGCCAAGCATCAGTTCGTGCTCCAAGATCCAGTTCAGCTTTTCGGCATTGGCGTTTTCGTACACGTGAACGTTTTCGGTTATACTGATCGGCATCTGCCTGCTTTGACGCAGTATTGTGTACGCCTTGCTGCAATACTGCACTCAGCGATCAGAGTGAAGGATTATTACCTTCGGTAGACCTCGATCCGCCATCTGGTGCGTTTGACTGATACCTTCTGCCAAAAAGCTCCAGCTCAGGTGATCCCCCTCCTTTGCGCGAATACAAGTCCATCAGCAAGCTCAGATAACAGCTCCCTTCAAGCGTAGAAAGGTAGGTAATGTCACTCGATGACCTACTGCAGACCGGTCAGATCGTAGCCCTTCACCAAGTTTCGGTACATCTTGAAGCCGTGAGTGCTATCGGTTGTTTTCCGGTAGCTTTTCTTCGGCGCAATCAACAAATCATGCGCTTTGAGCACGCTCAACAAACGGTTTCGGTCAACCTCAATGACCTGAAGCTTTAGGTGTTGCTGCAATTTCCGGGCACCGGTTTGTGGAAACTGGGCCCGTTCTCTTTGAACCGCTTCAAGAATTTTCGATTCCTTTTCCGAGCGCAGGCCTTCTCGCTGTAGCCGTTTATAATAGCCTTGGCGGCTGTGGCCATACGCTTTGACGATCTCAGAAAGCTCGACCGACCACTGTCGCGTTTTCATGATTTGCTGGGTTTGGCTGGCGGCTTGGCCCCACAGTTTTTTATGTCGATCTGGTAGTACGCCTCGACAACATCGATTAGGGGCTTCATGGCCAGCAGTCTAGACTGCGTTTTGGCCAGTACTGACTCCAGTTCGCGCTTTTCTTTTCCCAATTGCTTGATCTTATTTGATTCGTTTTCACCACGACGGTTTTTGGAATCAATGAGGCTTTTCCATACCTGCGCAACAACCGGTAGATGGTATTGTCATCCGGTAATGTCATAAACTCTAGCTGCTTCTCCTATCCTGAATTTTCCTCTTCATCTCATGAGCCATTTAGGTTAAAGAACACGCTTCGGTGATTCAATGAAGAAAGGTTCTGGCAACGGAAAAACGCACCATGTTTTTATATTTTAATACTGTGAGTCCTGCTGGCAGATTTCTTTGTAAGGCTTTAATTCATCAGTAGCAAGCATTGGCTTTTTCCTTGTCAGATTCCGCCAGACAGGCCGATATGAAACTTTGTCAACGTTGGGATGGTTCACATCGGTATCCATGACCAATTAATCAACAACGACATGAAAAGAGTGACCGTTTTCCCCTTGCGAGCAACCATGCTGTTGCTTGCAGGCCTGATGATCGGAGGTTGCAGCCCTACTGTGAAGGTGCAGGCGCCTGACAAGCCGATTACTATCAACATGAATATCAAGATCGATCATGAGATCAGGGTCAAGGTCGATCGTGACATCGATAACGCGCTCAACAAGAGAACGGACATTTTCTAAACAGGGAGCATAACTATGCATATGAACAAAGCTTATCGTAGAGTATCGCTGGCAAAGACCTTCGTGCTTTTTGTCACCTTGCTTTTTGCGACCACAGCATCAGCTTTCGCACTCGATTTTGATACTGCGCTGACCAAGGGACTGGTTGGCGAGGTTGACAACGGTTATATCGCCATTCCGCCAAAGGCCGGCAACGAAGCTGCTGAACTTGTCGGTGAGGTCAATGCGAAGCGTCGCGTTGTGTACAAAGAGATCGCTGAAAAGAATGGCATTTCGATCGAGGCCACTGGCCAGCGTACCTTCCAGAAGCGCTACCCCGACTTCCCGACAGGCACGTGGGTAAAGATTCAGGGCGCGTGGTCACAGAAATAGCCTGTCAGCCGTGAAATGGCTTCTCCGCATTTTCGTAGCGCTGCTACTCTTGGCGACAGTTGTTTTTGCAGGTGCATGGTTCACCTTTCCGTGGTATGCTCCGGCACTTATTGAACGACTGATCGCCGAGAAGGGCGTTACCCTCGAACTGAGCAACCTCAAACGCCCCGGCTTTTCAGGCATCGGTTTCGGCAGGCTTGAGGCTACGGTGACCACGAAGCCAGACTCATGCGAAGCGATAGCTCCGAGTTACGCTCTGAAGCTTCTGAATGGTCGGGTTGCATGGCACCGCATCGCGGCAAAAAACAACTCCGCCTTTTCTCTTCAGCTCGATGCCGATTCGGTGTCGGTGCACCAGACCCCTTCGGACATTCGCTTTAGACAGGCAACGCCACGCCTTCGGGCGCGCATTGACTTGTCAAAATCCAGTGGTTTTCTCCCCTCCGTTTCGCCTGATTCGATTGCCACGCAGATCAACAACGGCATTGTCGAAGCCGGGCAGTTGCGCCTCGAAAAGGTCTCCTATAATGTGCTGCTCACCAAGACGAACAACTGGGTTCAGCAACCAGCACGTTTCCGAGCCGACTCGCTGTTGTCGGGCAACACCGCGACTCCGCTGAGCGACATCGAGGCGACTTTCGGCCTGAAAAAAAGTCCTGAAAAGCCTTGCACAATGACTTTCACCGACTGCTCGGCCCGGCTTTTCAGTGTCATAGCATCTGCTCCGCAAGTTGAATTCAACCTTCGCAACAAGCGCACTTCATTCGAGCTTAAGGTCGATAACGTGCCGCTTGCAGAGCTCTCGCCAAAAGCAAAGCAAGCGGCTATCACTGGGAAACTCAGCGGCGTCATTCCCGTCGAGTATCTCGACTCTACGATCCAGATCAACAACGGCACCATCAACGCCGAGCAGGGGACGAAGATTGCTTTCAAGACCGACAAGACGACCGTTACGTTTGATGCGGGGCGTCGCCCCGGCGAATCGCCGCTTATCGCAAACCTCAATGCGAAGGTGAGCCTCGATACCGCCGATGGTTCTCTGTCAGGGATCACGCTTAACTCCCTGTCGGCCCGGTTCCTTGACGGGCGTATCAGCTCGACACCTGCCCGGTACGATCTCGATTCAGCCGCAACGGCTTCTACCATCAAAATTGACAACGCCTCGATTCTTGACCGTATCCGCCTGCAAGGTGAATTCAGCGGCAAACTGAACGGCAGGATTTCCGGCTCGTTTCCCATTCGCTTCTCTCCCAATGGTTTTGCCATCGATAACGCCAGGCTTTCTGCCCAAGGCTCCAGCTCGATTCTTCAGACGGTGCCGATAGAGCGATCATCCGGAGAGGAGGAGCTGTTCTCGAAGTCGGGAAGCAGTGAGGTGCAATGGGATTTCCACAATCCGGTCATTGTGTTGAATCGGACTCCAGCAGGCAAAACGACGCTGGACATCGAACTCAAAAGCCTCAAACGTAAAACGGGGGGTGGGGAATTGCTGCTCACATCGCCCAAAGGCAAGCTTACGATGTTCGCCCATCCCGCCAAACCTTCGCTACTCTCAGTATCCGACTTTTCGGCGGGGCTTCTCGACGGCACGGTTTCGGTCGAGCGCATGGACTACGATCTTGAAACGAAGCACACTGAAACTCGCGTGCAGCTCAACGGCATTCCCATCCAGTCGCTGCTTGACCTGCAAGGTGCTTCCAAGCTTTCCGCTACCGGCACTATCCGCGCGACGATTCCGCTTTTACTCGACAACAACGCATTCAGCATTCCCGATGGCAACATGGATGCCGAGACGAGCGGCCTCATCATCTATTCGACCACTCCGGAAGAGCGGGCCGCTGCAGGAGCCGGTATGCGCCTGACCTACGAAGCGCTCGGCAATTTCTTCTACTCCGAGCTGATCTCTACCATCACCATGACGCCCGACGGCAACTCCCTGATGTCGATCAAACTCAAGGGCCGCAATCCCGATTTCCAGGACAATCGCCCGGTGAATCTCAATCTCAACATCCAGCAGAATCTGCTCGATCTGTTCAGAAGTCTCACGCTTTCATCCGATATCCAAGAGGCGATCTCAAAGAAAGCGCTGGAGAACAGCCGGAAGAAGTAGTGTCAAAATCAGCCAATACCATCTCCCTAGCCGAAGCGGTTTCGATGGCCGTCGGCACCATGATCGGGGCTAGTATTTTTACCATTTTCGGCCTCGGCGCTGAAATTGCAGGCAAGAACCTGCCACTCGCCTTTTTGCTCTCCGGACTACTCGCCCTGATGGTCTCCTACTCCTACGCCATTCTCGGCAGAAAGATCATCTCGAATGCCGGGCCGATCTCGTTTCTGCTCAAGGGAATCGGCGACAATGTTCTGACCGGCGCGCTCGCGGTGTTGATGTGGTTGAGCTATGTGGTCTCCATCTCGCTCTTCGTGAAAGGATTCTCCGGCTATTTTCTTCCACTGCTCCACCTGGACTCCACGCTACTGATAACGTGTCTGACTGAAGCCTGCCTACCGAAGGTGTTCACTCTCCTGAACACCTTCGGTAAGCAGGCTGTTGGACGGCTGGAGTTTGGTATCGTGGTCGTCAAGCACTCTATTCTCCTAATCCTTCATTGTGTTTGGTATGTCGTCGGTGCAACTGCCCTCTATCGAACCCTCGTTTACGCCAAAAGGCGCTGAGGGCATGATTTTTGTCACCATCGTTTTTTTATTCCTACATGAGATTCGGTCTGATCACCAACCCATCGGAGAACATTGACAACCCGTCGCTGAAATTGTTTCGGGCGATTTACATCAGTATTTTTATCCTCGTTTTGATCTACATCTCGGTTTCCGTTATGGCCATCAGGAATTTTTCTATCTTCCCAATAATCAAGGCGCAGGACAACGACTTTGCCGTAGCTGCGAAGCTGCTTCTAGGTGGGACGGTCTTCGCGCTGAACTCAACGCTGTATGGAGGCGTGAAAATCGCCTACTCGCTTGCCAAAGACTGCAAAGTGCTGGGGTGTTTCAAACGCAAAATCTGCCTCAAGTTAAGGGAGGATTTCTATATCACTGCAGGACTCAGCATGGTTATAGGCTTGTTGTTCGATATCGAAGCTATCACTTCGATCACAAGCTCCGTTTATTCGATGATCTACCTATGCATGCTCGTCTCCCATCATTGGTTTGCTGATACCTATGGAGGTAGCAAGCCATTAATTTTCATTTTTACGATCATCACTTTTGCTGGGGTATTTCTATCGTTGCGTTATATAACGCACGTTCGTCGTCATTCAAAAGCTTGATGACAAGCACTGAGAAGTTTGTTTACTGCTCTGGACAATTCGGCAGTTAAATGATGCAAGGTGCAATTTCGGTATTTTTATAGGGTCATGACTAGGACAGGGGCCTCGTTTTGAGCATTTTGAGTATGATCAAGTATAAGTTTTGGTTCCGATAATTGTAGCGGAATTCGCACTCTGTGAGGTTCAAATAAAAAGTGTTTTTGCTCATGCCTCGAAACTTGGCGAGGCGGGTTTTTGCAAGCCCCCAGAAGCCTTCGATACCGTTAATGTGGTTGCTGCCCTTTGGCAAATTCATTCTTGCTATGATCGATTCGAAAGTGTTTACCATAGCCCACGTCAACCAGGCCGTCGTAGCTCGATAGGCCATCGGGATAAATGATGCTATTACAGGTCCCCTTACCTCGTATAATGTTTTGCAGTGTTACTTTCGTGCAGTCTGGCACAATCTGGGTGTACACTTTGCAGTGCCGTTTGATGAGGCCAAAAACAATGGTGCTGCCATAAGCGCCACGTCCTCGTTTGCCCCGAAGCCGACGAGCTCCGAAGAAGGATTCGTCAACTTCGATCTCGCCGGATAAGGGTGATTGAACGCTCGTAATGTTCGGCAATTCGTTCTCGAATTGCCTTGAGGTATCGGTTCACGGTATTGCGGTTCAGGCCGTTGAGCGAGGCGATCCGAGTGGCCTCCAAATCAGTGGCAAAATAGCGAACCAGCAGCCGGCATTTGGTCTCTAAAATTCTTGAACGGTTTACGTGCCGGTTATTTGTTTATATAACAGTATGTTAGAAAGATTTCTAACATACTGTTATAGTCATGAACCTTTTTATATGATCTATTTGGCTTTTGGATGATAGAAAATCGCGAACAATATCCAGAGGTACGCTCCGACCAGTGTAAACGGTGCAATTCCTAGGGCGAAGAGGCCGTCAACCTCTTTTTCAACATACATCGCGGCGTAGCTCAGGGCGAGCACGGCGGCTCCGAGCGCGATGAAGAGGTAGTTCATCGCGCTGAGGGGCATGGTGGCGGGTACCGGTTTGGCGACAGGCGGCTTCTGCTTTGCTGCTTCGGCCTTGCCCTTACGCCTGTTCTTCTTCTGTGAAGATGGCATCGAGCGTATCGAGACAGAGTTGCGCCTCTTCCTTGCTGAGCGACAGCGGGGGGAGCAGGCGGATGACGTTTTGGCTGGTGGCGTTGACCAGCACGTTTCTTTTCAGCGCTTCATCGACGTAGTACTTCGCTTCGCGGTTGACCGTGACGCCGATCATGAGGCCGTACTGGCGGATTTCGAGAATCTGCGCGTGCTTTTCGGCCATCTTCTCGATCTTCTGTCGCATCATCGCACCGGTTTCGGTGGCGTTTTCCATGAGCTTGTCCTCGCGGATCGCCTCGATCATCGCCAGCCCTGCCGCGCAGGCGACCGGGTTGCCGCCGAAGGTCGTCCCGTGGCTGCCGGGCGTGAACACCTCGGCGACCTTGTCGCAGCCGATCACCGCGCCGAGCGGCAGGCCGCCACCGAGCGGTTTGGCGACGCAGACCAGATCGGGCTTGATGTCAAACGGCATGTAGCTGAAGAAGCTGCCCGTACGTCCGCATCCGGCCTGAATTTCATCCGCTACGATGAGGAAGTCGTGCTCCGCCGCCAGCTCTTTCAGCCTCGCGATGAAGGCCTCGCTTACCTTGTGGATGCCTCCCTCGCCCTGCACGAACTCGACGAAGACCGCCGCCGTGCGGCTGGAGACCTTGCGTTCCAGATCCTCGATGTCGTTGAAATCGATCATGCCGGTTTCGGGTACGAGTGGCTCGAAGCCGCCGACGTATTTCGGCTTGGCGGTCAGCGAGAGCGCGCCGTAGGTTCTGCCGTGGAAGCAGTTGGTCAGCGAGAGCACCTGCGATTTGGCGGTGTCGCCATCACGCGCGGCAAAGCGTCGCGCCAGCTTGATGGCCGCCTCGATTGCTTCGGTGCCGCTGTTGCAGAAAAAGACCTTCGACATCCCGGAAATCTCCAGCAATGTCGCAGCCAGGTCGAACTGCGGCTTCTGCATGAAGAGGTTCGAGACGTGAATGTATTTGGCGGCCTGCTCGGTGATGGCGTGTTCGAGGCGCTGGTCGCCGTAGCCGATAGCGTTGACGCCGATGCCCGCGATCATGTCGAGATAGCGCTCGCCGCCGGTCGTGTAGAGGTACGAGCCTTTGGCGTAGGCGATCTCAAGCGGCAGCCTCGCGTAGTTGTGGAAGAAAAGCTGCTGTTCGGTTTCGAGATTTATTGCAGGTGTGTTCATCGTTTTGGTTTGTTCTTTACAAAATCATGGTTGCACTATTTTTCCCCATCGGGTTCGGGCTCGATCCTTCAGTCTTGTTTGTCCCCTTGCCTCTGCCGGTAGCGGATGATGCTCCGGATCGCGCGCCAGATGCCGTAGGTTCCGAGCAGCAGCGAGAAGAGCATGAGGTCGCGGCCATCCGTGCCGGTCATCCCGGAAGCGTACCAGGCAATATACGCCGCGAGCACCAGAAACGTTACGGAAAGCAGCGCATCGAGCGCCGAGATGAACGGCTGGGGACGCAGCTTTTTGGGCGGCTTTTCAGGATGACGAGTCATCGTCACAGCCCTGTTTCTTTTCCCGGTAGAAGCGCCAGTCACGGTTGACGATCAGGCGCGCGCCGTAGCCGAAGGTGAAGTAGGACCAGGCCCACTGCATCAGCACGAAGACGCGGTGCCGGAAGGTCGAAAGATAATAGATATGCACCAGCAGCCAGGTGAACCAGGCAAAGGCTCCGTTGATCTTCAGATTGCCGATTTCGACGATTGCCTTGTTGCGCCCGATGGTGGCCATCTGCCCCTTGTCGCGGTATTTGAACGGCTTGCGCGGCTTGCCCTTGATGTCGTTCAGGATCGTCTTGCCGATGGCGTTGCCCTCCTGCATGGCCACTGGAGCGATGCCTGGCAGGGTGGCTCCATTCTCCAGCATGAAGCAGGCCTGGTCGCCTCCGGCGAACACTTCCGGGTGGCCCGGCAGACTCAGGTCGGCTTCGACCACGATCCGGTCGCTGCGGTCGGTTTCGACGCCCATCGTTCGCCCTAGGTCCGAAGCCTTGATGCCTGCCGCCCAGAGCACTGTGGCGGCCTCGATACGTTCGCGTCCAATCTGCACGCCGTCGGCATCGACGTCGCTGACCATGCTCGATGTCCAGACCTGCACGCCGAGCTTTTCCAGCTCGCGGGTCGCCTTGCTCGACAGCTCGGGCGCGAAGGTGCCGAGGATGCGCTCGGCGGCTTCGACGATGAAAATGCGGGTGAGCTTCGGGTCGATGTTCCGGTAGAACTTCGAGAGGGTGTAGCGGCTCATCTCGCCGATGGAGCCGGCCAGCTCGACGCCGGTGGGGCCGCCGCCCACGATGACGAAGGTGAGCTGCTTTTTGCGCTCTTTCGGGTCGCTGGTGCGTTCGGCGGCTTCGTAGGCCTCCATCACCCGGCGGCGAATCTCGGAGGCCTGGGCGAGGGTCTTCAGGCCCGGCGCGTGCTCCTCCCAGCCGTTGTTGCCGAAGTAGTGGTGCTGCGCTCCGCAGGCGAGAACCAGATAGTCATACTCCACCTCGCCGAAATCGGTGATCACCTTGCGTTGTTCGAGATCGACGTTGGTCACCATGCCTTTGAAGACGGTGACGTTATGGTTGTCGGCCAGCATGTTCCGGAGCGGTGTGGCAATGTCGCCCTCGCCGAGCGCGGCCATCGCGACCTGATAGATCAGCGGCTGGAAGAGGTGGTAGTTCTTTTTGTCGATGAGGATTACGTCGACATCCTTTTTATTACTCAGGATCCTTGCGGCGTTCAGGCCAGTAAAGCCTCCGCCGACGATCACGACCTTTTTTTTCATCTGTTCCGGATTTCTCGCATTCAAAAGTACGGGACTCGGGTATCGAGTCCAATGTGAAGCAAACAAGTCGGTTACGGCTGCAATGTTCTCATCGCGTGCAAACTCTGGAAAGTACAAAAAAAGTGCCGAATATCACGCTGGGTGTTGCTGAAGCGTTACAAGCGTATCGTCGCTGTTCAAGCCAGCTTGTCGATGATTGGCGCGTGGGCGGGGAAGCGCGCGATCAGTTTTTCGCGGTCGGCGAAGGTGAAGTCGCGGAAGTCGAAGCCGGGGGCGACGACGCAGCTCACGAGTGCGTATGCATCCGGGGCGGCGGACTCGGTAAGGCACGCGCCGAACCAGTGTCCGGTTGGCACCCATGAGTGGAGCACCTGCCCGGCATCCGGATCGTCGCCAAGCGTGAACAGCGATGGTTCGCCGGTTTCGGGGAAGCCGTGCACGTCGAGTGGCGATCCGGCGTGGAAGTACCACTGCTCGTCGGAGTGGATGCGGTGAAGCCGTGAGCGGTCGCCGCGCTCAAGCAGGTAGTGGATCGAGGTCGCGTAGCTTCTTGCGGAGCCAAATGGCTCGGCTCCGCTAAAGTCGTACTGGCCTTTGCTGCGGTAGGTTTCGCGGTACCAGCCCCCTTCGGGGTGGCGTTCGAGGCGCAGCCGGTCGATCCAGAAATCAGCCGTTCGCACGTAGCTTTTCCCTCACTTTGGCGGTTTTTTGGCGCGAGGCCTCGGCAAGGCCCTGACGGTACTCCGTGAATTTCTGCATCAGCGCCTCGTCGCAGAGGGCAAGCATCTGCACGGCGAGCAGCGCGGCGTTGCGGGCGTTGTCGATGCCGACCGTGGCCACGGGGATTCCGGCGGGCATCTGCACGATGGCGAAGAGCGAGTCCTGGCCGCTGAGTTTTTTGTTGTAGATCGGCACGCCGATAACCGGCAGGGTGGTCATGGCCGCCGTGACGCCGGGAAGGTGCGCCGCAGCGCCGGCTCCTGCGATGATGGTTTTCAGACCGCGCTCGCGAGCCGAGGAGGCGTATGCTTCGAGGTCGCCCGGCGTGCGGTGCGCCGAGATGACCGACATCTCGTACGACAGGTCGAACTCTTCGAGGATGGTGGCGGCCTGTTTCATGATGTCGAAATCGGAATCCGATCCCATCAGGATGCCGACCAGCGGCGCCTGCGCGTCAGTGGATGGTTGTGTCATGAAAAAAAGATGGTCGGGCCACAATGGTTTCATCGCAGCCGGTTGAAGTTTGAAGGCTATGAATTCGCGGAGTTTTTGTATTTTCCCCAGTGAATTGAAAAAATAACACTTGTCGAGGAAGAATACAATGACAACAGACGTTGCAAAACTCGCCCTGAAGTACAGCAATCCCGGACCACGTTACACCAGCTACCCGACAATTCCGTCGTGGAGCGCGGACGGCGTGAGCCAGGAGCAGTGGAAAGAGGCCATGGTCAAAGGTTTCAACGAAAGTAACGAAACCTCGGGCATCAGCATGTACATCCACATTCCGTTCTGCGAGAACTACTGTTACTTCTGTGGTTGCAACGCTCATCGCACCACCGATCACTCGTTCGAGAAGCCCTACATCGATGCGCTCATCAAAGAGTGGCAGATGTATCTCGATGTGTTCCCCGGCACGCTCAATGTCAAGGAATTGCACATCGGTGGCGGCACTCCGACCTTCCTCAGCCCCGAAAATCTCGTCCGCCTTGTCGATACCATGTTCAAGGATGTCAACAAGATGGATGACTATATCTTTAGCTTCGAGACCAATCCGCGCTCGACCACCCGCGAGCACCTCGAAGCGCTCTACAGCGTTGGTTTCCGCCGCATGAGCTTCGGCATCCAGGACTTCGATCCGGTTGTGCAGGAGGAGATCAATCGCCCGCAATCCTTCGAGCTGGTCAAGGAGAAGATCGACATGGCTCGCGAAATCGGTTTCAACTCGGTTAACTTCGATCTCGTGTATGGCCTGCCGAAGCAGACGCTCGCTACGGTGACCGACACCATTCAGAAGGTGATGGAGCTGCGTCCCGACCGCCTCGCGTTTTACGGCTACGGTCACAACCCGCACCTTTACGAAGGTCAGCGCCGCTTCAAGGAGAAGGATCTTCCGATGGGCGACGTCAAGCAGGAGCTCTACGACAAAGGCCGCGCGATGCTCGAATCGATCGGCTACCACGAAATCGGCATGGACCACTTCGCCATCGAGGGTGATGCGCTCTACGAAGCGATGAAGAACGGCACCCTGCACAGGAACTTCATGGGTTATACCGAGAACACCACGCAGATGATGATTGCGCTCGGTGCTTCGTCGATCAGCGACACCTGGTACGCCTTCGCACAGAACGAGCGCACCGATGCCCGCTACGTCGAAGAGGTCAACAAGGGCCGCTTCCCGATCATGCGTGGCCATCTTCTGACCGACGAGGATCTGGTGCTCCGCCGTCACATCCTGAACCTCATGTGCCGCCTGGAGACCTCGTGGGAAGACCCGAAGTTCTACACCGACGAGCTCGACGTCGCCCGCTACCGCCTCGAAGACATGGAGAACGACGGCATCGTCGAACTCAGCGAGAAGGGTGTGAAGGTAACCGAAATCGGCGTGCCGTTCCTCAGGAACATCTGCATGGCCTTCGACGCACACCTCTGGCGCTCTGACAGCCTCTCCAAGGCCTACAACGTGTCGCGCGACATCCAGAAGGAGTACATCGAAAAGGCTCGCCAGGCCAAGCTTCAGCAGTCCAGTTGAGGTGAAGCACGTAAGTTTTTTTCAAGGGTGATCGTTTGGTCACCCTTTTTTTTGGTTAAGAATTCGTATGCACAGCACGATGACTAAACGAATCAGGACAGGATTTATTGGCAGCGGATGGGCGCAGGTGGCGCAGGCTCCGGCTTTTTCGCTGATGGACGATGTGGAGCTTGCCGCCGTGGCGAGCCCGACCGAGCGACGGCGCAAGAAGTTCCAGGACCGCTTCGGCATTCTGAAGGGATACGCCGACTGGCGCGAGATGCTCGACGAGTGTCCGCTCGATCTGGTGTGCGTCACCACGCCGACCTTTCTGCACGAGTCGATGGTGACCGGCGTGCTCGAAAAGGGCGTCGGCGTGCTCTGCGAGAAGCCTTTCGCGCTGACCGTCGAGGAGGCCGAGCGCATGACGGCTCTGGCCGACCGTTCGCCGAACCTCGCCCTGATCGACCACCAGTTGCGGTTTCACCCTTCGGTCAGAACCATGAAGCAGATGATCGACGGCGGCGAGATCGGTAAAATTTATGAAACACGCGCCGTGGTGAACCTTGCCTCGCGCAACCGGACTGATCTGCCGTGGTCGTGGTGGAGCGACGCCTCGAAAGGGGGCGGTGCGCTTCGGGCGATCGGCTCACACTTAATCGACCTGAACCGCTTTCTCATCGGCAAGATTTCGGAGGTCAGCTGCAATCTCTCGACTTCGATTTCCCAGCGCCCCGACCGTTCTGCAGAGGGCTGCACCCTGCCGGTCACATCGGACGACAGCTTCGCCATGAGTATGACGTTTGGCCCCTCGTCGGTGGCGCTTGGCGCTTCATCGCTTATGCATGTGAGCACGGTGGGTTCCTATACCTGGTTCTCGCTCGAAGTGGTCGGCAGCCTCAAAACCATCCGGCTCGACGGAGCAGGGCGGCTCTGGGAGATCGTCAACAGTGAGGTCAAGGGCGGACGCAGTCTCGTCGATGCGCCGCGCTGGAAGCAGGTCGAGCCGATCCTGCCGTGGGACGAACTGGTGCTTCAGGAGAAGATCAAGCAGTCCTCGCTTGCCGTGCACGGCATTTTCGCCGTGGGTTTCGCCTTTTTGGCGCACCGCATCGTCAAGGCGCTCAAAAACGGCGAACGAACCATCGAAGACGCCGCCAGCTTCCGCGATGGCTTGGCCATTCAAAAGATCATGCATGCCGGCTTGGACTCCGACCGGGAGAGACGGTGGGTGAAAATTTAGTTAATTGATAGTTGACAATTGATGATTGACGATGTTGGGAGGTTCTGTCTTGTTGCTACTCCTGATCCGACTGATTTACCTAAAAATGCTTTGAGGACTTGAACCGTGGCTTGGGTGATGCTTTTTGTTGCTGGCCTGTTCGAGTGCGCCTGGGCGGTGGGGCTGAAATACTCCGAAGGATTCTCGCGCCCCGTGCCTTCTGCATTGACCATCGCGGCGATGCTGGTTAGCTTCTGGCTGCTCTCGTTGGCCATGAAAACCGTGCCGGTCGGAACGGCCTACGCCGTTTGGACCGGCATCGGTGCAGCGGGCGTTGCCGTTGCCGGAATGCTGCTTTTCAACGAGCCGCGTGACCTGGCTCGGCTGTTCTGTATTTTTCTGATTATCGCCGGTGTCGCAGGACTGCGGGTGTTCGCGGGGAAGTAGCCGGGAGTTGGGCTGATCGCCCTCTCTTCAATTATCCATTGTCAATTAACCCGCCTCTTCTTCCCAGCACTGGTAGAGCGCGTCCAGCTCTCGGCAAATCTCTTCGTATTCAGCGGTAGCTTTGGTGGTCTCTTCGGCGGGCTGCTCGTAGAATGAGGGTTGGGCCATCATCTCTTCGTGCTGGGCTTTTGACTCTTCGAGTCGCTGAATCTCCTTTTCAATCGCCGCAATCTTTTTGCTGTTGGCTTTCGGGGCTGGTTTTTTTGTTGCTGGTTTCGTCGCTGCGGCTTTTTGTTCGGCGGCCTGTTTCGCCTCGGTTTCAGCTTGCCTCTTCTCTTCTTCCCACGCTTTTTCGGCTTTTTCGAGGTATTCGGCGTAGGTGCCGAGGTAGACCTGCACTCCACCGTTTTTGATCTCGAACACCTTGTTGACGAGGCTGTCGAGGAAGTAGCGGTCGTGCGAGACGATGAGGAGCGTGCCGTCGTAGTTTTCGAGCGAGTCGATGAGCATCTCTTTGGAGCGCATGTCGAGGTGGTTGGTCGGCTCGTCCATGATGAGCAGGTTGGAGGCTTGCAGCAGAATCTTGGCGAGCGCAACCCTCGATTTTTCGCCGCCGGAGAGCACGGCGGTTTTCTGCTCGACCGCGTCGCCGCTGAACAGAAAGCAGCCGAGGATGTCGCGCACGCGGCGCTGCGCCTCGGCGGTGGGGGCGGCGTCCATCATCTCGTCGAGGATCGTCTTTTCCGGCGCGAGGTTGTCGGTCTGGTGCTGGGCGAAGTAGTTCATGCTGACGTGGTGGCCGGTCTGGCGCTTGCCTTTGAACTCGATCTCGTCAGCCAAAATCCGACAAAAGGTGGTCTTGCCCGCGCCGTTCGAACCGACGATGGCGATGCGGTCGCCGCGCATGATTTCGAGGTCAATATCTTTCAGCACCTCTTTGGTCGTCCCGTCCGGCAGGGTGAATGACTTGGAAACGCCCTCCAGCCGGAGCACTTCGCGGCCTGACGGTCTCGCCTTCGGGAACGAGAAAGAAATCTGCGACAGATCCTCCTCCGGTGCCTGCAGCTCCTCTTCGAGCTTTTGCATCTGGCGCAACCGGCTCTGTGCCTGCCGCGCCTTGGTGGCCTTGTAGCGGAAGCGATCCACGAAGGACTTCAGGTCAGCCATCTTTTTGAGGTCGTTCTCGTAGCGCGACATCATGAGTGTGTATCGCTCGGCCTTTTCTTTCTCATAAAAGCTGTAGTTGCCTTTGTACTCAGTGATTTCGTTGAAGGCGATTTCGAGCGTTTTGGTGGTGAGCTTGTCGAGAAAGAAGCGGTCGTGCGAGACGATCAGGTAGCTGTGCTCGTAGTTCAGGAGGTACTGTTCGAGCCACCGGAGCGAGTCGATGTCGAGGTGGTTGGTCGGCTCGTCGAGCAGGAGGAGGGTCGGGTTCTGCAACAGGAGGCGGGCGATAAGCAGGCGCATCTGCCAGCCGCCGGAGAACTCCTTGACCTTTTTGTAGAAATCCGCGCCGCTGAAGCCGAGGCCGGAGAGAATTTTCTCCGCGTCGGACTGCATCCGGTAGCCGCCGAGCCGCTCAAAGTCGTGCGATGCATCGCTGAAGCGCTCGATCAGCTTGTGGTACTCGTCGCTTGCGTGATCCTGATCGGGCAGGGCAAGTTCGTGCTCCATGCGCGCAATCTTTTCAGAAAGTTCGTGCAGCGTTTTGTTAGCTTCGAGAGCGTACTGGAGCGCGGTTTTGTCGAGGTCGCCTTCGAACGAAATCTCCTGCGGAAGGTAGCCGATGGTGGTGGCGGCGGACTTCATGATCTGGCCGTCACTCAGCGGCCCGTCTTCTCCAAGCTGACCGGCGAGCAGGCGTAGGAGTGTGGATTTGCCGGTGCCGTTCAGGCCGACCAGCGAGGCGCGATCCTTGTCGCCGATCCGGAATGAGGTGTCGCGCAAAAGCACCTTGGTGCCTGCCGACAGGGAGAGATTTCTTGCTTCGAGCATGAGCTGACTGTTTCAGGTTTGAGGTGAAGATACGATATTTCATTAAAGCACCATGATTTCGGTCCGCTCGGGGCGCTGGCGCTGGAACCACAAAATCATGACGTCCAATCGGTGATCATTTTGCGAACCTTTCATAACTATCCCGTTTCATGAGAACATCGGTCAGGTCGGTTGTCTCACTTATTGCCCTGTTGTTTTGTTGCTCCTTGCGTCCCGCTCCGGCGCAGGCGACGGAGACGCTCGACTGGGGGCAGTGCCTTGCCGAAGCGGCGGCTCACCATCCTGATCTTCGTTCCGCAGCGGAAGCTGTCCGGCAGGCCGAGGCGGAGCGTGCGATCGTCAAAGGCGGCACGCTACCGACTGTCAGCGCCAGCGCTGCTGGCAAGCGCTCGGGTTCGACCGATGCCACGACGAGCGGGGCGTGGTCGTACGGCGTGAACGCCAGCCAGTTGCTTTACGATGGCGCGAAAACCTCCAGCCAGGTGAAGTCTGCCAGCGAATCGCTCAATGCGTCGAAGTACAGCGAACAGTCAGTGTCAGTCGATACCCGCTACGCTTTGCGCACGGCGTTCGTGCAGCTTCTGACCGCGCAAGAGCAAGTAGCGCTTGCCGATCAGATCATGACCAAACGAAAGCAGAATCTGCGCCTGATCGAGCTGCTTTACAAATCGGGCACGGAGAATATCGGTTCGCTCAGCAAGGCCCGCGCCGACCTCGACGAGGCGGAGTTCGAGGTAGCCAAAGCAGCTCGGGCGCTCGATCTCGCCCAAGCGGTGCTTGCCACGCAGCTTGGCCGCAAGGCGTTCGGCCCGCTTCGCGTGACCGGTCAGTTCGCGGTCAGCGAGCAGCTCCGGATGCTTCCCGATTTCGACCTTATCGCGCGGGACAATCCTGCGTATCGTAACCTCGCGGCCCGTAAAGAGGCGGCGCGTTACACCCTTCAGGCCTCGAAAAGCGAATTCATGCCGTCGGTCTCGCTGACCACCGGTTTCGGGAACAGCTCATTCCGGCAGCTTCCGCCTGATCGCACCGACTGGCAGGCAGGTATCGATGTCTCGGTGCCGATTTACGCAGGCGGCTCCGGCAAGGCGGGCGTGGCCAAAGCGCGGGCAGCGGTCAACCAGCTCGGCGCCGATGAAGAGAGCCTCTACTTTTCACTCATGCGGAGTTTGCAAGAGGCGTGGAAAGCGTTTGTCGATGCGTACGAAAAGGTCGATGTCCAGAAAAAATATCTCGATGCCGCCTCCGAGCGGGCGCGAATTGCCGATGCGCAGTACTCCGCCGGCCTGGTCTCCTTCAACGACTGGACCATCATCGAAGACAATCTTGTCAGCGCGAAAAAATCATTACTCAGCGCTCGTTCCGCCCTGCTGATTGCCGAGGCGGCCTGGGTGCAGGCAAAAGGAGGGACTCTTGAAGCCAGGTAACAAGTTCATGATCTGGGGGGCGGTGCTTGCCGTTGCGCTCATCGCCGGATGGTTCCTGTTCGGAACGGCTTTCGACAGCAAGGAGAAGGTTTCGTACCGCGAGTATCGCCCGGAGATCGGCAACATCCGTCAGACGGTTTCGACCACGGCCATCGTCCAGCCGCAGAACCGGCTCGAAATCAAGTCGCCCGTGAGCGGACGGATCGACGAGATTCTGGTCAACGAGGGCGATTTCGTCAAAAAAGGGCAGGTGCTCGCACTTATCAGCTCCACCGAGCGGGCGGCGCTGCTCGATGCGGCCAGTCGTAAAAGTCAGAGCGAGGTCGATTACTGGAACCGCGTCTATAATCAGACCGCGCTGGTTTCGCCCATCGACGGGCAGGTGATCGTCAGCAGCCTCAATCCCGGCCAGACCATCACCACCAGCGATGCCGTGCTGGTGCTCTCTGACCGGCTGATCGTGCAGGCTGACGTCGATGAGACCGATATCGGCAATGTCGGCGTCGGTCAGAAAGCCACGATCAGCCTCGACGCCTATCCCGACATCCGCGTCGATGGAGTGGTCGATCACATCTACTACGAGTCAACGCTGGTCAACAATGTGAATATCTATCATGTCGATATCCTGCCATCGCGTGTGCCTGAGGTGTTCCGTTCCGGGATGAGCGCCAATGTCGAGATCGTCGTCAAGGAGAAGAGCGACGTGCTGACGCTTCCCGTCGGAGCGGTCAAAAGCCGTGACGGCCAGTCGTTCGTGCTGAAGCGGGCCGCGCCTCCGGATTCGATCAGGGAAGCGCCGGTGCAGCTCGGGTTGCAGGATGCCGACAATGTGGAGGTCGTCAGTGGTCTGGCCACATCGGATATCATTCTTGTCGAGAGCAACTCGTTCGTGCCTCAAACGAATCATGGCGGCGGTAATCCGTTTATGCCGCAACGCAAGCGTGACAAGCAAAAGAAGAGCCAATGATCGAGGTCTCCGGCATCACCAAGAGCTACAGGATCGGTGAAAGCTCTGTCCACGCGCTGAGGGGCGTGAACCTGACGATCCGGCAGGGCGAGTTCGTGGCGATCATGGGCGCGTCAGGCTCGGGCAAGTCCACGCTGATGCACATCCTCGGCCTGCTCGACGTGCCCGACAGCGGGACGTACCGGCTGATGGGCAAGGAGATCGGCAAGCTGACCGACGACGAACTGGCCACGCTGCGCAACAATGTTGCCGGGTTCGTGTTCCAGCAGTTCCACCTGCTTGGCCGGATGAGCGCTATCGACAACGTCATGCTACCCGGCATCTACAGCGACCGACAGGCCGATTTCCGCGCTGATGCGCTCGCCAGGCTTGAAACGGTCGGCCTCGCCCATCGCGCCGATCAGCGCCCGAGCCAGATGTCCGGCGGCGAGCAGCAGCGGGTGGCCATCGCCAGGGCGCTGATCCGCGATCCGATGCTCATCTTTGCCGACGAGCCAACCGGCAATCTCGATACGAAGAACTCGCACGAGATCATGCGCATTCTCACCGAGCTGCACAAGCAGGGCAAGACCATCGTCATGGTGACTCACGAGCATGACATCGCCGCCTGCGCCAGCCGCGTCATCACCATGCAGGATGGCAAGATTATCGACGACCGGCGTAACGATGGAGCTGCCGAGAAGCCCGAGGTTTCGCCCGGCGTCATGCAGGTCGAGCACCAGCCGCTCTTCAAACCCTCGAAGATGCTCGGCTTCGTGGCGCAGGCGTTCCGCTCCATCACGACCAACAAGGTCAGGACGCTGCTTTCGGTGCTCGGCATTCTGGTGGGTGTCGCCTCGGTGATCGCCATGATGGCGCTGGGTGCAGGCGCGAGCGCCTCGATGGAGGAGAGGCTCAAATCGCTGGGGTCGAACCTGCTCTCCGTTCGGGGCGGCTCGGCCAAGGTACGCGGCGCGGCGCGTGGCACCGGAAGCTTTACCCGCTTCACGCGGAAGGATGTACAGGCTATCGCGGAGCTATCGCCGTTGGTCAGCCGCGCATCCGGCTATGTGAACGGATCGATACAGGCGGTTTGGATGAACAAAAACTGGAGCAGTTCGCTCGAAGGGGTTGGATTCGAGTACGGTCAGATGCGTTCGGTGATTCCGACTGTCGGGCGCTGGTTTACCCACGAGGATATCCGGTCGCGGCGCAAGGTGGCCATCATCGGCGCCACTGTGCTTTCCGAACTGTTCGGCAATGAGGATCCGGTTGGCAAGACCATCAAGATTAACCGCATCAACTTCAGGGTGATTGGCGTGCTTCCCGCCAAAGGGTTTGCTGGCCACCGCGATCAGGACGACGTGGTGCTCGTGCCTGTTTCGACCGCCATGTACCGTGTGCTCGGCAAGGACTACCTCAACAGCATCTACGTGGAGGTGTCGAGCGCCGAAAACATCGAACTCGCCAAAGAGGCGATCGATGCTCTGATTCGCAAGCGGCACAGGCTTCAGGCTGATGACGAGGATTCATTTTACATTCGCGACATGTCGGAGTTCAAGGAGATGCTCAGCTCCACCACCAAGACCATGAGCACGCTGCTCGGTTCGATTGCGGCCATCTCGCTGGTGGTGGGTGGCATCGGCATCATGAACATCATGCTGGTTTCGGTGACCGAGCGCACCCGCGAGATCGGCCTGCGTAAAGCCATCGGCGCGCGGAAGAGCGACATCATGGTGCAATTTCTGATTGAATCGGTGGGCCTGACGCTCAGCGGAGGTCTTATCGGTATCGTGGTTGGCATCGGCGTTTCGGTTATGCTCTCGACTTTTGCCGGATGGGCGGTGAAGACCTCGATTTTTTCTGTCGTACTGGCTACCGGATTTTCGGTGTTGATCGGTCTGTTTTTCGGATTGTGGCCCGCTAAAAAAGCTGCCGGACTCAAGCCGGTCGAGGCGCTGCGCTATGAGTAAGCGCTATGGAAGTCGGTAAAATCCCGTTTTACAGGTCAGAAATATTTTTTGAAAAAAAATAAAAAAGCGCGCAAGGAAAAACGGAGTGTATCGTCCTATTAATTGAAAGGTAGGAGTTGATTAAGATGATGATGACTCGATTGTGATGTTACTGGTTGTTGTGTTGATGTGTTGTTCTTTGTGTTGTGAGTAACAGCAATGTTCCGGCTCTTCTCCGCTGTTTAGTTAGGTTGTGTGCCCATGTGTGATTGTGGTTATGGCAGATGATGGATGAGAGGCGAGGGAGAACTGATAATTGCTGAAATGACAGGGCGAGAGGTTGGTTGATCCTCTCGCCCTGTATTTTTTATGTCATTTTGACGGATCAATCACCAGCTTTTCACGCAAAAGAAAACCCCGCTTCCACGTTGTTTGTGAAAGCGGGGTTTTGTGTCTTATGCCGACTAGGGTTCAGGCTGAAGCAAGTGCTTTCTGCACCTTTTCGGCGGCATCCCTCAGGCCGTTGGCGGCGATGAGGCTGAGGCCAGATTCATCGAGCATTTTCTGTGCTTCTTTGGCATTGGTGCCTTCGAGGCGTACGATGACCGGTACTGTCAGGCCGATATTCTTGGCAGCTTCGATGACGCCTCCGGCAACGCGGTCGCAGCGCACGATGCCTCCGAAGACATTGACCAGGATAGCCTTGACGTTCTTGTCTCCAAGGATGATTTTGAAGCCCTCTTCGACAGTCTTGGGGCTGGCACCACCGCCGACGTCAAGGAAGTTGGCCGGTTTGCCGCCGGCAAGCTGGATGAGGTCCATGGTGCCCATGGCGAGGCCAGCGCCGTTGACCATGCAGCCTACGTTGCCGTCGAGGCGCACGTAGTTGAGGTTCGATTTCGATGCTTCGTATTCAAGCGGATCCTCTTCGGTGATGTCACGCAGTTCGTGGAAATCCTGATGACGGTACATGGCGTTGTCATCGAAGTTGATCTTGGCGTCGAGAGCCAGCACGCGGCCCTCTTTGGTGACGACCAGCGGGTTGATTTCTGCCAGCGAGGCGTCGATGGTGGTGTACGCTTTGTACAGCGCATCGATGAACTTGACGCCGTTGCGGAACTGCTCGCCCTGCATGCCGAGGAAGAGCGCCGCTTCGCGAGCCTGGAAGCCCTGGAGGCCGTACTTCGGATTGACCTGAATTTTGAGGAGCTTCTCGGGGGTCTCTTCGGCCACCTTTTCGATCTCCATGCCGCCTTCGGTTGAGACCATCAGCACGTTGCTCGACGTGGCGCGGTCGAGGGTGATGCCGAGGTAGAACTCTTTGTCGATGTTCATGCCCTCTTCGATCAGCAGTCTCCTGACCTCCTTGCCTTCGGGGCCGGTCTGGTGGGTTACCAGCGTGGTGCCGAGCATTTTCTGGGCAATTTCGTACACCTCTTCAGGTGATTTTGCCAGTTTGACGCCGCCTGCCTTGCCGCGTCCGCCTGCGTGGATCTGCGCCTTGACGACCACCACGGGGCTCGACTGCTCTTCGAAAAGCTCTATTGCAGCCTGTTTTGCTTCTTCAGCCGAAAATGCTACTATGCCCTTGGGAACGGCCACACCAAACTGTTTCAGGATGCCTTTGCCCTGATACTCATGAATATTCATCGCAGAGGTTCTATGGTTATCGAAGAATGCGCGCCGGTCGAAAACCGGGCTTCAATGCGGAAAAAGTTTAAACTTGATGATAACAAAATTTCTGGTTTTACTGAAACCACTGCGGCTTGTGGCGCAGATTTCTTCGCTTGCCTATGTCTGATCTGAATCGCTGCATGGAACTGGCTTTTCGGGAAGCCATCAAGGCTTATGAAAGCAAAGAGGTGCCGGTCGGTGCGGTGGTGCTCGACCCGAACGGTTTGGTCATCGGCCGTGGCTACAATCAGGTGGAGACTCTTTCGGATGCTACGGCTCATGCCGAAATGATCGCTCTGACTTCAGCGATGGCCACGCTCAATAATAAATATCTCGAAGGGTGTACGCTTGCCGTTACGCTGGAGCCCTGTCCGATGTGCGCCGGAGCGATTGTGCTTTCAAAAATCAGCCGTGTGGTGTTCGGTGCTTGGGATCCCAAAATGGGCGCATCTGGCACTGTGCTCAACGTTACCGGTTGCCGCGCCCTTAATCACCAGCCCGAGGTTTACGGTGGCATCATGGAACACAAATCTGAAAGTCTGTTACAGGACTTTTTTCGCGGGCTAAGAGGGCGGTAGAAGTTCGTGGATCCGGTTGATGGGAGCAAGCAGGCAAGTCCATGAAATAGTGAACTGACAATTCCGTTTCACGCCAGAACATTCTGCTTTTGTGTTCTCTGCTCCATTGCTCACCACCTCTATTTCCAATTACTCATTCCCTGTTTCCCTGATAATATTTTTCAGCGAGCTGGCCAGGTGGGAGACGATGTCCTGGGCCACGCTACTGCCTGTTGAGGGTGCCGAGACCGTGTCGAGGCTTTCGAGCCCGGCTTTCTTGACGGCATTGCTGATGGTGACCGACAGAATCGGATTGCACTCCTTGACAATCTCCTTGACCATGAACGATGCTTCGAACATGCTCTGCTGAATGATTTCCTGCTTGTCTTCGAGCGACAGCATCTGGCAGTGCTTTGAGGTGATGATGCCTGCCAGGCAGGTCAGGTAGGTGTTGGTTGCGCCTGCCAGGAACAGGTTGAGGAAAAACGGTGTCAGCAGGTTACCGCCCGGCAAGAGGGAAGAGAGCGTGTTGCTGAACGAGCACTGGATGATTGGCTTGATGTGGGCCGGAAGCTCATCTTTGTTGAAGTCCGACAAGGGCAGGCATTCGTAAACCGAGCGGAGCAGCACCAGAAACTCCTTTGCCGAGTGATGGCGGTAATAGCTGGAGTAAATGTTCCAGACCAGCTTGATGTTGTTCATCAGCGATGTCGTGGTGCCGTACGAAGTGTTTTGCGCAAAAGCTCCGATGAAGAAGTTTTTTGTGGCTACGGTTTTGGTGGTGTTGAGGGCATCGACCTCATGCAGTTTGAGGTTGGTCTTGACCCAACGCAGATCACCGCTTTTTCTGCTTTCGTTGGGAAGCGTGGTATGCACCGCAAGGGATTTCGAGAGGTACGCGATGTAAGTGTCGAAATGTTGGCCGCCCTCCCTGTCTGCCAATGGCGGAATCTTCGGCGTTTTCCAGAGTCGATAACCGGTGACGGCTGTGATGATGAAAAAAATAGCCCAGAGTGCAAGGAAAGCGTAGCCTGAGAAAGGCAGAAGCCTCTCGAGCAGCATCGACAGGCTGTAAAGCTGGTTGACAGCTATGGCTGCCAGAAGCAGGATGATGAATGAGGACGATAGCCTCAACCAGGAAATCAGATGGCGCTTCATGTCGGCAGGAAGGTGGTTTCTGACCGAAATGCTATTTCGTAACGGGCAAATTGTTCACCCTGTTACATCTTTCATATAAAGTAAGCTATCCGATCTTCCGAGGCAAAAATACTTCCTGCTTTCACTGTTCCTTTTCGATAGCCGGTTTGCTGATGGAGTGGTTTTCGCTCAGGAGGTAATCGTTGAAAATCTCCTCAGCTGTGGGAAGTTGCCAGGAGCCGTCGGGCAACTGGTTGGTGGTCTCTTTCAAACGTGAAACCGTCTGGCCGCAGGTCCAGCAGTCGTAGCGCGCCATGCCTGTGCAGAGGCATGTATGGCCTTTGACGACGAAGCGGCCCTCTGAAGGATTTCTGGATTCAACTGCCTGGTAATAGTCGTCGATGTAGGGACATTTGCCCGAGTTGTCGAGCAGGTAGCCAAGTCCCTCGCAATTGGGCTTTATGCCGTACTGAAGCGTGGGCGACTGCTTGAGCATGCGCATCGGGTAGCCGGTGGGGGAGGCGGTGTTGACCTCGACATCTTCCGGCTGGGCATTGATATAGTGCTGCTTCACCTTGTCCGGAAGTCCCGCCTCCTGTGCAATGGTGAACCGTGTTGCCACCTGAACCGCCGAAGCGCCCATCTGCAGGTACTCAACGGCATCGGTACCGGTGAATATTCCGCCTGCCGGAATGACCGGAATATCAAGGTTCTCTTTTTTCAGAAAGGCGATCGTTTCGGCAACGATAGTTTGCAGGCTTTGTGATTGCCAGTCATCCGGGCTGAAACCGAGATGGCCGCCGGCAAGCGGGCCTTCGACCACGATGTAGTCGGGCAGGCGCTCAAGGCGTGTTGCGCGTTTCATGAAGATCGACAGCGCGCGAACCGACGAGATGATGATTCCGAGCTTGACGTCGCGGAAGCGTTCGTGATCGCTGATCAGATCGAGGGTTCTGAGGTTCAGGCCAGCCGCAAGCGTGATACCGTCGATGCCAGCGTCCATGGCCGTCTGTAAGCGCACCTTGAGAGTCGCGGCGGAGTTGTTCATGGTGAGCTTCTCCATGCAGTTCATGAAGATCGCTCCGTCTCCCGTTTTCTGGTTCATCGTAAACTCAACAAAGCGCTTCTGTGCTTCTGCGAGCTGCTCCAGATCGAACTGTATGGTCGATTTGTCCGGGTTGTTGATATTCGACGCGTACCTCTGGCGCTTGTCGCTGGTGTAGGTGGTGCCGAACATCTGGTCGCAAACCTGCATGACCTCGGCATCGGAGATATGGCCGATGCCTCCCAGCCGTGCCGCCGAGAGTGCAAGCTCCGAAGTCGAGATGTTGACTCCCATGCCGCCGATCACGATAGGGACAAACTCTTTTCCGCCGAGCGTAAATCTGAAATTGTTGACGTTCATGGTGGTTCAGATCCGATACGTGCTGATTACTGAGGTACTGCCCGGAGGGCACCGCTGATTGGTTCCGTCATTCGATGGACAGCATTTGCCAGTGCCATGGAGTCAGGTTTGCTCATCAAGCGTCAAAAATCATATAAGATAGAACATTTTGATCGATAATGCCATACCAAGCTGTTCAACGCAAGAGAAAAAAACATCCGGTCACGACTGAGAGCGGGTTGACGACATCTGCAAGGTTGGTCGACAGAATGTTTGAGAATGGGATTCCAGAATATTAAATTGACAGGCCTGTAAATGGGCGCACTCTTTCCTTTTTCAAAAAATATCTAATAGAGTTTAGGAGCGTTACATGAAAAAACTTGTCCTGCTGAGGCACGGCGAAAGCCAGTGGAACAGGGAAAACCGTTTTACCGGCTGGGTTGATATCGATCTTTCGGATAAAGGAAGGGAAGAGGCCAGCGCCGCCGGTCAGCTCCTGAAGGATGAGGGCTTTGAGTTCGACATGGCATACTCCTCAGTGCTCAAGCGTGCTATCAGGACGCTCTGGACGGTGCTCGATCGTATGGATCTGATGTGGATTCCCGTCACCAGGTCATGGCGGCTCAACGAGCGCCACTATGGTGCGCTTCAGGGCCTGAACAAGGCTGAGACCGCTCAGCGCCACGGCGACGAGCAGGTGCTGATCTGGCGCCGCAGCTACGATACTCCGCCTCCGGCTCTCGAGCCCAGCGACGAGCGCTGGCCGGGCAAGGATCGTCGCTATGCCGATCTCACTGCTGAACAACTTCCTGCCACCGAATGCCTGAAAGATACGGTCGCCCGCTTTCTGCCCTATTGGCACGAGACCATCGCGCCGCAGATCATGGATGGCAAACGCGTTATCATTACGGCTCATGGCAACTCGCTCCGCGCTCTGGTCAAGTATCTCGACAATATTTCCGATGAGGATATCGTCGGCCTCAACATTCCGACCGGAATTCCGCTTGTGTACGAGCTTGACGATGATTTGAAGCCGATCAGAAGTTACTACCTCGGCGATCAGGAAGAGCTGAAGAAGGCCCAGGAGGCTGTAGCCAAGCAGGGTAAGGCCTGAGGCCGGAATGGTGAACGATCCGGTTTCGCCGTTCTGCCGACTGCGTTGAAGGGGACTTCAGTGTAGTCTTAAATGGTCAGGATTTTTTTATCCAATACCTTATATTCTGGCCTTTGAACGAGGAACGTCCCGTTTTTTTGAATTTTTCTGAATTGATGTGCCTGAAAATATGAAAGCAAAGCATGAAGGGGGACTGTATGATCCGCAGTTCGAGCATGATGCCTGCGGTGTAGGATTTGTTGCCAACATCAAGGGTGCCAAGTCTCATGAAATCATTCAGCAGGGCTTGCAGGTTCTGGTGAACATGAAGCATCGTGGGGCCACCGGCTATGAGAAGAACACTGGCGATGGTGCCGGCATTATGCTGCAGATCCCCGACAAGTTCATGCGCAAAGTCTGCGCTGAGAGGAACATCGAGCTTCCCGCTCCGGGCGAATACGGTGTCGGCATGGTTTTTCTTCCGCCGGACCTTACGCAGCGCCGAGCCATCGAGGATATTTGTCGTCAGATGGTGCAGGCCGAAGGTCAGAAGTACCTCGGCCTTCGCAAGGTGCCGACCGACAACTCCACGCTTGGCCAGATGGCTCGTTCACAAGAGCCGGTCGTGAAGCAGATTTTCGTGGGGCGTGGCAACGATAACATGACGGAGCTGGAGTTCGAGCGCAAACTCTACGTCATCCGCCGTCGTATTTTCAAGCGTGTTCGCTTTACTTCCGGCCTGCTTGGCAGCGGTTATTTCTATGCTACGAGCTTTTCGTCCCGCACTATTGTCTATAAAGGCATGCTCAATCCGGAGCAGGTCGAGGAGTTTTATCCCGAGCTGAAAGATCCGGACATGGAGAGCGCCATCGCGATGGTGCATTCGCGCTTCAGCACCAATACCTTCCCGAGCTGGGACCGCGCTCATCCGTACCGCTTCCTGAGCCACAACGGCGAGATCAACACACTTCGCGGCAACGTGAACTGGATGAAGGCTCGCGAGAAGAACATGCGCTCCTCCATCTTCAAGGGTGCTCTTGAAGAGATCAAGCCGATTCTGCTCGAAGAGGGCAGTGACTCGGCAACGCTCGACAACGCTTTTGAGCTGCTCGTCATGTCTGGCCGTTCGATGGCCCACGCGGCCATGATGGTTATTCCGGAACCGTGGTCGGGTAATGAGTCGATGGATCCCGATAAACGCGCATTCTACGAATATCACAGCTGCCTCATGGAGCCGTGGGACGGTCCCGCATCGGTGGTCTTCACCGACGGCGTTCAGATCGGTGCGGTTCTCGACCGTAATGGCCTGCGTCCGTCGCGCTACTATATCACCAGCGATGATCTGGTTGTGATGGCCTCCGAGGTTGGCGTGCTCGACATCGATCCTGAAAAGATCATCAAAAAGGATCGACTACAGCCGGGCCGCATGTTCCTGGTCGATACCAACGAGGGGCGCATTATCTCCGATGAAGAGATCAAGCAGAGCATTGCTGCCGAGAAGCCCTACAAGGAGTGGATCGACAAGAATGTCATCGACATCGATTCGCTGCCGGAGCGTGAGCTGATGAAGAATCCCGATGTGGACAACTACAGCATCACCGCACGTCAGAAGGCGTTTGGCTACACCCATGAGGATATTACCTTGCAGGTCAGGCCGATGGCCCAGAATGGTATCGAGCGCATCGCGTCGATGGGTCAGGATACCCCGCTGGCCGTGCTCTCGAACCGTCCGAGGCTGTTGTACGATTACTTCAAGCAGCTTTTCGCACAGGTGACCAACCCGCCGATCGACTCGATCAGGGAGGAGATCGTCACTTCGACAACAGTGATGCTCGGTACCGAAGGCAATCTGCTCGAAGCCGAGGAGATCAACTGCCGTCGCCTGCGCATTCCGCATCCGATTCTGACCAACGAGGACCTCGAAAAGATTCGTGGTATCGATAAGCCAGGCTTCAAGGCGATCACTCTGCCGATTTTCTACAACGTCGCAGAGGGTGGTCAGGGAATCCAGGAGACCATGCAGGATCTGTACCGTCAGGCCGAGAAGGCGATCAACCATGACGGCGTCAACATTATTATTCTCTCCGACAAGGGCGAACTTGAAAAGTCGCGGGCTCCGATTCCGGCGCTTCTGGCTCTTGCCGGCTTCCATCACTTCCTTATCAGCGCGGGTCTCAGAACCAAGGTGGGCCTGATTCTTGAGTCGGGCGAGCCGCGCACGGTGCATCACTTCTCGATGCTGATCGGCTACGGTGCGGGGGCGATCAACCCCTACCTGGCGTTCGAGACCATCAGCCAGCAGGTGGCCGAGGGGCGCATCACCATCGACGAGAAGAAGGCGATCAAGAACTATGTCAAAGCGCTGATCAAGGGTGTGGTCAAGACCATGGCCAAGATGGGCATCTCGACCGTGCAGAGCTACCGCGGAGCGCAGATCTTTGAGGCGGTCGGCCTGAACACCGAGGTGGTCGATGCCTACTTTACCAAGACAGCATCCCGCATCGAGGGCATTGGGCTCGACACGCTGGCCGAGGAGGTTAAAAAGCGTCACGAAACCGCGTTCCCGCCCGGTGGCAACAAGGTCAATCGTGGCCTGGAGGCCGGTGGCGACCGCAAGTGGCGTCACGATGGCGAGTTCCATCTGTTCAATCCGGAAACAATTCACTATCTGCAGCACTCCTGCCGTACGGGCGATTACGAGCTGTTCAAGAAGTACGAAAAGCTCATTGACGAGCAGAGCGAGCACTATTGCACGATTCGCGGTTTGATGAATATCCGCGTACCCGGCAAGTCGATTCCAATCGATGAGGTCGAACCGGTCGAGGAGATTGTCAAACGCTTCAAAACTGGAGCCATGTCGTACGGTTCCATCAGCAAGGAGTCGCACGAGGCGCTGGCCATTGCAATGAACCGCCTCGGCGGCAAGAGCAACACCGGCGAGGGGGGCGAAGATCCGGATCGTTTTACGCCGGATGCCAATGGTGACAGCCGCATGTCTGCCATCAAGCAGGTTGCATCTGGCCGCTTCGGCGTGACCAGCGAATACCTGACCAATGCGCAGGAAATCCAGATCAAGATGGCGCAGGGCGCCAAGCCCGGTGAGGGCGGCCAGCTGCCCGGCACCAAGGTCTATCCGTGGGTGGCCAAAACTCGCCACTCGACCCCCGGCGTGGGGCTGATTTCACCGCCGCCGCATCACGATATTTACTCGATCGAAGACTTGGCTCAGCTCATTTTCGATCTCAAGAACGCCAATCGCGCGGCGCGCATCAACGTCAAGCTGGTTTCGACGGTTGGCGTCGGTACTATCGCTGCGGGTGTTGCGAAAGCTCACGCTGACGTGGTGCTCATCAGCGGCCACGATGGTGGCACTGGCGCTTCGCCTATTTCGAGCATCATGCATGCCGGTATGCCGTGGGAACTCGGTCTGGCCGAAACGCACCAGACCCTCATGCTCAACAACCTGCGCAGCAGGATCGTTGTCGAGGTTGATGGTCAGCTCAAGACTGCTCGCGACATTGTCATCGCGGCCATGCTCGGCGCCGAGGAGTTCGGCTTCGCTACCACCTGCCTTGTCGTCATGGGCTGTATCATGATGCGCTGTTGCCAGGATGACTCCTGCCCGGTGGGTATCGCCACGCAGAACCCGGAGCTTCGCAAGAACTTCAAAGGCAAGCCGGAGGATGTCGAGAACTTCATGCGCTTCCTTGCCCAGGGCGTGCGTGAGTACATGGCCCAGCTCGGTATTCGCACGCTCAACGAGCTCGTGGGCCGTTCTGACCTGCTTGCGACTTCGCGTACCATCGAGCACTGGAAAGCAAGGGGAGTTGATCTCTCCAAGATGTTGCACCAGGTCGATACGGGCGACAACGATACGTCGTATTGCACCATCAAGCAGGAGCACGGCATCGAAGAGAGCCTCGATATCAAGACCCTGCTCGCCATTTGCGAGCCGGCTATCAAACGGGGCGAAAAGGTTTCAACCACGCTTCCGATCAAGAATATTAACCGTGTGGCAGGCACTATTGTTGGCCACGAGGTGACCAAGGTGTGGGGAAGCAAAGGGCTTCCGGATGATACTATCCACCTCAAGTTCATGGGTTCGGCCGGTCAGAGTCTCGGCGCGTTCATCCCGAACGGTATGACCATCGAGCTGGTGGGTGACGCGAACGACTACATCGGCAAGGGTCTTTCGGGTGGCCGGATGGTGGTTTATCCGCCGAAAGCATCGACGTTCGTGCCCGAAGAGAACATCATCGTTGGCAATGTGGCCTTCTACGGCGCGACCTCCGGTGAAGCCTTCATTCGCGGCATGGCTGGCGAACGCTTCTGCGTGCGCAACAGCGGCATGGAAGCGGTTGTCGAAGCGGTGGGTGACCACGGTTGCGAGTACATGACTGGCGGCAAGGTGATCATTCTCGGCAAGACCGGTCGCAACTTTGCGGCAGGCATGTCTGGTGGTGTGGCTTACGTCTATGACGTTGACGGAGCTTTTGCCGGACGCTGCAACCAGCAGATGGTGAGCCTCTCGCCTGTCGAAGAGTCGGAAGAGCTCGCATGGCTCAAGTCCAAAGTTGAGCAGCATGTGGCTGAAACCGGCAGTGAGCTTGGCAAAGGCCTGCTCAACGAGTGGCAGAACGCCTCGCAGCGTTTTATCAAGGTGCTGCCGAATGACTACCAGCGCGCCATCGACGCAATGAGAGAGGTCGAAGCGCAGGGCCTGACCGGCGACGAAGCCGTCATGGCAGCTTTTCAGAAAAATGTGCATGATCCTTCCCGTGTCTCGGGGAACTAAATTATCAGGGGTAACCCGAACAACGCATTACGACTTATGGGTAAACTGAAAGGATTTATGGAGTACCGGAGAGCCCTTCCTGGAGGCAGGGAGCCTCTGGAGAGAATAAAGGACTGGCAGGAGTTCCACGAAGAGATGCCGGAGGAACAACTCGCAGAACAGGGCGCGCGGTGTATGGATTGCGGCACTCCGTTCTGCCACTCGGGCATGATGCTCAGTGGCATGACCACCGGCTGCCCGATTCACAACCTCATTCCAGAGTGGAACGATCATGTCTATCGCGGTTTCTGGCGCGACGCTTACGAGCGGTTGATGAAGACCAACAACTTCCCGGAGTTTACCGGCAGAGTCTGCCCCGCACCGTGCGAAGGTTCCTGCGTGCTCGGCATCATCGAGCCGCCGGTGACCATCAAGAATATCGAGTGTTCAATTATCGAACACGCCTTTGCCGAAGGGTGGGTTGAGCCGAAGGAGATCGCCGTCAGAACCGGCAAGACGGTTGCTGTCGTTGGTTCCGGACCGTCGGGTCTGGCCTGCGCCGATCAGCTCAACAAAGCGGGCCATTCGGTCACTGTGTTTGAGCGTGACGACCGGATTGGCGGCCTTTTGATGTACGGCATTCCGAACATGAAGCTTGACAAGCAGCAGGTTGTGCAGCGCCGCGTCGATCTCATGAAAGAGGAGGGCGTGAAGTTCGTCACCGGCACCGAGATTGGAGTGAACTATCCGGCAGACAAACTGCTCTCGGAATACGATGCAGTTGTGCTCTGCACCGGCGCAACCAACCCCCGCGATCTTAATGCCGATGGCCGCGAGCTTGAAGGCATTCATTTCGCGATGGAGTTCCTTCGTGCAGGCACCAAGGCTGTGCTAGACGGCACTGAGCCCGAGCTGTCGGCAAAGGGTAAAGATGTGGTTGTGATCGGTGGCGGCGATACCGGTACTGACTGTGTGGCCACGTCGCTTCGCCAGGGCTGTAAGAGCGTTATTCAGCTTGAAATCATGCCAAAGCCAGCTGATTTCCGCCAGGATGACAATCCGTGGCCTGAATGGCCGAAGGTCTTCAAAGTCGATTACGGTCAGGAAGAGGCCAAAGCCGTGCAGGGTGAAGACCCTCGCAAATATCTCATGATGACCAAAAAATTCATCGGCGAGAACGGCAACCTGAGTGCTGTCGAGGTCTCGAAAGTTGAATGGATCAACCAGGAAGGGCGCACTATTCCTGTTCCAGTATCCGGCAGCGAAGAGATCATTTCTGCTGATCTGGTACTGCTCGCGATGGGTTTTCTCGGCCCCGAATCGCAGCTTCTTGAATCGCTTGGCGTCGAAACGGACGGACGCAGCAACATCAAGGCCGACACCAGCAGCTACCGTACCAGCGTTGACAACGTTTTCGCTGCCGGAGATGCCCGTCGTGGTCAGAGTCTTGTTGTCTGGGCCATTAACGAAGGTCGCGAAGCCGCACGTGAGTGCGACCGCTTCCTGATGGGCAGCACCAGCCTGCCGTGAACGAAACGGCAGGATGAAGCGTTGCAAGAGAATCAAAGAGAGGCCCTGAGGCTGAATAATTTTTACTAGGTGTCATGGAACAGCAAAAACTGAGAGAACTTCTCGATACTTTGCATCAAGAGCTTGCAGAGGTCGGAAAGGTCGATGAAAAGACCGAAGAGGTCCTCTCCACCCTCAGGGAGGATATATCCAAGCTTGTCAAGGGCGGTAAGGAAGCGTGCGAAGAGGAGGAGAGCCTGACTGATCGCATGAGCGATGCTATCAGCCATTTTGAAGAGGATCACCCTCGCGTCAGCATCATGATCCAGCACGTTCTCGACAGCCTTGCCCGCATGGGATTGTAAGCGTTTTGGCGCTTGCCAGCCTCTTGTACTCAGTCATGATCGAGCTCGTTCCAACTAATCGGGACGGGCTCAAGGTCACCAAACATCTCAGGGCTTCAGCCCAATCAGTTCAATCATATGAGTTCGCATTCTGTGGTTGACGTATCAACCGGTATCAAATGACCAAAGATAAAGAGCCACGTAAGGACAAAACCGGCGGCAGAAAGAACCTTGGAGGAGAGTCCCCAGTGGTTTGCTCTTTCTGCGGCAGAACCAGCCATGAGGTCAACAGCATGGTGGCCGGCCCTAATGCCTTCATCTGCGATCGCTGTATTCTCAGCTCGGTTGAGATTCTGCGTAAAGAGATCAGCGCCATCCGCCATCCGGAGAAAACGGATGAGCCAGCTTTCCAGCCACGCCTGAAGAGCCCTTTAAATATCAAGGAGGCTCTCGATCAGTACGTCATCGGTCAGGAGCGCGCCAAAAAATCGCTCTCCGTTGCGGTTTATAACCACTACAAGCGCATCGACGCTCAGGAATGGTCAGGAGAGGACGAGGTTGAAATCGAAAAGAGCAATATTTTGCTCATCGGCCCCACCGGTACTGGCAAGACGTTGCTTGCCCAAACGCTGGCCAACCTGCTCGAAGTACCATTTACCATTGCTGATGCTACATCGCTTACCGAAGCGGGTTACGTGGGTGACGATGTCGAAACCATTCTTGCCCGTCTTCTGCACGCCGCCGATTTCAACCTCGAACGCGCTGAACGCGGCATCATTTACGTCGATGAAATCGACAAGATTGCCCGCAAATCGGCCAACGTCTCGATCACCCGAGACGTCTCCGGCGAAGGCGTGCAGCAGGCGCTGCTCAAGATTCTCGAAGGTTCGGTGGTCGGCGTTCCCCCGAAAGGCGGCCGCAAGCACCCTGAGCAGCAGTTGATCAACATCAACACCAAGAACATCCTCTTCATCTGCGGAGGAGCGTTCGAGGGACTCGACAAAATCATAGCCCGCCGTGTCTCCAAATCGTCGATGGGCTTCGGATCCAAGGTCAAAGACAAACAGGCCGGCTACGACCCCGAGATTCTCAAGCTTGTCACTCAGGACGACCTGCACGAATACGGTCTCATCCCCGAATTCATCGGTCGCCTGCCCGTCATGTCCGCGCTTGAACCGCTCGATGAAGCTGCGCTGCATAACATTCTCACCGAGCCCAAGAACGCACTTGTCAAACAGTACAAGCGCCTTTTCGAGATGGATGGTGTTGAACTTGAGTTTACCGAAGAGGCCTTTGGCAGGGTCGTGGAAATTGCTCTTGAGCGCGGTACCGGTGCACGAGCCCTTCGCTCTGTACTTGAAAACGTCATGATTGACATCATGTTCGAACTGCCGACCCTCAAGGATGTCCAGAAATGCATCATTACTCCTGAAACTATCGACAAGATTAGCGGACCGGTGTATGAGAAAAAGGATGGAAAAGAGCGTTTAACTGCTTGAAGAAGGTCCTGAAAAGAATCTGAAAAACAGTTTGCATTCAGTAGAGAAAGTCCTATATTAAGGCCTTCCTGAAAGGGCGGTTAGCTCAGTTGGTTAGAGCGCTACCTTGACACGGTAGAGGTCAGAAGTTCGAATCTTCTATCGCCCACATCCTCCGTAAAGCCCTGTAAGTCAATAACTTACAGGGCTTTTTCTATTCTGCTGAAAACCCCGATAACTGGCTAAAAACAGCTCGATTTACGCGTTTTTACTTGTTGTTAAGCCCTATTTAATCGATAGTTATCGATTTTGCGACGCATATGCGACGTGAGAATGCATTCCTCGGGGTAAGATTTCGTAAAATAACACTTTGTGTCTCCTGCCGTTCCCCTGATGGTAAACAAGGAGCGCTTGGATGTTCTTGCATTTTTGTCACTATTGATACCTTGGGCTTTTAATTATGCTTCATGACTAGAACAGCGGTCTAGTTCTGAGAATGTTGAGGATGATCAAGTATAGGTTTTGGTTCCGATAATTGTATCGGAATTCGCACTCTTTGCGGTGCAGATAGAAGGTGCTCTTACTCATGCCTCGAAACTTGGCGAGCAGGGTTTTGACCAGTCCCCAAAAGCCTTCAATGCCGTTGATATGGTTACGGCTTTTGGCGAATTCATTCTTGCTATGATCGATGCGGAAGTGCTTGTTGTAGCCCACGTCCACCAGGCCATCGTAGCTCCAGACCATCGGCGTAGATGACGCTATCACGAGTCACTTTTACTCGTATAATGTTTTTCTGTTTTAGGTTAGCTCCATCCGGCACAATCTGCATGTCCACTTTTCCGTGCCGTTTAACGAGGCCAAAAATGATGGTTTTGCCATAAGCGCCACGCCCTCGTTGGCCCCGAACCCGACGAGCTCCGAAAAAGGATTCGTCAACTTCGATCTCGCCCGCCGGACAAGGGTGATTGATGCTCACAATGTTCGGCAATTCGTTCTCGAATAGCCTTGAGGTATCGGTTCACGGTATTGCGGTTCAGTCCACTGAGCAAAGTGATCTGAGTGGCGTCCAAATCAGCAGCAAAAGAGCGAACCAGCACCCTGAATTTGGCCTCTGAAATTCTTGAACGGTTTACGTATCGGTTATTTGTTTGCAGAACAGGAGGTTAGAAACCTTTCTAACCTCCTGTTCTAGTCATGATCTTTTCTTATTGTGATCAAGTACTGTGGTAGAGAGATCGGTAAAGTAACGTATTTGTTGTGGAATAAACGTTGCAAAATTTAAGAAAAAATATAGTTTTAAAATGTTTTAGCTGTAATTGTGCAGAATTCCACTAATTACCCCTTTTTCGTTCTTTTCCGCCTTCAGATAAGCCGACATAAAGTCGCGCTCTTGCAGTACAATAATAGTATTTAAGCCGCTTGTACAGGGTGATAACTCTCAAACCTCAAGATCGCCATGCCTGACACCATCGTTTTTCTTGACAGCAGAGTCGCAGATCAAGAAACCCTCCTTGCCTCTTTTGACAGTACAATCGAAGTCATTTTTCTCGATGCAGACCGCGACGGTCTGACGCAGATTGCTGATGCGCTTTCGGGAAAATCGGGTTACTCCTCTATCCAGATATTTTCCCACGGTTCTCCAGGGACGCTTCTGCTTGGTAGCACGGTGCTGAATGCCTCCAATCTTGATGCTTATGCATTCCAGTTATCAGTAATCGGCAATTCCCTGACCGATACGGGTGATTTGCTGCTTTATGGGTGTAATGTCGGAGATGAAATAGAAGGGCAGGCATTTGTCGAAAGATTATCGGACCTCACCGGCGCTGATGTGGCCACATCGGATGATGTGAGTGGCGGTGATGCTGTTGGTGGTGATTGGGAGCTTGAAGTGCAGACGGGGGTTATAGAGCAGCAATCGGAACAGTTGCCTGCTGATTATGCTGGTGTGCTTGACGGTGAAACAAGTACCGAGTTTCGTGTCAACACCTATGTGGATAGTAGTCAATCTTCTCCCTCAGTGACGTCACTCTCTGATGGCGGCTTCGTCGTGACGTGGCAATCAAATGGTCAGGATGGCTCTTATGATGGCATCTACGGTCAGCGCTACGATGCGGGTGGCAATACCATTGGCAGTGAGTTCCAGATTAACACCTATACAGATCGTTATCAAGAACGTGCATCAGTGACGTCGTTGTCTGATGGGGGTTTCGTGGTGACGTGGTCATCTGACGGTCAGGATGGGTCGGGAGATGGCATCTACGGCCAGCGCTACGATGCGGATGGCAATACCATTGGCAGTGAGTTCCAGATCAACAGCTACACAGCGAATAATCAATTTTATCCCTCAGTGACGTCGTTGTCTGATGGGGGTTTCGTGGTGACGTGGTCATCTGACGGTCAGGATGGCTCTTATGATGGCATCTACGGTCAGCGCTACGATGCGGATGGCAATACCATTGGCAGTGAGTTTCAGGTCAACAGCTACACAACGAGTGCTCAATCTTCTCCCTCAGTGACGTCGCTCTCTGATGGCGGCTTCGTGGTGACATGGCAATCAAATGGCCAGGATAGCTCTTTAGGTGGCATCTACGGTCAGCGCTACGATGCGGATGGCAATACCATTGGCAGTGAGTTCCAGATCAACACCTATACATATAGTGGTCAATATCATCCCTCAATGGCGTCGCTCTCTGATGGCGGTTTCGTCGTGGCGTGGCAATCATATGGTCAGGATGGCTCTGGATATGGTATCTACGGCCAGCGCTACGACGCGGATGGCAATACCATTGGCAGTGAGTTCCAGATCAACAGCTACACAACGAGTGCTCAATCTGATCCCTCAGTTGCATTGCTCTCTGATGGCGGCTTCGTGGTGACATGGCAATCAAATGGTCAGGATGGTTCTTATGATGGCATCTACGGTCAGCGCTACGATGCGGATGGCAATACCATTGGCAGTGAGTTCCAGATCAACACCTATACATATAGTGGTCAATATCATCCCTCAATGGCGTCGCTCTCTGATGGCGGCTTCGTGGTGACATGGCAATCAAATGGTCAGGATGGCTCTGGATATGGTATCTATGGTCAGCGCTACGACGCGGAGGGGAATCCCGTCAGCATTTCAAGTGAGATAAGTGCCCCCTCATTAAACTTATTTAACGGTCCTGTACAGGTGACTGATGAAAATACTGAGGTTACAATTACGCTCTCAGATTTGATAGCAACAGGAGATGAAGCTGATGCCGATGGTACGGTGCAAGCTTTCAGGGTTAGTAGCATTTCGAGCGGAACCTTGCGGATTGGAACAGATGCCGCAAGTGCAACAGCATTTGATCCTGCGACAAACAATTTGATCGATGCAACGCATCAGGCATACTGGACGCCAGACTTAGATTTTAAAGGAATCCAGGGAGCATTCAGTGTTTTCGCTGTAGATAATCAAGGATTAGAATCTGCAACCGCAATTGAGGCTACTGTGGATGTGACAGCGCTGAATGATACGGGGGTAGGGCTTGAATTTCAGGTTAACTCATACAATCGTAATTCTCAATCTGATCCCTCAGTAGCGTCGCTGTACGGCGGTGGCTTCGTCGTAACGTGGCAATCATATGGTCAGGATGGCTCTTCTGATGGCATCTACGGTCAGCGCTACGATGCAGATGGCAATACCGTTGGCAGCGAGTTCCAGATCAACACCTATACAGATAGTGAGCAATCGTCTCCCTCAGTGGCATCGCTCTCTGATGGCGGCTTCGTTGTAACGTGGCAATCGTGGGTTGATGGCTCTGAATATGACATCTACGGCCAGCGCTACGATGCGAGTGGCAATACCGTTGGCAGCGAGTTCCAGATCAACACCTATACATATGCTGAGCAATCGTCTCCCTCAGTTGCATCGCTCTCTGATGGCGGTTTCGTGGTGACGTGGCAATCATATGGTCAGGATGGCTCTCATGATGGCATCTACGGTCAGCGCTACGATGCATCGGGGAATGCCATTGGCAGCGAGTTCCAGATCAACACCTATACATATGGTGAGCAATTGTCTCCTTCTGTGACGTCACTGTCAGATGGCGGATTTGTGGTGACATGGTCATCTGACGATCAGGATGGCTCTTATGATGGCATCTACGGCCAGCGCTACGATGCGAGTGGCAATACCGTTGGCAGCGAGTTCCAGATCAACACCTATACATATAGTAAGCAATCGTCTCCCTCAGTTGCATCGCTCTCTGATGGCGGATTTGTGGTGACATGGTCATCTGACGGTCAGGATGGCTCTTATGATGGCATCTACGGGCAGCGTTACGATGCGGATGGCAATACCGTTGGCAGCGAGTTCCAGATCAACACCTATACAGATAATCTTCAATTTTCTCCCTCAGTGACGTCGCTTGCTGACGGCGGCTTCGTGGTGACATGGCAATCAAATGGTCAGGATGGCTCTCATGATGGCATCTACGGTCAGCGCTACGATGCGGGTGGCAATACCGTTGGCAGCGAGTTCCAGATCAACACCTATACAGATAATCAACAACAAAATCCTTCTGTGACGTCACTGTCAGATGGCGGATTTGTGGTGACATGGTCATCTGACGGTCAGGATGGCTCTCATGATGGCATCTACGGCCAGCGCTACGATGCGGATGGCAATACTACCATTAGCAGCGAGTTCCAGATCAACACTTATACAGATAATCAACAACAAAATTCCTCAGTGACGTCGCTTGCTGATGGCGGCTTCGTCGTAACGTGGCAATCAAATGGTCAGGATGGTTCTTATGATGGCATCTACGGTCAGCGCTACGATGCGGGTGGCAATACCGTTGGCAGTGAGTTCCAGATCAACACCTATACAGATAATCAACAACAAAATTCCTCAGTAACGTCGCTCTCTGATGGCGGCTTCGTGGTGACGTGGCAATCAAATGGTCAGGATGAGTCCTCTTTTGGCATCTACGGTCAGCGCTACGATGCGGATGGCAATACCGTTGGCAGTGAGTTCCAGATCAACACCTGTACAGATAATCTTCAATCTGATCCCTCAGTGACGTCGCTCTCTGATGGCGGCTTCGTGGTGACGTGGCAATCAAATGGTCAGGATGGGGCCTATTATGGCATCTACGGTCAGCGCTACGATGCGAGTGGCAATACCATTGGCAGTGAGTTCCAGATCAACACTTATACAGATAATCAACAACAAAATCCCTCAGTAGCGTCGCTCTCTGATGGCGGCTTCGTCGTGACATGGCAATCAAATGGTCAGGATGGGGCCTATTATGGCATCTACGGTCAGCGCTACGATGCGAGTGGCAATACCGTTGGCAGCGAGTTCCAGATCAACACCTATACAGATAATCAACAACAAAATTCCTCAGTGACGTCACTTGCTGACGGCGGCTTCGTGGTGACGTGGCAATCAAATGGTCAGGATGGCTCTTATGATGGCATCTACGGTCAGCGCTACGATGCGGCTGGCAATACCGTTGGCAGCGAGTTCCAGATCAACACCTATACAGATAGTACTCAATCGTCTCCCTCTGTGGCTTCGCTCTCTGATGGCGGCTTCGTGGTGGCGTGGCAATCAAATGGTCAGGATGAGTCCTCTTTTGGCATCTACGGTCAGCGCTACGATGCGGATGGCAATACCGTTGGCAGTGAGTTCCAGATCAACACCTATACAGATAATCTTCAATTTTCTCCCTCAGTGACCTCGCTTGCTGATGGCGGCTTCGTGGTGACGTGGGAATCAAATGGTCAGGATGGGTCTAGTGATGGCATCTACGGGCAACGTTACGATGCGGATGGCAATCCGATTGCATTGGTTATCCCAAACCAGATTCCAACACTGACACAGTTCAGCGAACCTGTCGAGACAACCAACGAAGATACCGAGGTGGAAATCGCGTTTTCAAAGCTAATGGCGACCGGTAACGAATCCGATGCGGACGGTACGGTTGAGGGTTTTGTTGTTAAAAGCGTGACGAGCGGTACGCTTCGGATAGGTGCTGATGCCGCAAGTGCGACTCCCTACGATGAGGTAACAAACAAACGAATCGATGGGACAAACCATGCCTACTGGACACCTGACGAGAATGCAAATGGAGAGCTTGGCGCGTTCAGCGTCGTGGCGGTGGACAACGAAGGTGCTGAATCCTATACACCGATTGAAGCAAAAGTAAATGTAATGGCAGTCAACGACGCGCCGACGGTAGCGACGGCAATTGCGGATGCCAGCACCGCTGAAGACGCGCTCTACAGTTACAATGCATCGGTGAACTTCACGGACGTCGATGCCGGAGACGAACTGAGCTTCACGGCTACACTGGAGGATGGCAGCGCCTTGCCGGGATGGCTGACGATTGACGAGACTACGGGAGTACTGAGTGGCACACCGTCGAATGACGACGTTGGTGTGCTCAACGTCAAGGTGACAGCCACTGACCTCGCAGGATCAAGCGCATCGGATGTGTACCAGCTGACAGTAACCAACGAGAACGACGCGCCGACGGTCGAGACGGTAATCCCTGATGCGAGTACCGCTGAAGATGCCGCCTACAGCTACGACGCTTCGGTAAACTTCACGGACGTCGATGCCGGAGACGAGCTGAGCTTCACGGCTACACTGGAGGATGGCAGCGCCTTGCCGGGATGGCTGACGATTGACGAGACTACGGGAGTACTGAGTGGCACACCGTCGAATGACGACGTTGGTGTGCTCAATGTCAGGGTGACGGCCACCGATCTTGCCGGAGCGAGCGTATCGGATGTGTACCAGCTGACGGTAACGAACGAGAACGACGCACCGACGGTCGAGACGGTAATCCCTGATGCGAGTACCGCTGAAGATGCCGCCTACAGCTACGACGCTTCGGTAAACTTCACGGACGTCGATGCCGGGGACGAGCTGAGCTTCACGGCTACACTGGAGGATGGCAGCGCCTTGCCGGGATGGCTGACGATTGACGAGACTACGGGAGTACTGAGTGGCACACCGTCGAATGACGACGTTGGTGTGCTCAATGTCAGGGTGACGGCCACCGATCTTGCCGGAGCGAGCGTATCGGATGTGTACCAGCTGACGGTAACGAACGAGAACGACGCACCGACGGTCGAGACGGTAATCCCTGATGCGAGTACCGCTGAAGATGCCGCCTACAGCTACGACGCTTCGGTAAACTTCACGGACGTCGATGCCGGAGACGAGCTGAGCTTTACGGCTACACAGGAGGACGGCAGCGCCTTGCCGGGATGGCTGACGATTGACGAGACTACAGGAGTACTGAGCGGCACGCCAGAAAACGGGGATGTGGGCGTGTTCAACGTCAAGGTGACAGCCACCGACCTTGCCGGAGCAAGCGTATCGGATGTGTACCAGCTGACAGTGACAGCTATGAGCGTCAATACTCCACCGCAACTTATAAACCCCATATCCGATACAAGTACTGCCGAAGGGGTGCTCTACAGCTATGACGCTTCGGCGAACTTCATGGACGATGATGCCGGTGATACTCTCACGTATAGTGCAACCTTGGAAGGCGGAATGGCATTGCCCGACTGGCTGACGATCGACGAGACTACGGGAGTGCTGAGCGGGACGCCGGAAAACGGAGATGCCAATGTGCTCAATGTGTCAGTGACAGCGACGGACCATTCTGGAGCAAGCGTCTCGGACTCTTATATGCTTATTGTGACAAACAGAGCATACAATGAAACATCTGGAGATGACAACTTGCAAGGTAGTAACGGGGATGACGTCATCTATGGTGCCGCTGGTGATGATTGGCTCGTAGGGGGGCGTGGCGATGATATCCTGGTTGGCGGAACCGGCAACGACACCATGTTTGGTGGAACCGGGGACGACACCTACTATGTAGATAGCGAGCAAGATACTGTTATCGAGTCTTGGTTCCGTTTCGGGCAATCTGGAAATGACACGGTTATAGCAAGTGTTGACTGGACGCTCGGTTATGGCATCGAAAACCTTGAGCTCATTGGAAATAAAGACCTCAATGGAACGGGTAATTCCCTTGACAACCTGATGACTGGCAATGACGGGAACAATGTGCTTCAAGGACTTTTTGGTGATGACATCCTTGAGGGTGGTCTCGGCAATGATACGCTGGATGGCGGTTGGGGCAATGATGTGCTGACAGGAGGAGAGGGCGCAGACTACCTGACCGGTGGATGGGGACGCGATGTTTTTCGCTATACCGATCAAAGTGAAAGCGGTGTGATAGAGGAACACATGGACACTATCAGTGATTTCGAATATCGTCGTGACAAGATTGACCTTTCGGGCATCGACGCCGATACAACAGAGGCAGGAGACCAGGCGTTCAGCTCTGATATTCTCAGTGATACCGAAGCATTTACCGAAGCCGGGCAATTGCGTTTCGACAGTTCCAGTGGCATCCTTTACGGGAATACAGACGCTGATACAGACTCTGAATTCGCGATCGAATTGCTAGGAGTGACTTCAGTTGATGTCACAGCCTTGCTCTTATGATATTTTTGACGGCTGTTATCCATGAGACAGTTCTCATGGATGCTGTTGATCAGATGGGGCTTGGAGAGGTAAGATAGAGTCTCATGGAATTTGTAGCTTGGTTTCTGTAGGATATGGTCTTTATATGGGAGGGGTACCATTGTCGGTGGTTTGGGAGCGATTGCAAGGTAATGGATTATCAGCTTTTGGCCTTTATTGTTGGTGCGCGTTGTTGATCGATTTTGATGAAAAATTTGTTACACCATTGTTATACGAGTGTTACTCAAGAGTATGTAAGTGTATTAAAATCTGTGAGATAACGGTTTGCTGCTAAATCTACACGGTAGAGGTCAGAAGTTCGAATCTTCTATCGCCCACCCCCACAAGGCCCTGCAAGATAAAGACTTGCAGGGCTTTTTTATTCCTTCCAAAACACTCGGTTTTACGTGATTTTCGTCATTTTTGAGCGTTTTTTCTATTAAATCTGCGACGCATATGCGACGAGGATTTTCCTTCTCTGATCACTTGACAAGGAGGTAGCAATGAGATTCACGCTCAAACATCGGGTTCTGACCGGCAAGGCAAGAAAAGGCTGGCACTCATTTTTCATCGAGATTTTTGATCGGGGCGAGCGGAAGTATGAATCGCTCGACATGGTCGCCGATCCGGCAGACAAGGCCAACCAGAACCGTCTGGTCGAGGTGTTTCAGCGGCTCGAATACAACGGGTTTTCTGTTCGAAACATCTACCGAGATCAAGGATTGGCTGTGCAACCATTTTCTCTACCTCTCGAAAACCGGGGTTCGCAATCTGAATCCGCATTCAGTTTGGGATATTCTGAGCAAGGCCAAAGGAGAGCCTTCCCCAAAGAGCAGGATATGCAGACTTGAGTGGCTTCCGTATAAAACATCAGCGGCCTTCAAATAGGCGGATGCTCAGTGCTGTTCTGTGTCATTCAGTTTTAAATACCTCAATAGCGGCCTGCTTCAGGTTATGGCTTTTCAGCATAAGACAGGATGTAGTCCAGACCGGCATACACGCTGTCTGCTGAACGATTCAGGGTTAATTGCGCCATAATCTTTGCAAGCGGATGCATCTTGCCGACAAATGTCCGGTTTTCTGCCAGATACTCATGAAGCGGTTCATAGACATCGTCACGGATGGATTTGATGTCAATCTGGACAAATCCGGCTTTGGAGAGCTTCTTCTGGTAGGATGGGATCAAGTAATAGTTGTCTTGCGGGATATTGAATTTTTCTGCCACAAGATTCCACGAAAACCATTGCTCCATTCGCCTGAAGGGATTGCCAGAGTTTTCTGTCGGCACAATGTCCGCTGTTACAAGTCTTCCACCTGGACGCAAAACGCGGAACGCTTCCCTGAAAAAATCCTCACGGGTTCTGTAGTGGAAAGCGCTTTCCACGGAAACAACCAGATCAATTGATTCATTGTCAATGGGCATCTCGGTTGCCGAACCTTCTCTTAAATCGACTGATTTTTCGAGCTCCGCATCGGCAACATTCTTCCGTGCGCGTTCAACCTGGGAACTCGTAATGTTCAGCCCGATGATTTTTTCAGGCATCAGTTTTCTTGCCCAGAGGAGGTCCTGATCGCCAAAACCGTACCCGCAATCAAGGACGGTATCACCCGGCCCCATGCCGCCTCGTTTCGCCACCAGCAGCGCAAGCGCTTTACTGGCTTCATCGATGGTATCCGCCTCCCGCCAATAGCCGAGATTCAGATAGAGCGCGTTTTCGGTAAGAGAAGAGGTGCCGATCAAATCATAGACTTCGGTTGTTTTCAACCCGTGGAATGGATTGAAAAGCCAGTTCAGATACCTGAAAAATCGATCGGTTGCGCTGTCTGACATGGTGATTGCTCCTTTCCGGTGAATATCAGGAAGCTCCCGGTATCTGCTCAAGAAAACGGTTGCGCAGCTCTTCGGAGGGCAGCATGCACTCCTCTTTTTTTCCAAAAAGCTGGTATCGGTTCTGCGCTATCAGATCATAGATCATATCCCGCAAGGGTTCAGGAACTGCCTGGAATGCGGCGAGCAGATTCCACGGTAGGTCAAGTCGGGAGGCGATTTCAATGGCGGCGGCGCTTCGGGTGAAGGCGCGGTCACCTCTGACCAGCACCACGGTGTCGAGTCTGGTAGTGTTGATGCCAAAACGTTTGAGCAGAGACGCTCCGAGAGGAGACTGGGCTGGTGTGAAATAAAACTGCCCGGCGGCATCACGCTCAAAGATGAAATTCACCGAAAACTCGCACAGGTTGCAGACACCGTCGAAAATCACAACGTTTTCCGGAAGAGAGGCTGGGGCCTTGTCCATCGGGGTTCCAGATAAGATTAAGGAGGCGATGCAGATCGAGCGGAAAATCCTTTGATTCCTTAAAATTTAAAGTAACGAACTGGCTGACATTTGCCAATCCGACCTCCTGACATCTCCAGAACCTTCGAATACGAACCTGATGACAAGGCCGCCGAAGAGATTGCCGGTTTTTTTTGGTAGAACTATCATCGCCTGTACCTGCCCATACGTTCGTGCTCGGCTGTATCGTAAATGGGCTTGCAAATCAGGAAAAGATTCGGTATTTAAGGCCATCAACAAGTTCTTTCTCGCCATGACAGGTGCCGGTTTGAAAGCCGGAGAATAGGGAAGTACGTGAGATTCGTACACTGTACCCGCAACTGTACAACGGTTAACCGCCGGGCAGATTCCGTGGCCACACGGATGCGCAAGGCGGGCTTTCAGGTCACTGCTGTTTTCCTCCACGGAAAGCGGCGGGAAGGTCTGGAAGCACTGATGCCGTAAAAGTCAGGAGACCTGCCTGTTATGTATTTGCATGAATTTTATCGGACTACGGGTTCATAGTCTCGGGCAAAGCTTCTGTTATGAAAATCGACTCTCTTGTTCAATCAGTGCGCCGGATAACGGCATCTGCCAGCATAGCGCGTTTGGCCTCCTGACCGTGCGTCCGGACGGCTGAATGTTGACGTACTTTCGATTTTCCCGCACTTTCCCTCTGTAAACTCGTCAGTCATGAATGTGGGCGGCCTTGCATGGCTCCCGCTGATTTTCATCGTCGGTGCTTTCTGCCTTTGCAGGCGAGAGGGCTTCGGCGACAACGACAATTGACGACTGGTATGGCTGACAAGACAAAAAAACGGCGGGGGCGGCTGACGGCTCCGCGTCAAGAGATTCCCTGGTTTCCCACGATCGACCCGGACTCGTGCAACAGTTGTCTCTCCTGTTACGACTATTGCCCGAAGGATGTTTTTGCTTCGGCAAAGGCGGAGGAGGGTTTGCGGCGGCGACCGAAAATGGAGGTTGTCAATCCGTACCAGTGTATCGTGCTTTGCTCGGCATGTGAGAATATCTGTGCTGCAGGCGCGATCTCATTCCCCGACAAAGCGGACTTCGAGAAGTATATCGAATATTACGACTGACACCATGAACGGTTCCCGAACATTTTCCCTTGCCTTGTCGAGAGTGCACGTTTTGACGGCAGCTCTGCTGCTGGCGTTCGTTTGCCTTATTCTCTGGGGATGCAATCCCGAACAGGGTGACAGTCCGGAGCCGGAGGCGCAACGCCACGTATTGGTGAGCGATGCTGCTGATTCCAGCGTCAAGTATGCGGACGGATTCAGGATTCAGGAGCGCTCAGGTTTCAGAACGGTCGAGGTCAGTATCGATCTTCAGGGACGCCGGGAGACGCTTCGCTATCTGCTGTTGCCGCATGGCGAACCGGAGCCGGAGGGCTTCGCGGGATATATGGTTATCAGGACGCCGGTCAGGAACGTGGCTGTGTTTTCAACGACGCATATTGGCTACCTCGATCTGCTCGGTTGCAGTGACCGGATTATCGGTGTCGCCCGGCCCGAGTTTGTCAATACCCCTTCGGTGCAGAACAGAATCAAGGCTGGAGAGATCACCGAAATCGGTATGCCGTTCAGCCCGAATCTCGAGGTGATTTTGGAACTCGCTCCCGATCTCTTGATCGCGACCGCGCTTCTGCCTGCCAGAAAAGCTGAGTACAACGCCCTTGTCGATGCCGGAGTTCCTGTTCTGGTTGTATCCGAGTGGCTTGAATCCTCACCGATAGGGCGCGCGGAGTGGCTGAAGCTGTATGGTGCTTTCTTCGGCAAGGAGGATATCGCGAAGAGGGAGTTCAGGCGAATCGAGCGTTCATATCTCGATCTCGCGGCGCTGACGCGGAGCGTGCCCGTCAAACCCTCGGTCATCACGGGCCTTCCGTTCAAGGATGCGTGGTTCGTGCCCGGCGGCAACAGCTATGTGGCCCAGCTTCTCAGGGATGCGGGGGCCGATTACCACTGGAGCGACCGGGCAAACAACGGCAGCATCAAAATGGATATCGAGTCGGTCTATCCCGTGGCTCTGCAGGCCGGGTTCTGGCTTAGCCCAGGAACGGTGATGACGCTCGATGAACTGCGCGCAAAGGATGAGCGGTTCGGTGATTTTCCATCGATCCGGGCAGGGAGAGTCTGGAACAACAACTTGCAGATCAACCCGGTGGGCGGTAACGCTTACTGGGAACACGGAGTGGTGCAACCCGAAAAGATTCTCAGGGACCTTATCATCATCCTGCACCCCGATATTGCGGCCCGAGAGGGTTTTCAGAACGATTCATTAACCTTTTTCCGCCGTATTGACTGACATGACTGAAGACGCCGCACTTTCCGCACACTCTCACCCCTGGCCCCGGCTTGCGCCCCGGCTTCCGGTGCTGATTGTGCTGTTCGGGTTTGTTGTACTCTTTTTCATGCTCGATCTCGTGCTGGGTTCCGTCCGGATTCCCCTGGAGAACGTCCTCGCCATTCTCGTCGGCCAGGGTTCGGAGAACGTTGCCTGGGAGAAGATCGTCACCTACATCCGCCTGCCGAAAGCGTTCACGGCGGTGCTTGCCGGTGCGGCGCTTTCGGTGAGCGGTCTTCAGATGCAGACGCTCTTTCGCAATCCGCTGGCAGGCCCCTCGGTGCTTGGAATATCCGCCGGTGCGAGTCTCGGTGTCGCCATGGTGATGCTTGCCTCCGGATCGGCAGCCAATGCCTTCGCCATACGGCAACTGGGGCTGGGCGGGAGCTGGCTGATCGTGGTCGCTTCATCGCTGGGCGCGGCGGCGGTGCTGCTGGTTGTGCTGGCCATCGCAGTCAAGATCAAGGACAACGTCGTGCTGCTGATTGTCGGCATCATGGTCGGCAATATTACGGTCTCTTTGATCAGCATCTGGCAGTATTTCAGCGAACCGGAGCAGATACAGGACTACCTTATCTGGACATTCGGCAGCCTGGGCGGTGTTCTGGGTAACCAGCTCTGGGTGCTCAGCATCGTTGTTGGAGCGGGGCTTCTCGTTTCATTCGCCGCATCGAAGCCGCTCAACGTGATGCTGCTTGGCGAGAATTACGCGAAAAGCCTCGGCATGAGCACCTTCTCTATCCGCGTCACGGTGATTGCCGCCACCAGTCTGTTGGCCGGCAGCGTGACCGGTTTTTGCGGCCCCATCGGCTTCATCGGCATCGCCGTGCCTCACCTGACCCGTTCGATTCTCAACACCTCCGATCACCGTTTTCTCATGCCGAGCGCTTGCCTGGTCGGGGCGATTCTGATGCTGGTCTGCGACATCATCGCGCAGATGCCCGGCAGCCAGACCACGCTTCCGATCAATGCCGTCACGGCGCTTATCGGTTCGCCGGTGGTGATCTGGGTCATCATGAAAAACAGAAACCTCAAATCCTCGTTTTCATGAGCAGCGCCATTCTGGAGACCAGGGATCTTGCCATCGGTTACCGTTTGCGGCATCCGGGCCTGGGCAACCGCATCAAGGGGCAGAAGCATGTTGACCGGATTGTTGCCGACAATCTCTCCCTCGGGCTGAACGAGGGGGAGCTGGTCTGTCTTCTCGGCCCGAACGGTTCGGGCAAATCGACCCTCATGCGCACTCTTGCCGGGGTGCAGAAGCCGATCGACGGCGAGGTGATGCTGAGCGGGAACCGCCTGACGCGTATGACTTCGAAAGAGATCGCGAAAAAAATGAGCCTGGTGCTGACCGAGCGGGCGATCACCGGAAACCTGTCGGTCTATGCGCTTGTTGCTCTCGGTCGCTACCCCTACACCGGCTGGATGGGAACCCTCTCCCGGCACGACGAAGAGATTGTCCGGCAGGCCATCGAAACGACCGGTATCAGGCGTTTTGTCGCCCGCCATATCAGCGATCTCAGCGACGGAGAGCGGCAGAAGGTGATGATTGCAAGAGCGCTGGCCCAGGACACTCCGGTCATCATGCTCGACGAGCCGACGGCGCACCTCGACCTGCCCAATCGGATTGAGGTGATGCAGCTTCTAAAGCGCCTTGCAAGGGAGCAGAAGAAAGCGGTGGTGATGTCAACGCACGAGCTCGATCTGGCCCTTCAGGCTGCTGACGGCATCTGGCTCATGAACTTCTCGACCTCCGAAGCGTCGAAAGGTTCAGCCGACATCGTGACCGGAATGCCAGAAGCGCTGGTGCTCGACGGCCGTCTTGAAAAAGCGTTCCACCGCAACGGCTTCGAGTTCGACCGTCACTCCGGATCGTTCAGAATTCATCATGAGCCAACCGCAACCATCGGTCTTTTGGGGAACGGAACCGAAGCCTACTGGACAAAACGCGCACTCGAACGGCTCGGCTACCATGTCGTATCGGAGGGTAGCACCGTTGCGCGGCGGATTGAATTGTCGGGCACGAACGGCTCGAAATGCTGGAGATATTCCGATGGCGAGAGCTGCAAAGCCGAAGAGTATTCCGATCTCTGCGCGGTTGTCGAACGGCTCAGGCGAAGGGGGGAGAATGAAAGCGCCTGATCGCGGAACTTTAACGTCTGCCTCTTCCACAGGAGGTGCGATGAGCACGAAAGCTGAAAAGCGAGGCTTGCCTGCGTGGCATCTTTTCTTCCTGCTTGTCCCTTTTCTTCTTTTGTCGTGCCAGCCCGCCGACAACGATCAGCACAATGAGGAGGGGCGAGCTGCAAAGAGTGATGAACTGTGTTATGCGAACTATTTTTCGATAACCCGGCACGCAGGCTATACCGTTCTCGACGTTCACGCCCTCAAGGACAATGACCTCTGTGCCGAGCAGACCTACCTGCTGGTTCTGAAAGGGGAGCCCGTACCCGATTTCCCGAAGCCTGCGACAATCGTCAGGACTCCCGTGGACAACGTGACCTGCCAGAGCGGGTTTCAGGTGAGGCTGCTCGACATGCTTGACTGTTTCGATGCGATTTCCGGCGTCGCATCGAAGCAGAGCGTCGGTCAGGACAAGGTTCATGACATGATCGACCGGGGGGAACTGGTTGAAATCGGGCCACCCGGACGCATGAACAGGGAAAAACTTCTCGAACTTGCGCCAGAGGTGGCTTTCGTTCATGGAGCCGGTCGATCTGCAACCTTCTACGAGGATATGAAGCGGATGAACGTTATGCCGGTTGATTTCTGCTCCTTTCGCGAAGAGCATCCGCTTGCGGTTCTCGAATGGATCAAATTTGCCGCAGCGTTTTTCGACCGCGACAGCCTGGCAACGGCAATCTTCAATCAGCGGGAAAAGGAGTATCTCGATCTGCTCGAACGCATCCGGATCAATGAAGAGGCGCGTCCGAAGGTCATCGCGGGCTACAGCAGCAACGGCTCCTGGTCCACGATGGGCTCGACCTGGTGGTTCGGCTCTGTTGTCAAAGACGCTGGCGCGCAGTATGTGCTCGATCCCCGGCAGATGGAGCGGGGATTTCTGCTCAGCAGTGAAGTTGCGTTCGAGGAGGGCATGAATGCTGATTTCTGGCTCAATACCCACACTTATGCCCAGGACCTGGATCACCTGTTGTCTTACGATGCCCGATACGCCCATTTTCCGAGCGTTCAGAACTGGCAGGTGTTCAACAATAACGCACGCTGCTACGCCAATGGTAAAACGCGGTTCTGGGATGAGGGCATAACCCGGCCGGACGCCATTCTCGCTGACCTTGTCAGCATTTTCCACCCTGAGATCCTTCCCGACCATTCGCCGGTTTATTACCACCAGCTTCTTCCACGGGAGGCACAATGACAGAGAGAACTCAAGAGCTTTCAGTATGAAACTTGGAACGTATGGCGATGCGGAGGTTCATCGCGAGGGCAAGATGATTTCGGTGCGATTTCTCGCGCCGCACTGCGTTGTTTCGACCTGCCGGGTGCATGGCGGCCTGCGCGATGACCTCGACGGCGTGTTCAACCACCAGTCGTGCGAGCCTGCGGGGCACATGCGGAAGGATTTGAAATCGATTGTGGCCGAGCCGGAGCGCTACCATCAGGGGCTGTGCGAACGGTACGGGGTCGCGGAGCTGAGCGCGTCGCTCGGCACGGCGGCCAACATGAACCACGCAGCCATCGCCACGCGCTCGTTCCGCGACCTCTCGGTGACGGCCATCTGCACCGGTGGCGTCGAGGGCAATGCGGGACGTGCGGGCGATCCCGCCTCGGTCTGGGAGGGCGAGGAGGGGTTCGTGCCGCTGGACAAAAAGGGTGAGGAACCGCCGGGTACGATCAACATGATTCTGCTCATCAATCGCGAGCTGAGCAACGGCGCGATGGTGCGGAGCATCGTGACCGCCACCGAAGCCAAGAGCGCCGTGTTGCAGGAGCTTGCGGTCTCGTCGCGCTACTCCGAGGGGCTGGCCACCGGCACCGGCACCGACCAGATCGCCGTCGCCTGCGCGTTGGGCGGATCGCGCCCGCTCACCAGCGCGGGCAAGCACTCCAAGCTCGGCGAGCTGATCGCCCAGGCTGTGATCGCTGCGTTGCGTGACACGCTCTCCCGCCAGAACTCCCTGACCCCGCAGAGCCAGCGCTCGGTCTGGGAGCACATCCGGCGGTTCGGAGCGAAGAGGGAGGAGGTGATGGAGATGGTTGCCGGGCAGTTGTCGCCGGACGAGAGCGAGGTGTTCAGGAAAAATTTCGGAGGCCTCGACCGTGACTCGATGACGGTGGCCGCGGCGTGCGCGCTGGTGCATCTGTACGACAAGCACGCCTGGGGTCTGTTGCCCGAATCCTGCATGGGCGAGATTTTCGTGATGCAGGCGGCGCTCTTTGCGGCGGCGGTTTCGCACCGGCACGACCGGATCGCAACCTACGCCGAGCAGCTCGAAGCGGTCGGCTGGAGCACTGGCCGGGAGGGGCTGCTTTCACTCATCACAACCGCATGGGCGCTGGGGTACGCCGACAAATGGAACGACTGAACATTGCACTGATCCATCTGGCCGTACGGCACGCCGAGCCGGAGCACAACCGGTCGGAGCTGATCCGCCTCAACCGCCAGGCAGCGGAAGCGGGCGCGCGGATTATCGTCAACACCGAGCTTGCCGTCAGCGGCTACAGCTTCCGGTCGCCGAAAGGGGTCGCCGCTGTTGCCGAACCGGTTGACGGCCCGTCGGTTCAGGCGATGGCTGCCATTGCCGAAGCCGCGGGTTGTTACATCGTGCTCGGTTATCCTGAAATCGATCCGGTCACCGGCATCTGCTACAACTCAGCCGCCGTGCTCGGCCCGGACGGAAAGCTTGTCCTCAATTATCGCAAAGTGACCGCCGAGGCGCGGTGGGCCTGTCCCGGCTCCCACGTTCAGGAGAACAGCTTCGAGACGCCGTGGGGAACAGCCGCCGTGCTCATCTGCTCCGACACCTACTACGGCCTCATCCCGCGACGGGCCGCCCTCTCCGGGGCCGAGCTGCTGCTGGTGTCCGCCAACTGGCCGGGCGGTTCGATCGATCCGAAAGAGCTGTGGCGTGCGCGTGCGCGCGAAAACGGCTGTGCGGTCGTGGCCTGCAACCGCACCGGTAAGGACCTCACGATGGAGTGCTACGATGCCGTGTCGTGCGCTTACGGCTCCGACGGTTCGGTTATTGCCGAGTTTAGCTCTCCGGATTCCGAAGTGTTTCATGTCGAGCTTCCCCTTGCGGACGGTCGCCTGATTTCATCGAGCCGTGAGCGTCTCGCATCGAGGACGCCGGAGTGGTACCGCTCGATCTATCTCGACATGCGCTACGCCACCGATATGACGAAGTGGCACGGATTGCCTGAACCTGCCCCGGTGCAGGTGCACTGCCTGCACGAGCTTTCCAGCGAGCCGGGCGATGTGTCGGTTCTCGACAGCCTGCTGCACGACCGTGAAAAGGTTGCAGGGCTGGTGGTGGCGCTGCCGATGCTCCGGGTCGCCGACCGTGAAGAAGCGACCAGTCTCCTGCAGGAGGCGGCTCGGAGGTATGGCGCGGTGTTCTGCGCCGGGCTTGAGGGTTCGGACGGGGTGATGGAGCTGGTTTGCTGCCGCCCCGACGGTAGCGTCCATCGTCGCTCTCCGGAGCGTGACGATTTCCTCCTGATCGATCTCGATCACCTGCGAATCGCCCTGCTCTCCGCAGAGGAGTGCCACCACCCGGAGGCGGTGACGGCGCTCGCCAAAGAGGGGTGCGACCTGGCGGTGGTGCCTGCAACCGGATTCGACGAGGCCGACCGGGCCGTGCTCGCCTCCCGCACCATCGAGCAGCTTGCCATCGCTGCGTGCGGGCGCGACGTGTCGTTCATCTGCCTGCCGCCGGTCGATCACTACCGCTGGGAGGAAGCTATCGGAGAGGGCGTCGATGGTGCATCCATGCTGATCGACGTGGAGACGCTGCGCCGCAAGCGCTTTTTCGACCGGATCGACGCCGAGCTGCTGCTCCGTGGCGGCAATGGTGCGGGCAGCTGGGAGGGAACGCTGTGAACTGGCTGCTCAACATCAGCACTCACGGCTCCGATCTGGAGATCGCCGGGCCGGAGTGGAGCGAAGCGGCATCGCTTTTGCGGCGTACCGGTATGGACGGCTTCGAGCTCTATCCGGCAGGCGCGTACGACTGCACGACGATTCCGAAAGAGATCGTCGGCGGAGTGCATCTGCGCTTTTTCGTCATGCTCCGCCAGATATGGCAGAACGACCGGGAGGGGTTGCTCCGCATGTTCGGCAGTGAAGAGACCGTGCGCCACTACTATGGCGGCGTGAATCGTGATGCCGTGATCTCATGCTACCGTTCACAGCTCGAACTGGCGGCCCGTTTCGACGTCCCCTATGTCGTCTTCCATCCCGTCCACTACGAGCTGGAGTATGTCTTCAACTGGCAGCCGCCGTGGGAGTGGCGGGAGACGGTCGATCTCTCGGCGGAGATTATCAACGAGGTGGTGCGCGACACTCCGTACGATGGCTGGATTCTGTTCGAGAATCTCTGGTGGCCGGGCAATTTCCGGCTCGACAGCACCGACGAAATCGACCGGCTGCTCTCGAAAGTCCGGTGGCCGAAGTGCGGCATCGTGCTCGATACCGGCCATCTGCTCAACAAAAACCACGAGCTGTCGAGTGAACGGGAGGGGATCGCCTGGATGCTCCGTGAGGTCGAAAAGCTCGGCGACTACCGCAAGCTGATCAAGGCGGTGCACCTGAGCAAAAGCCTGTCGAGCGAGACCGCCAAAGTCGGCTTTGCCAACGCCGATCCCTATGCGGGTGCTGATGGCTTCTGGGATCGCTTTCTCATCGCGCTCGAACAGGTGCGCCGGATCGACCGGCACGAGCCGTTCAGCGACCCATCGATTGCGGGGCTGTTCGATCTCATCGAGCCGGAAAACGTGGTGTTCGAGCTTTTTTTCAGCTCGATGCAGGAGTGGAACGACAAGGTCGAACGCCAGAGGCAGGCGCTGCAACCGCTTTTCGCGGAGCGCGGGAATGGGGGGCTGCGTTGAGTACCGGACAGATTACATCGCTGATGCTTGTGCTGACCACCTCCTGCAATCTGGAGTGCGTTTACTGCTACGAAGGTGGCGGCGGCGGCGAACTCATGGATGAGGCCATGGCTATCAAGGCCATCGAGCTTGCCGCATCCGGCGGATCGCGTTTCCACTTGCAGTTGACCGGCGGTGAGCCGCTGCTTGCCTCCGGACTGCTGCTGCGGATTCTCGACTTCATCAGGCGTGAGAACATCCCGGCCTCGACCGCTATCCAGACCAACGGTGTGCTGCTCGACCGGAAGATAGCCGAAGCGCTGAAAGAGGCTGGCACCGCTGTCGGCGTCAGCGTCGATGGCCTGCCCGCCACGCAAGAGGCGTTGCGCGGACAGGGGTCGGCGACCTGGCGGGCGATGAAGCTGCTCGACAGCGTCGGGGCGCCGTTCAGCGTCACCACCGTGCTCACCTCGGCCAACGTGGCCGATCTTTCGCGGCTGGCGATGGCGCTGCATTCGATGCCGGCGGCCTCGGCTATCGGCCTCGATCCGCTCGTCCGGAAAGGCTCGGCGATTCACGCGCCCGGCGTGCGCCTGCCCGATGACGACCGGCTCCGCGATGGCATCACCCGGCTGCTTGAAACGCTCGACCTGCTGAATGCGCAGCGGAGTCGTCCGCTCATCCTGCGCGAGCGGCAGACGGTGCTCAAAGCTCTCGGGCGCAGCGAGCCTCAGCCCTACTGCCAGGCCTGCACCGGATCGAGCATCGCCGTCACGCCTCGCGGGGAGCTGTACCCCTGCACGCAGACCATGAACGACCCGGCCTTCCAGCTCGGCACGCTCGACCGGCCTGTCAGGTTCGAGTCGTCCCTCTCGTCCGGTTGCGCCCGTGAGCACGACGCTTGCGACGAGTGCGAGCTTCAGGGCCGTTGCCCCGGCGATTGTCCGTCGAGGCTGCACTACAATGGTGGCCAGATGCCCGACCAGGTCTGTACCCTCTATCGAACCATTTACGCCTATTCCAGGAAAAAAGGAGAGATCGCATGAAACCATTCTCGCTCTGCTATTTCAGCGTCAACCCTTCTGAAGTCGCTACGCTGAGCGCCGGTGTGCGGCGCTATCACGACGAGGGCGGCAAGGCGGAGGTTAAAGCCCGTATTGCCGCCCAGCTCTCCTCGCCCGGGCAGAAGGCCTCGTTTGCGCGGAGTGCGGCCTCATCGGACGCGATCGTTATCCGTCTCATGGGCGGCAAGGCCTCCTTTCCCGCATTCGACGAGTTTCTCGAGCTCTGTGCAGAACGGCGTGGCGAGGGCAAATCGACGCCGCTGATCGTGATCCATGCCGGAGGCGGGGACGATGAAGCGGTCGAACTCGCCCAGCGGCACAGCGCTCTGTTCGGCACCGACGAGGGTGAGAGAGTCCGGAAGTATCTCCAGAACGGCGGCGTGCTGAACT